>JACCDI010403319.1_pt1 | contig 10385 bp, 11 predicted proteins | sample 7442791 | NCBI WGS metagenome assembly JACCDI01 (sample SAMN15323434, study PRJNA562643) | freshwater metagenome | isolation source: river surface water | place: USA:Blue River Watershed | collected 2017-08-15
AAATGGGGTAATCAACAAATAGTATCTCAACAGTATATTCAAGAAGCAACAAGTCCTGCATTGTATTTGAAAGACCCTTATGAAAATGGTAACCCAGTTGACTTTTATGGTTATCAATATTGGATATTCAATGAGCAAGGCCATAAAGTGGTTGCTCAAAATGGTTTATTTGGACAGTACGTTTATATCATAAAAGACAAAAATGCGGTAGTGGTTCGATTAGGAGAGTCTAAAGTAACTAAGGCGATACATCATGCACAACCTGAAAACTTTAGTTATGTAGCAGCTGCTTTAACCATTTTAAAATAAGCGAAAATATTAAGCATAAAAAAAGGGAGCTTCTTTCGAGGCTCCCTTTTTACGTAGCTTTAAACTACTAAAATATGTCCATCGCTTTTGCGAAATAGGTAACTGCACCAGGAAGCGCTAACCAGAAAAATTCTCTGTAAACAACTAATAATGTTACCATGATTGCTAACCATGCAAAACAGTAAATCCAGTATTTTTTTGTGTTTTTTTGTGCTTCCATTTTATTGTTATTTTTTTAAAGTATTATTAGACTGCGCAAATATACAATTTTTATCATTTTGACCTATAATTTAGGCCCATAACTGTATTTTAAATCTACTTTCCAACCATCGGGGGTAAGTATTACTTTTATCCATCTTTGAATTTTATCATTTGAATTCGTATAAATGATGGCTGTTGTTTTCGGATCAATTGTTTTTACTTCATTTATTTGGATGGACGACTGTCTTAATTGTTGTCTACTTTCCTTGTCAAGTTCAAAAAAGGCTTTCGACATTTCATCAAAATAGGCTTGGTTTTTTGCATCGTCGACTAAATAGGAATGTGCCATTTTCATGTCGCCTTGATGATAATATTCAATAAAATAACGACCACCATCCAGTGCATTTTCAGCTTTTTCTGAAATATTACTTGTTTGGCATGAACTTCCAAAAACAAGTATAAAAATGAAAAGATTTAGTTTTTTTAGCATACCCAAAGTTAAGCCAATTTTTAATGTTAAATTTGGGTCATTAAAGATTCTAAATATGAAAAAAATATTCATTGCAATTGCAATTTTGGCTTTCGGACATAGTCAAGCACAGCAAAAGCATCCGGCCTTTATGGAGCAAGGGAATATATATGAAGTAAACATCCGTCAATATACCAAGGAGGGGACATTAAATGCCTTTGCAAAGCATTTACCTCGTTTACAAAAAATGGGGGTAAAAACAATCTGGTTTATGCCATTGCAACCCATTTCAAAGGAAGGTCGTAAAGGAACATTAGGGTCTTACTATTCAGTTGCACATTACACGCAAGTAAATCCAGAATTCGGTACGCTTGATGATTTCAATAACATTGTAACATCGGCACATAAATTAGGTATGAAGGTTTTAATTGATTGGGTGCCTAATCATAGTGGTGCCGATCATTATTGGTTAAGAACACAACCTAATTTTTATGAAAGAGACAGTACTGGAAAAGCTATATATACGGCCGATTGGTCAGATACCCGTGAGTTAAACTTTGATAATTTAGTGATGCAGGATAGTATGATTAATGCTATGAAATATTGGGTTAAAAACACAGCTATTGATGGTTTCAGGGTCGATGTAGCTTGGGGTGTGCCATACAGTTTTTGGAATAAATGTATCCCTGCATTAAAAAAAGAAAGAAACTTATTTTTCTTAGCCGAAGCCGATGATCCAAAACTTCATGAAACAGGATTTGATGCAACTTATCCTTGGACTGAGTTTCATGTGATGAACGATATTGCTGCTGGAAAGAAAAATGTATTATCCTTAGACACTGTTTTAAATAAAGTGGATAAGGACTATATGAAGGGTGCATGGAGATTATATTTTACCAGTAACCACGATGAAAATTCATGGAACAAAGCTGACTACGAAACCATGCCAGGTATTAAACATGCTCCATTCGCAGTATTTACTCAAACATATGACCGAGCTATGCCTTTAGTGTATAGTGGACAGGAAGAACCAGTATTAAGAGCGGTTTCTTTTTTCGAAAAAGACTCCATGGGTTTTAAAAAATATGAACGAGCTAATTTTTATAAATCATTACTGAACTTAAGAACATCGAATGCAGCATTTAAGGAAAATGCAAAATTTGAACGTATTAAAGTAAATGTTCCAAATCAAGTAATGGCTTATTCCAGAAAAAATGGGGACGACTTTGTAGTAGTGGTTTTAAATTTATCAAATACGGCAACTAATGTTTCCTTGGATGCATGGTTTCCGAATGGGAGAAAATATGTTGAATTGTTCACTAAGCAAACATTGAATGACATTCAAAAACTATCATTGCCAGCATGGGGATATAAAGTTTTTGTAGCCAGCGCTAACTAAAATCCTGAATAAAATTATCGCACTAATTGTAATATAATCCGCATATGACAAAGCAAAAATTGGTTGAACAAATCACAGCAAAGCAATCATATTTATGTGTAGGCTTGGATACTGATATTGAAAAATTGCCAGCGCATTTGCCTAAAACCAAGGAAGGTGTCATTGCTTTTAATAAAGCCATTATTGATGCTACAGCGCCATATTGTGTTAGCTATAAAATTAATACTGCATTTTATGAGTCACAAGGTGTAAGGGGGTGGGAAGCAATGGAGGCAACCTTAGCGCATATTCCGTCTACTCATTTTACCATTGCAGATGCAAAACGCGGTGATATTGGAAATACATCGGCACAATACGCAAAAACATTTTTTGAGGTTTTACCATTTGATGCCATTACGGTGGCTCCTTATATGGGTAAGGATAGTATTGATCCTTTTTTAGCCTATGCTGATAAATGCACTATTGTTTTAGGTTTAACTTCCAACGAAGGAAGTAAAAACTTTGAGCAACAAAAATTAGCGAATGGACAATTTTTATATGAATCAGTATTAGAGCAGGTTGCAAGCTGGGGCAGCATTGATCAACTTATGTTTGTAGTAGGTGCAACCAAGGCTGAGGATTTTACTGGAATTAGAAAAATAATCCCTAATCATTTTTTATTAGTGCCTGGTGTTGGCGCACAAGGAGGAAGTTTAAGTGAAGTTACCAAGTATGGAAAAAACAATGAAGTAGGGTTGTTAGTAAATGCAAGTAGAGCCATCATTTTTGCTAGCAAAGGCACTGACTTTGCTGAAAAAGCAACTATTATGGCTAGCGAATATGCGAGTGAAATGAAGTCATTATTATCGACTTCAAAATAAGAAAGCGTTTATTGTAAATGCGAAATTTCTTCGCCTTCCATTTTGGCAATCACAACAGTTGCAACACTATTGCCAATGATATTTGTAATGGCTCTGGCTTCGCTCATAAATTTATCTACACCCAATAAAAAAGCTAATCCTTCAATTGGAATTTTTTGAAGTGATGCTAATGTGGAAGCAAGCACAATAAATCCACTTCCGGTGACACCTGCTGCTCCCTTTGAAGTAAGCATTAAAATTAAAATCATGGTTACAATTTCAGGCATGCTTAATTGCACATTGTATAATTGAGCAATGAATATAACCGACATTGATAAATAAATGGAAGTGCCGTCTAAATTAAAAGAATAGCCCGTTGGTACAACTAAACCTACCACGGATTTTGAACAACCTATTTTTTCTAACTTATTCATGAGCGAAGGCATGGCTGGTTCCGATGAGGATGTCCCAAATACAATTAATAATTCTTCCTTAATATGGCCTAATAATTTAAAAATGGAGAGCTTATAATATTTTAAAATCAATCCAAGAATAATAAATATAAATACCGCCATGGTTAAATACATGGTGCCCATTAATTTACCCAATGGAATTAATGTTTTAAGGCCATATTTGCCAATGGCAAATGACATACCGCCAAATGCAGCTATAGGTGCTAAGTACATCACATATTTTAAGCCTATAAAAACATAATGCGTTAACCTTCCTAAGTTGTGAATATATTTTTCGCGATTGGGAAAATAATTTAAAACAAATCCTAAAACAATGGCTGCTAATAATACTTGCAGATTGGTGTTTTGTGCAATTATGCCAATTAAATCAAAATGACTTTCCTTCGTATATTTTGAGGGGTCTTGAATTTGTAATCCGTTTTTATTAATATTTCCTGGTTTTAGCCATAAGGCAACCACCACACCAATGGCTAAGGAAAGGGTACTCACAACTTCAAAATAAATAAGAGATCTTAAGCCAATTCGGCCCACTTTTTTCAAATTTCCCATACTCGCAATACCTAAACTCACCGTTAAAAAAATAATGGGGTAGGTAAACAGTTTAATAATATTAATAAACCACTTTGCTAATGGTTCAAATTGAACAGCAAGCGAGGGGGATTCAATACCAATAATTACACCCGCAATAATGGCAATTAATACATAAAAACTTAAATGGGTGACAACTTTTCTCATGAATTGGATTTACATGTAAATATACTTTTTTTAGGTAGTTTAGTTTACCTTTGCTAACAGTTGTTTAATTTAAAATTTAATGCTATGGCAGTAAGAACAGATTTATTCGAATCACCCGATTATTATCAACTTGATGATTTATTAAGTGAAGAGCAATTAATGGTACGATCTGCTGTCAGAGATTATGTAAAATCGTCCATTTCACCCATTATTGAGGACTATGCGCAACGCGCTGAATTTCCACAACAAATTGTTAAGCAGTTAGGTGATCTTGGCTGTTTTGGTCCAACCGTTCCAGTTGAATATGGAGGCGGTGGTTTGGATTATATCAGCTATGGTATTATGATGCAAGAATTAGAGCGAGGTGATAGTGGAGTTCGAAGTACTGCAAGTGTACAAGGTTCACTAGTGATGTACCCAATTCATGCATATGGTAGTGAAGCGCAAAAAAAGAAATATTTACCAAAATTGGCTTCAGGTGAGTGGTTAGGATGTTTTGGATTGACTGAACCGAATCATGGTTCTGATCCAGGTGGCATGCTTACTAATATTAAAGATGCTGGTGATCATGTAATTTTAAATGGTGCTAAAATGTGGATTAGTAATTCACCTTTTGCACAAGTAGCCGTAGTATGGGCGAAAAATGAGGAAGGAAAAATTGTAGGGCTTATAGTTGAAAGAGGAATGGAGGGTTTTAGCACACCGACAACACACAATAAATGGAGTCTTAGGGCAAGTGCAACTGGTGAATTGGTTTTTGATAATGTAAAAGTGCCAAAGGAAAATATACTTCCAAATGTAATTGGACTAAAAGGGCCACTTGGTTGTTTAAGCAAAGCAAGATACGGTATTGCATGGGGCGCATTAGGTGCTGCTATGGATTGTTATGATACTGCATTAAGATATAGTAAAGAGCGTATTCAATTTGGCAAGCCTATTGCTGGATTTCAATTGCAACAAAAAAAGTTAGCTGAAATGCTTACTGAAATTACAAAAGGTCAATTATTAGTTTGGCGTTTAGGGGTGCTCATGAATCAAGGAAAAGCAACACCTGCTCAAATTAGTATGGCTAAGCGAAACAGCTGTGAAATAGCAACTCAAATTACAAGAGATGCACGCCAAATGCTGGGTGGCATGGGAATTACAGGCGAGTATTCCATTATGCGTCATATGATGAATTTAGAAAGTGTAATTACTTATGAAGGTACTCATGACATTCATTTATTAATTACAGGAATGGATATTACAGGATTGAATGCGTTTAAATAATTAATTTTTAAAGGATTGAAATGGCTGCTGAGAAAATATTTTTAATAGGGATGATGGGTTCTGGAAAATCATATTGGACTGGTAAAATTGCAAAATGGATTAAATCGGGGGCATATGATTTAGACGATTTGATTGAGATGAATGAAGAAAAAACCATTGTAGAAATTTTTGAGGAAGATGGGGAAGATTATTTTAGAAAGCTAGAATCCAAAATATTAAAGTGGTTTAAAGAGAAAAAAAAATTCGTACTTGCTACAGGAGGTGGAACACCTTGTATTCAAAATAATATGGATTGGATGAAAAAGGAAGGGGTGGTTATTTGGCTGGATGAATCCATTGAAGTTTTATTAACGAGACTTAAGCCTGAGCAGGCCCATAGACCGCTCATTGCGGGTATGGATGAAAAAACGCTATCTGAGTTTTTGCAAAATAAAATTTTAGAACGCACACCATTTTATCAACAAGCCCATTATAGGTTAAAGCATGGTGAAATAACGGATGCTGCTATCAAAAAAATAATTCAACAACATGCATCGTAAAATAATATTATGGGGCTTGGTGTTAGCGTTATTATCGGTATTATTTGGTGCTTTTGGCGCGCATGCATTAAAAAGTTTAGTGGAGCCTGATAAAGTAGCTATTTTTGAAACAGGAGTGAGGTATCAATTTATGCATGGGTTGGCTTTAATATTATTGTCAATTTTCAGTCAGCAAAATAGGGCTGTTCAGTCCTATGAAAAAAAGATTAAAGGCGTAGCTCAATTTTTTCTATTTGGGTGCTTGTTTTTTTGCGGCTCCTTATATTTATTAACGTTGCAGCCATTAGTTGGCTTTAATTACAGTCGAATAGTTGGTCCCATTACGCCATTGGGAGGGCTGTTTTTTATGTTAGGGTGGGCAAGTTGGATCAGGATTATTTGGATTCATAAAGTGGATAAGTAGTCCCAATACATTTCAATTTTACACATTAGCTAAAAATCCTTTTTCATACTATTTGGAACGCTTATATTTGTTACTATGGCAAATACGCTTAAAAGTAAATCAGCACCAAAAGTGAGCGAGGAAGCACTCAACCCCGATAAAGAGACTTCCCTTGACGTAACCGAAGTAGTTAAGGATGAACGTACTTCCAAAATAATTGGATTAACCTTAATACTCATAACGCTATTTTTATTTGTTGCATTTACTTCTTATTTATTTACTTGGCAAGAGGACCAAGATAAGGTTCAGCTTTGGCGTACTAGTTTATTTTCAACAAAGGATGTAAAAGTAAATAATCAATTAGGTTTTATTGGTGCATTTATTGCATATCAAATAATTAATAACGGATTTGGATTAGCGTCTTATTTGTTTTGCACTTTTACTTTTGTGATGGGTATTAATTTATTTTTCACAAAACAAATTTTTAGTGTTTGGAGAAATGTTCGATATGTATTAGTCGGTTTATTAGTGTTAAGTACCTGTTTTGCATTTGTTACAAAAGGCAGTGCATTTTCTTGGGGTGGGGCAGTTGGTGAATACAGTAATAATTGGTTAATCAAATGGGTTGGCACTTTTGGTACTGGCGCTTTATTATTCGTGGCTGGATTTAGTTATTTTATTTGGAGATTTAATCCAAAATTTACTGTACCCAATTTCGATTCTTTAATTCCTCAAAAAAAGAATATTGCCGATGAGCAACCTATAGCATTTGAACCTGATGCTGAAGCGATCAGAAAAGAATGGGATTTAAACAATCCTGCACCCGTGGTGGAGGAAGCCCCTACTGGAAATCGATTGGTCAATATGGCCGAAGGAACTGGGATATCGGTTATTATGCCTGAGGACGATGAAGAAGGTGGTAAATTGTTTATTGATGAGCTTTCTTTAAATGAGGAGTTAGCACCTAAATTAGTTTTGGATGAAACTTCACAAGCAGTGGTGCATGTGGAACAGGAAAGTTTACTCGAAACAAATGAGCCTGAAGTTCCGGCTGATTTTACCGATTTAGACGATGAATTATTGGAGGATTTAGATTTGGAAATAAATGAAGGTGCAGAGGAAGAAATTGTATCCATTGCATCCATTGGAAGTTTAGCAACAAAATACGATGCGACACTTGATTTAAAAAATTACAAGTACCCATCCATTAATTTATTAGAAACACATGGTTCTGAAAAAATTGTGCAGGATCCAGAGGAATTAGAAATGCACAAAAATCAAATTATTGCTACGTTAAAAAACTATGATATAGCCATTCAACGAATTGCAGCAACGGTAGGTCCAACAGTAACCTTATATGAAATTGTACCAGCACCCGGAGTGCGTATTAGTCGTATTAAAAACTTAGAGGACGACATTGCATTAAGTTTAGCAGCATTAGGTATTCGTATTATTGCTCCTATACCTGGAAAGGGAACCATAGGTATTGAAGTTCCAAATATTCGCAAGTCAGTAGTAAGTATGAAAACATTACTTGCGAGTGAAAAGTTTCAAACAAGTACTTATTCATTACCTATTGCGATTGGTAAAAAAATTGACAACGAAAACTTTATTGTTGACTTAGCAAGTATGCCACACTTACTTATGGCAGGAGCTACAGGTCAAGGTAAGTCGGTTGGATTAAACGCTATTTTAGTTTCATTGTTATATAAAAAACATCCATCACAATTAAAGTTTGTGTTGGTGGATCCTAAAAAAGTAGAGTTGAGTTTATACCGTGTGATTGAAAAACATTTTTTAGCAAAACTACCTGGTGAGGAAGATGCTATTATTACCGATACGAAGAAAGTAATCAATACATTAAATGCATTGTGTATTGAAATGGACAATCGCTATGATTTATTAAAGGAAGCAGGTTGCAGAAATATTAAAGAGTACAATGAAAAATTCACAGCGCGCAAACTAAATCCTGAAAAGGGACATCAATATTTACCATTCATTGTTTTGGTAGTGGATGAGTTTGCTGACTTAATAATGACAGCAGGTAAGGAAGTTGAAATGCCTATTGCGCGTTTAGCACAGCTTGCTCGTGCGGTGGGTATTCACTTAATTATTGCTACACAGCGTCCATCAGTGAATATTATTACAGGTACGATTAAAGCCAATTTCCCTGCGCGTATTGCGTTTAAGGTTTCAAGTAAAATTGATAGCCGTACTATTTTAGATGCCGGTGGTGCCGAGCAGTTAATTGGTAAGGGTGATATGCTAGTAAGTTACAATGGTGAAATCACCCGTTTACAATGTGCGTTTGTAGATACCCCCGAAGTGGATCGAGTTTGTTCCTTTATTTCGGAACAAAAAGGTTACCCTCAAGCATTTTTATTACCAGAATATATGGATGAAAAGGATCTGGAGGCGAGTGGATTTGATGCAGGTGAAAGAGATGCCTTGTTTGAAGATGCGGCCAAGCTAATTGTAAGTGCCCAACAGGGATCAACCTCCTTAATCCAAAGAAGAATGAAATTGGGATACAATCGAGCAGGCAGGTTAATGGATCAGTTAGAATCGGCTGGAATTGTTGGTCCAAGTCAGGGTAGTAAACCAAGAGAGGTACTTTATAAGACCGATGTGGAGCTTCATGACTTTTTACAAAATTTATAATTAACACCTTCTTATAGTTGGATGTTGTATTTTTGTAAACAATTTTTCCAATTACAGTTTATTCAATCCCCATGAAATATATAATAATCATTGTTTCCTTGTTTTTGTTTCAAACGGTTCAAGCCCAAAAAGACCCTCAAGCAAAGGCTTTGTTGGATCAAATTGGGGTAAAAGTGAAGCAGGCAAAAGGTATTTTAGCAAGTATTCAATTGATTTCAAAAAACAATAAAGGGAAGGCCCTTGGCACCAAATCCATCAATTTAAAAATGAAAGGGGATAAATACCTCCTAAAGCAAGGAGCTGTTGAAATCGTCTGCGATGGGGCAAATATTTATAATTTTGACGGTGCAAATAGCATTTCTAAGTCAAGTGTTGCCGAGTCAGATCAAACCTTAAGTCCTCAAAAATTATTATCAGGTAATTATGATAAAGACTTCAATTTCAAGTTGTTAAGTCAGGACGCAAGTAAGGCGACCATCGAATTGTTTCCTATTGATAAGCGTAAAAGCTTCCAGAAAGTAACCCTTATTTTAGATAAGGTCAAATCAGCCCTTTCTAGTGCTTCTATATTAGATAAAAGCAACAATATTACCGATGTAAAGGTGGTTTCCATCAACTACGGAGTATCGCTTGAGGACAAGCTTTTCCTATTTAACAGAGCAAAATACCCAAAAAACGTAGAAATTTTTGATTAGTATAAGGCCTTTTATCCTTATCTTCGCAGCCGAAATAAAAGAAAAAAACCGTGGCCAATTGTTGGTCACAAAAAAAGAAGATTACAATGTCTATACTTACAAAAGAAAAGAAAGCAAGCATTTTTGCTGAATTTGGTGGAAAAGCAACTAACACAGGTTCTATCGAAGGACAAATTGCTTTATTAACACAACGTATCGCGCACATTTCAGGTCACTTGAAAGAGAACCACAAAGACCATTCAACTCAAAGAGGTTTGATGCAATTAGTGGGTCAGCGTAAGCGTTTATTGGTTTATTTACAAAAACATAACCTTACTGGTTACCGTGCGCTAATTGAAAAATTAGGCTTAAGAAAATAATTCAACGAACTATTTATAATAGCTGTCCCAACTGTTACTACGGTTGGGATTAGTT
>JACCDI010585981.1_pt1 | contig 10385 bp, 7 predicted proteins | sample 7442791 | NCBI WGS metagenome assembly JACCDI01 (sample SAMN15323434, study PRJNA562643) | freshwater metagenome | isolation source: river surface water | place: USA:Blue River Watershed | collected 2017-08-15
CGCGCATCCTCGCAGGCATTCAAGGGCTGGAAGCGCAGGGATTCCCGGTGCTGGTCAAGGATGCGTCACTGGGCGGTACCTACCCGGTGATGTGCGTCACGCTGATGAATCCGCGCACCGGCGGCGTCTTTGCATCGTTCGGCGCGCATCCCAGCTTCGAAGTGGCGCTGGAACGCAGTCTCACGGAATTGCTGCAGGGTCGCAGTTTCGAGGGGCTCAATGATTTGCCGCGTCCCACCTTCGAAAGCAACGCAGTCACCGAGCCCAACAACTTCGTTGAACATTTCATCGATTCCAGCGGCATCGTGTCCTGGCGCTTTTTCAGCGCACGGTCGGAGTTCGAGTTCACCGAGTGGGATTTCACCGGCAAGGGCGACAACCCGAACGCTGAAGAGGCTGCCACCTTGTTCGGGATTCTCGAGGATCTGGGCAAGGAAGCTTATGTCGCCGTGTATGACCAGCTCGGCGCCATCGCCTGCCGCATCCTCGTGCCGGGTTATTCGGAGGTGTATCCGGTTGAAGACCTGATCTGGGATAACACCAACAAGGCGCTGCTGTTCCGTGACGATGTGCTGAACTTGCATCGCCTCGACAATGACGGCCTGGCGGCATTGCTGGATCGACTGGAGAACAACGAGCTGGATGAATTCTCCGACGTGGCCACCCTGATCGGCATCGAGTTTGACGAGAATACCGAATGGGGCCAGCTGACCGTTCTCGAGTTGAAATTGCTGATTCAGCTCGCCCTGCAGCAATTCGAGGAAGCGCACGAACTCGTGGGGGCCTTCCTGCAGTACAACGACAATACGGTTGAGCGCGGGTTGTTCTACCAGGCCTTGCATGCGGTGCTCGAGGTGACGCTCGACAGCGAGATGGAACTTGACGACTACGTCGTCAACTTCCGGCGCATGTTCGGCGACGCCAGGATGGACGCCGTCCTGGGTTCGGTCGACGGCAGCGTGCGCTTCTACGGCTTGACGCCGACGAGCATGCAGCTTGAGGGGCTCGACCGGCACCACCGGCTGCTCGACAGCTACAGGAAACTACACAGCGCGCGGTCAAAAACGGCGGGGATCACCAGCTAGGGCTGCGCGCAGCCATCATGAACGGAACGGATTGACGTGGCGCCTGCGGGCGCCATTGTCATTTCTGCGTTCTGGAAGCCGTCAGGATGGTCGTGAGTCGACAACGGCAGACTTCTGTGTAGTACTATATTCAGTACTATTCACGGGATGAACAGGCGATCCAAACTGTTGGACTCGATGCGCAACCATCCGCAGGGCTGGCGAATCGATCAATTGTTGTCGGTCGCGTCGCAGTTCGGCATTGCATGCCGCAATCATGGTTCCAGCCATCATGTGTTCAGCTATCCGGGAATTGAGGGCGGCGTTTGTGTGCCCGCACACAGACCAATCAAACCGGTCTACATCAGGCAATTCCTTGGCCTGATCGATAGCGTGATGGAGATAAACAAATGAACGAGACAAGAATTCGAAAGGTGCGCAAGGCCAAGCCGCCATACCCCTTCGAGGCCTATGCGCATATCGTGAGCCCGCTACCGGAAGAGGAGGGCGGCGGCTTTCTGATTACTTTTCCCGATCTGCCCGGATGCATGTCGGATGGGGAAACCGAAGTCGAGGCCCTGCGCAATGGGCGCGATGCCTTTGAGTCATGGATCTCTGCGATGACAGATGAGAGCAAGACGATACCCAGTCCGCTGTATCGCGCCGATCCCGTGCCAGCTGTCTCCGGGCGTTTCGTAACACGAGTACCAAAGAGCGTGCACCTGATGCTGTCGGAGCGAGCGAAGGCCGAAGGGGTCAGCCTCAATACCCTCGTACTGGCATTGCTGGCAGAGGGGCTGGGCCGGCGCGAGAGTCGTGTCTGAAGCGCGAACAGCAGGTGGCTTGGTTGCGCTTGCAACTTAGTTGGTATTCAGGCGGCGATAGCTGCCAGCGGCGCAGCTTCGAACATTTCCACGCGATTGCGGCCACCTTCCTTGGCTGCGTAAAGCGCCTTGTCTGCCGTGGCCAGAAGTTCGTCTGCTGTGCCGTTGCTGACATTGAATTCGCCGCTGACGCCAATCGAGACCGTGAAGCGAAGCATCAGGTTTTCGTGATGCACCCGAAGTTGCTCGGTTGCCGCGCGCAATCGTTCAGCAATGATGGCAGCGTTGGGTTGCGAGGTATTCGGCATCAGCAGTACAAACTCCTCGCCGCCAAAGCGCGACACCACATCTCCCGCCCGTGCTTGCCGCCTGAGTTCCGTCGCCAGCGCTTCGAGCGCGCGATCGCCGACCATGTGACCATAGTCGTCATTGATCCGCTTGAAGCGGTCTATGTCCAGCATCAGCAGTGACAAGGGCTGGCCGGAACGGCGGCTGCGCTCGACCTCGATCTGCAGCTGGTCGTCGAAGTAGCGGCGGTTGTTCAGTCCGGTCAGGAAGTCATGCGTGGCTTCGTGTTGCAGCTTGTCCTGCACGCGCTTCACGTCGGACAAGTCAGTGACGAAGCCGACATACACCGTCAGGGCATCGATCACCAGGCGCGTATAGGCGACGCTGACCGGAAACGACTCATGGTCCTGTCGTTTGCCGCTCGATTCATGGGCCGTGTGCGGCTGGTCTTTGCGCAGCAGCGTTGTCCACTGCGGCAGGAAGCTCGACAGGTATTTTCCCGTGGCCTGCGACGCTTCGCAGCCAAAGATCCGCTGGAAAGCCTTGTTGGTTTCCTTGATCCTTCCCCTGGCGTCGGTGATGACGATGGCCTCGGTCGAACTCTGGATGATGGCCTCCAGCTCCTGTCGCTGTACCTTGATTTCCGCCAGACTGTCATGCAGGCGGGTAAGCAGCACGCCTGCACCCGCAAAGCCGAGCATCGATGCAATGCCCATGCAGATGAAAACCGCCAGCGCGAGCCAGTCGGATGGCGGGATGGGCAGGTCAGTTTCGGGCTGTCCGATGAAGCGGGCGGCACGCATGCCCATGTAATGCATGGTCGTGATCGCCAGGCCCATGATCAGCACGGACAGCAGGTTCACGTGGAAAGGACGAAGCCGGGTCCTGGCCAGCAGGCCGTTGCGTGCGCCAAGCGCGATGCTCGCAAGCGCCACGGCTGAAATGAGCGAGATCGCGAAATCCAGCATGTCGAAGCGCAGTGATGCTGTCATGCGCATCGCCATCATGCCCGAGTAGTGCATCACGCCGATACCAGCACCGGTGATCGCGCCGCCCAGCAAGACCTGCCACGGGTTCAGATCCTTGCGCATCATCCAGTGCAGCATGGCCCACGCAGCAGCGATGCCCGGTAGCGCCGAAAGGAAGGTCAGGACCAGGTCGTAGCTGACCGTCGTACACAATGACAGCGCCAGCATGCCGATGAAGTGCATGCTCCAGACGGCCAGCCCGAAAGCGACGGCGCCGGTGGCCATCAGGATGTCGCGAGAACGGTGATTCGTCGTCGCAGCCGCGCTGCTGGCTGCATAAAAGGCGAGCGCCGCGCCGCCGGTGGCGACCAGGAAGGAAAGGGCGACCAGCCACAGACTGTAGGAGTGGCTCAGCAGTATCACGTTCGGAAAGTGCGCGACGAATAAATCCAATCGGTACCCCTTGCAGGACCCTCGAAAATCGGGAGCAGTTGATCAGAGCTTGTAACTCTTGGTCGATGACGCACCACCGCCGCCGCCGCCTTTTTTGCGTGATCCGCCTTTGGCCACGGCACGCATGCGGACCAGCGATTCGACCGCACCATCGAGCAGGAAGCGATCGACCTGGAACAGCCCGCTCTGCAGCGGGAAAGCAAAGCCGATGTACTTGCCCGAGTTGCGGATGGATTTGTCGATCGATTCGAAGTTGGTGAAGATGTAGCGCGGCTTCTTGCCCAGCTTGCGGCAGACCAGCTCCAGTTGTGCCGAGCCGGCGTCGGCATTCACCAGCACCGGGTAACGTTCGCCTTCCTCACAATCGGTGTTGGTGGCCAGCAGCCACAGGCAATCGCCGGATTCGAGATAGCAGTACTGGCCCAGCACCGCATTGCTGTCATTGACGGTCGCCGCAAAATAGCCTTCGCCGCCTTCGATGGTGCCGACCATCCAGTTGCCGAAGGATTCGGTATCGGCTGCTGCGGCGGGCGGCAGGACGCCGAGCGCAAGGGATAGCAGCACAGGCAAGGTGCCGGCAGCGAAGCGAAGGAGGTAATCGCGGTACATGGCAGCAGTAGGGAGAAAGACCAGGCCAGGAAACTATACCATTGCTCTTGAGCAATTATTAGAATACCGAATCAAGTAGATTGGAATAAAATTCAGAAGTTATTTCTCTTGTGAAATAGTTGCCATGACCTTCCTGTCCCGGTTGTTCTTCGGCCGCGTTGAATTTCCCGAAGGCGAGGAATTCCGCGAATTCCAGTACAAGTTCCTGATCGTGTTGATGGTGTTTGCCGGCGTCACCACAGGGCTTTTCCTGTGGCTGATCGAAGCCGGGCTGTCGCCGTCGCTGCCTGAGACGCACATGCGCTCGATGCGCTTGTACACAGCCGCAAGCGTCATCCTGTGGTGGGCACTGCGCGGTCGCAAGCAGTGGTTTCTGCCCCTGGCCTGGGTCTTCGAAGCGGCCAGCCTGCTCGAATTGTTTTCTTCGGCGATCTTCGTGCCGCACGATGAGCTGCGCATCATCTGGCTCTTCACCAACATCCCCGGCATGTACCTGTTGCTGGGACGGGTGGCCGGCGGCTTGATCACGGCGCTGATCGTCGTGGCGTTTGTGGCGATCAACCCGATTGTCGCGCAGCCTTATTCGCCCAATGCAATCGCCACCGGCGTGATCGCGATGCTGTACTTCGCCGCCTTTTTCCATGCATACGCGCGGCAGTCGATCTGGTTTTTCACGCGGATGCGTGACTCCAACCATCAGCTGCGCGAACTGGCGATGCGCGACATGCTGACCGGCGTATTGAATGCGCGCGCGTATTACGAAATTTGCGACAGCATGATTCGCATCGCGCAGCGCAATCACGCGCCCTATGCCGTGCTGTTCGTCGACCTCGACCACTTCAAGTCGATCAATGACACCCACGGCCATGCAGCCGGCGACATCGTGCTGAAGTCGGTCGCCGATTGCCTCACGCGCAGCCTCAGGGCCAGCGATGCGCTGGGCCGCATCGGCGGAGAAGAATTCTCCATCTTCCTGCCCAATACCGACATGAACGGCGCCGTGCATCTCGCCGAGGGCATACGCAGCGCGATCGAATCGCTGATGCCGTCCATCGGCGAGCGCAGCCTGAAGGTCACCGCCAGCATCGGCGTGGCGCGCAACCAGCACAGCGAACAGACCATGAAGGACATACAGCAGCAGGCTGACCAGGCGATGTATCGCGCGAAGGCGGGCGGCCGCAACCGTGTATCGGCCTTCGATCAGCTGGACGCCGCCACGACCTGAGTGGCAGGCTTGGGCATTGGCGTCAAGCCAGCAGCTTGAGCCACAGCAGATAGCCGCCGACAGCGAGCGCCGCCAGCACCATCAGGCCGACGATGGCATGCGCCCAGTCTTTGGGGCTGGGCCAGCCGGCGACCAGGCATTGCACCGCGACCAGCTTCCATCCTGCGCTCTCGGCAGACAGCAGCGGCCACGCAGTCGACTGCATGAAGACCCAGCCACCCGCCGGCATCAACGCCAGCGGTGCCAGCCCCACCGGTACCGCGTTCCACCAGCGCAGCCGCGCGAACGCCACCGACCCCAGCACCCATCCGCCTTCCAGTTTGCGGCGCGGCAGCAGGTTCAGCGCCACCGGCTGCGCGCCGGCCAGCAAGCCGGCGACGTAGTGCAGCAGTTCATGCGCGACCGTGCCCGGCCAGATCGTCAGCATGAAGGCCCAGGGCCAGCGTCGCAGCGCCAGCAATGCGGCGATGGCCAGCAACAGCAGCAATGCATGCGTGGCGAGGGTGATGTGATCGATTTGCGCAAACATCGTAGGCATGAGGAGAGAGGCGTGCTGCATTGTGCAGGCAGGTCGTGATTGTAAGCGCAGACCGTGGGCATGTTGCGGTGCATCGCGTGAAAGGCGGGTGCCCGATGCGCGCGCGACATTCATCTGAACCTTGCCCGCTGCTCTGGTGATTGTCCGCCGCGTGTCTGACGTGTGTCCGATGCGTGTGCTCCGTGTGCTCCGTGTGCCCGATGTGTGTGCGACGTTTGTTCGAGGATAGCGGCAAGCACGGGATCATCGCCCGTTCTCATTCAGGCAAGTGTTCCCCATATGTGTCGCCGCAGCCTATACTCGCCGTCATACATTGAATAACAATAATCAGGAGACAAGCCATGACGGGTGCCACGCTCAGTACACGGCATCTCGGCGGCGACCTCTGGGGCGGCCTGGCAGCGATGATGGTGGCGCTGCCTTCGGCGATCGCATTCGGTGTCACCATACTCGCGCCGCTGGGCCCGCAGTTTGGTGCGCAAGGCGCGCTGGCCGGCATCCTCGGCGTGACGCTGCTGGGTTTGATCGCCGCGCTCTTTGGCGGCACACAGCGGCTCATTTCCGCACCTTGCGCACCGGCGGCCGCGGTGCTCTCCGCATTGACCATTCAAATGAGTGCGCAGGGCACCGAGCCGGCGCTGGTGCTGCTGACGCTGTTCCTGGTCGCAGCCTGCAGCAGCCTGGTGCAGATCCTGTTTGGCGTGATGCGCCTTGGCCAGCTGATTCGCTACATGCCTTTCCCGGTCGTCAGCGGCTACCTGTCCGGCGTCGGCCTGATCATCGTCAGCAGCCAGCTGCCCAAATTGCTCGGCGCGCCGGGCGACATGAACTGGCTGCAGGCCCTGTCCGCGCCGGCGACATGGCAGCCGGCCAGCCTGCTGGTCGGTATCGCCACCGCGCTGACGATGGTCATGGCCAACCGTCGCCCCTCCAGAGTACCCGCCGTGATCCAGGGACTGGCCGCCGGCATCATCGTCTACTGGCTGCTCGCGTTCTCGTCGCAACCGTCGCTCGCGCAACTCGATAACAACCCCTTCGTGATCGGCCGCTTCGCGTCGGGCCCCGAGGGCTTGCTCGATGGCGTCGCATCGACCTGGAATGGCCTCACGCATGTGCGCCTGCCGCGCTGGGAACAGGTCATCGTGCCTGCGGCCACACTGGCGGTGCTGCTGTCGATCGACACCCTGAAGACCTGTCTCGTGCTGGATGCGATGTCCGGCTCGCGCCATGACTCGAACCGCGAATTGATCGGGCAGGGACTGGGCAACCTGACGGCGTCCATCTTCGGCGGCACGCCCGGGGCCGGCACCATGGGGCCTTCGCTGGTCAACAAGGCCAGTGGCGGCATGACCCGGCTGTCCGGCGTGTTCCAGGGCGGCTGGTCCCTGCTGGCTTTCCTGTTGCTCACGCCCCTGATCAGCTGGATACCGATCGCCGCGCTGGCCGGCCTGCTGCTGGTGATCGGCGTGCGCATGATCGACTGGCACCTGGTCGAGCTGGCGCGCTCGAAGACCACGGTGCTGGATTTCATCGTCATCGTTGCCGTGATCGTCGTTGCCAAGACCCTCAGCCTGATCGCCGCGTCCGGGCTCGGCATTGCGCTGGCGATCCTGATGTTCATTCGCGAGCAAAGCCACAGTTCCACGATGCGGCACAAGACGCGTGGCGATGTCACGTTCTCCAAGCGCGTGCGCATGCCCGAAGAGCGCGAGGCCCTGAAAAAATTCGGCGGCGCCAATGCGATCTATGAATTGCAGGGCAGCCTGTTCTTCGGTAATACCGATGCGCTGTACTCGGCACTTGAGCCCGACATCGAAAGCGCACGCCATCTGGTGCTGGACTTGCAGCGCGTGCAATCGCTCGACATGACCGCTGCGCATATGCTGGAGCGCGTGCGCAACCAGCTGGCCGAGCGCGGCGCGACGCTGGTACTGTCGCGCGTGCCCGAGACCCTGCCCAGCGGCCGCGACCTGCGTGGCTACCTCGATGAACTGCGCGTCACGCGTGGCTCGGCGGCGATCCGGCTGTTCGATGATTTCAGCGATGCACTGGAGTGGGTCGAGGATGACACCCTGCGCGAAGCCGGCATCCACGGCGACGACTCGCAGCCGCTGGCACTGGCTGAGTTCGAATTGTTTGCTGGCCTGCAGCCGCCCACGCTGGTGGCCCTGCAGGGCTGCGTGCAGCGCCGCTTCTATGCCGCGGGCGAGACCATCTTCATTGCCGGCACGCCCGGCGATTCGCTGATGCTGATCGCGCGCGGCGTGGTGCGCATTGACATCGCGCTCGGACACGGGCATCGCATCCATATGGCGACTTTCGCGCGCGGGCAATTTTTTGGCGAGATGTCCTTCCTCGAACACCACGCGCACTCCGCCGAAGTGGTGGCGGCCGCCGACTGCGAGCTGCTGATCCTGCCGCGGCCGGATTTCGATAAGCTGGCCGCGCGAGACCCGGCGATGGCCTCGCATGTATTTGCATCGCTGTCGCTCGCCCTCGCCGAGAGGCTGCGCCACACCAACGACGAGCTGCGCGCAATGCAGGCAGGGTAAGCGATCGGATGGACAACGAGAATTTCTACGCGCAGCTGCCGGCTTTCAGCGCGCTGGCAGGATTGACGGACGAGCGCCATTACCAGGATGCGCCTGCGGATTGGATTATCTTCGTCACCGACGTGCGCGGCTCTACTGCGGCCGTGGCCGCCGGCCGCTACAAGGAAGTCAATACCGTCGGGGCAGCGACCATTGTCGTGGCCGCCAATGCCTGTGACGGCATCGAGTTTCCGTTCGTGTTCGGCGGCGATGGCGCGACGCTGCTGGTGCCGCCGTCGGTACGCGAGCAGGTCGGCGATGCCTTGCTGTACCTCGCGCAGAAATCCGCGCGCGACTTCGGCCTGACGCTGCGGGTTGGCTGCGTGCCGGTGGACGAGGTGCTCGCGCGTGGCAAGCCCGTGCGCGTGTCGAAGCGCGAGCTCAGTCCGGGCAATTGCATCGCGATGTTCGCCGGCGGTGGCCTGAACGAGGCGACTGCGATGATCAAGTCCGCGGATGGACGCTGGCTGTTCGACGGGCACGGGCATGATGAAGGTAGCGTCGAAGGCCTCGAATGCCGCTGGTGCGCGGTGCCGGCCCGCAACGGCGGCATCCTGAGCCTGATTTTGTGGGCGCCGGGCGATCACCTGCAGCTGTACCGCGAGCTGCTGCGTGCCATCCTCGAGATCGCGCCGCAACCGATGCCGATCACGCCGCAGAACCTGCCCACGCGCTGGCCGCCGGAATTCCTGATGCATGAATCGAAGCTGAAGCGTCGCAGCAGGCTCGCGCAAATGCTGCATTACACCGGCGTGCTGCTGCTGACCGGCTTGCTGACATGGATAGTCAAACGAACGCAGCGCGATCCGAACTCGGTGGCTGCGCGCTACATCGCCAGCCTGTGCCGCAACAATGATTACCTGAAGGTCGACGACTACCTGAGAATGGTGATCGATATCAGTGATGCGCAGCGGGCGAGCATCGAGGCGCTGTTGCAGCGTTACCGCGCCAGCCACGGGCTGCAGTGGGGCGCGCATCTGTCGTCATCATCACTGTTTACCTGCATGGTGAGGTCGCAGGAGATCCATCTGCATTTTGTCGATGGCAATGACGGTGGCTATACTGCCGCTGCTCGCGATATGGCTGCACGCGAAGGAAAAATAAAATGACGGGAGACAAAATGCCCCAATGGCATCAGATGGATGCGGTCACGCTGGCGCGCAAGTTGTCGCAGCGCGAACTGAGCGCCGAGACCTTGCTGGCTTCCTGCCTGGAGCGCATTGATGCGCGCGAGCCGCAGGTGCAGGCCTGGTCGCACATTGCGCGCGATGCGGCACTGGAGCGCGCGCGTGAACTTGATCGCGGTCCGGTGCGCGGCCTGCTGCACGGCTTGCCGATCGGGGTCAAGGACCTGTTCGACACGGCCGACATGCCAACCACGTATGGCTCGCCGATCTATGCAGGCCATCGTCCGGCGGCCGATGCGGCGCCGGTCGCGCTGTGCCGCGAACAAGGCGGCGTCATGGTCGGCAAGACAGTCACGACCGAGTTCGCGACCTTCAATCCCGGCAAGACGCGCAACCCGCACCGGCTCACCCATACGCCGGGCGGTTCGTCCAGCGGCTCCGCTGCCGCTGTGGCGGACTTCATGGTGCCGCTGGCCTTTGCATCGCAGACCGCCGCATCGGTGATCCGGCCGGCAGCCTATTGCGGCATCATCGGCTACAAGCCCAGCTTCGGGCTGGTCAATCGCTCGGGCTTGAAGCCGCTGTCGGACTCGCTCGATACCATCGGCTTCCTCGCGCGCAGCGTCGAAGACGTCGCCTTGTTCGCCGCCGCTGCCAGCGGCGACCGTGCGCTGCTGCAAATGGACGTCGGCAGCACG
>JACCDI010960168.1_pt1 | contig 10385 bp, 12 predicted proteins | sample 7442791 | NCBI WGS metagenome assembly JACCDI01 (sample SAMN15323434, study PRJNA562643) | freshwater metagenome | isolation source: river surface water | place: USA:Blue River Watershed | collected 2017-08-15
GTCGCTGCGCTGGTATTTACAGGTTGGTATTCAACAACTCGTCTATTCCGTGCATCAGTGATGCAAGTTAAATCTTTGGAATACGTAGAAGCTGCTCGTGCCACCGGCGCAACCACTAAGCGCATCATCTTGCGCCACATTGGTCCAAATGCAATTCCGCCGATTATCGTGGTCCTGGCTTTCTCAGTAGCTGGTGCGATTCTTAGCGAATCAATTTATGCATTTTTAGGCGTAGGCTTTCGCGAACCAACGCCATCGCTTGGTGTGATGATCTCAAGTTCACGCAATTATCTGACTGATAAGCCATTTGTATTTTTCATCCCAGGTTCGATATTGGTGATGTTGACGCTTTCGATTGTGTTAATTGGCGATGGCCTTCGTGATGCACTTGATCCAAAGTTACGAGGCACCAAGTGAGCAAACCACTTCTACATATTGATGATTTGCATGTTCACTTCAACACAAGCGATGGTGTTGTGCAGGCAATCAATGGTGCATCTTTAACTTTAAATCCTGGCGAAATTGTTGGGCTAGTTGGCGAATCTGGTTCTGGTAAATCAGTTACTGCGATGAGTATTTTGGGGTTGGTACCAAAACCACCAGCGATCTATCCAAAGGGACAGATTTTTTGGAAGGGCATTGATTTACTTACGACTCCAGATGCGGAACTTCGCGAGATTCGCGGCGGCGAAATCTCAATGATCTTCCAGGATCCAATGACTTCGTTAAATCCGGTTTACACAATCGGTCATCAAATTTCAGAGATGATCCGTGTGCATGAGCGAATCTCAGCAAAAGCGGCCAAGGTTCGTTCGATTGAGATGTTGGATTTAGTTGGTGTGCCAAATCCAGCACAACGTGTAGATGATTACCCGCATCAATTCTCAGGTGGCATGCGTCAGCGCGCAATGATTGCGATGGCGCTATCTTGTAATCCAGAGTTATTGATTGCTGACGAGCCAACCACTGCACTTGATGTAACCATCCAAGCTCAGATTTTGGAGATCCTTGAAAAATCTGCCCGCGAATTAAATGTGGCGGTGTTACTGATTACTCACGATTTAGGTGTAGTTGCCGGTATCTGTGATCGCGTTGCAGTTATGTATGGTGGTCGAATCGTCGAAGAAGCTCCAGTTGATGATTTATATGAGCGCCCATTAATGCCATACACCTGGGGCTTAATGAGATCGATTCCGCAGATGGATGAGTTTTCAAATGATCCGCTCTACACAATTCCTGGTTCACCGCCGGTGATGTCTAGGCCACCAAAAGGTTGCGCATTTGCTCCAAGATGCGAATTTGCAGTCGATAAATGCCATGCAGAAGTGCCGGCAATAGAAGAGTTTGCACCTGGTCGCATGGTTCGCTGCCATAGAGTGAAAGAACCTAACTTTGTGCAGGTGCTCAAATGAGTACGCCACTTCTAAAAGTTTCTAATCTGGAAAAGAAATTTCCAATTCAACGCGGGCTACTAAAGCGCACGGTTGGTCAGATTCATGCAGTTGATGGAATTTCACTTGAGATTAATCCTGGCGAGACTTTAGGGCTGGTCGGAGAATCAGGTTGCGGCAAATCAACTACCGCACGTTTGATTCTGCGGTTACTTGATCCAACTGCTGGCGAGATCTATTTTGATGGCAAAGAGATTCATTCGATGTCTCGAGAAGAGATTCGAAAGATTCGTAAAGATATGCAGATCGTCTTTCAAGATCCATATGCATCCCTAAATCCGCGTATGACCGTGCGTCAGATCGTTGCTGAGCCGTTAATTGTTCACGGAATGGCTGCTGATGATTTAGATCCACGCGTTGATGAGATGATTGAACTTTGCGGACTTTCCCGCGAATTCGGCAATCGCTATCCACATGAATTTTCTGGTGGACAGAGACAACGCGTCGGAATTGCACGTGCCTTGATAACTCAGCCAAAGTTAGTAGTTTTAGACGAACCAGTATCTGCGCTAGATGTTTCGGTTCAAGCACAGATTCTCAATCTGCTTGATGATCTCCGTAAACGTTTTGGATTTAGTTACCTATTTGTAGCCCATGATCTATCAGTAGTTTCGCATATCTCAACTCGCGTTGCAGTGATGTATCTGGGCAAGATTGTTGAGATCGGAACCCGTGAAGAGATTTTCCAGAGTCCAAAGCATCCATATACAAAGGCTTTGATATCTGCAGTCCCACTTGCCAATCCGAAACAGGAGCGAGTGCGTAAGAACTCTAGGATTGTGTTAACCGGCGATGTTCCAAGCCCTGCTAATCCGCCTAGTGGATGCAGATTCCGCACCCGTTGCTGGAAAGCCCAAGATATCTGCACATCAACAGAACCTCCGCTGCTACAGCTTGGTAATCACCAAGTTGCTTGCCACTTCCCAGAGAATTAATAATTAATAATTAATAATCAAAAAGTAAGAATTCGGTATTACTTCGGCGAGATCACTGCCGTTAATTTCTCGTGGTCTAAAATTCTAAGCTCATGATTTGGTAGCGCTTTGGCAAAATCTTCCGCCAATTTACGCTCGCCAGTACGGTTTACATCATCCAATATGACTATGGCTTTTGCTGACAACTTCTTAAGTAGAACCTCTAGCGCTGGGTAGCGGGCATCTGAATTATCGCCACCTTGTGGACCATCGACAATTAGTAGATCAATATTTTTAAGGTCTTTGAATTTGCTTGGGTCATACCAATTAGCCCCACCGCGATATTGCATCAATGGTGCCAGTCTTACTTCGACCCCACGAACTCCATGTTGTCTTATCAATGTTCTTGTTTGTTCAGCGTAGTCAGCATCACCGTCAAAGCTGATAACTTTTTTTGCACCAGACTTTGCAACTACCAAAGTTGAAACACCTGAACCAAGTTCGACAACCAGTTTTGGCTTCTGCTCTTTAACCAATTGCGAAATCGAGAGCAGTAGATCTGGAGATGCGGCCCATCCGCGAGTGGCTGGAAGGGAAGCGGTGAATTTGAGCAATGAATTTAATTGGATAAAAGCTTCGATTTGGCGAGTGCTCTGTTTAGCATTTTCGCGCTCTTGTTGAGTTAGATTCTGAATCGCCTTCGCTAAACGCTCAGTTTGACGGCCCATTTTGTTATGCAGTGCGCGAAGCGAACGAATCATATAAATCGCTGCCAGAAGCAGGACTGCGCCAATCGCTAAATTAAGGTTTTCCATTTAATTGGCTCGCTCTCTTAAGTTTCTATCTGCCAAAGTCATCTTCAACTCGTTCGATGTCGTCCTCACCGAAGTAGGTGCCAGTTTGTACCTCTACAAAGACCACATCTTCCGTACCGGTATTACTGATTCTATGAAGCACACCGATTCCAAATTCAATAGTGTCACCAGGTTTAAATGTAGTTACCTTGCCGTCAATAGTTACTTCGCCAGTGCCGGTGACAATAAACCAATGCTCGGCGCGAAATTTATGGCGTTGGTATGAAAGGCGCTTTCCAGGATTCACCCAAATACATTTAACTTTATGGGTGGCAGATTCTTGTAGGACTTCGTACTTACCCCAAGGACGCTCTGAAATTTCAGACATCTGCTTAATTGCTTCCCATCACTTGTAGCGCCGCACCGATTAGTCCGGCATCTGCATTTAATTCGCTTCGGCGCAAGTCTACCTGTTTGATAAATCCCACTCTTTTGCCCTCATTGAAAACGTGGCTTTTTAGAGCATCCCAATAGATCGCACCTGCTTTGGTAACTCCACCACCAACAATTACGGTATCAATATCGAGGATAGCTAAAACATTGATGATTCCAACAGCTAAGGCATGCGCGCCAGAATCAATGCTTTGGATCGCAAATTGATTTCCAGATTTAGCATCAGCGGCTAGTGATTCGAAATTTTCAACTGAATTCGACCAACCTAATTCCTTTGCAATTCTGACCATGCTTGGACCACTAGCAAAATATTCGACACAACCATTTCGCCCACATCTGCATATTTCAGATTGAAAGTTAATCGAATGATGTCCAAAGTAACCAGCATTACCAGTCTGTCCCTTAAAGACTTCGCCACTTAAAACTAGCCCGCCACCGATTCCGGTTGAGACCACCATGCCCAGAAAATTTGAAATACCTTTTCCTGCACCAATTTTCGATTCTGCGATTGTAAGCGCAATAGCATCTCCGCAGAGTTCGATTCTCTGTACATTCAATAAAGCTCTAAACTTTTCGACAATTGGAAAATCGCGCCAAGAAGTTATATTTACAGGGCTGATAGTTCCGGCCGTCACATCAATTGGACCAGCAGAGACAATACCGATGGCTTCAATCGGTAAATTGTTTTTAGAAATCAGCTGCTGCGTTGCAAGAGCAATTTCATCCCAAATTCCATCTTTTGTGCCAGTTGGCACTGAAATCTGATCAATTATTTTCAATTCATTATTTACGATTGCAATGGCAGCTTTAGTGGCACCGATATCAACTGCCAGAGAGTTTTTAGCCATGCTGACCCGCCATGAAGTCATATTATCTGAGGGTGCCTGCTAGTTCAGATCGCGAAGCCTATTTTCCAAAGATAGAGCAGAAGTACGGCCAACCAATGAAATATTGGTTTGGGCTGATGCGCGAGATTGCTGATTGGAAATACCCTGCACAGATTGCATTTTTGAAAGAGGAACATGGCTTTAGCCAGGCTCACGCAAATGCATTGGTGATGTATTCAAGAGGCTCGAAGTCATCAAAGCGCTTTGCAACATTAGCTGATTATCTGAAATCTGAATCTGTAGAAAAACAGAAAACCATAAAAAAGATTATTAAGGCGATTCAGAGCAAGCATCCAAAAACTGAGGTAGTAATCGCCTGGAATCACCCCATGATTAAGTACAAAGATGAGTACATATTTGGCCTTTCAACGGCAACAAATCACATCTTGCTGGCTCCGTTTGATTCAAAAATATTGCAGAAGTTTTCCAACAGATTAAGCGAATATAAAGTCTTAAAGAAGTCTTTCCAAGTTCCGGTGGATTGGAAAGTTGATGAGAAATTGATACAAGACATGATTAAAACTGCGATCTCGCAAATCAAATGATGTTAAATTAAGTTAATGACTTCGCACCAACGGCTGCAACAAAAAACCATAAAGACGCTCTCGATCGCGCAAATCGGAGCTGGCGTTGGCACTGCCGGTACAGTCGCGGCAGGTTCTTTGTTGGTTGCAGAGATAACTGATTCTGAAACCTTGGCAGGTTTAGCACAGACTGCTTCTGTACTTGGTGCAGCCGCATTAGCGTTACCACTTGCTCGTCTTACAAGCAGGGGCGGTAGAAGAGTTGCGCTATCTACAGGATATGCAGCCGGCGTCATTGGTTCGCTCTTTGCAATCGCAGGTGGCATTAATTCAAATATTTATCTGATGTTGATCGGATCATTTCTAGTTGGATCTGCAAGTGCCGCGGCTTATCAAGCAAGGTTTGCCGCAATCGATTTGGTAAGCGACGAACATAAAGCAAAGCAACTTTCATATGTCGTTTGGGGCTCAACGGTTGGCGCAGTAGCTGGGCCTAATCTGATGGAACCGGCTGGAAAATTAGCTCTCAGGTTTAACTTACCTGAGCTAGTTGGGCCATATTTAATTTCAGCGGTTACCTTAACTTTTGCCGCCACCTTGATTTTCTTATTTCTAAAGCCTGACCCTTACTTGACTGCGCTGGGTGAAGGCAAAAGTAGAGCAGCTGCAAAGCGCAACACCAAAGAAGCGCTTGGTCACATAAGAAAGCGGCCGATTGCGCTATTTGCGATTCTCGCCATATCTATTGGACATATTGCGATGGTTTCGGTGATGGTTATGACACCAGTTCATATGAAGCATGTAGATGTATCGCTTCGAATTATTGGACTTGTGATTAGCGTGCACGTAATCGGTATGTATGCGTTCTCTCCAGTAGTCGGAAGTATCAGCGATCGAATTGGGCAGATCAGAACCATTCAAGTTGGTTTACTGATTCTTTTAGCTTCTGCGGTTATTTCAGGCACCGCTGCGGCAGATGATGTTCCTAGATTAGGTATCGGTTTGTTCTTACTCGGCCTTGGTTGGTCGTTTACATTGATTGCTGGATCAACGTTGCTTAGCTCTTCAGTAGATCAATCACTTAAGACTTCAGTTCAAGGCGCAAGTGATTTGGTTATGAATCTTGCCGGAGCATTTGGAGGCGCGATTGCTGGAGTTGTTATCAGTTATCTAAATTACGGATGGCTCTGTGCTTTTGCTTCAATCCCCGTAATTTTATTGGCGCTCTGGTCAACTACTTTCAAAGCGCTCAAAAGACCAAAGATCAAGTGAATCCAGGTTAATCACGTCCATTTCATTAACTGCAAGTATGTCCGCAATTTGGGCGCGATGCTCAGTCGCATGATGAATTACTTGTGCTAAAACCGAAGAAGTTAAAAACGAAACAGTTTTTCCATATCTAATAAAGGTGAGCATCTCATCAGGAAGATCAAGAAATTGCTGCAATTTGGCATCGTTCTCCAAAGATTTTTGAACTAGCGCACGCATACCTTCTGTTGTTGCTTCAAACTCACTCTCTGGAAGTGGTTCAATTTTCTGTAATCTGGTAAGGAATCGGCCTTGTGCAATCACTATGTGGTTAGCAATTTTGCTTACGGTCCACTCTGGATTCCAAGCCGAATATGAGAGCGCTGGTTCGGGTAAGGTTGATAATTGGGTAAATAATTGATTGTTGGCCCAAGCCATATGTCGAAATAAGCGAGATAACGTTGCATCACTCATGGGCAGAGTGTATTTAAATAAGTCAAGGCTGGATATCATTAGGCGACAAAATTCCATAGGCGAAAGGCTCTAACGTGCAGGCAAAGCTTGAAGATCAGCACAATGTGTTAGCCATCGCTGAAATTGATTTAAAAATCGCAACCATTAATCAAAAAATCAAAACTCTTCCTGAAACCGTCAACCATAAAGAGCTAACCATTCAATTTGAAACCACTCGTGATTTAAGGATTGCGGCCGAGACCGAGCTAAGCGATTTAAGTGGGGATATCAACCGCGCTGAAAATGATGTTGAGCAAGTCGTAAAACGAATCGAAAAAGATGAATATAGGCTAAATGCCGGCCAAGGCACCCCGAAAGAATTAGAACAATTACAACACGAGTTGAAATCGCTTGGTGCTAGAAGATCGGAACTTGAAGAGATCGAACTTGAAGTGATGCTGAGAGCAGATGAGATTAAGGCTCGGATTAATGATTTGAAACTCAAAGAAGCCGAATTAGTCGGTAAAGTTGCAGAGGCACTGACTTTGAAAAACTCGGCTTTAGCCACTTTGGACTCAGATTTGAATTCTGCAAATAAAGAGAGAGCGGAATTGGTAACCCAGATAGATAAATCCTTAATTGATCTCTATGAAAAGATTCGAAGCAATGGGGTTGTGGCAGCAGCGCGCATAATTAATGGGCGCTGCGGGGGCTGCAATTTGGCGATTAATTCAGGAGATTTAACTAAAATTTTGGCGTTACCAGAGGAAGAAGTTGCAAGGTGCGAAGAATGCCGATGCATATTGGTGCGTAAGTGACCAGAGTATTTCAAGTAACTGCAGACGGTGGGTCGCGGGGCAATCCCGGGCCGGCAGCCTACGGCGCATCTATTTTTGAAAATGGAAAATTAGTTGCAGAACTTCACGAATTTATCGGAACCGCAACAAATAATGTGGCCGAATACAGCGGGTTAATCGCTTCGCTTCATTACATCAACAAGATTGATCCAGGTGCAAAAATCGAAGTAGCCATGGACTCCAAGTTAGTAATCGAACAGATGTCGGGTCGCTGGCAGATTAAAAATGAAGGCATGCGTGCTTTGGCTAAGGATGCACGCAACGCCCATGATCCAAACTTAGTTTCATATAAATGGATTCCGCGCGAAGAGAATGCGCATGCTGATCGACTTGCAAATAAAGCCCTTGATGAAAGAGTAGATGGTTTCAAGCCGCAAGTTCCAGCAAATAGATTAACCGCCAGACTTCGTGACCCTGAAATTCCAACTTTTGTATACATGGTCAGACATGGCGAGACTATTTTGACGCCAGATCGAAAGTTCTCAGGAATCGGAAAATTAAATCCACCACTTACAGATGATGGAAGAATTCAAGCTCAGAAAGTTGCAGCAGAAATTGCAAAAATCAAACCTGATGTATTGATTGCATCACCTCTACAAAGAACCAGAGAAACTGCTGAAGAGATCTCCAAATTAACTGGTTTAGAACCGATTTATGATGAGATTTGGTATGAATGTAGTTTTGGCGAATGGGATGGCCTCTCAGTTGATGAAGTAAAGGCAAAGTGGCCAGAGGAATATTTGGCTTGGATCTCAAGTAGCGCATTTACCCCACCAGGTGGAGAGTCATACGATGATTTGGCAGCTCGCATCGAGCCCGCTTTTGACGCTTTGGCCGAAAAATATCCACATAAAAAAGTCGTGGTAGTTACTCATAACGGCGTTATCAAGCAATTAGCAAGTATTGTTCTCGAAGGTAATCCGAATTCGCTCTTCCATATTGATATCAGTCCCTGTTCGATATCATCATTCTCAATATGGCCAAGCGATGGACTACGTGCGATTAGATCCATAAATGAAAGAGGACACTTCCGTTGATCACAAGTGCTGAATGGACATACACAATCATGGCCCTTGTGGCTTTTGCTACCGTTGACATGATCGCAGCGATTGCCAGGCGAAATAAGCGCACCACTATTTTTGAAGCTGCGTTCTGGACCATTGTTTATGTTGGCGCTGCAATTACTTTTGGCTTGCTCTTGCCCAATTGGGGAAGCGACCAGATGCAAAAAGAATTCTTTGCAGGATGGCTGACTGAATATGCACTTTCAGTAGATAACATCTTTGTATTTATTTTGATTCTAACCAAGTTAAAGATCGATAAAGAGAAGCAGCACTTAGTCCTACTTATTGGCATTCTTCTTGCAATTGTGCTTCGCGCAATCATGATCTCAGCCGGTGTTACCTTGATTGAACGTTTTGGCTGGATGTTCTTCCTATTCGGAGCATTCCTTGTATATACCGCTTGGAAATTAGCTTTCGAGTCCAAAGAAGAAGAGTGGCATGAAGGCAGGGTCATCCAATTCTTGCGCAGTAAAGGGCTCAAGAATTTTACTATCGCTTTATTTGCACTTGGAATTACTGACTTGCTATTTGCCTTTGATTCCATCCCAGCGATATTTGGCTTAACCCAAGATCGCTATGTTGTGATCACAGCCAACGTCTTTGCGCTCATGGGACTTCGCCAACTTTACTTCTTGCTTGAAGAGCTATTGGAGCGCTTGGTCTATCTTTCTAAGGGTTTGTCAGTCGTTTTAGGTTTCATCGGCTTCAAGCTCTTTATTGAGGGCTTCCATCAAATAGGAATTCACGAAATTGCTGGAATTCATTTGATCAAAATTCCAATTGAAGCCAGCTTGATGACAATTGCCAGCATCTTGGCAGTTACTGCGGTCACCAGCTTGGCAGCTACACGAAACAAGTCATCTTAATTTGAAGCGGCATCAATTGCTGCTTCAATTATCGGAGTTGCTTCATCAAAAGATTGAATGAAGGCAGCGCCCAATTGAATCCAAAGATCACCGATCAACAAATTAACACGCCATGCAGGCATATTGTCTGCACTGGTTGCACCTTCTGGAAGTTTGTATGCGGCACTTTCTTCAATTCCTGGGATATCTACTGACTCCAAACCTTCTGTTTTCCAAGCAGCGACTCTTTCATCCCATAAACCATCTTTGTTGATTGCCCACATCACTGTGCCACCAACTTCCGCATCTTGATCGCCATACGTACACGCAATGCCGCCTGAATTAATTACAGCGTAAAGATCAGTGCCTTCGGCTGCCTTCCATGCAGTTGGAATGTATTTGGATGGGGGAATGATCTTGGCAAATGCGCTATTTACCGAATCTAGCTCGCAACTTGCGGGTACTTTATAAATCGAAGTCTTCTCGTTAGATGAATTTATCTCGTCACCACTAGTTGAACATCCAACCAGTAGTGATGCAGCAAGACTAATGCCAACACTGAAACTGAAAATTCTCTTCATATTTAACATCCTACTTGGTTGACGGTCATTATTACTGAAGGAATAGCAGGAATTGACGGGTTGGTTTGCTCAGGAACATACAAAATCTGTGCATCTGTGGATTCGGAGTACCACATGATTTGGTAGAAATCAGTGCTTGGATCCATCACATTGACGAAGAAATTCCAGGCAGCAACGTACCGTGCATTCTGTTTATCCAAATAAACAGTAGTGTTTGTTAAAGCCACATCGCCATTTTTATCCCTTAGCCAAATATCTATATTGACAGCGTTTTTGCCTTTGTCATAAAGCTGAAAAGAGAATGCGATGTTGTA
>JACCDI012087400.1_pt1 | contig 10384 bp, 10 predicted proteins | sample 7442791 | NCBI WGS metagenome assembly JACCDI01 (sample SAMN15323434, study PRJNA562643) | freshwater metagenome | isolation source: river surface water | place: USA:Blue River Watershed | collected 2017-08-15
CTGCTTTTTTTGCAGGAGCTGCTTTTTTCTTGCTTGACTTTGCCATGGAGGTTATTTTAATTTAGTTAGTAAGTAATATTTTTATAAAATTACATCGTTTTATTGACACAAAATAAAATCAATTTATTTTTTTAGTAATAGTTTTGTAGTATGAAACAGCCAATCACCCTAGTTTTGGGCGCATCCCCCAATCCAGAACGTTATAGTTTTTTAGCCACTAATTTATTATCAGAAAAAGGATTCGAAGTATATCCTTTTGGGGTTAAGAAAGGAGTCATAGGGAATCATGAAATTGTAAATGTATGGCCTACCGATGAAAGGATTGATACCGTTACTATGTACATTGGCCCAGCGGGTCAAACTGAATATTATGATGCCATCCTAGCCTTAGAACCAAGGCGTCTTATTTTTAACCCAGGAACCGAAAACCCTGATTTACAAGCTTTAGCAGCTGAAAAAGGGATTGAAACCTTAACCGCATGTACTTTAGTGATGTTAAAAACGGGGCAGTATTAATTATTGGGACTTCCACTTTCCCCATTGATTTCTATCTAAACACCTATATTGAATCGCCTCGCTTAAATGATGCGTTTGGATGGCTGGTTCATTTGCTAAATCTGCAATGGTTCTTGCTACTTTGATAATTCGATAATATCCTCTTGCACTTAATTGAAATTGCCTCATAGCTTGTTCTAATAATAAATGTCCAGAAGGGTCCATACTGCAAAATTTCAAAATAGCTTCTGTATTCATTTGAGCATTGGTGGAAGTGTTTTTTTGAGATATAAAACGTTTTGTTTGTATTGCACGTGCTTGAATTACTTGTGCTGAAACCTGCTTAGAGCTTAGCCTTTGGTCTTCCTTTTTAGTAGATGGGTGCTCCTTTAAATAGGTATGTTCTACTGGCCCAACTTCAACATGTAAGTCAATTCTATCCAACAAGGGACCTGAAATTTTGTGTAAGTATTTTTGAATTGCGGTGCTAGAACATGAACATTCTTTTGTTGGATGATTGTAATAGCCACAAGGGCAAGGGTTCATGGAGGCGAGTAACATAAATTTTGCCGGAAATTGTACACTCATTTTAGCTCTCGCTATGTGAACAACCCCTTCCTCCATGGGTTGTCTAAGTACTTCAATTACATTTTTATTAAACTCAGGTAATTCATCTAAGAATAAAACCCCATTATGCGCCAGTGAAATCTCCCCAGGTTGCGGATGGGTTCCGCCTCCAATCATGGCTATGTTAGATATGGTATGATGTGGTTGACGAAAGGGACGATGGGTAAGAAGGCCATTCACGAGTGGCTCCTTGTGTATTGCACTGTAAATTTGAGTTGACTCAATTGCTTCTGCTTGCGTAAATGGGGGGAGTATTGATACCATACTTTTGGCAAGCATGGTTTTTCCAGTGCCTGGTGGTCCAATCATAATCATATTGTGTCCACCCGCACTCGCAATTTGTAAAGCTCGTTTTGCATGTGCTTGTCCTTTTATTTCTTCAAATAAAGGCACTGTTGATGCAGTGGGCCGCTCCATTATTTTAATAGGGGGGATTGTAATCTGACTTGCTTGAAGATGGCCAGTCTTTAAATAATGAACTAATTCATTTAGATGCGTGAATCCAAATACTGGTAATCCTTCTATCAATTTGGTTTCGTTAAGATTATCCATGGGCAACAGGAGTGCAGAGATTCCTTCTTCTTTTGCTTTAATGGCCATGGCTACTGCTCCTTTAATGGGATACAATAATCCATCTAAACCCATTTCACCCATAATGAGTAGTTGTTCCAGTGGGATCAATGAATGGAGTTGTTCGGATGCTGCAAGTAGCCCAATGGCAATGGGAAGGTCATAAGCTGCCCCCGTTTTTTTTAAATCTGCGGGCAAAAGGTTTACCAATATTTTAGTTCTTGGCATGTGGTAACCATTTGCTTTTAGTGCACTTTCTGTTCGATCTAAACTTTCTTTTACGGCACTGTCTGGAAGACCTACGATATGATAGCCCTGTCCCATACTTACATTTACTTCGATGGTTACCATAATAGCCTCTATACCCAATAGTACAGTTCCTTTGGTTTTAATGAGCATAAGTTTTGCTCAAAATGTAGTTTATTCTGAAAAAGGATTGAAGCGTATTAATACTTCAATTTGGGTTAAAGTTGGTCCAGTAATTCCACCACACCTTCCCTTTCTAAAATCAAATAGCCAATACGATCCTCGCTAACCCCGGGTTTAAGAAGGTACGGGAAGGACAAAGCCTTATCTTGAACGGAAGTTTCAAAATAGGAGAATTGAATATTTTGATATTGCTTTAACTGGTCACTTATTTCGTACAAATGTGTAGACAATATAAATACACTGCTGTTGATTTTCTGTAGCCCTTCAATCACCTTAGTGCTACACTTCATAGCATCCAAGATATTGGTTCCTTTAAATAGCTCGTCTATCAAAACACAATTCTTCTTACCATCATTTATTTTGAGTACGGTATTTTTTATTCTTTGTACTTCGTTATAAAAATAACTTTCCCCCTTTATTACATTGTCGGTAATATTTAAATTGGTAATTAAACCATCCATTAGGGTTAAGTGGATTTTTTTCGCTGGCGCTCCTATGCCTATATGAGCCAGATAAACCATAATACCAATAGATTTAATGAAAGTACTTTTACCAGCCATATTGGCTCCCGTCAGAAATAAGAAATTTTGAGTAGGGATAAGGGATACGTTGTTTCCAATGGCGTTTTCTACAAGTGGGTGCACGGCGCCTGCTACTTGCAAATAAGGTTTGGAATCCTCTATCCATTCAGGAAATACAAATTGATATTTTGTATGTGCTTTTGCTAAACTATAAAGTGCATCTAGCTCGTAGAAATAACTTAGTAAGTGTTTTGCGCTGTTTTTGTATTGGTACAAAAAAAAGTAGCCAAGCCTTAAATAGGTTTGAGGGTTTTTGATTCTGTTTTTTGCACGTAAAGATTCGATTGCAGGATGATGAAGTTCTTTCTTCAATTTCAGTATCAACTGCTCAAGGGCTGGTGGTTTGTTTTCCTCTTTTTCAAAAATGCTTATGCAATGCATCAAATTTTGAACAAATAATACTAAATGATCCACCGAATATTTTAATAGGGAATAGTCTGCTTTATTCCATAACTGATACCAATAGGCGCCCGGTAAACTAATAGATGCGGGTATAGTTGTAAAGCCTGTTTCAAAAAACCTTTCAATGACCAAGCAAGTTCCATTGCTAATTTTCATTTGTTCCAATTGGTCTAAATGAGCAATAAACACTTGCAATGTATGTTGTCTATCCTTGATTTGGGATAGGGTTGCTAAGGGGGTATGTAAGTATTGATTTAATTGTACTTTACCGCCATTGGACTTGCAAAAATTAAGATGACCAACAATACCTGCGTCTTGTTCGTTCTCAAAAAGGCCAAGATCCTGCAGGGTTATTTTGTCAACTTGCATGCGTTCAATGAATTTGTGGCTAGCCTCTTGAAAAGCGAAGTCTTCGGCCTTTTTTAGATTCGTCAAAATTACCTAAATGGTAAGCTAAATGCCCATTCACAAAAGTACTGGCTACCTGATAGGGAAAGGAAGTACCTTCTAATGGACTCCAAGCACATTTGTATAAAATATTGTCTTTGGTGATGGTGTAAGGACTTTCTTTTACAAGCACTAGATCAGCATGATAGCCTTCTCTGATAAATCCTCGTTCTTTCATCTGAAAACAAGTGGCTACGGCATGGCTCATTTTTTCAGCTACTTTTTCCATACTTAATTTCCCTTCTTGTACATATTTCAACATAAGCATTAAGGAATGTTGTACTAATGGAAGTCCTGCATGTGCATGTATATAGTCTTCTTGTTTTTCTTCCCAAGTATGGGGAGCATGGTCGGTGGCAATAATGTCTAATCGATCATCTAGTAAAGCCTCCCATAATGCTTTTTTATTTTCTGGGGCTTTTATAGCCGGATTGCATTTAATTTGATTGCTCAGTTTTGCATAGTCGTCCGAGGTGAAGTGCAAATGGTGTACACAAACCTCCGATGTAATGCGTTTGTCTGCTAAAGGTCTTAGATTAGAAAACAATTGTAACTCTTTTGCAGTGCTAATATGTAAAATGTGTAATCTAGTATCAAATTTTTGAGCCAGTTGAATGGCTTTCCAAGAAGACTCAAAACAAGCTTCTTCATTGCGGATAACAGGATGGTCGGAAGGTTCTAAATGCGCCTTTACCGCTTCCAATGCGGCCTTATTTTTTTTAATGACAGCTTCTTCTTCACAGTGGGTTGCTATTAACAATTCAGATTTACTAAATATATTTTCCAGGATCAAAGGGTTGTCTACTAATAAATTCCCTGTGGAAGAGCCCATAAAAATTTTTACTCCACATACGTCCTCTTTCTTATGGTTTGTTTTTAAGACTTCTTCTATATTTTCTTGAGAAGTACCCATAAAAAAAGAATAATTGGCCAAAGAGGTTTCGGCTCCAATAGCATATTTAGCCTCTAATAATTCTTGTGTAAAGGTGGGTGGGTTGGTATTGGGCATTTCCATAAAGCTGGTCACTCCACCCGCTACTGCCGCTTTAGATTCTGTATAAATATTGGCTTTGTGCGTTAAGCCTGGTTCTCTAAAATGAACTTGATCATCTATAACTCCCGGTAGTAAGAATTGTTTTTCTCCGTTTATTTCTTTTATGCTTTCTTGAACTTGGATATTGGCATCCACTTTTTCAATCCTACCATTTTTAATCAATACATCTCCATTAATTGTTTTTCCTTCATTTACGATGGATGTGTTTTTAATTAAATAGGAAGACATAAAAATTAATTTTCAATATGTATCGTGAAATAAATAAAATTAGATGTGATCTTATCCACGCTGGTAACCAATGGATATTTAGGGTCGCTTACTTTTCTTAAATCTCTAAGACCGTAACTGAATTTTAATTCAGGCGAAATGGTGGCATAACGCATGAAAAAACTTAATCCAAGGCCAATTTCATAAGCCATATCCGTTCCTTTAAATACATTCGCATAGTTGGTGTTGGCGGCAGTAGTTGCCGCTTTTTCTGAACCAAGATCAAATCCAAATTTCACGCCCGTAATTAAGTAATGGCGCATCATTTCTGGATGCTTAAATGCATTGTATCTGTCTGATTGAATTTTGATTCCAATGGGTAAATCAATAATAACTGAAGGAATAGTATAGGTCGTAGGAACAGATCCGGAGGGATCTAATGTATTGGTAGTATACACAAAAGCACTTCTACTTCCAGAAATTAATAAAGTAGGATTGGCTCTTAATGAAAAATGATTGCTTATCCTTAAGGTTCCTGTTAAGCCTAAGTTTAAATACATTGTCTCTAAAGGGCGAATATTTTTTGCAGCATCCGTAGGCGGAGTTAAAAAAGTAACCCCTCTTTGAAAAGAAAGAAAACTATTGCTAACGCCAATACTCATACCTAAATAATAAGGAAGTTCATCATGATTAGGTTGATAAATTTCGTCGCTTTGTGACATTGCCGTGGTAGAAATCACCAACATGGCAATTACGAATATTATTTGCTTCCGCAATAAATGCTGCATATGCCTAGGCTTAATTTTTGTTGAGAAACTTGTTTAAATCCTGATTTTTCAAAGATGGAAAGGAAGGCTTTTCCCTCTGGAAATGCAATTACACTCTCGTTTAGATAAGCATAAGCTGCTTTATTTCCAGAAAATATTTTGCCAACCGTTGGCGTAATCCATTTCATGTAAAAATTATAAATGGGTTTGAACCAAAAGCTAGTAGGTTGTGAAAATTCTAGGATTACCAATTTACTACCAGGTTGCAAAACCCTATAAATTTCAGATAATCCTTTTTCTAAGTTGGCGAAATTACGCACCCCAAAAGCAACCATAGCACCATCAAATTGATTGTCTTGAAAAGGAATATCCGTACTGTCTCCTAAAACCAATTCAATTTTATCTGACCAATTTTTCTGTTCAATTTTAATACGCCCATATTGCATCATGCCCTCTGAAATATCCATTCCAGTAATACGAAGTGGATGAATTCTTTTATAAGCCATTAATGCCATGTCTGCAGTACCGGTTGCAATATCCAATAAATGGGTCATTTGTTTTTGACCAAATTGCGCGATGGCTTTTTTTCTCCATCCTTGGTCAATCCCTAAGCTTAAAAAACGATTTAAGAAATCATATCTTTTAGCAATGGCATTGAACATGTCGGCAACCTGTTCCTTTTTATTGGCCTGGCTTTCCGCAAATGGGACAATTTTATCGTGGGCATATTGGCTCATAGGACAAAGATATTGAATTTGTGGGTTATCTTCGTTGCTCATGAGAGCAAGGGTATATAAATCTACAGGTAGTTGGTACACCGTTAAAGCGGAGGATGGCCTATTTTATCAAGCAAGAGTCAAAGGCGTGATAAAATTGGACAATAGGACCTCTACTAACCCTATTGCGGTGGGGGACTGGGTTACCTGCGAGATAGAAGAAGGGCAGCCTACTATCATGATTTCAGACATATTAGACCGAGATAACTATGTTGCCAGGCAATCGCCCCATAATAAAAGACAGCAGCATATTATTGCCTCTAATTTGGATCAGTCCATTTTATTGGCTACGCTTAAATCGCCTAAAACTTCTCAAGGGTTTATAGACCGATTCTTAATTTCCTGTGAGGCCTTTCATATTCCAGCAATCATTGTTTTTAACAAGTCAGACATTTATGGAGATAAGGAATTTGCAGTGTTTGAAATGATGAAGGAAATGTACGAGGCCATTGGGTACAAAGTATTTTTAATAAGTATTGAAAAGCAAATTGGATTGGACCCCGTTAAGCAATTATTGATGCATAAAACCACTTTGGTGAGTGGGCACAGTGGGGTTGGAAAATCTTCCTTTATTAATTTTTTATTCCCCGACTTGGAGATAGATACTCAAGAAGTAAGTGGTTGGAGTGGAAAGGGCATGCATACCACTACATTTGCACAAATGTATGATTTACCAACTGGCGGTTCCGTGATTGATACCCCGGGTATGCGTGAATTGGGCTTGGTGAATTTAGAAAAGGAAGAATTAGCGCAATATTTTCCCGAAATGCGGGAGAAAATGAGTGGTTGTCAATTTAACAACTGCCAACACATAAATGAACCTGGCTGTGCCGTGAAAGCTGCAGTAGAAAAGGGATTGATTACAGAAGCTCGTTTTTTTAGCTATGTAGATTTATGGCATGGCATTGAGACTTTCAAATACTAATTAGCACTGACTGCTCTATTTTACCAAGTGGATCTTATTTTTTTGGAGATTCATTGGTATGTTCAAACCAGTTTGCATATTTCACATAGTTATTAGAGATTCTATTTATTTCTCCATTGATTAATTCCTCGCTCACTGTTTTTACTTTTTTAGCGGGCACGCCAGCATAAATACTTCCTGCTTCTACAATGGTACCCTCTAATACGACTGCGCCGGCTGCGATAATAGAATTGGAATGGACTACACAGCCATCCATTACAATACTACCCATTCCAATTAATACATTATCATGAATGGTACAGCCATGCACCATGGCATTGTGTCCAATAGAAACATGGTTACCTATATTTGTTGGGTGCTTTAAATAAGTGCAATGAATTATAGCCCCATCCTGGATATTTACTTTGTTGCCCATTTTGATATAATGCACATCCCCTCTAATGACCGCATTAAACCAAACCGAGCATTCATTGCCCATGATGACATCTCCCACAATGGTTGCATTGGGGGCTACAAAACAATTTTCGCCAAATTGGGGTTCTTTTCCTTGAACTGCTAGTATGGTTGCCATAAAAATGCGACTTTTGTACTGCAATTTACTCCTAATGGCAACATTAACCAATAGACAACTTTTTTTACAGCACTTAGCACAAACTTCAGAGAAGCCCATTGGGATTGAAGTGGCTTCTGCGCAGGGTGTATATATTTATGATGTCAATGGTAAAGCATTTATGGATATGATTGCTGGATTTAGTGTTTGTAATATTGGACACAGTCATCCTGCGGTGATTAAAGCAATCAATGAGCAAGTAGAAAAATACATGCACGTAATTGTATATGGTGAATTTGTACAAGCTCCACAAGTGCAGTATGCAAAATACTTAACAAGTTTTTTACCGGAAGCCTTGCAATCCGTTTATTTTACCAATAGTGGTACAGAAGCTACAGAAGGCGCAATGAAATTAGCCAAGCGGGTTACAGGGCGTACTAAAATAGTGGCATTTGAAGGTGCCTATCATGGAAGTACACAGGGTGCACTAAGTGTAATGGGCGATGAATATTTTAAAAACGCTTTTAGGCCTTTGCTACCCGATATTTTACATTTACGTTACAACCATTTTGAGGATATTGAATTAATAGATGATACCGTTGCCTGTGTATTGGTAGAATTGGTACAAGCGGAAACAGGCATCACGCCCGCCCATAAAGAATGGGTTGCAGCATTAAAAAAGAAATGTGATTCCTTATGTGCTTTATTGATAGTAGATGAAATACAATCTGGATTTGGACGTACAGGCACGCTATTTGCTTTTGAACAATATGGCATCACGCCAGATGTTTTATTAGTGGGAAAAGCATTAGGTGGGGGGCTTCCCTTAGGCGCCTTTATTGCCAGTACCAAGATGATGTCCGCCTTAACCGAAAATCCGGTATTAGGCCATATCACTACTTTTGGAGGTAATCCTGTTTCCTGTGCAGCAGGTAATGCCGCACTTACTATTTTGCATAATAGTGGTTGGGTAGAAGCGGTGAAAGAAAAAGAAAATTATTTAATCACGCATTTACACCATCCTGCTATCTTACATCGAAATCACTTTGGTTTATGGATGTCCTTACAATTTGAATCGGCAGCATTGACTAAAAAAATTGCGGCTGCTTGTATTCAAAATGGAATTATTACCGATTGGTTTTTATTTGCTGAAGATCGTATTCGTATTGCACCTCCATTAAGTATTACAATAGATGAATTAATAGTAGCAATTCAAAAAATCATTGCAAGTATTAATGAGGCATTAGCTGAATAAATTTAGAGAAAATTATTTTTTGAATACTAACAATCTCCTGTTCTACAAAAGCTACGATAGAGCGTTTCGTATTGAGGAATGATATTCGCAATCTCAAAATGCTTGGCTTGCTTCAAGGCATTTTTCTTGAATGTCTTTAATTTTTCTTCATCTTGTAACAAAGCAATTGCTTTTTCACTCATTGTTTTTACATCTCCCACCGCAGCTGTGTATCCGGTAACACCGTCTATATTCACTTCGGCAAGTCCACCTGCGTTAGAGCTAATTACCACTGCACTTGCGGCCATGGCTTCTAGGGCGGCTAATCCAAAGCTCTCATATTCTGAAGGCAGTAAGAAAATATCACTCACGGCTAAAATTTCTTCCATTTGCTCCTGCTTCCCTAAAAAACGAACATCGGCTTCTATTCCATATTGTCTGGCTAAGTCTTCGGCTACAGGACGTTCTGGCCCATCCCCAACCATTAAGAGTTTAGCAGGAAGGGCAGTATGAATATGTTTAAAAATCTCCATCACGTCATCTATTCTTTTTATTTTTCTAAAGTTAGATGCGTGTACAATAATTTTTTCGCCCTGCGGTGCAATCACCTGTCTAAAAGCAGCCACTGGTTTTTTATCATAACGATGTAAGTCTACAAAGTTATTAATGACTTGTATGTTTTTTCGAATGTCAAAATGCTTTAGGGTTTCTTCTTTTAAGTTTTCAGAAACAGCGGTGATGGCATCACTTTCATTGATAGAAAAAGTAACCACCGGCTCGTATGTTTTGTCTCTTCCCACCAAAGTAATATCGGTGCCGTGTAAGGTAGTGATTACCGGTACGGACCTGCCTGTTTTCTGCTTAACAATTTGTTTTGCAGTATAGGCAGCTGATGCATGCGGAATGGCATAGTGCGCGTGTATTAAATCTAAATCATGATTTAAAATAACATCTACCATGGTACTTGCTAATGCTAACTCATACGGCGGGTAGTCAAATAGTGGATAAGTGGGTACCCTTACTTCGTGGTAAAATATATTGGCATGGAAGCCATTTAAACGCACGGGTTGTTGGTAGGTAATAAAATGAATTTCATGTCCCTTTTCGGCCAATGCCTTTCCAAGCTCGGTCGCTAATACGCCACTTCCACCAAACGTAGGATAACAAACAATACCAATCTTCATTCATGTAGAGTTGAATATGCAATTAACAACTAATTATCCGATAAAGTTTAATTATATTTAAGAATTATTTGAATGTTAAAATACCCAATTATGCGTCGATTATTTTTATTGTTTTTCTGCTTGCCTTTGATGGCGC
>JACCDI010832252.1_pt1 | contig 10378 bp, 10 predicted proteins | sample 7442791 | NCBI WGS metagenome assembly JACCDI01 (sample SAMN15323434, study PRJNA562643) | freshwater metagenome | isolation source: river surface water | place: USA:Blue River Watershed | collected 2017-08-15
ATGCCTTGGATTGCTAAAAACAAATTGGTCGACAAATCACGCAACTGATTTTGTAGGCCACTTAACCTGAAAGATCTGTCGCATGCACGATGGCACTGAAACCCCCGACGACGCCGAACAGGCGGGTCAAGTTCGTAAGCCCCGCAAAGGCATTTATGTTCTGCCCAACCTGTTCACGTTGGCAGCCCTGTTTGGTGGCTTTTATGCCATCGTAATGGCCATGAACGGCCGTTTCGACTTGGCGGCCATCGGTGTTTTTTGTGCCATGGTGCTAGACAGCCTCGATGGCCGTGTGGCCCGAATGACCAACACGCAAAGCGCCTTTGGTGAGCAAATGGACTCGCTGTCCGACATGGTCTCCTTTGGTGCTGCGCCTGCACTCATTGCTTACGAGTGGTCCCTCAAAGGTTTGGGCCGTTGGGGTTGGATTGCGGCTTTTGTCTATTGCGCATGCGCCGCTTTGCGTTTGGCGCGTTTCAATGTCAACACCGCGGTGGTTGATAAAAGATTTTTTCAAGGCTTGCCTTCACCGGCAGCCGCAGCCCTGGTCATGGGCTTTATTTCCATCATGACCGATGCCGAAATTGCGCCAGCCAGCATGGCTTGGCCCATGTTTGTTGTGGCCTTGTTCTCCGGCCTCACCATGGTCACCAATGTGCCTTTTTACAGTTTCAAAGACGTCAGCATGAAACAAAGCGTGCCCTTTGCGGTCATTGTGCTCATCGCTTTGGGCATTGCTGCCGTCAATATTCACCCCCCCATGGTCTTGTTTGGCTTGTTCGTTTTGTATGGCTTAAGCGGTTATGCCCTCTACGGCTGGCGCCGTTTTAAGGGTGAGCAAACCAGCGTCATCAGCACTTCCACAGATGACCCCGATGAGCGCGGACTTCATCGTTGATGAAGTTTTTTTAAAAGTTGTGATACAGTATTTACATGAAAACGAATTTGCTAGCACTACTTCTGACGCCTAACGGGCGGGATGTATAGCGCGCGCTGTTCAGTTTCCCAAAAAGCCCGTATGCCAAACGCAGCGGGCTTTTTTCATTTTGAAGTTTGCTTTTTGAAGATTTAAACCAGGAGTAAAACATGGCCGATAAATTGATCATTTTTGACACGACATTGCGTGATGGCGAGCAGTCGCCTGGGGCGTCTATGACCCGTGATGAAAAGCTGCGCATTGCGCGTCAATTGGAGCGATTGCGCGTTGATGTGATCGAAGCGGGTTTTGCGGCCAGTTCAAACGGCGACTTTGAGGCCGTACAAGCCATTGCCAATGCCATCAAAGATTCCACCATTTGTTCATTGTCTCGCGCCAATGATCGCGATATTTCTAGAGCGGCCGAAGCCTTGAAGGGCGCCAACAGTGGACGAATTCACACCTTCATCGCCACATCGCCACTGCACATGGAGAAAAAGCTTCGCATGACGCCCGACCAAGTGTTGGAGCAAGCAAAACAATCGGTTCGCTTTGCACGTAACTTGGTAGCCGATGTCGAGTTCAGCCCCGAAGATGGCTATCGCAGCGACATGGATTTTTTGTGTCAAGTACTTGAAGCCGTCATTGCAGAAGGTGCAACCACCATCAATGTGCCCGACACAGTGGGCTATGCCGTGCCAGAGTTGTATGGTCAGTTCATCAAAACATTGCGCGAGCGGATTCCTAACTCTGACAAAGCCATTTGGTCTGTGCACTGCCACAACGATTTGGGCATGGCCGTGGCCAATAGTTTGGCGGGTGTTAAGTTGGGCGGCGCCAGACAAGTCGAGTGCACCATCAATGGCTTGGGAGAGCGCGCCGGCAATTGTTCATTAGAAGAAATTGTGATGGCGGTTAAAACGCGCAAAGACTATTTCGGCTTAGAAATGAACATCGACCCTTCACACATCGTGGCAGCCAGTCGCATGGTCAGTCAGACTACTGGCTTTGTGGTTCAACCCAACAAAGCAGTGGTGGGTGCTAACGCATTTGCACACGCTTCTGGCATTCACCAAGATGGTGTTCTCAAAGCGCGCGATACCTACGAAATTATGCGTGCTGAAGACGTGGGGTGGTCGGCCAACAAAATTGTGTTGGGTAAATTGAGCGGACGCAATGCGTTCAAACAACGCATGCAAGAGTTGGGTGTGGTGCTGGAAAGCGAATCCGAGTTGAATGCGGCATTCACGCGCTTCAAAGAACTGGCCGATCGCAAAAGCGAAATTTTTGATGAGGATATCTTGGCCTTGGTGAGCGAAGAAAGCGTCACCCAAGACAAGGAACAGTATGCGTTTGTCTCCTTGTCACAGCACAGCGAAACAGGCGAGCGCCCCGAGGCGTCGGTTGTTTTTACGGTGGCCGGCAAAGAGATGCATGGTAAGTCCGAGGGCAATGGCCCCGTCGATGCATCCTTGAAAGCCATCGAATCCATCGTTGAAAGCGGCGCAGAAATGGTGCTCTATTCGGTCAATGCCATCAGTGGTTCAACCGAAAGCCAAGGCGAAGTCACAGTGCGTTTGCAAAACAGTGGCCGTGTGGTCAATGGCGTTGGCTCAGATCCCGACATCATTGTGGCTTCAGCCAAGGCCTATTTGAGTGCCCTCAACAAGCTGCAAAGCAAGGCTGACAGGGTCGCGGCCCAAGGCTAGTCAGGGTTTTTCCGAGGGTTCAAAATTGCCTTCAAGAAGGTCGCGCAAGGTGTTGATCTTGCGCGACTTTTTTTATTTATGTACACTACGTCAAGTTTCAATTACACTCGCCAAATTCTGCTGAATTTTGGCCCCTGAAAGTACCGCTTTGACGACACCCAACCGCCTGTTTTTACGCCGTCTTCTGACCCAATGCTTAGCTTTGTGTGTCCTGGTAGCAGTGCCCCTTGCAAGCCATGCCAATGACAAAGAAGTCGCTCGCAAGGCCAATTCCAACAAAAAACCTGCAGCCCAGCAGACTGCCAACAACAAGCCCAAAACTACCGCAGCCAAGCCTGCTGCCAAACAAACAGACAAAGTACGCAAAGTCGCTAAAAACAAACCCACAGAACCCCGCGCCTCGTTTGGTCGGGTTGCGGGTTTGCACCAAAGCAGCGATGCCCTCGACTTGCGCTCCAGTGTGGCCTTGGTCATTGACCAAGATACCCACGAAGTTTTACTCAGAAAAAATGACCATGCGGTCTTGCCCATTGCGTCACTCACCAAACTCATGACGGGCTTGGTCATTAGCGATGCCAATTTGTCACCCCATGAAATGATCACCATCACCCAAGAAGATGTCGACACCGAAAAGGGCAGCACTTCAAGGTTGGCCGTGGGCTCGGTGTTAAGCCGTGGTGACTTGTTGCATCTGGCGCTCATGTCTAGCGAAAATCGCGCTGCACATGCCTTGGGCCGCACTTACCCCAGTGGTTTGTCTGGTTTTGTCAAAGCCATGAACGATCGCGCTCAAACTCTGGGCATGGGCTCTACGCACTTTGTAGAACCCACAGGTTTGTCCAGCAAAAATCAATCCAGTGCTTCCGATTTGGCAGTGTTGGTAGGTGCCGCATACAACGTGCCGGTGTTGCGTGAATTTTCTACATCACCCGGCAGAGAGGTGGCTGTTGGCCGTCGCACCTTGCAATACAACACAACCAATCGTTTGGTCAAAAGCCCCAATTGGGACATCGGTTTGCAAAAAACTGGTTACATCTCTGAAGCAGGCCAGTGCTTGGTCATGCAGACCAAAGTATCTGGTCGCAAACTCATCATGGTGTTCTTGGATTCTGCTGGTAAGTTGAGTCGCATTGCCGACGCCGAGCGCGTCAGGCGCTGGGTCGAGACCAACAACCCACGTAGCGCTGCCGCTCCAGCAGCCAATATCGCTGGCTAGGCTTTGTAGCCGAGGGCTTGCGAAATCCCCTCGGCGGTTGCCTGCAACTTTGGCAACCATGCCTCGTCCAATCGGTCTGCAGGCGCTGAAATAGACAATCCAGCCAACAACTTGCCCTGATCGTCATAAATGCCAGCGGCAATACAGCGCACACCCAACTCCAATTCTTCGTTGTCTCTGGCAATGCCGTACTGACGAACCTTGGACAGTTCACGTTCCAAAACGGGCAGTTGAGTGATGCTATTTTTGGTATGGCCGCTCAGACCCGTGCGTGTTGCATAACTGCGCACTCTCATGGGTTCATCCACAGACAAAAATAACTTGCCGACCGAGGTGAGGTGCAAGGGAGCGCGGCCACCAATGGCGCGAACCACTTGCATGCCTGAGCGTTCGCTGTAAGCACGTTCAATGTAAACAATTTCATCGCCTTGGCGCATGCTCAAGTTAACGGGTTGCTGAATGAGTTTGTGCAGATCCCGCATGGGTGCCAGTGCTGCATCGCGCACATTCAGTCTGGCCTTCACCATGTTGCCCAACTCTAGCAAGCGCATGCCCAGGCGGTAGCTGCCTGGTTCTGGCCGATCCACAAAACGACCAATGGTCAGGTCATTCAAAATTCGATGGGCGGTGGAGGGATGCAGTCCTGTTTTTTCGCTAATTTCTTTGAGCGAGATGGCGTCTTCTCTAGACGCTAAAACATCCATGAGTGAGAACAAGCGTTCAATGACTTGAATAGTGGGGGCTGCGGGCATGGGTGCTTCAGCTTTTCTCATGGGACTTAACCTCGGTCTTTTTGAAAGCGAAGGGTTCTTCCGTGGGAAGAATCTGCGAAATTTTATTTTACAAGATGAAATTAGCTTTGAACAGCCACGTGCGGGACCGTGGTGACATGGGCTTTCCATTCGCCTTTGTGCAGGCTTTCGCAGGGTGTGAAGCGTTCTTTGTACTGCATTTTGGGGCTGGCCCCAATCCAGTAGCCCATGTAAACGTAGGGCAGCCCCAGTTCTTGAGCCTGATTGATTTGCCACAAAACGCCGTAAGTGCCATAACTGGCGTGTTCCTCTGGTTTATAAAAAGTGTAAACCGCAGAAAGTCCATCGTTCAGAAGATCGACGATGCTGACCATTTTCAGTTCGCCAGCTTGTCCATTGGCATCTGGCTCGCGAAACTCCACCAAGCGCGAATTGACCCGGCTTTGCAATAAAAATTGCTTGTATTGCTCAACGCTGTCTTGGTCCATGCCGCCCCCAGCATGGCGGCTATTTTGGTAGCGCAAATACAAATCGTAATGCTCTGATTCAAAGCCTAAACGCGTGACGCGTGTCATCAGATTTTGATGTTTTTTAAACGCGCGTTTTTGACTTTTGTTGGGTTTGAACTCTTGGCACAAAACCCGCAAAGGCACACATGCATTGCAGCCATCACAGTAGGGCCTGTAGGTAAACAAACCGCTGCGCCTAAAGCCGCGTTCTACCAATTCTGAGTAGACGTCGTTTTGGATCAAGTGACTGGGCGTGGCCACCTGTGAGCGGGCTTCTCGGCCAGCAAGGTAACTGCAGGGGTAAGACGCGGTGGCGTAAAACTGCAGGGTACTGAAGGGCAAGTCCTTGAGGTGCGTCATGCCGAACCCTGCGAACGCCAAGCATCCCAATTGATTTCTTGGGCGGACCAATCGAGCCCTTTGAGAGCCAAAGCAGGTCGAATTAAATTCAGAAAATCTTCTCGGGCCATCTCTTTGGCCCCCATCAAGGCCAGGTGTGATGTTTTTTGTTGGCAATCAATGGCAACAATGCCCTGTTGTTGGCAAACGTTGACCAAAGCTGCCAAAGCCATTTTGGAGCCATCGTTGATGGTGCTGAACATGGACTCACCAAACACAGCCTGACCAATGCAGACGAAATAAAGACCGCCTACCAGCTGTCCGTCTAGCCATGTCTCTGCGCTGTGCGCATAGCCGGCTTGGTTCAACTCCTTGTAGGCGTCGACCATTTGAGGCACGATCCATGTACCGTTTTGTCCCTCGCGTGGGCTCTGCGCACAGGCTTCTATGACTTGATCAAAGGCTTTGTCAAAGCACAATTCAAATTGAGGATGCGCGGCATACCGGGACAGGGTTTTCCTAAGCGATCGGTGCAATTTGAATTGAGCTGTTTGGAGAACCATTCGAGGGTCGGGGCTCCACCACAACACAGGCTGATCGGGGTTGAACCATGGAAAGATGCCATTGGAATAGGCCTCGAGCAACCGCTCCACGCCAAGGTCTGCACCTGCGGCCAACAGGCCGGGCGCATCGGAGTCTTGGCCCCAGGCTGCATTCACAGAAGGCAGTGGGCTCTGACTGTCTACCCAAGTCAGTGGGAGTTGTGGGGTACCTTCGGACATATTTCCAGTTTATGCTTACGCCTATGAAACTTTACAACTACTTTCGCTCTTCTGCTTCATTTCGCGTACGGATAGCCCTTCACTTGAAAGGTTTGCCCTACGAATATATCGCAGTCCATCTGGCCAAGGGGCAGCACAAGCTCCCAGAATACAGTGCCATTGCGGCAGACAACTTGGTACCCAATTTGGTCATAGACGGCGAGCACCTCAGCCAATCGATGGCCATCATTGAATATTTGGATGAGACGCACCCTGAACCTGCCTTGTTGCCCAAAGAGCCCTTGGCCCGTGCTCGCGTTAGGGCATTGGCGCAATCGATCGCTTGCGAAATTCACCCCATCAACAATTTGCGAGTTTTGAAGTATCTAAGCGGCACCTTGGGCTTGAGTGAGGATCAAAAGAACACTTGGTACAGGCACTGGGTCAGGGAAGGCCTAGAAGCATTTGAACGGCAATTGGCACAGGGCCCGCAATCGACTTTTTGTGCAGGTGAAACCCCTGGTTTGGCCGACTGTTGTTTGGTGCCTCAAATTTTCAACGCCAAAAGGTTTGATGTGAATTTAGAGGGGTTGCCCCGAACCATGGCTGCTTTTGAAGCTTGCATGAAGCTTGAAGCCTTTCAAAAAGCACAACCATCAGCGTGCCCCGACGCCGAGTAAACAGTTGATAGGATTCACACCCAATTGGCCGGCGCCCAACTTTGTGAGGGCCCTTATGACAACGCGTCATGGCGGCGTGTCAGAGGCGCCTTGGAGCAGCCTCAATTTGGGTGACCATGTGGGCGACAAACCCGACAACGTCAAAACCAATCGAGCTTTGGTTGCGCATGAGATGCAGGTTCCTGCCATTTACTTGCGACAAGTTCATGGCGTGCATGGTGTGGCCATTAATTTACAAACTCCTGCCAACACAGAAGCCGATGTTGCCTGGACTCGCCAAGAGGGCCTGGCGTGCACCATGATGGTGGCCGACTGCCTGCCCATCTTGATTTGTCATCCGACCCAAAAGTGGGTGGCTGCTGCCCATGCTGGCTGGCGCGGCTTGGCTGGCGAGAACGGCCATGGTGTTGTTGAAACTTTGGCATCGACCGTCCGTTTGGAGGGTTTTGCGCCTGAAGATTGTTTGGCTTGGTTGGGCCCCTGCATAGGCCCCACGGCTTTTGAGGTGGGCCCAGAGGTGTTGGACGCCTTTGAAAACGATCCGCCTGCAGCTTCAAGCAAAGCCTTTTTTGCTCAGGCCCCAGCGCCTGTATCAGCATCTGGGGGTAAATACATGGCTGACTTGGCTGGCCTGGCACGGCATCGCTTAAGGCTGGCCGGGTTTCAGAATTTGTATGGCAATGACAGCACCCTGCCGTGGTGCACCTTCAAACAAGCTGACAAATACCATTCACATCGCCGAGATGCCGCCTTGCTAGGCAGTGCAGGGCGCATGGCAGCTTACATCTGGATGACGCCTTTTACGTCTTAGGCGGCAGCGATTCAGCTTGAGTTTCGTCACTGTTTTGTAACGCATGCTTCTCTAAAGCTTCCTTTTCCAATGCTAATCTGACTCGCTTGCGGTGAGGTGTTCTCATAATGTAAATAATTATGGCAGTTGGAAGGATCCCGTAAAGAATGAAGGTCACAATGCCTCCAAGGACGGATCCGTTGGTGTTGGTGGCCTCGGCCACGCTCATCATGAGCGTTACATAAATCCAAGCAATTGCAACGATGTACATGCGTGTAAAGTTTAAAAAAGAGGGGATAGAAGCACATGACAAATTCAAACAATGAATTTTGGACACGCGCCACCGAAGAGTTCCAGCAAAGCCTCACCAAAAGTTGGGGTCAAGCCATGCAAACTTTCCAAACCATGGACCTCGGTGGCATTGTGCCTTCAACGGACCCAGCTGTCCCTCAGTTAACTTTTTCTCAGCAAAAGTTAAAGGACTTGCAGGCGGCCTATTTGGAAGAAGCCACTGCATTATGGAATCATGGTCTCGAATCCAAACACGACATCAAAGACCGTCGTTTTTCTAGCGACGCATGGACTGGCAACCCCATGGCTGCCTTTACTGCAGGCGCTTATTTGCTCAATGCCAAAACCTTGATGGGCTTGGCAGATGCAGTCGAGGCCGACGAGCACACCCAAAACAAAATCAAATTTGCAGTTGAGCAATGGGTGGCGGCATCTGCGCCCAGCAATTTTTTAGCCTTCAATGCGGAGGCGCAAAAAAAGGCCATTGAAACCAAAGGCGAAAGTCTGGCCAAGGGCATTCAAAATTTGCTGCATGACATGCAACAAGGTCATGTGTCCATGACCGATGAAAGCAAGTTTGTAGTGGGCGAAAACGTCGCCACCACCGAAGGCGCTGTTGTTTTTGAAAATGAATTTTTTCAATTGATTGAGTACAAGCCGCTGACCGCGAAAGTTTATGAAAAACCATTCTTGTTGGTGCCACCTTGCATCAACAAGTTTTATATCCTCGACTTGCAGCCCAACAATTCTCTGATTCGATATGCAGTCAGTCAAGGTCACCGTACCTTCGTTGTCAGTTGGCGTAACCCCGATGAATCGATGGCAAAGAAATCTTGGGATGACTACATTGAACACGCCGCCATCAAAGCCATTCATCAAGTGCAAGACATCACAGGGGCCAAGCAAATCAATGCGCTGGGCTTCTGTGTTGGCGGTACTATTTTGAGCAATGCCTTGGCGGTATTGGCAGCACGCAAAGAAAAACCTGTGGCCAGCGCCACGTTCTTGACCACACTCATTGACTTCACCGACACAGGTGTTTTGGATGTTTTCATTGATGAGAATTTTGTCAAATTCCGTGAAATGCAATTGGGTCAAGGTGGCCTACTGAAAGGTCAGGATTTGGCCTCGACTTTCAGCTTCTTGCGCCCCAACGATTTGGTGTGGAACTATGTGGTGGGCAATTACCTCAAAGGTGAATCGCCACCGCCCTTCGACTTGCTTTATTGGAACAGCGACTCTACCAATTTGCCTGGCCCGTTTTACGCTTGGTATTTGCGCAACACGTACTTAGAAAACAAATTTGTCACGCCAGGCGCCGTCACAGTTTGTGGCGAAAAAATTGACTTAAGCAAAGTGGATTTACCGGTCTACATTTACGGCTCGCGTGAAGATCACATTGTGCCCATTGGTGGTGCCTATGCGTCAACCCAACATCTGCCAGGCAAGAAGCGCTTTGTCATGGGAGCTTCGGGTCACATTGCCGGTGTGATCAACCCGCCCGAGGCCAAGAAGAGAAGTCATTGGCTGCGTGAAGATGGCAAGTTCCCAAGCACAGCCGATGCATGGATTGCTGGCGCTACGGAATTGCCTGGCAGCTGGTGGACAGACTGGTCTGATTGGCTCAAAAAGCATGCAGGCAAACAAATTGCGGCTCCAAAACACTATGGCAAAGATGCCAAATTCAAAACCATCGAAGCTGCACCGGGTCGCTACGTTAAAGCACGCGCTTAATTTTTAAAACTCTCATTCAAAACAAAGGAAGACATCATGGAAGACATCGTCATTGTTTCAGCAGCCCGAACAGCTGTTGGTAAGTTTGGTGGCTCATTGGCCAAAGTTTCTGCGCCAGAACTGGGCAGCATTGCCATTCGCGAAGCCATTGCAAGGGCGGGTCTTGGCATGGATCAAATCGGTGAAGTCATCATGGGCCAAGTGTTGGCAGCTGGTGCGGGTCAAAATCCTGCACGTCAGGCCATGATGAAGGCAGGCGTGGCCAAAGAAACGCCTGCGCTCACCATCAATGCTGTGTGTGGTTCAGGCTTGAAAGCCGTCATGTTGGCTGCGCAAGCTGTAGCATGGGGCGACAGCGAAATTGTGGTGGCTGGTGGTCAAGAAAACATGAGCGCGTCGCCTCACGTTTTGATGGGCTCCCGCGATGGCCAACGCATGGGCAATTGGAACATGGTCGACAGCATGATTGTGGATGGCTTGTGGGATGTCTACAACCAATACCACATGGGCATCACCGCCGAGAACGTGGCCAAGGCCCACCACATTTCACGCGACATGCAAGATGCATTGGCCTTGGGTAGCCAACAAAAAGCCAGTGCTGCCCAAGACGCTGGCAAGTTCAAGGACGAAATTGTCGATGTGCTTATTCCGCAGCGCAAAGGTGACCCATTGGTGTTCAAC
>JACCDI011064870.1_pt1 | contig 10378 bp, 12 predicted proteins | sample 7442791 | NCBI WGS metagenome assembly JACCDI01 (sample SAMN15323434, study PRJNA562643) | freshwater metagenome | isolation source: river surface water | place: USA:Blue River Watershed | collected 2017-08-15
ACGCCGCATTGCCCAGAGCAAAACGGATTGGTGGAGAGGGTCATTCGAACGATCAAGGAGCAGTGTGTCCACCGGCAACGGTTTGAGACGCTGCAACATGCGAGTCGGGTGATTGCGGACTGGATTGGGTTCTATAACCAACAACGCCCTCATCAGGCGCTGAAGATGAAGACCCCGAATCAGGCATTTGAAATGTTTAAATTAGCAGCTTGACCTGAGCAGATTCCGCTGGGTCATTACAAAAGGTCGTCAGTGCCTCAGGGCCTCAGGGCGTTAGGTCCAACGGCGGGAAATGCACAAAGTCCTTGTACTTGTACTGGCTGTAATCGGGCTTGGGCGGTGGAGGAGGTGGTGGCATCTGTCAACAGACATTTGCGGTTGAGTCGGTAGTAGCGCCCAGTGCCCGTGAACTGTGCGAGATCTGCGGGATTGAATTTCGGGTTCATTGCTGTGTCCTTGTAAGTATGGACACAGTGTGTTTTCAGTTGCAATTTTGGGCGACCAAAAACCCGCCACTTTGGCGGGTTTCAATCGATGGTTAAATGCAATTTCCCTTTGCCATAATGAACAGCATGGCATTCACTATTGAAGACCTCGGAGATATTGATCTCATCGTGGGTCAATGGTGTCTTGAGAAAGTTAGAGTTGTGCGGGAACCAATGAAAAATGGTGAAGCATCTAACGAATGGGTGTTAAGTAGGATGCAATTTCAGCTTCCATATCGCTCTGTAATCCCTCAGGACTAATTATGCGAATATAGGGAATCCAGTAGCGAACGATTGGTACAACTTGATTAATGTGCCCGACCTGTGCTGAAACAATAAGGTCCCCGTCTTCAAGTTCTTTTTCAATGACTTGGTTGGCGACCAACTTGCGACGCTTAAAGTAGCTAGCGACATCTTTATCAATTTTTAGAATGATTTTTTTCTTTTGTTCTTCGAGCCAGATTCCATCTTCTTCGGCTAATTTTTTTTCAACATTAGGGTCTGCTGAAAAATATGAATTCAGCAACTTCAGGTTATCAATCTTGGCGAATGAAAATGACTTAAGCTTATCTCGATCACGAGCCGCCATGTACCAAATACCTTTGTGATTAATAAGCTTGAATGGTGACACGCTGTTGTAATACTTTGTTCCCGCATCTTTGTGATACTCAAAAGAAATATTCTGATGCCCCAATATGGCTGTTTCAATGAGACGAAAGACGTACTCTTTACCAGCCAAGTTCTCATAATTGTGACCCTTGACCATTACAGCGGCTTGAATTCGTGCATCAAAAATATCGCGCAGGAACTCATCGGATAGAGAAGGGAAAAGCCCTCTAACACCTGCCAGACCTGCAAAACGTTCAACATCCTTGGTGTTCAATTTACCAAGGATGGTTGGATCTAGATGGTAGTACCCGTTGGTCTTCTGCAGTGACAGGTAGGCAAAGCGGACATTAAGATCCCGCTGAACAGTGCGCAAATTGACCCCAAATTCTTCAGCCAATGCTTGCGGATTCAGTTTTTCACCTTGGTTCAGCTTCACCAGCATCTGCGAAAGACGATAGACCAATGTGTCGTGTTTGTCAGAAGCCATCAGACCCTCAGAAAGTCATTTTTATCTACAAGTATCTTTTTGGATAGCGACAGGGTGTGTCGTATTTTTTCAAAAAAAATCTTTTACTCCAAAACGACATCACCTGTCACCTCTTGCTTTCATCATATCCAGCCTGGTTGTATTCATACAGAAAGGAAATTGACCATGTTCTGGATAGTCATGTTGATAACAGTTGCTATAGTAACTTTGGCCACACTGGCCCCATACGCTGTCAGGCTTAAGGTGCTAGCAACGGCTTTACAGTTAGTGGCGTTTATCATTCTTGGAATTGCAGTGCGTTTTTTGTGGAAACGCCTAATTGCCGAGCACTAAATGTTGCTCACCTTGAAATCACGTATTGACTTTTGTAAGGGATGACAATGGCAATGATTAAGTGTAGTGAATGCGGCCGGGGTATATCAGACAAAGCCGTAACCTGTGTCGGCTGCGGAGCACCTATGACCATCGCATCAGCAAAGTCAGATCAATCCGTGCTTTTTGACCTGTCTGGGCTGAAGACGAGCACGTTAAATATCGCAGCAAAAGCAAAGGACTCGGCTGAAACTATAGCAAAATCAGAAAGCGCCAGCAAAGCCTTGGCCAGTTTGAAGTCAGCTTTTACAACTGTCACTGAAAAAGTTAAGGAATCAGCTGAAACGGTGGCGGAGCAAGGCAAAGAGCTACTCAAATCACAACAGCAAAAGGATGCCGATGCAATAGAACGTCTGTCCAAAGGGTTTGGAGAGCAACCAACTGAACCAACCTCTTCGTCGGATCAGTCCTGCGCCCGATTCAAATCAGCCTTGGGCAGCACTATCGATGCCAAATTTGCTGAGATCATGAACGGCAAGGTAGATCCGAAAAAATTTCTCACCTATGTGGACAGCCAAATTATGACAGCAACAGTGCGTAACGTGTTCAAAAATGCAATCGAGACCACCCCACCTCAAATCGAAGCTGCCTGCAAAATGAGTGAAGCAATTCTTGCGCCTTCAGCCCTTGAGCGTGAGCAATTAATCAAAAGCGCTGTTGGTATTGGTGGTGGTGCCGCAGGCATCGGTATGATCATTGCCGGAATTGGTGGTGCATTAGGTTGGGGGGCCGGAGTGATCGCAAGCGTTTCTGCCTTTTTTGTTGGTACTTCTCTTGCCGGCCCTGCTGGTTGGGCAATCGCAGGTATCACGCTTGCAGGAATAGCAACTTACTTTGCAACAACAAGTAACGAGGCCAAAGACACAGAACGATTCATGAATGTGCTGAAAAGTTCAACTGATCGTGCTGTTGAAGCCATCTGGCCCGAATACGAGAACGCTTTGTTAAAGGTGCTGGGCAGTGACTCTGCGTCGTAAAAACATCGGCGATGCGCTAAGCGATGTGTCTCATGGCATCGTCCAGGCGAACAGTGGCCACAGCGCCTCTTTAGCCACGGAGTTGCTGGTTTCTCCGGGCCAGATGGTCTACATGCACATACCCGCCACTGAGCTGCGTAATTTCGCTGATGGCCTATTTCCTGGCTTAGCGAAAAATCAGATCGCCGATTGTGTAAGTGGTATGGGACACCGTTACCGGGCAGGTCACGATTTATTGTTGGATGTGCCTTCAACGCTAGTCAATCACGGGCCAAGTTATGCGCTTAAGCACCTCGGACACATTATTGCCACAGACTTTCCAACAAAAGCTGGTATTCCAATTCCAGGTTTTTCCCACTCTGGTTTGGGCCATATCCTTGAGCGGTGGGGAATTCCCAAAGCTTGGATGTCATTGAATATCAGCGATGCTGGTTTTGGTTTTCTCGCGATTGCTGACGGCCACGGGACTCTGATGACGGCACTCCAGGGGCAACTAAGCATGGACTTCGGGACGGCACTCCAGACGTTTGGTGCCGGTGCATTGGAGTTGAAGCTAGCAATGGTCGCAACAACAAACCCCTTACTAATGACGGCGGCAGGAGTGCAAAATATCCTAGCAGGTCTTGTAGCTACCTGGAAAACCTTTTCTGTCTATGTCGACCCATTAGAGTTTTTTGGCGCAGCCGGTTTGTCTGCCCTATTTGGATTCAGTATGGCCAGAGGCATAGCTGGCGAAAACATTACTGATGCAACCCGTGACGCCATTCGCAGTGGTGCGGTAGGTGCTCTTTACAGTGTTTCAACAGCTTTTGGTTATGGCGCGCTTGCTGGTTTTGTTGTCTGCCGGTTGTCCAAAGTGCTTGCTAGTCACCACAACACTCAGATTCAAAACCGCCTTTCTGTGAATCCATACGCCTATCAATTACTAATTGAGACATTGTGCTCTGGACGGACTGATCTCAAAAAGCTTCTTTCTGCGACAACACCGGTCTTGCTTGCTGTCGAAGCATCTAGACACCCTGATAGTGCTCGCAAATTACCATCCTCCGCCAAATCACTGTCTGCCACAAATCGTGCATTGAATAGCACCCCTGTGATAGCGCCAGAAAATGTATGCACAATTTCTACACGAACTCTAACTCTACCTAGCGAGCCCAAAGGATTAATCGAGATTTACCGTTCCTTACTTTTACCCTCAGGAAAACCAAGTAGCAACTGACTCTAGGCACAGATGTAGCATTTGTAAGATGAGTTTCCTTAAAGTTGCCAAGTTTTCTCTCATGAAGTCCTTATTGCCTCCCCGCTGTCATGGCATTCACTATTGAAGACCTCGGAGATATTGATCTCATCGTTGGTCAATGGTGTCTTGAAAAGGTTCCACCTCATCTCAAGCAGCAGATTGACCATGACTACGAAATCGATGGCCAGGCTGTCACTATCTTTGAGGTTCGACCACTTTGGCGTGGTCAGCCTGGCGAAAAAACGCGCCACGCTTTCGCTCGGTTCCGGTACGTCAAGAGCAGCGATCTGTGGCACATCTACTGGATGCGGCAGAGCGGCAAATGGGAACGCTACGAACCTGCGCCCGCTGCGTGCAGCTTGGATGAAGCTATAGAAATTATGGAAGCAGACCGCTACGGCTGCTTCTTTGGCTGACAGTTCAGCCGAGTTTTGCAGCAACCTCGCGCTTGCCCATCTTACGCACAGCTGCAATCGCAGCTAGCTGGCTTGCACGGGGCTTGGATTTGCCCGTTTCCCAGTGATAGACGCTCTGTGCGGATACGCCCAGCAGTTTTCCCATCTCAGCAGCACTAATGTCCAACTTCTTGCGCAACGCAGCAAAGCCAGCCACTCGGAATCGCCGTGGTGTATCCGAATCTTCCACAGAGACTTTCGCTACTTTAGCGCTGCCAACTCCCTTGTGCAGCAGCTTAACCAGTGTTTCAAGCCCAGCAATGCGGCGTTTGAGTGCGGCGATTTCGCCACGGTATGCAGCAGAAGCTTTCTTTAGAGCTTGGGTTTCTGCACGGACTTCTTTCTTGGCAAGACGGGCAATTTCGCTTTTGAGTTGGTTGGCAAACGTGGGCATTCAGGACTCCTTTGCCACGATAGTACCAATTCGTGGGAAAAATCCCACGGTCTTATGACATTAGGCTATTGATACAGAACAGATCAGTGCGATAAGCGGCGTACAAAGCGGGCTACAGCCCACGATCTTGCGGATCCGAATGCTCTGGGAGCTGGGTCTGTTGATCGTTGCTTGTAGGGTAACTGCGCCACCTATCTGGTCCGATATCCACAGTGCTAAATAGTTATCCACAAAAAATCTAAGAAAACTCACTTTTTCAATGATTCAGCACGTAAGTCGTTGTTTTAGCTAGACCGCGCTCAGGCTGCTTTTCTCCTAGAAACCCGCCAATTTGACGGGTTTCAGGTCGCCCAAATGCTGCGCTGAAAACACAATAGAACTAACAGCAGCAGCAACTACAAAGGAGCAGCAAATGGCACAAGCAAGAACACTCAGCAACGATGAACTACTGCAAGTACTGGGCTACGTTGGAACGCGAGCACACGCTGCACGCAACCGTGCAATTATGATGCTCACACACCTGGCGGGTCTTCGCGTTTCGGAAGTTGCGTGCTTGCGCTGGAGTGATGTCACCGCCAGCGATGGAACAATTAAGGATGAAAGGGTTCACCTTGGACTTGTTCAAACGGTACGGCTCCAAAAGCCCGATTTTTCGCCAACCCCCTCCCGCCGTACTGCGCCCAAAAAGTCAGGAGGTTCTGAGACAAAACGGGGTTTGAGACGAGTTTCGGGGGTGGGTGGCCATGGGGTCAGTCAGGAGCCCATAGCAAAAAGCCCCGCGTGGTGCGGGGCTCTGTGCGCTAGCAAACCCGCCTGAGCGAGTTTGAAGGTCTTGTTTTGGCGGGGCAAAAGGGGTTGTATAAATAACTTGCTCAGGTCAAAAAACATCGTTTTTTGGTGGCGCTAGGGATTCGAACTACCAACGTATTGGAGTCGCGTTTCGACCCATGGTTGCTTTTCATCCTCACATGGTCAATCGCCGCTTACGCTCGAGACATATCCTTTGCTTTACTACCGCCCGCCACCGAATAGGTGATTGGCAACTTGCGCGTGGCCAAAAACTGCTCCAACGTCTCACCCCGAAAAGCGGCGTAGACGGCCGGGTTGGGCACGCCGAGCACAGCGGCCATTTTTTCGATCACGAAAAAAATTACCCCGCGGCGGATCATCTCGATCCACTTTCTGCCACGTATCAGGTCTTTCTCTTCTTCGCTGAGGCCATGTTCTGTGGCCAGGGCTTCAAAGTCGTTCACAAAGCGCGCGCGGTGCTCGGGCTTGACCAGGGCATGCAAAAAGCGGTTGATGCGCAGGTTGTCGTGGCTGCGTGCGTGGGTAAAGGGGTAGGTGCCTTGCAGAGCGCCTGCGCCTTCGAGTTCGTGGCCGATATGCTGGCGGTGCGCTTCTGCGGTCGCTTCATTGGACTCGCCACCCAGGTCCTCGAGCACCAGCGTGGCGATGTTGGTAACCGAGGGCGCGTAGGTTTGCTTGTGGACCAGCTTGACCTGATCGGACAGCGCGCCGCGCATGATCAGCCACATGATGACTTCGGCGCCTTCCATACCGCCTTTGGTGGCGTACTCGGCGATGCGCATGTTAACGAGTTGCTCGGGGGCTTTTTCCAGCAGTTCGAGGAATTCAGTGTCCCACGCTTCGTTGAGGAAGCCCGCGCGCTCGCCATGCACCTGGTGAGAGAGTCCCCCCGTGGCCATGATGGCGACATTGAGGTCTTCGGGGCAGCTCTCGATAGCGCGGCGCAAGGCCTTACCTAGCTTCCACATGCGTTTGGCACTGGGCACGGGCAGTTGCAAAACGCCAACCTGCAGCGGTACCACCTGGCCCGGCCAGGGGCCGCGCTCGTCGCCCAGCATGGACAACGGCGAGAGAAAGCCATGGTCCACCGGCTTGCCTTGGAAAAAGGACATGTCGAACTGGACGCCACCATTCAAAATGTTGAACCCGTTCATGCCGCCAACAAAGCAGGGACAGAGGTTGAGTTCCAGCACGGTATCAAATTCAAAGAAACCGATGCGCGCGTGGTGCTGTTGGTGCACGAGTTGCAGCAGCGCAAAAAATAAAAAGCCCCTGATTTCTGCCTGAATCATGGCTCCCGCAAGGCTGATGCGCCACGTCGAGTTGTCTACTGCGCGGTCCAACCGCCGTCGATGGGTATGGCGGTGCCGGTGAGATTGTGGGCGGCCGGCTCGCACAACCACAGCACGGTGCGGGCAATTTCGTCCGGAGTAGAGGTGCGCCCGCTGGGTTGCTTTTCGCGCAGCAGGTCACGAATGCCGGCGTCGCGGTCGCCACCGCACTGCGCTGCTCGGGCCAGGATTTGTGGTTCGATGATGGCCGTTTCGGTCCATCCCGGGCAGATGCAGTTGGCCGTAACACCACCACTCGCCCTGTTGCCAGCTTGGGCAGCTTCCAGTGCCACCACGCGGGTCATTCCCACCAAACCAAACTTGGCGGCCACGTAGGGTGCCTTGTTCACTGAGGCCACCAGTCCATGCACAGAAGCAATGTTGACAATGCGCCCGTATCCCCGCGCCACCATGCCGGGTAGGGCCAGGCGCATCGTATCGAACGCAGCCGAAAGGTTGATGGCCAAAATGGCGTCCCACCGTTCGCGCGGCATTTCGGCCATAGAAGCGGTGTGCTGGATGCCGGCGTTGTTCACCAAAATATCCAGCGGTCCCTCCGCCAGGGTTTCCTTCATGAGTGCTTCCACTTGTGCCGCGTCGGCCAGGTTGTGCCCAAAAATCGCGACAGGCTTGGCTCCTACCTGTTCCAAGGCTTTGCGCGCAGCTTGCTGTGCAGTTGCATCGGGCAAGCCGTGCAGCACCACCTGTGCACCTTCGCGCGCCAACGCAGCAGCAATCGCCAAGCCGATGCCTTGGACTGAACCGGTCACCAGTGCGAGTTTTCCGTAGAGCGATGGGGTTGTCATTGAAATTCTCCTATGCGGTTATGCGTTGTTGGAAAGCCGATCGCGCAAGGCGGTCTTGAGTACCTTGCCGTAATTGTTCTTGGGTAATTCGCTGACGAAGTGGTACGCCTTGGGGCGCTTGAATCGAGCAATGCGCTCCAGGCAATGGGCATCCAGCGCTTCGATGCTGAGAGAAACACCCGGCTGCGCCACCACAAAGGCCACCACCACCTCGCCCCACTCCGGGTCTGGCGCACCGACCACAGCCACCTCGGCCACACCGTCGGCGCTCAGCAGCACTTCCTCCACTTCCCTCGGGTAGATGTTGGAGCCTCCGCTGATGAGCAGGTCTTTGCTGCGATCTTTGAGCGTCAGAAAACCATCGGCATCGAGGCAGCCCATGTCGCCCGTCCACAGCCAGCCCCCACGTACCGCAGAGGCTGTGGCTTCGGGATGACGCCAGTAACCGGCCATGATCGAGTCGCCACGGAACACCACCTCACCCACATCCCCGGTGGAGACCTCCTGGCCCGCTGCGTCGACCACGCGCAGTAGCACCGGCGTCTGCGCCACACCCACCGAGGCGAGGCGCTCAGTGTGACGCGGGTGATTGACGTCAGCAATGTGTTCTCTAGACAACGCGGTTCCCACCATGGGCGTTTCACCTTGACCATAGATCTGCACAAAAAGTGGTCCCATGACCTTGAGTGCGCGTTCAATGTCGGCTTTGTACATGGGTGCACCGCCGTAGACGATGGTTTTGAACGAAGCAGCACACTCGGCCTTTGACAATCCTTGTGAATGCGCATAGTTGACCAAGCGATTGACGATGATGGGCGCCGCAAAGGTGGACAGCGGCCCCAATGCGCGCCCCAACGCAAACAGCTCCTGCGGATCCACACCGCCCGAGGCCGGAACCACATGCCGGGCCCCAGCCATCAGGTGAGGGATGGCATAGATGCCACAGCCGTGGGACATAGGAGCGCCGTAGACCATCGCGTCGCGCCTTGCCACCGCATCCACGTCAATAAAATAGGTCAGGCCCATTGTGGTGAGGTTGCGGTGGGTGAGCATGACGCCCTTGGGCCGCCCCGTGGTGCCACTGGTGTAGAACAACCAGGCCAAGTCCTCGGGTACGCGCGCAGCCAATGGCACAGACTGCCAGTCCGCCACCGGGGCCAGGAGCGCGTCGACCTCATCCGATTCAATGTCCAGCTGCCTCTCGACGCCTTTGATCGTCTCGGGCGCAGCGTCACGAGTCACAAAGGCCCAACGCGCCCGGGCGTCTTCCACGATCCACGCCACCTCGGCAGGGTGCAGCTTGGCATTCACAGGAACCACCACCAGCCCGGCCCACCACGCCGCCCACAGCACTTCCAGGTAGCGCGGATGGTTGCGCATGAATAGCACCACGCGGTCCCCCTCTTGCAGACCGGCTGCACGCAGTCGCTGCGCCAGGCCTGCGCTACGGCAGGCCCACTGGCTGTAGGTAGCCCAAACGGTGCTGCCATCAAAAATAGCGGCTTGCTCGCCATGGCTGAGGGCCTGACGCGTGAGCAGGTGAGCGAGGTGCATGGTTTGTCTCCTTCCAATGGGTCGAGAGTGTGGCCAGGGCTGGCGGGGACTGCAATACGGTATAAATACCGTATGACCACCCAAACCCGTCCACTGCACGACATCGGCTTTGCGTTTGCTCCCGTTGCCTTGTGCGTGACACAAAAACGCGTCATCGTGGCCTGTAATCAAGCATTTCTGACACTCTTTGGCTTTGAAGCCAGGGACCTGTTGGGACAGTCGATGGCCTTGCTGTACCCCAGCCAGCAGGAATTTCGCCGCACAGGTCAGCGGGGTTACCCCAGCATGCGCGCTGGGCGTGACTACCATGATGAGCGCATCATGCGCCGCAGTGACGGCAGTCAGCTATGGTGCGGCGTTACCGGGCGCAGCACCGACCCCCAGGCACCAGCGCGCGAATCGGTGTGGGCCTTCGAGCCACTGGAACACGCAGTGGGCCCGAGCACGGGGCTGAGTCCACGCGAACGCGAGGTCATGACTCAACTCGCCACGGGACAGACCGCCAAAGAAATTGCACGCACCTTGGGACTGAGTCCACGCACGATAGAAATGCACCGCGCGAGGCTTTTGCGCAAACTCGGTGTGCGTACCACGGCACAGTTGCTTGCTGCCTTTGGATGATTATTTCTAAAGGCCACTGCGCAAACCCTCGAAAGGTCTTGGAAAAATCCCCCTTCAAATCAAGGGCTTACAGATGGGGGTTGAAGAATTGAAACTTTGAAGAAAGTTTACTTGGCGGGGCAGAAGAGATTGTTTAACTAACTCGCTCAGTTTTCAGACCCCCTGTTTTTGGTGGGGTTGGGGATTCGAACTTTCCTACATCGGACGGCTTTCGACCCAAAGCCGCCACTCGAATTC
>JACCDI010814940.1_pt1 | contig 10377 bp, 8 predicted proteins | sample 7442791 | NCBI WGS metagenome assembly JACCDI01 (sample SAMN15323434, study PRJNA562643) | freshwater metagenome | isolation source: river surface water | place: USA:Blue River Watershed | collected 2017-08-15
CCGCCCCAACCTTTCCCGCTGGGATCAGGAGGAATTTGGCTGGGACGACAAGGTGTCGTTGCAATGGCACCCGTCAAGCCCGGTTGTCCTGCTAAGCTGAGGCAGGCGTCGCCGCGCGCACCAACTGGCTGACCACCCGGTCACAGCTTGCGCGCCAATCGGGAAGACGAATGCCCCAGTCGGCAGCCATGCGGTCGCAATCGAGCACGGAATTGGCCGGGCGTCGTGCGGGCGTTGGATAGGCATGGGTCGGGATCCGCCGGATGCACGAAGCAGGAGCCCCCATCGCTTGGGCTGTGGCCATAATCTGTTCTGCAAAGTCAGCCCAGCTGGCTCGACCCGTTGCTGCGAGATGGTAAAGCGGGCGCGGTGATGGCGTAACCAAGAGGCCCGCTGCCAGCGCCCAGAGCGCGGGCGCCACATCGTCAGCCGATGTCGGGCATCCCCGTTGGTCGTCAACCACGCCAATCTCCTCCCGAACAGCGGCGAGCTGCAGCATGGTTTTCACAAAATTGCGGCCGGTTGCTGAATAGACCCACGCCAGCCGCACGATGACGGCTTCCGGATGAGCCGCGCGCACCGCCAGTTCCCCTTCATATTTGGACCGGCCATAGACATTGAGGGGGCGAGGGCGATCCTCTTCCCCATAGGGGGCAGTCTTTTTTCCATCAAAGACGAAATCGGTAGACAGGTGAAGAAAGCGCGCGCCTGCGGCGCGCGCAGCACGCGCCGCAATGGCCGCCCCTTCCAAGTTGACGGCATAGGCTGCCGCGCCATCCGTTTCCGCGGCATCGACCGCCGTATAGGCAGCGGCGTTGATCACAATATCGGGGGCATGTGCCCGCACGGCCGCAAAAACCCGGTCCGGGTCGGCAAGGTCCAGCTGGGGCCGCCCCAACGCTGTTGCTTCAACATCGCCCGCATTGGCCATAAGGCTTTGCGCGATCTGCCCGCTTTTGCCGAGGATAAGGGCGCGCATCAGGCTGCTTTGCCCAGTCGTTCGCCAGCATAACGCGCAGAGCGCAGCGGCGCCCACCAACTGCTGTTCGCCAAATACCAATCGACCGTGCGGGCGAGGCCCGTTTCAAAATCAACTTCTGGCCGCCAGCCAAGCGCCTGTTTGAGCTTAGAGCCGTTGATCGCATAGCGGCGGTCATGGCCGGGCCGGTCAGCGACGAAGGAGATCAGGTCGCGGCGGCGGGGAACGGTGCGCGGCGCCAGGCGCTGGTCGATCAGATCACAAATCTGTTCAACGACCTGTATGTTGGTCCGCTCTGCCTTACCCCCCACATTATAGCTTTCGCCGACGCTGCCCTGCGTCAGGATGAGGACAAGCGCCTTGGCATGGTCTTCCACGAACAGCCAATCCCGCACATTCTCTCCCTTGCCATAGACGGGAAGCGGCTTTTCTTCGAGCGCGTTCAGGATCACGAGCGGGATCAGCTTTTCAGGGAAATGATACGGTCCATAGTTATTGGAGCAGTTGGAAAGGACGACCGGCAAGCCAAAGCTGTGGTGCCAAGCACGGACAAAATGGTCCGACGCAGCCTTGGACGCCGAATAAGGGGAAGACGGACGATAAGGCGTCTCCTCGGTGAATAGGCTATCGTCAAAAGGCAGGTCGCCAAAGACTTCATCGGTGGAGATATGGTGGAAGCGAAAGGCCGCCTTTGACTGCGCATCCAGCGCGCGCCAATGCGCGAGGGCCGCTTCCAAAAGAGAAACCGTGCCAACCACATTCGTCTGAACAAAGACCTGCGGGCCATCGAGCGAGCGATCGACATGGCTTTCAGCAGCAAGGTGCATAACAGCACCGACATCTTCTGCGGCCATGATCCGACGCATCTCCGCGCTATTGCAGATATCGGCCTGATAAAAGACATAGTCGGGAGACCCCTCGATAGGCGCGAGAGAGGCAAGACACCCGGAATAGGTCAGCTTATCGACGTTCACCACGCGCGCACCGCCCGTGCCAATCAGATGGCGGCATACAGCGCTACCGATAAAGCCGGCCCCGCCTGTGACCATGATCGTTTTCATCTTTGCCTGTCCTTCTACCTTCAAAATCCGGGAGCCTGATCGCGGAGAAATGGCGCGTGCCGATCCTTGGCGGAGAGCAAGTCGAGCGCCACAGTCAGTGGCCAGTCCACGCCAATTTCTGGGTCATCCCAGCGGATCGCTCGGTCGCAGGCGGGGGCATAAGGAGCCGTAACCTTATACTGCACCTCGCAGTCCGGCACGAGCGTTTGGAAGCCATGGGCAAAGCCCTTGGGCACCAGCGCCTGGTTCCCGCGCTCTGCATCAAGGATCAACGCCACCCAGCGGCGATAGGTTGAAGAGCTGGGGCGAAGATCGACCAAAACGTCAAACACGCTCCCTCGGGTCACGCGCACCAGCTTATCCTGCGCCATTGGCGGCGCCTGATAATGCAAGCCCCGCAGGGTTCCCGCCTCCCGGCTCAATGAATGATTATCTTGCACGAAATCGAAGCTAAGGCCGTGCGCCGCAAACCCATCCCGGCTCCAGCTTTCGGTGAAGAAGCCGCGATCATCGGCAAAGCGGCGCGGCGTGATTTCGACCGCGCCTTCAAGCGCCAGCGGGCGAACGTCCATCTCAAACGCCCTCGGCCACGGCTTCAAGATAGCGCGCGTAACTTGTTTTGCCCATCTTCTGGGCGCGGTCCCGCAACATGGCCGCATCAATCCAGCCATTGGCAAAGGCAATTTCTTCCGGGCACATGATCTTGATGCCTTGCCGCTGTTCAACCGTTCGGACGAACGAGGCCGCATCGTGAAGGCTATCATGCGTGCCTGTGTCGAGCCATGCAAAGCCGCGTCCCATCGGCTCCACCGTTAGTTCGCCCCGCTCCAGATAGACGCGGTTCACATCGGTGATTTCAAGCTCACCACGCGGAGATGGCTTTAATCGGGCGGCGATGTCGAGCACGGCATTATCGAAATAATAAAGGCCTGTGACAGCCCAATGGGATTTGGGGTGTTCCGGCTTTTCCTCAATCGAGTGAGCCGTGAAGCTGCCTTCGTCAAACGCGACAACGCCATAGCGTTCCGGGTCGTCCACCCGATAGGCAAAGACGGTCGCGCCATGGGGACGGGCCACGGCCTTTTGGCACATGGCAGCAAGCCCCGCGCCGTGGAAGATATTGTCCCCCAAGATCAGGCAGCAATTATCATCGCCGACAAAATGCCGACCAATGACAAACGCCTGCGCTAGTCCATCGGGAGAAGGCTGTTCAGCATAGCGGAGGGAGAGACCGAACTGGTTTCCATTTCCCAGCAATTGTCGAAAAGCCGGCAAATCGCGCGGGGTTGAGATGATCAGGATTTCGCGGATTCCGGAGAGCATCAAGACGCTCAACGGGTAATAGATCATCGGCTTGTCATAGACGGGCAGTATCTGCTTCGACACGCCGAGCGTCGCCGGAAAGAGCCGGGTGCCGCTGCCCCCTGCAAGGATAATCCCCTTCATGCCTGATCCTTGTCCGATTGTTTTTGCCCCCCGGGCTTAGGCGCTGCTGCCTGCCCGTCGGACAACCGGGGGATTAACTTTCGGACAGGCGCATCGCACCCGTCTGACGCGCTCGCCAAGCAAGAACCAAGATCGCGCCATAAACCATGAAGAGGATCGCGTGGTTCTCCTCTTGGCTGAGGACCGTTTTGATCATCAAAAAGGCGGCCAGCATCGCGCAAAGCGGCGCGGCGAACCCCATGTCGCGCGGCGCATCGCAGCGCGCGCCCGAAACAAGGGCCAGTTGGAATGACTTTGCCAAGGCGACAATCAGCATCCCGTAAAACAGGCAAAAGCCGACCACGCCATAATCCAGCAAAATGGAGAGCAGATAGCTGTCAATCGTGATCAATCCGCCGGGGGTGGTGAACCCCAAAGCTTCGGCCCCGCGCCCCGGGCCATGGCCGAACAAGGGATGCTGAAGAATAACCGGCGGTGCCATATCAAACTGAAGCGCGCGGGCATCGTTGCTCGATTGGGCGGTGCTGCTGCCAAAAACCCGGATGCGCAGCCCATCCACCGCCATGATGAGCGCATAAAGCGCCACCAAGCCGGCGGCATAGCCATAGGCAATCGCTGGGCCGATGACGTCAGACCGGTCGCGGCGCAACCGCACCAGCCCATAGAGGAAAAGATAAACAAGGCCGCCGACCAACAGACCCACAAAGCCCAACCGCGCTTGAGTGAAAACAATCCCGAGCACGACAGCCACGAGGCCCGCCACGAGCAGCAACCGCTTCATCACGGCGCGCGCCGTCACCAAGAGATGCAAGACAAGCGGGCTGGCCAAAGCGAGAAATTCGGCCAGCGACAACGAGACACCAAAGATGGCCTGCGACCGATAGCGGGAACCGCGAAAACTGGGGGTCAAGATGCGCGTGACATCTTCGCTATCGACGCGAAGGAACCCCGGGATATGCTCTGCCCACAAGACGTGCTGGGTAAACTGCTCTGCAATGGCGATGATCGAAACGATGATCGCGCAGCCAGCAATTAACTGCGCCCAGCGCGCGATCCGCCCGGGCGTTCTGAAAACGAGAACGGCGATGAAAAACAGCACGATCCAAGCGTGGAACGCGTTTAACCAAAATCGATAGGCGAGATACCACCGGTCAGCGCCGATAATGGCGATGATCTGCACCAGCGCAAAGCCAAGCAGCATCTTCCAAAGGAGCGGAAAACCGGACAATGTCTCGATGAGTTGGGTTCGCGCCGCCCGCGAGCTCGCGATCGCCATGAAAAACACGACCATGAGGCTAAGCCCCACCACTCTACGAAGCGAGAGCACCGGCGCACCCGGCAACGACAGCCCGAGATAGTTCGGCCAGAGAAACGTGACCGCCGCAAAGGCCAAGAACATCGTCCAATTGGCCCGGCCGCCGATCGGCCGGTCATCAGGCATAACCCACAGCAGCAACCCGAACAGAACCAGCATCGGGATGTAAAGCAGGATGATGAAGACGGGCGGGAGGACCGTCCCCCAAAAGCCGTAAAGCGCCCCGATGAAGATGGCCGTCGCGAAAAAGGCAATGCGCTGGGCCGTTTTGATCATGGTTGCCGGCTGTGATCGAAAGGGTGGCAACGCATCCATTTGCCCGGCCAGCGACCTGTTGGTCGAAGCTGTCTGACGGGGCTGGAGGGGGATGTTTGCGGGCACGGGATATCCTTTGCCATGTCTGCGCGCGGCGCGCCGGGGCGATCCAGCACCGCCACACCGGCAAAGTCATCTTAACAATTTTTCATTTGAGCCGGCCCTTTCCTTGGGAGAGACACCTCCTTCCCACGAAAAGGCAGCGTCATGAGCAGAGTTCGACGACCCGGCGGCGCGCTCGCCCAAGCAAGCGCCATTGCCGGCGCCTTTTTGAGCAAAGGGACAGCAGCTGGCGCGCAGTTCGTTCAGGCGATTATTCTCAGCCGCCTTTTGGGGCCCGAAGCGTTAGGCCTCTATTATGTTGCGCTGTCTGTTTACCGCGTGGCTGAAACGGCAGCTCCACTGGGTCTTCCGACAAGCATCGTGCGCGAAGTCGCCGCAGCATCGGCCCAGCAGGCATGGGGCAGCGTACGGCGCATCGCTTGGCGCGGGGCCTTGTTCTGCGGGCTGTGCGGGCTTGCCGCAACGCTAGCAACAGCGCTTTCTTCCCGGGAAATAGCCAGCTGGTTGGAAGGTCAGCCGCGCGCTGCGCTGGCGCTTTGCTGGATCGCGCTCGGCATCGTCCCCGGGTGCATGGCGCTTGCGTTGACATCGGTGTTGCGCGGGCTTGGGCGTCAGACCATGGCGAACCTTCTTGGATCGCTGGTGCTTCCCGTCGTTGCCACCCTCAGCTTTGTCATCTTGTGGAGGGAACATGGCTATGTCGGCGCCGTGCAGGGCTTTATCGCAGGACAGGTGGCTGCGTTCCTTCTGCTTGCCCTTAGCGTGCGACGGCTGCTGCGGGATCGGCCCGCCGTTCATGTGCAGGGGCGGGGGTTGCGCGATTCTGCCCTAGCCTTTTGGATTGTCAGCATCGCTTCCCTCGCCAATGACTCGCTCGCTATTCTGATGCTGGGCTTTCTCGCAACGCCCGACCAAGCCGGCTATTTTGGGATCGCGGCACGGCTGGCGATGCCAATTTCTTTTCTCGGCGCTTCCGTGCAAGCCGTTTGCGACAGCCGGTTTGCGGGTCTGCATCAGCTTGGTGACGGCCGGGCCTTAAGGCGCGAATATCGCGCGGCGTTGCGTGGCGCGCTTGCCTTTTCGCTGGCTGCAACGCTTGGCCTGTTGCTCATGCTTGGCGCGCTGCTTGCGCTGTTTGGCCCGCAATATGAAGCTTCCCGGCCCGTGCTGTACATCCTGCTGATCAGCGTGTTCTTGCTCTCTGCGTTTGGGCCCGCAGGATCGCTGCTAACGATGACCGGACATGCGCGGATCAACGCTTGGACGGCCATTCTTGCCATGCCCGCTTTGGCGCTCGCCCTGATGTGGCTTGTCCCGCCTTATGGCGCGATCGGTGCCGCCATGGCCTCTAGCGGCACCTTATCGGTTCGCGTCCTCGTTCAACTGGTCGCCGCGCATCGGGTGACCCGACGGCTGCCGCAATAGACGCAAACGAAGAAAGGCGGCAGTCTCATGGCCCGCCGCCTTTCCTCCGCTCCGGTTTTCCGGTCGATCCGATCAGCCGATCTGAAACCTGTCTGCTTGCTGCCGGCGCACGGCCGCGAGCAGCGTCGTCGGCGATGTCGGGGCGGCGATATGCAGCGCGATTGCGGCAGACGGAATCGGCTTGACGAGCGGTGAGGCAGCAGCGAGCGTTGGGCTCGTCGGGCCATCGGCGATCGGCGTCAGCGTATCGCTGAGCATCGGCGCGGCAAAGCTCGTCAACGGGGCGGTGCTGGTCGTGGTCGCCAAGGTCGTCGTCGTCGACGTGGAGGTCATGGTCGAGGTGGAGGTCGTGGTCGTGGTCGTGCCCGGCACCTGATAGCCAACCCCAGAGACAATCAGGCTCGAAACCGTTGCCGAAGAGCCCAAATTGATCCCGGCAATCTTGGTCGCAAAGGTCTTTTGTTCGTTCAGGAACACATTGCCGCTAACCGAAAGTCCTGAGCTGTTGCTTTGGATCATCTGGTCAGCGAGGTTCCCGGTGACCGTTGCCCCCACCACATTGTCGAGCCGGATCCAGAAATTCTTTCTGTCCCCAGTCGGGGAGATCGAGGTGTTGTTCTCAATCGTAATGCTTTTGCCCCCGCGGACCGTGATGCCATTGTAATAATTGCCGGCGTCGAGAAGAAGATTGTTTCGGATCGTAATCCGTTCATGCGGGACGCCGCCCACTTCATCCTGAATGAAAATGCCTTGGCCGCCAACGCCTGTGCCCGGCATCACAACATTGTTGCTGATGACAAGGTCTGTCGTTGGCTTTGCGGTGCCGGCGGTCCAGATCTGAATGGCGTCGGGATGATAGGCAAGATCTGACTTGAAATCGCGAAAGTCGTTGCCGTCGACCTTGCCGCCCTTCACGGCGGTCATTTCGATGCCGTCGATGCGCAGATTGTGATACTTGTTCGACAAGATGTTGACATTGGTTACCGACATCACCTGCATGCCGACGGCGAGATGCGAAAAGTCCGAATTCTGGACGGTCACATTGGTGCTGTTGCGGGCAAAAAGGCCACGCCCAATATATTTGTCTTCTGCGCCAGTCGTGAAAAACTTAATGCCATCCAGCGTGACGTTGGATGCGTTTTCGACGAGCGCCATGTTCGTCCAGTCTTTGTCGACGGCAGGATCGACCTGACGACCAACGTTCAGATTTTGAAAGACGAGGTTACTGCTCCCATAAGCACGCAGATAGCCGACAGTCGCTGGATTGGTCGCGCTTTCCGACCGGAAGGTGACCGTGCTGGCAAGCTGCTTGTTGAGCACGCCCAAAGATGAATATTTGCCTGCCGCGAGGACAACAATATCGCCGCCCTTAACCTTAGAAATGGCGGCATCGAGCTGAACTTGGTTACTGACCTGATAGGTGGCCATATGACTTCCCCTAATCGCTTGAGCCGGCCACATCCTTGAAACCGCTTCAAAACTTGCGCCGGCGATGAGGGCCGTTATCGCGATCAGGCGTAAAGTCGTGGTCACTCAACATGGTTAACGGTTGGTTAGTGGAGATAAAAGTTAACTCCGCGTGTGTTAACCTTTTGACGCTGCAATTGGTCGCGCCTCTGTGCCGGTACAGCCCGTGTCCGCAGCCTAGCCGACCCTAGCGAGCGTGAGCCGCACCTACCTACCCCCCTTAGAAAAACTTGCTTGTTAAAGCGGGCTTCCGCACCGACATGGCGCATCATGGAAAGTCTGACGCATCTTCAGCGCCTTGAGGCGGAAAGCATCCACATCATGCGGGAAGTGGTGGCGGAAGCCGAACGCCCCGTGATGCTGTATTCGGTTGGCAAGGATTCAGCGGTCATGCTGCACCTCGCCCGCAAGGCCTTCTACCCTTCTCCCCCGCCCTTCCCGCTGCTCCATGTCGACACGACGTGGAAGTTTAAGGACATGTACGCGATGCGCGCGCGCATGGCGGAAGAAAGCGGGATGGAGCTTCTTGTCCACCGCAACCCGGAAGCGCTGGAGCGCGGGATCAACCCGTTCGATCACGGCCCGTTGCACACCGATATGTGGAAGACCGAAGGGTTGAAGCAGGCGCTGGACCTTTATGGCTTTGACGCGGCCTTTGGCGGCGCGCGGCGCGATGAGGAAAAGAGCCGGGCGAAGGAACGCATCTTTTCCTTCCGCACGGCAAGCCATGGCTGGGACCCGAAGAACCAGCGACCCGAGCTGTGGAACCTTTACAACGCCCGCAAAGCAAAGGGCGAGAGCATCCGCGTTTTCCCGATCTCCAACTGGACCGAGCTGGACATCTGGCAATATATCCATCTGAACAATGTGCCGATTGTGCCGCTCTATTTCGCGGCGAAGCGCCCGACCTATGTTCATGACGGCCAGCTGTTCATGGCGGACGATATCGAACGGCTGGAAAAGGTGCTCGGCCACCGCCCGGAGATCACCGAGCGGTCGGTGCGCTTCCGCACGCTGGGCTGCTTCCCGTTGACCGGTGCGGTGGAAAGCACGGCTTCCACCCTGACCGAAGTCATTCAGGAAACGCTGCTGACCACCACGTCTGAGCGGCAAGGCCGCGTGATCGACAAGGATGCGGGCGACGCGTCGATGGAAAAGAAAAAGCAGCAGGGATATTTCTGAGATGACCGACCCTGTTTACAAAACCGAAGCGCTGATCGCCGAGGATATCGACGCCTATCTGCGCCAGCATGAGCATAAAAGCCTGCTGCGCTTCATCACCTGCGGCTCGGTGGATGACGGTAAGTCGACCCTGATCGGGCGGCTGCTCTATGATTCCAAGATGATCTTTGAGGATCAGCTTGCCGCGCTGGAAGCCGACAGCAAGCGGGTCGGCACCCAAGGCCAAGAGATTGACTTTGCCCTTCTTGTCGATGGTCTGGCAGCCGAGCGCGAACAGGGCATTACGATCGACGTTGCCTATCGCTTCTTCTCCACCGAAAAGCGCAAGTTCATCGTCGCCGACACGCCGGGGCATGAGCAATATACCCGCAACATGGTGACCGGCGCATCGACCGCCGACCTCGCCGTGATCCTGATCGACGCGCGCAAAGGCGTGCTAACCCAGACGCGGCGGCACAGCTATCTCGCGCACCTGATTGGCATTCGCAACATCGTGCTTGCCGTCAACAAGATGGATCTGGTGGACTATAGCCAGCAGGTCTTCGACGATATCGTCGCCGATTACCGCGCCTTTGCCGCGAGCATCGGGATTGACGATTTCAAGGCCATCCCGATCTCGGGCTTTAAGGGCGACAATATCACCGCGCTGTCGGCTAACACGCCTTGGTATACGGATATTGCGCTGATCGACCATCTCGAAACGGTGGAGATCAATGATACCGCAGACCAAGCCAAGCCGTTCCGCATGGCGGTGCAATGGGTCAACCGACCAAATTTGGATTTCCGGGGTTTCTCGGGGCTTGTTGCCTCGGGCAGCATTAAGCCGGGCGACACGATCCGCGTGCTGCCTTCGGGTAAGACCTCGACGATCAGCCGGATTGTCGCGCTCGATGGCGATCTGGATCAGGCCATTGCCGGCCAGTCCGTTACCCTGTGCTTTGCGGATGAAATTGATTGCTCACGCGGCGATGTGATTGCCGCCGCCGATACCCCGCCCGAAGTCGCGGATCAGTTTGAAGGCACGATCGTCTGGATGGACGATGAAGCGCTGCATGTCGGGCGGAGCTATTGGCTCAAGATCGGCGCGCAGACTGTTTCTGCCACGATCCAGCAGCCGAAATATA
>JACCDI010728330.1_pt1 | contig 10375 bp, 6 predicted proteins | sample 7442791 | NCBI WGS metagenome assembly JACCDI01 (sample SAMN15323434, study PRJNA562643) | freshwater metagenome | isolation source: river surface water | place: USA:Blue River Watershed | collected 2017-08-15
ATCAGCACCGGACTGACCATGGCTATCACCAAGATCGCGATAATGATTTCACGCTGCTCCGATGGAACCGCATCGTTCATCGTGACAAACGCGCCTGAAAGCGCGCCCATTCCGGGCGCGAGCGCCAATAGACCGCCAAGGAAGCCCTTTTGGGAATCGGGAATGGTGTCACCGGCCCACGCGGTTAAGGGCGCGAGCATCATGTTCAGGCCAATTTGCCATAAAATGATGATGGCGATCATCGCCGCCGGGCTCTTGGCATAAGCTGTGGCGAGGAGCAAAGCCGTTGATACGGCTAATCCGGCATATATCCACGGGCGTCGTGCGCCGGTTTTGTCACTGGCCCAGCCGAAGACGATATTGGCCACGCTTGCGGCTACAGCGCCCACAAAGGCCGCTATCGCCAACATACTAAGGGTGTCATTGCCGGAGATGTCTGTCGCGCGCAGCGGCAGCAATATCGTCAGAAACGGCATATAGGCCACGGCGCCGCCAGATACGGCGAGCGCGTACAAATACATGAACGTTGCCGACTGCCGGCTGCTGTCCGTAGATTTAGGCGCGACCATGTGCAGACGGTGGTGCGGTGCTGCTGCGATCGATAAGGCTGCCTTCAATAACAACCGGTTGATGCGGCACAAGCGCGTCACCATTTGTAATCAATAGCTCCACCGCCTTTGAAAAGGTTGCGGCAATGGGCTGATCAACCGCAGTGAGTTCGGGCACCGTAAAGCGCACAACGGGCGTATTGTCGAAACTGATAAGGGATAAATCGCCGGGAATGTGTAAGTCCCGTGCTTTGGCCGCATCCAAGGCGGCGAGCGTCATTTGGTCATTGCTGCCGATGATCGCCGTGGGCGGGTTTTCCAAATCGAGCAGCGCGTCTGCCGCTAGCACACCGCTGTCATATCCAAAATCGCCTCTGACGCATAACGCATCGCAGGAAAGGCCGGCGGTGGCCATCGCCTCGCGCCACCCGTCGATACGCCAATTGGATAGGTCATATTCCTCAGGGCCAGCAATGAAACCAATCCTGCTATGGCCAAGCGCGATGAGATGTTCGGTTGCACGTCGGGCCGAGCCCTCGTCATCCATCGTCATCGCAATTCCCGGCCCCGATGTGACCGATCCGATGCGGGCAAAAGGGATTTTGCGTTTGGCAAGAAATCCGGTGATGAGTGGGTTTTCAGAGTGGGGCGGCGTCAGGATGACGCCGTCTGGCTGCAACGCCGCAATGGCTGCGCCCAATTCGCGCTCGACATGGTCATTGTGGGTATCGACCAGCTCAAAGATCATCCGGTATCCATGTTCGGCACATTTCAACATGCCGCCCAACAGCATTTGGTCTACCCAGTCAGACCCTTGGCGGTTCCGCCAATCGGCAATCGTGCGTTCCCGGTCGTTGATGGCAAGGATCAGGTACGAACGTGATCCGCTCATTCGTTGCGCCGCGATGGACGGGACATAGCCAAGCTTATCAATGGACGCTTGCACACGTTCCTGCATGGCAGGCCGGACGTTAGGCTCATTGTTTATGACACGGCTGACCGTTTGCAGGGAAACCCCCGCATCGGCTGCGACATGTTTAATTGTGACGGCTTGGCGGCGTCTCGCCATAACTTACTTACTTTCTTTGTCGCCCTGCATGCAGGCCAGACCTTTTTCCTTGTCGTTGCTGCATTGGTAGATGCGGATCCAGTCGATCAAAAACGCTGCAGGTGTTACATCCGATGCAACGCCTTTATCGTTATTCTTCTCTGACAGGCCACCCCCAATGGCGAGGTTGGCCATGATGTAGAAGGGCTGGTCAAAAGGCGCAACGGGATTTGCTTTCGCCAATGGCGACGCTGTTTCCCAATCAGCACTGGTCCGTTCCCAATATTTCCGGCCGTCGAGATAGAAACGCATCACGCCCTCGCCCCATTCGAGCGTCCAGATGTGAAATTCATCGGAAGGCAAAGCGTGTGATGGCAGCGCCACGCGCGTATCATGAAATTTGTTTTTTGGTGCATAATTGCCAAAATGGATCGCGCTGATCATACGGTTCTCGCCAACACCGCCCGTGCATGTGTCGCATGTGGCGCCGAGGTTAACACCCTCCAAAATATCAATCTCGCCCGAAAGCGGCCAGCCGCCGTAGACGCTGTTGGCCGGCATCATCCATACGGCAGGCCAGGTGCCTTGGCCCTTTGGCGGCTTCGCGCGAAATTCGACTTTTCCGTATTTCCAGCTTGAAATGCCAAGCGTTCGGATTTTGCCGGAGGTATATTCCTGCGTCTTTTGTGGATAAGGCTTGTTTGAAAATTCAGGCGGCAGATCGGGACCCGTAAATGTCTCTTTATACGCAATTAAATGTAGATTTCCGTCGGCCACCTTAATGTTTTTGGGCCTATCGGTGTAGCATTGCCGTTCCTGATTGCCGCCGCCCCAGCACGATTTTTCAGGCTTCCATTTTTTGCGGTCCAATTTGCTACCATCAAACTCGTCAGCCCACACAAGTGTCCAGCCCTCGTTTGAAGCTTGTGCTGTGGCCGCCGTTGTCCAGCACGCCGTCAAACCGATCACAGCACCAAGCAAGGCAATTTTGGACGGCATAGCTTTCTCCTGAAACGCGGGCTGAAAGAAAAACGGGCCCAAGTCATATGACCAAGGCCCGCTTTTTCGCAACACTGATACGCAGTGTTAGAATTCAAATCGAGCAAGGAAAGTGAAGCGTCGATCGTTCCGGAACGCCGAGCGCGTTGCGCGGGTGCCGTCGAAATCGATCACTTGCGATGTCTGTGTGACTTCATCAAGCAAGTTCACGCCTTGAATACCGAGTTTCAATTGCTTGGTCACAGAAACAAATATGGATCCGTCAAGCTGCCCTGTCGCTTCGCCATAAATGGGCGAGAACGGGAAGATGACGTCGCGCGGTGTCTGCACAAATTCAGACCGCCAGTTATACGCCAAGCGGAATGACAACGGACCTTTTTCGTAGAATCCGACAGCATTGACCGTGTGCTTCGAGACGCCAGCCAACGGCAGACCGCCCGAAAGCGGGCTCTGTTCAGAACCGAGCGAAGCGTTGTTGAAATCGCCGGCATCGACATAGGTATATGTCAGACCGGCGCCCAAACCGCTCAATAGGCCAGGCAGGAAATCGTAAGTTTGTTGATAGGCAACTTCGACGCCCTTCAATGTTCCGCCATCGCTATTCACCGGTGTGTTGAACAGAATATCGGTGTTGACGCCCTTTGGCGTGACAAAGGGACGCACTATGGCGCCGCTATTCACGATATTGCTGATGTCCTTTACAAAGCCGGAAACCGTCAACGAGCCAATTTCTGCCCAATACCATTCGACAGAAAGGTCATAGTTCACGGACTCAACTGGGCGAAGGAACCGGTTGCCCGTGTTGATGGCAAGCAATGGACCCGTAGCCAAAAGCCCACCGGCGCGTAGATTGTTCGTGTTGTCATATGCACCGCCACCTGATGTGAACGCGGATAGATCTGGCCGGGAAATACCCTTGGAGATTGCACCACGCACCAAGACACCGTTGCCGAAATCAAGCTTTGCGTTGAAGTTCGGCAGCCAGTTTGTGTAGCGGATGTTGAGCGGGTCGGAAATGACCTCTCCTGTAAACAACGACGCATATGTCGCTTGGCGCGCGGCCGACAAGCCGCAATAGCCAGGCACTGGAGTGATGTTATTGGAAAGAATAAAGGCGCAAGAGCCCTGTACTTCCGCCAGCTGGACTACGCCATCACGGTTGCCGTTATTGTCGAAGAATTCAGGTGTTGGTAAGCTGAAAGACCCACCGCTACGGACAGTTGTGCTGACATAGCGCAGGCCGATATTGCCGCTGAGTTTTGTGCCGCCAAAGTCGGCGCCAAAATCAACCCGTGCATAGGCAGCGGATGTGCTTTCTTCGACGTCCGAAATTTCACCAGCTGTCCATGGACCACCGGGAAGATTGCCGGAGCGTGCTGAAATCGGGAACCATGCGTTAGGTGTCAACGTGGAACCGGTAATCGCATTCGCCTGCGTCCGGATAGCGCCGCTCAGATAGTCCGCGACCATATTGTCGCCGCCGAAGAAGAAGGCAGAGCCATCTCCAAGCGGAACCGGCGCATTACCGCGCTGGAAGTTGTCACCAAATGGGTTGCGCAAATTGGCCGAGTTCGGGAAGTCGCGAACATATGCACCGCCACAACCGAATGCTTGGTAATCTCCGCAGTTCCAATTGCCGCCGCGACCTGTCCAAGGTGCGCCCAAATTGCCCCAGTTCGAGAAATTCGCACTGCGCGTTACGCGGTTACGGTCACCCCAACGTGCGCCAAAACGGGCTTTTTTGAAAAAGCCGTCATCGCTAACGTCATATTCGGCATCGGCGCGCATGCTGGTCAATTCACCTTCATTCTTCACCTGATTGTCGATGAGGAACCAGTAAAAGGTCTTGCTCGGGTCATTGAAATAGCTCGACGGCGATGTAGCGAGCCCCGGCTGTAAAAATTCTACCAACGGCGTGCTGCCACGGTTGTCGATACGCACATCGGCATAGGTCTGCATCGCCGAGATAAAGCCATCTTCGGTGCGGTCTGATTTGATGTGCTGTACTTCAAAGTTGAAACGCAACCGATCGGTCGGGCTCAGCTTGATATGCGCCGAGAAATCTTCGGTCTTTGCGGTGTCTTCGCGCTGAAAACGCAGCAATTCTGTTGGAATTCCGTTAACCCCGCCAGAAGATTGGGTCAGCGTACCTGCAACAAATTGGTTGTCATCATAGATTGCAGTTGTGCCTGGTGCGACCACGGGAAACAGCGCGTCGTCATTCACCAACGCCAAAGCGGCATATTCATTTAACGTAGCGTTGGTTGCTGCACGCAGATATTCCACGGTGACCTCGGCACGGCCATCATTGCTTTCCCATTGGCCAACGGCCGAAAATGAATTGCGGTCACGATTCAGGTCGGTTGTGCGAACGCCGGCACCTTTCGGGACAAAAACGGAATTTGCAGGCGGGAAGTTGGACGCGTTCAAAGTTGTGCCGCTGCCGAAACCGCCAGATCCGACGGGACGCACGCGGATACATGGGCCAGTCAGTGAACGGTCGCGATAGCAAGGATCGGTAATTTGCGATGCGTCGGTGCGGGTTGCCAATTCCGATTGGCTGTACGCAAGTTGCAGGCCAAAGGTACCAATGCCGGTCTCAAATGTATTTGAACCCAGAATGGAAAAGCCCGGCGACCATTTTTTGGCCATGTCCCCATAATTGCCTTCAATCGCGCCAGCGACATGAAAGCCCGGTTTGTCGAGCGGCTTGCGCGTCACAAGGTTGACGGAGCCAGAAATATTACCTTCCAGCATGTCCGAGGTCGAGTTTTTGAAAACCTCGACACGGCCCAACAATTCAGGCGAAACGTCATTGAACGACAATTCCCGCCCACCATTGGCCGAAAAGATTTCGCGTCCGTTCAGGTTCGACAGGACATATGGCAATCCGCGAATAACAACGCCTGAACCTTCAACCGAAAAGCGGTCGGGGTCATTGCGCTGTTCAAAACGCGAGATGTTGACGCCAGGGACGCGTTGCAATGCTTCTGCGACGGAACGATCGGGAAGCGCGCCAATATCTTCGGAGGTGATGACATCAACAAATGTGTCCGATTCACGCTTTATGCTCTGCGAGTCTGCGAGAGATTTTTTATAGCCGCTCACGATGATCGCGTCTTCAGCCTCAGCGCTTTCCGCCGCTTCAGCGGGCTGTTCAGCCGTTTGTGCGAAAGCCGGCTGCGCTGCACATAGTGCAATACTGGATGCCGTCGTCAAAACAGCAAGGCGCTGCGATCGCGATGCTCCGAATAAAGATTTGCGTGCCAAAAGACCCTCCCTGATGTCGATTCGGAGGATGTAAACTCCCCCATTACCTTAACACATATCCACAATTGAGAGCGTTCACAAGAGACAAAAATGAACGTTCACAATTTGCAGTTCTGGTCTATATCACTATGCAAGACGTTTAAGGGAGAGGTCGGATGGCAATCGAACACATCATCATTGTGGGCGGTGGAACCGCGGGCTGGATGGCGGCTGCTGCGCTGTCCCGTATTCGCGCGGGTCGTCCCGTGGCGATTACGCTGATCGAATCGGAAGAGATCGGAACCGTCGGTGTTGGCGAGGCGACGATACCTCCGTTTCTGGACTTTAACCGTTTGCTCGAAATCGACGAGCGCGACATGCTCTCCATGGTCCAAGGCAGTTTCAAGCTTGGCATTCAGTTCGTCAACTGGGGCAAGATTGGCGACAGCTATATCCACCCCTTTGGTAATTATGGCTATCAGGTCGATGGCATTTCCTTTCACCATGTGTGGCACAAATATCAGCAAGCCGGCGATAAGCGCCCCATTCAGGTTTTCAACGTCGAAACAATGGCCGCGCATTTCGGGCGCTTTGCGCGAACGGAAGATTACCAACGCGACGATTTGCCGCCCGTCAACTACGCTTATCATATCGACGCAGGGCGCTACGCCCGATATTTGCGCAATTATGCAGAAACGCGCGGCGTTGTCCGTCGTGAAGGCAAAATTTCTGATGTTACATTAGACAATGAAAGCGGGTTTGTATCGTCGGTGACCATGGAAAATGGCGACGTGTTGACGGGCGATCTGTTCATCGATTGCTCCGGCTTCCGCGGCCTGTTGATCGAACAGGCGCTGAAAACGGGTTATGACGATTGGTCCAATTATCTGCCCTGCAACCGCGCGGTAGCACTGCCATGCTTACGTGAAGATGGCAGCGGACCATTGCCCTATACCCGCGCAACCGCGCATTCGGCGGGATGGCAATGGCAGGTGCCGTTGCAGCACCGCAACGGCAACGGACATGTCTATTGCAATGAATATATGTCTGATGACGAGGCGCATTCTATTCTCATCAACAATATTGCTGGCAAACCCGGCGCTGAACCAAATTTTCTGCGTTTTGTAACGGGGCGGCGTAAAAAGTTCTGGAACAAAAATGTTGTCGCGCTTGGTCTGGCATCGGGCTTTATGGAGCCTCTTGAGTCCACCTCTCTGCACCTTGTGAATACCGGGATTAACAAGCTGATTGCGTTGCTGTCTCTCGATGGGGTGACGCAAGCGCAAGAAGACGCGTTCAATCGCCTTACCGGCAAGGAATATGCGCGCATCCGCGACTTCCTGATCCTTCATTATAACAGCACAACGCGTGACGACAGTCCGTTCTGGAATTATTGCCGCAACATGCCCGTGCCCGACAGCCTTACCGAGAAGGTCGAGCTGTTCCGCCAAAACGGCCAAATATTCCGCGAAGATGACGAGCTATTTACCGAAACCAGCTGGGCCGCTGTCATGATGGGGCAGGGTATCAAGATGGGCGGGCACAACGCCATGGCAGACGCGGTGAGAGAACCAGATACGCGGCGCGAAATTGACGAAATGGAAAAATCGATCCAGTTTGTGGTCCAGCACATGCCGTCGCACGGCGAATATCTGAACCGATATTGCCCAGCCCCTGCTTGAAAAAGGCAATTTCCCTAATCAAGCCGGGGTTCAATCGGCCAAAGCGACATCCTTTTTTTCCAGTGCCCCGAGCTCGCCTGATTCACGGGCTTTTCGGCCGTACACCAATTCGAACAATGGGCTTGCCATCATCGTGGTGACAATCGCCATAAGCACCAGCATTGCGAATAATGTCGGTCCTATTATGCCTTTTTGCAGGCCGATGTTGATGATGATGAGTTCCATTAAACCACGCGAGTTCATCAAAGCGCCGATACCCAATGCGGTGCGATTGTCTTCGCCGGCGACCCGCGCAGCGACATAGCACGCACCAAATTTGGCGACGATTGATCCCGCCAGAATGACCAGCGCGATCAACAGTAATGGAAACGTGTTGACCATATCCATGCGCGTGTTGAGCCCTGAATAGGTAAAGAACATCGGCAGCAATAGAACGACTGCAAGCGGCTCGACCTTTTTCTTTAACTCTTCAACGAACAGGCCGCGGGGCATAACAACCCCCAGAATGAAGCCGCCGAAAATTGCATGGATGCCAACTGCATCCATGATGAACGCGGACAGACAGAATGCAGCGATGGTTATGCCAAGCACAGTCATGCTCATTTCGCCCTCGCGCTCGACGATCCGGCCCAGCGGCGCGAAAATTTTGCGGCCAAACAGGATGATGAATGTCGCGTAGAGCAGCCCACCACCGATTGCGAGAACGGCAACTCCAGGGCCTGCGCCAAAGGTCGCCAGCACCACCGCCAGCACACACCAAGATACTGCGTCGTCAAACGCACCGGCAGAAAGTGACAATGTGCCGAGTGACGTTTTTGCGAGCCCACGTTCGTTAATGATGCGCGCTAACATCGGAAACGCGGTAAGCGCGATGCAGGCGCCCATGAACAAAGTCGCGCTTGATTGCGGAATTCCGGGTGTAAAGAGACCCGGAACAGTCAGCAGCCATGGGGTTATCAACACCGCAATCAAAAACGGTGCCACGATGCCAGCTAAGGATACGCTTATCGCGCTCTTTGCTTTTGATTTGAAATGGTCAAGTTGCAACGTTGTGCCGACCAAAAACATGTATAAACCGACGCCCAGTTGCGCCCCCGAATACAGCACGTTTTTAGTCGGTCCGGGGAAAACCGCCGCCTGTGCATCCGCGAAAAAATAGCCAAATAGTGATGGTCCGAGGATCACGCCCGCGATCATTTCGCCAACAACCTGCGGTTGACCCAGAAACTTTTGGCCCATTTTTCCGACGATCCGGCAAGTAAATATGATGATAGCTAACTGCAAAAAGAAGTGGACGCTAAAATCGGTCGGCGTGAAGCTACTTGCAGTCGCGGCCTGAGCAGGGCCGTTGGGATCCAGCACTTTGGAAAGTGTATCTACTGCGCTTGCGAGCATTTCAGAAAACATACCCTCCCCTTTCCGGGATCACTTCTGCCGTCAGATCGATCCCGGCTGCTTAGGCGCCACGCACCCATGTGCTGCGCGCAAGACGGTATACCAATCCGGCAAGCCCGTCATAATTGGCACGGTGGTAAGCGGAATCGGGCGCCAATTGCTCTGTCAGGCGTTTATGCGCGGTCCCAAGCGCATGATACGGCACGCTGGGTAGCAAATGATGCAATGCGTGGTAACGCAGCCCTACAGGTGCCCAAAGCTCTGCCAGCAGGCCGGGGGGCGGGACGTTAACGCTGTCGAGGAACTGGGCGGTCACACTCAGAGGCTCTCCGTCATTTTCCCATAAATGTGCGACAAGTGTGCGGACTTGGTTGAGCACGGCGACGCTTGCGACGATGGCAAGGAAGATAAGGAAAGACTGCAGCGGGATGAAACCGGTAAATACGCCCGTCAGCAGCGCAATCGACCAGATGCTTGCGGCGGTTTCCTGCACGATCCAGTTGCGATGTGCCTCGCCCTCGGCGGGTCTGCGCCGGAATGCAGGGTTGATCGCAAGGCCCGAATATCGTTCAACCACGACGGTGCGCAATGCAGGGATGAAAAGCGAAAGCGGCGCAAGCACGGCGTTACGGAACAGCAAAGCGACAGGCGCCAGCAACGAAACGATAATGAATACCGGCAGCGTCCATGGCTTCATCAGCGCCAAGGGCAGATATTCGGGATCTTGGTCGGTGCCATAACGCGTGCGTGCATGGTGCAGGTTGTGGATGCCTTCATACATATAAGACGGCACGAGCAGGGGCACGCCAATCACGGCGTTAAAGCCAAAGCGGAAACCGGGAAGCGCCGAATGCTTCACATGCGTGACTTCGTGAATAAAGCCGCCGGCGCGATATAGGCCAAGGATCGAGACCAAAGCCGCAATGCACTGAACCCATAGGGTTCCGGACATGATGGCCACGGCAAGTCCGGCATAGCCAACCAGCGCCGACAAAAGGAAATCCGACCAGAAAATCCGCGGGTTCGGCGCGGCAAGATCGCGCGTGAGTTCGGCAACCGCACGCAACATCGCTTTGTCATCTGGAACCTGTTTGAGACGCGCTGCGCGGCCAACCAGATCACCGCCGGAAATGGCGTCATCTGTGTGCGTGTGCGGGGTCAGTAACATTTCACTCATGCGCGTATCAATCTGCCTGTCGGACCTGTTTGACCGTACATAGGCATTAGTCGTGGCGATAAAATGGCAGAATGTATGAATTATGGCTGTTTTCTATCTCTGACCCTTTCGGCGCGCTAAGCCTAACATGTGCACAGGCTTGCCAGCCGTGGGTTGGGCGCTAAACACATGGGCATGTTAGGTGTCTGTTATTATCCCGAGCACTGGTCCGAGGATCATTGGCCACGCGACGCGCAAAGAATGTATGATCTTGGGCTGCGTTATGTCCGGATTGGCG
>JACCDI010157407.1_pt1 | contig 10370 bp, 9 predicted proteins | sample 7442791 | NCBI WGS metagenome assembly JACCDI01 (sample SAMN15323434, study PRJNA562643) | freshwater metagenome | isolation source: river surface water | place: USA:Blue River Watershed | collected 2017-08-15
AGAGGTAATTATATTTATGTAATTTATTTTGACGATTTTAGGTCAATTCAATGATTGAAACATTGATTGTGATCAAAATTCTCTAATTTTTCTCTTTTCAAAAAATTGTGGTGACTTTTTAGTGAAAATGATTTTCTATTATGTATATTTAGTGCCCACAAAAGGTAATACATGAGTTCCTGTACCTCCATTTCTGGAAACACCAAGATTCTGTGTTCCTCTGAATGGCTACTCTTTACTATCCACCTGATAGTCAGAGGACACACATCCAGCATATGGTGGTCTGCTAGTGGCCAGACAGTGTCAGAATCAGGGGTGACACACTGGTATCTGCGTTCTCTTTGCATTAATGTTTGCATATATATATATATAACATCATAAATCCTATTTTAAATTCTCAAGAATTGTTTTTCTTTATTTCCCTGGGCACATCACAAGCAATTAGTAATAGTCACCTAGCAAAAACAATGACAAACTACCTTAATTTCAAATACACAATCATCCTCAATGGAAGCCCCCTTTTAAAGGACACCAAAACAGTTAAAGTCCTTGCTGTGCCAAAGGCACTGTCACCAATGCAAAAAACATGCCTAGCGGTGCTAACATACTTGATGGTATTTCTTCAAACCTCAAACTACATGTGTTTGAATGCAGATACAAACACTTTGTCCTCTGCAGAAGTATTCTCTCGTCAATGTACTGGAGAGAGGCTTGCACAATGCACAAAGACAAAAAGGAAACAGATGGCACCTAGAAATATGGGGCCTTTGTGTTCATCATAAAGGAATATAAAAATTGAGTCCTTTCTGACAAACACTCCAATACCACCAGGGATATCTTTCAACCTTACCTCCAAAGAGGTTTGAATGAGCCGGACAATATGACCCCAAAGGCTTTCAAAGCATGTTTTGAGGTTCTCTTCAAGTTGTATGATAACCTCAGGGCTGATTTTGAGTAGCAATTGGAGAAAAAGAGAACCCCTCCTCTTCTTCAATACCTCTCTTATGAGCATTTTAATGTGTTTGTCTAGCAACAGAAACAGTGCCACAAGATGAAAATGGACAAGTTCATGAAATTCTTCTAGATCTGTCATTCAACAGACCAGCCTGTTTGTGAACAATGCAAATGTGAGGCTGCTGAAAAAAGAGAACACAAGGAGGCTAACCAAGCAAAGGATGCCATCAATAAGAAATGTGCTGCTGCTCATTCCAAAAACTCTTTGAGAAACAACCATGACCCTCATTTCAAATGTGTTTGTCAGGAAAATTACTGTTGTATGTGTAAAAGTGATGGAAATAACATGCCATGGCAATCCTGTGCCTAGCACAACTAGAATCATCCAGACTATTGCAAGCCCATGGACTCATCCACCAATTACTTTTGAGACCAAGCCCCTTAAATTAGTGAAGGTGCCTGCAACTGATGCAATCGTTGCCACTCCCACTTAAGAAGCTGCTCTCATGATTGTCACAATCACAGAGGTTGCAACAACAAGATGATTGCAAAGGCCAGAATCATTATACCTTGTCTTGTTCACTCTGGATCCAATTCTTGTGGTTTGAGACACTCCTCTTGTAATCACAGACTGTACATTCATGATGACAACAAATGGGATTGGGGAAAAGACTGCGATCCTCCCCACAATTCTAGTCTGAAGAAGAAATGTTTAACATCCCCTCCCTGAGCCAAATCTCCTCTGGTCCAAGGGCTAGCCACACCTGTTGCATTGAAGTCAAGTATGGACAAAACAAATCACAATGATTCTCTCATCTCTGAGATTGCTGTCCCCAAGAAACTCCAAAGGAAGCTGTTTGCAAGATTTCCTACTCCTCCGCCTTTTCCAGATTCCTATACTGGTGAATTTTTGGATACAAGTTCCAGGGGTTGATAGAGAAGATTGACAACCTAAAAGTACTCCTGCTTGGTGTAAACATGATACTGATTCTTGCGGTTTTTATTGCCCCAAAGACAAAAAAGGATCTATTGCAAGAGGCCTCCAACAGTTAAATAGAAAGAACGTTTCCTTTTTAGATTCAAAAATCATTCCAAAAGATTACCATATTGGGGAATGCTCAAGATCCAAGTTGACCTCCAACAAGAATATACCCTTCAAGCCCATGCATGTTTTGTTGCCAATGTTAGACAAAAGGTCAAAATGAATCAACTGTTTCATCAAGAGAAAACAAAATTATCATTGCCCCAACAAACACAACAAGACATTTTGCCTCTTGTAGATGATGGACTTGCTTTAACAATATTTTAGATTCAGTCAACTATCTCAGCAGTACTGAAAACAAGTCAATGATCCCTCACATTTTCCTGTGATGTGCTCTTGAATGTTCCCATCCTAGCTGGGAAAGTCTGAAGTCCAGACTTCTCAAAATCTAGCAACTGGCACTGATGAGCAACTTATCAAGACATGTCAAAAAAGCTGTAAGAGTTCCAAACTTTAAGGCCTCTTAAGCTTAATTTTTCTTTTTTTGTTCAATGTACTCCCTCATCCTAAAGAATTCAAAAATGCAATAAGAATGAAAAGTTTCAATTTTTCTCCTGGTCATCATCTTGTATGCCCTGGATACAAGGATTCTCCAAAAAATTTTGTTGCAACAAATGACAAATGTTGTTGGAATTTTACAACATATGGCTTATATTCTGACATGTCTAAGACATGTCATCAACTTTCCTAACTAAGTATCACCTCATTGTGGAATGGAAAACCATCACTTGCAGCAGAGAAGTATTAGCAAACAATGCTCTTCTGCAAACCAATCAGTGGTGAATTAATTATGATTACTTTGTTGAGCAATGAGTCCTGAATTATTACCAAAAAGTCAAAAAGAAACTTGCCATCAAAATCCCTGACCCCTTTTGAGATTGTACACATTCACATGAACAGTACTGTCAGTGTACAATTACAGGTTAATGTGACCTTGTATGGACTCTCTGTTATACTGAAGGATAATTTTTTGTGGGGGAGAGTAGTACCCATGAAAGATAACAGAAGAGTTCCCAAATCTTCATTCATGGTAATACTCAGTTTCTGTATTCCTCTGAATGGTTACTTTTTTCTATCTGCCTGATGGTTATAGGGCAGACATCTGGCAGATGGTGGCCAGCTGATGGCTAGAAAGTGTCAGAATGTAAGGTGGTGCACTGGTATTTGTGTTATCCTTGCATTGAGATTAGCATAGATATAACATCATAAATCCTATTTTTTATATTCTCAGCAATTTTTGTCTCCTTATTTTTCTGGGCACATCAGTGTAGACATTCTCTCATAGTTGTGCCACTTGTCGAGACCAAAAAATAATAAACAAGTCTTGCCCAAAATACGAAGTTGTCATGAATGAAAACTCGCCCCATCATGAATAAAAGTTTCCCTCGTATCCCATACAAAATATCGATACAGAAGAATGGTATGTACTGATTTTCATTGAACAGAAATTGATGGTGACAAATAATGTTAAAACGGTCAAATGGCAATCGTTGAATTGCCTCACTGCATCGATGCATCCGTTTGAACAAGACTTCAAAGAAGCTATCTAGAGTTCAAAAGATCTTGTAGTACTAATTTTTTGTGTAGAAATACTGAAGTTGTCAATCATTTCAAAATTTTACTCATCCTCATTCTGGCCTAGGAAATCGCCCAATTCAATGGAGGAATCAGTTATTAATGAACACATTCATTTTTTATTCCTTGCAAGATTGACATGCCGAGATCGATCCGAGGTCGCACCCCCTATACATGTGGTATTGTTGCCTTTCTCCACCTTAATTTTCTACTACTACCACCGACGGATGCAAGATTTGTGGGATTAATTTACACTCTGTAATAACATTACAACTACATACTACGCTCACAGGGCTGAGACGAAAATTTGTTGAATAATTTTTTTACTGTGGCGCCAAGATAAACACAGACCGATACCATACTCCGTTCCTTTCCCTGTAGTAGTCGCAGGCAAGGAAACGAGAACGAGAACTATCAAAAATAGCTCTAGAGGCATGACAAAACAACACCTCAACTTCTAGGCACCATAGAAGTAAAATTTTCCAATAGCATCACAACGAAAGCTTCCTTTCGCATCATCTGTCGTGAGAAATATTTGTGTCCCTTTGCCATTAACGTGGTAGAACACGTCCATGAAGCCGAAAGCATCAAGCTTTTCCCGATCATGCCTCCAATAGCACCCACTAAAACATCACAATCTCCATCCACACCCACCACCCGCCGACGCATCGACCTCTCATCTGTTGACAAAACCAACAGCAAACTACCAAAACCACAGCAACTATCCCCGAACCTTTTCCGCTCCCCCTCCAACCTTACCTCCGCTTCCTCAATCACCTCCTCCCACGCCGAAACCATCAAATCCTACAGCCAAAACGACGTCGTTCACGCCCTCGTCACTCACCTCCGCGAGCGCGACAAGGAACTCAAGAGACTCACCGCCGAATTCAAAGAGAAAAGCGAAAAATATCAATCTTCTGAGGTAGAAACGAAACGATTGAGAATCACCCTGGGCAAACAGCACAAGGAACTGAAGGAACATAAAGTCCAGATCTTGCTTTTGCAACAGGAAACGGAAGAACAAGCTGAGAAAATCACCAATCTATCTGACCAACTTGCATCCCTCCGAGAAGAAAAAGAGTCTGCCGATCGAGAATACCAAAATGAACTCACCTCCAAAGACTCCGAAATAACCTCCCTTATCTCCCAAGTGGAAACTCTCACGGCTGAAATAACCGACCTCCGAAAACAAACCAGCCACGCCAACCTCCAAAAACTTCAAACACGCCTCTCCTCCCTCAACTCCCAACTCACCTCCTCGCATCAAACCCAAGATCAACTCACCACTCAAATCGAAGAGTTGAACAAAAAACTAAAATCCAAGGAATGGATGATTAAATCACTCTCCGATGAAGCGGAAGATCAGATTTCGAGGGAGAATGTATTGTGTGGTCGTATCAAGTGTTTGGAAGAGAAGGTAGATGCCTATGATAGGGAGTTTAAGGGAAAGGACGTGGATGTTCCCATGATCTTGGCCAAGTTAGAGGATGTTGAAGGGAGGAGTGATTTGTTGGAGGGTGAGATGGTGAGAATGAGGAAGGAGAATGTGATTTTGAAGTTGAAGCTTTTGAAGGCCAAGAAAGGGCTTTTGGGGAGTGATGGTGCTGATGACGAGTGGGATGCGGATCCGAAGTTACTGGATCTTTTGGAGAGTTTATCGGCCGAAGGAAGTGGACAAAAGGGAAAGGATGACGGTCGTAGCAAACAGAGCAGAGATGGCAATGGCGAGGAAGTTGACTATGATGACAGAAGCAACACTTCCTCGCGTGGTGGCAACAGCTTCGAAGATCAAGACGACGAAGACGCAACGCTCAATACCAATGTCTCTGACATCGTATTGGAAGATCCATTTGCCAGTACGACTATGACCGGTCCCGAGTACAAGTCCTCCTTGACGAGGAATTACGATGATGACGAAGACGATGCTAACAATACTATGGGAGGTGGAGGAGGAGTGTTTGATGATTTGATTCAGGATGTTAGAATAGGGATTGAATCGATTCGGGCGGAGGGATTGTGTGTAAGTGATTATAATGTGGTTTGTGCTGCTACGAGGGCTTCGAATTTGGCTGCAGCTGTTGCGGACAATGCTGGGGATAATGGCAACATGAAGAAATCGTAGATGTAGATGTAGATATTGATGTTGACGAGTCATAAAACGACCTGCTTTTGTACGTGTTTTTGACTTGTGTCGGGGTTTGAATAGCGTCATTTGTACAGCTTGTTTCATTCAAAGTGAAACCACCAGAGTCATAGATGTGTATATTACCATGATATTTAACCCACATCATTTTCTCCGCGAGCAATTCTTTTCCATCGGCTATATGACTCCCACAATTCGGGCTCTCTACGAGATTGGTCATTGTATTATTCGAGGCAGGTTGAGTCCAACGTATTTCCCCTCCACGCACAAAAACTGGTCTTATTCGCAACGAAAAGTTTTTTCATTTTATTTTTCTCTTTTGCTCCTCAGAATCGCACCGAAGAACTTGCCACTCCTCACTTCATTCTCAAACGACGAAAAACACACCAAGTCGGCGCGTTATTACGTTACTGGAGCAAATTCACTCTGAGCAAAATCACTGATCAAAATCCATCAATCGAGTTCGTTTCATTACGCAACTTCATCCAAGGAACATCATTCGAGCAACTCATCCGCGGAAATCCTTTTGGGTGAATTCTTCCAAACATTTCCTTCGAGCGAATTAATCGATGTACTTTACTTCATAGAAGTATTCATTCAAGGAAATTGGTCAAAGCAAATCAACGAGAGTGCTTCATTCAAGTATTTGGGTTTAAGTATACCATTCGAGCAGCTGCAGAGCTATAATCCATACCACAAATTCATTCCGTTCAATCATTTGAGAAGTTCATCAAATCAGATTCATTATAGCATTTCCAGAAAGAGACAACATGAGTTGTATAGTGCAGAGTTCTCGCGAGAAAATTGAAAGTGTCACCAATTCGAGTCAAGACGAGCTTGTCAAACGTCTAAAAGACTTCGAACAATTGAAGGCTGACTATGAAAAAGCACAGGAAAAGCTCAAGAAGGAGAACCGCATCAGCTCAGAAGATTGGAACGAGCACAGGAAAGCCTTGAGAGCAGCAGATCATCTAAGAATTGACATTCAAGCGATGAAGAAAAAATACAAACAGGAAACAGTAAACGTCGCCGAAGCCAAGAAAGTAATGTCTGCAGCATTGGCCGATGCACAGCCTAGTGTTGATGACGAGAAGGCGCTGAAAGAATACCATGAAATGCGAGAAGCAAAGTTGAAATCCTTCGCAATCCGCGAATTGCGTTTGGAGAGAGCTCACAAGAAGATAACTAGAGCCGAGAGCAGATTGGAAGCAGATTTGAAATGGAATGGGATAATACAGGATCAACTTGAGTGGGGCAACAGTGATTTGCGCCGTTTACAGGAAGAGGTCGCGAGATTGAAGAATCTGGTTGAAAGTGAGACCGCTTTGATCACTAATATTGGATGCGTTTGACGAAGGTTTAGCATCTTGGGTTGAAGTAGGGTTGAATATTCCGATTCAAGTCATGCTTGGCAATATCTCTATTTGTCAACAACACCTATCATCCACCTTATTTCATGAAAAGCCACTATTCGTTTATTATATTCCATCTTTTTTCTTCACTCATCATCTTGAGTGGATCATTGTGTTTGACGTTTACCTGTACGACAGATGGTCGTGAAGATCGGCTGTTGTCACTATTTTAGTCATGAGTAGATTAAATTAGACATCATGGCAAATATTCTAGTCGCAACTGCTCCATAGCGCGTTGAAAAATCCTTCTCTCTTTGCAATTCTGTCAACTTTGATACACTTGCCACAGTTTGCGAGTGACATCCTTGCAGTGTTATCACTTGATTCATTTCTTAGTATTCCTCAGCAGGACAACAGAAACAAACTGCAAGTGATCAAATCATCGTCCTTATCTTTTCGATAGCATCAAAGAAAGATGACAATTGCCACCAGCGCGATCGATTTGAGCTCAATTCAACTCATGAAGGATAAAGGAATTAAATTCAGGTCGTCTACCGAAAAAGCGGACAATAGAGAATTAGAACTCTAATTCACAATGAAGTTTGAACAAGCTCGATCAGAGTCCAATGCGGGGTACACGTTCGAAAGGAAGGAATCCGATAGAATCATATGGTGGAACGAAAAAGTGACAACATCTTAGGAAAAGGATGTGTTGAATGGGAAATTGGCCAAAGTTCACTCAATCTCGGGAGCGAGGGTGGTGACTTGCTTTCATCCTTGGTGCTCGACCTCGTATAGTTGAGGGTTGCAGCAGATGTCGAGTGAGTTGGGGAAAAGCAAGCAATGAACTCTAGCGAAACGGAAGAAGGACGATGAGTACAAAGTGCGGCATCAGATAGGATAGGAATTGTTGATAGTGTAGCATTTTGTTATATGATTACCTGTAGGACAGATGGTCGTGACGATATTTTTAGGATGAGGTGCTTTCCCTATTTTAGCCATTAGTAGATCGAAATGCATCTCGAAGAAGACTCGAAAAAAATCGCAAGAATATGGCTAATCGAGGAAGTGACATCTCACTCGGCGTCGTGGCGATCAAAAAATACGACATAGATCCTACAAATACAAACCGGTGAATTGATTGTGGCAACGTGAGCCCTTAGTGCAGCAGATGATGGTAAAGAACAGTCATTGTTCTCGAAGATGTAAAATTTATTTTTGTAGCGTTGTTTTTACTCAAAAATATCGTAGGATTCTTTCGAAGAAGTTGTGCGATATTCCAAGGCAGCAAAGAGTCTCGGTCCGTTTGCCTGAGACGACCAAAGATCTAATCTAGCTCCACTCAACACTTCATCAATCAATGTCAAGACTACTCTAGCAATCAAATTTCCAATCTGAGATCTCAAGATGCCGCCCCCGAGCTTTCTTTCCAACCATTCAAGCCAACCATCTAGGAATGAAAGACTCTCGCTAATATCCTGCGCAGTCGCCCAAACCGCCTCTTCAAACTGTTCAGGTCTTGCACGCCTATGATTTTTTCTGAAGCTACCCACTCCGATTTGTTGTATCATATCCGCTTCAGTTATGGGTTTGAAAGAAAAAGATAAAGCGTGGCCAAGCAGTTGAATTTGAAGACCATCGGCAAAATCTGATACTACTGCTGTGGCGAGCGTGATAATGTTGCCAACCATGGCACGTTGCCAGTCCAGCGGGAACAACTTCAACAATGGTGCAGATATTTGACAGTGCGAAATGAGAGTTTCGACCACAGCATCTCTTTGTATGAACGCATCATCACTCAGCTCATGGCCATGCCGACGAGAAGAGTGTCTATGTGATTTGTCGCCCTTTTTCCTCTTTTTTGCCGCTTTTCGGATGGCTGTTTTAATAGCTTCTTGTGCGTAATTATCTCCGGTATGGGGGCCGTACTTCTTATCCACTGGAGGAAGATCGACATCTTGCTCAATGTAAAGTCTTATATCAGAATGTGACATGATGTTCGTGCCGTGAAGCGCAGATAAGAGTCGAGCCAGAACCATCATTACGGAGGAGCAAACTGCCTTGTAGGCGGCAGTCTCAATGGTTTCACCCAGTTTCTCGCCCAAACTTCCTCCGTTTCTCCCGAATCCGCTCCTAAGAAGCCAACTGCCACCGCCACTGTTTTGCGATGTATAATATCCGTGTTTTCTACCTCTGCTGTTGTGATTGATGCCTCGCTCCAACTCGTCCAAATTCTCATACAATCGTCTAGCATCTGCAGATGGAGTAAGTAAATCGTCACCGACTATTTCGTCGTCATCGTCGTCGAACTCGTCGCCAGAACGACCTTGCCATAGATCTGTATGATTGAGGCGAATCAATCTACCATGACTAACAAGCTCATCTATGTATTCATTCACCAAGTCCGAAGGTGGAAAGTTGAATTCTCTGCTTGTTCGTACATCACCAAATGACTGATTGGTGGACGGATCGTATTTCTTGGTGTAGTTGAATAGAGGATTGGGACTTTTTTGCAAGTCGTCTTTTTCACATTGCAATTCCAACAATCTAGCACTTCCACGTTGAATCAATTTATCGATTTCCTCCACTCGTTTACGCCTCCTTTGCTCCAACGCATCTGGAGAGGAATCAAGATTTTTTGCTGGAACAATGAGGTATTCAGGATAACTATAAAATTGGTTGTTGTTCCTTCTAGCCCCTCTGCGTAGTCCCCAACGACGACCAGTGGGTGGCTGTCTATTCTGTCGTCCTCTCCTTCTTCGTCGACTCCGGAAGACTACACGACGAGCCACTTTTTCTGCTTCGTATGCTCCTGAGTCATGAATTCCTAGCTCTTCGTCGATGGATATGACTGTTGGTTTCTTTCCTCTTAAATCGTTTTCATTTTCCATCATGATAATTGTTCTTTCCCGCTTGTTTAGTTCCTTGCATTCTTTGCCACTCAAAAGACCGTGGAGACCGGTGGCTTTGGCGGCTGCTTTGCGAACAGGACGCAATACTCGCGATATTTTAAGGTCATCGCTGAGTGTTGACAAGCCGAATGATGCCAAAATATCGATTCCAATCCACTTCACATGAAAAGAAAGGGCACCGAAGTCAATGAATAGCTGGATCCAAAAGCCGTCAAACAACGAAAACTCTCAACTCACATAACCTGACGATGTGTAATCGTCCGTTGATACTGCCTTTGAGTCGGATGCAGCTCCTTTCCGAAAAGTTTCATTTGACGCCAATGAAGTATTTGATGTTGTTTGGTTTAAGGTCTTGTTTATTGATACCTCATCATCAGCCACAGTCTTTGAAG
>JACCDI010965682.1_pt1 | contig 10369 bp, 13 predicted proteins | sample 7442791 | NCBI WGS metagenome assembly JACCDI01 (sample SAMN15323434, study PRJNA562643) | freshwater metagenome | isolation source: river surface water | place: USA:Blue River Watershed | collected 2017-08-15
AGGCATGCGGTTTTTCTCTCCGCCAATTTTAAAGTTATTGATCGAACGCTGTGTCTGCGCTCCCCAGTAGGCCGAAGCTGGAACTTCTACAGGCCCCATGGTATCTTTTTCTATCCGTATAGACATGGTAGTCGAAATAAAAGGGTGAAGATTAGGCCACAAAGGTACATCCAAAGTCCCTTTTTGCCTACAACTTGCGAGAGGATTCCAGGCTGCTCGAAGGAAAATTGATCACTTCTTGGAAAAGTTTTTTGCTGGGCTCCAGCTGTCGATGGAAGAAAAACACCGCCAAGGCATAATTGAGCCCCATCAGGGAAAGGCATACTCCCCCTTGAAGGAATTGCTGAGATCCCAAAAAGAAAAAAAGCGAAAACCCCAACAGGATCCCTGTCCAAAACCAAAGGAAAAATCGAGTAATCGAGAAGAGTTGGTAGCGGAGAAAAAGGATGCTGCCTCTCGGCGTATCCTCCACCTTCCCGAGGAGCAAGGGGAGAAAATTGTCCCCTTTTTCAATCACTCGGGAAATGCGAAATCCGTGTTCCTCCACTTGCCCATAAAATAAAGGTCGGGGCTCGGGGAGTCCTTCGGCCCGAGTCGCTCGGGTAACTGCCGCCAAGCGATCGAGCAACTCCTCCTTGGACAAGGGGCTGACGAGTGTTTCCCGACCAAAAGGCAGCCAGTTCATGTGTTATTTAACCGCGATGCAGGAAATTTCGACCTGGACATTTTTGGGAAGTTTGCTTACCTCCACCGTCTCTCTTGCTGGAGGATCAGACTTGAAGTACTGCCCATACGCCTCGTTGATGGCTCCAAACTGGCCCATGTCGCGGATAAAGATGGTGCACTTGACCACCTGAGCAAAGCCAAATCCTGCCGCCCGAAGGATCGCCTCCATGTTTTTCATGACCGCATGCGTCTCCTCGGTGATGTTTTCATTGATCAGCTCGCCCGTCTCTGGATCTAGGGCAATTTGTCCCGAGACGTAGAGGGTATCGCCTACAAGTATCGCTTGAGAATACGGGCCAATTGGGGCCGGGGCTTCAGGGGTGAATATTACGTGTTTAGTCATAAGGCTTTATATTAATAGAATCAAGAGCCAAGAAACAAGACTTGGGAATCTTGCCCAAAATGGATGAATTCAATTTTTATGAGAAGCAAGTTACATGAAGAAGGAGCCAAGAAGCAAGAGATAAGACCAGGGAGCCTACGGTAGGTCTGTTGACATAGGAAACTAGTTTTCCCCTACTTCAACATTCTGCACTGGGCGTTCGGCATTCGATATTAGTTTAAATCCATATTTCGTATTTCGTACCTCGTATTTCTCTTGGCTCTTGTTTCTAAGCTCTTGCCTCTCCTTTCGCTTCCTCCCAGTACACATCCATTTCCGCCAAACTCATCTCGCTTAGGTTCTTGCCCGCCGCTTTGGCTGCCTGCTCCAGGTACTGAAATCGGGAGATGAACTTGATGTTGGTACGCTCCAAGGCCTCCTCCGGGTTGATGTCGATAAATCGGGCATAGTTGATCAGTGAAAAAAGCAGGTCTCCAAACTCCGAAGCCGCCTTTTCTTGGTCGATTGCCTTTCCAGAAGTCACCCGGAATTCGGCTTCAAACTCGCCCATTTCCTCCTTCACCTTCTCCCACACCTGCTCAGGCTCCTCCCAGTCAAAGCCCACACCTCTGGCCTTTTCCTGGATCCGCATGGCCTTGATCAGCGCCGGCAAACTTTTAGGCACCCCTCCAAGGACAGACACATTTCCTTTCTCGGTCAACTTGATTTTCTCCCAATTTTGCTTGACGGTCTCCTCATCCTGCGCCACCGTATCCCCATAGATGTGGGGGTGACGACGGATCAGTTTCTCGCAAAGGGAGTCAATCACCGTACGGATGTCGTAACTCCCCTGCTCCGAACCGATTTTGGCATAAAAGACCAGATGCAAAAGTAGGTCTCCCACTTCTTTCTTGATTTCCTCTGGATTGCCTTCCAAGATGGCATCCGATAGTTCAAAGGTCTCCTCAATGGTCAGGTGGCGCAAACTTTCAGTGGTCTGCTTTTTGTCCCAGGGACATTGCGCACGCAACTCATCCATGATGGTCAATAAGCGGTCAAAGGCAGCCAATTGCTCGGCTCGAGAACTCAAGTTAGACATGTTGTAGGAAACTATGCTTGACGTGTAAACGTTTTCAAAGTAAAGCATTAAATTTGCGCAAATTTCTCCGGTATGACAACTTTCTTGATCACTCTAGGTTTCATCGCCCTTTTCTTCGTTTTGATGTCCGTAAGGCTGATTTTTCTAAAAAACGGGGAGTTCAAAGGGACCTGTGCTTCGCAAAGTCCTTTCCTAAACAAGGAGGGGATCACCTGCAACCTGTGTGGAAAAACGGTAGATGCCAACAGCAACTGCGCAAACCCGGACAATGAGGTGGACAAAGTGATGGCCAAATTCAAGTAATCTTTTCAAGCGTAGCCAACTATTTTTAACATACAAAATCAATATTCGTGTCACTAATTAAATCTATCTCTGGTATACGAGGCACTATCGGCGGCAAACCAGGCGAAGGTCTCACTCCCATTGATGTGGTCAAATTTACCGCTGCCTATGGTGCTTGGGTACTCGAGCAAACCGGCAATCCTAAGGTAGTCATCGGAAGAGATGCCCGCCTGTCTGGCGACATGGTCTCTAGATTGGTAGCCGCTACCCTTCAAGGACTAGGCATCGACGTAATTGACCTAGGTCTCAGCACTACTCCTACGGTAGAGTTTGCGGTACCTCGAGAAAATGCCGGAGGAGGCATCATCCTCACCGCTAGCCATAATCCCGCCCAGTGGAATGCCCTCAAGCTACTCAATGCGGTAGGTGAATTTATATCCGACGCAGAAGGCAAAGCCATTTTGGCCAAAGCCGAAACAGAAGACTTTACCTTCGCTGAAGTACGCAAACTTGGGAAATACAGCGTCATGGACGACTACATGGATCGACACATCCAGCATGTGTTGGACTTAGCCCTTGTGGATGTTGAAGCAATCAAGGCACGTAATTTTAAAGTCGTAGTGGATGCTGTCAACTCCACCGGAGGCATTGTCGTACCAAAACTTTTGCGCGCCCTAGGTGTCAGCGAAGTCGAGGAAATGTTCTGTACCCCAGACGGCAACTTCCCTCACAATCCCGAGCCACTCCCAGAAAATCTGAGAGATATCGCCAAGAAATTGGAAAAAGGAAATTTCGACCTAGGCATCGTCGTGGACCCAGATGTAGATCGCTTGGCACTAGTCAACGAGGACGGATCCATGTTTGGCGAAGAATATACCTTGGTCGCTGTCGCTGACTACGTACTTTCCCAGACCCCTGGCAATACGGTTTCCAACCTGTCCTCTACCCGAGCTCTTCGTGATGTCACCGAAAAGAGAGGCGGAACTTACACGGCATCCGCTGTAGGAGAGGTCAATGTCGTCAACCAAATGAAAGCCGTACAAGCAGTCATCGGCGGAGAAGGCAATGGGGGCATCATCTACCCTGCCTCTCATTATGGACGGGATGCTTTGGTGGGTATAGGGTTGTTTTTGACCCACTTGGCCAAGTACGGCAAGTCGATCTCCATGCTTCGCGCTACCTACCCGAACTATTTCATTTCCAAAAATAAGATCGAACTTACCCCCAACTTAGACGTAGATGACATCCTAGTCAAGATCAAGGCTCAATACAAAAACCATCCCATCAACGATTCCGATGGAGTGAAAATTGAATTTGAAAAGGAATGGGTGCACCTTCGGAAGTCCAATACCGAACCGATTATCCGGATTTACTCGGAGTCTGACTCAGAAGCCAAAGCAGAACACCTTGCCAAAAAAATCATGCAAGACATCAAAGAGGTGGTGAATGCCACCTTGATTTAAAGCAGATCTTGCCTTGCCCAAAAGCATCCTATGAAGCACGTGTACCTTGACAATGCCGCCACAACGCCCATGGACGATCGCGTGATCGAGGCCATGCTCCCCTTTATGCGTGGTCACTTTGGCAATCCTTCCTCGGTACATAGCCATGGAAGAGAGGTACGCACTGCAATCGAGAAGGCTCGGAAAAAAGTAGCCGAACTGCTGAATGCTAGCCCCTCAGAGATTTTCTTTACCTCCGGAGGCACAGAGGCTGACAATACTGCCCTGGTATGTGGAGTAGAATCTCACGACATCAGCCATGCCATCACCTCCCCCTTGGAGCACCATGCCGTACTCCACACCCTAGAGATGCTCGCCAAAAAAGGCAAAATCCAATTGAGCCTTTTGGATGTCAATGAAAAGGGAGAAATCAATTTGCAGCAATTGGAGTCTCTCCTCCAAGCCCATCCCAAAAGTTTGGTGTCCCTGATGCAGGGCAACAATGAAATTGGCAACTTAAATGACCTAGAACGAATTGGGACCCTTGCACGTTCTTACGGTGCCTTCTTTCACTCGGACACGGTGCAGACGATGGGCCATTATGCCCATGACTTGTCTCAACTTCCTGTGGACGCCTTGGTGGCCGGTGCACATAAGTTTCATGGCCCCAAAGGAGTTGGATTCCTGTACGTACGAAAAGACAAGAAAATTCACCCCTTCATCCACGGGGGTGCGCAGGAGCGCAACATGCGGGGAGGAACTGAAAATGTGATTGGCATTATCGGTCTGGCCAAAGCACTGGAAATTTCCCTCGAAGAGCTTGCCGCACACCGCAGCCATATCGAGAAGATTAAGGGCTACTTCGTAGAAAGACTGAAGCAGGACATCCCAGGCGTGGCTTTCAATGGCTGTTCGGCAGACCTAGACAAAAGTTTGTATACCGTACTCAACGTCAGCCTACCTCCATCCGAGTCCAATCGGGGCATGCTCCTTTTCCACTTGGATTTAGAAGGCATTTCTGCCTCGGGAGGCTCAGCCTGCAGTTCGGGAGCTACCGTGGGATCCCATGTATTGCGAGCCCTTCACCATCCAGCCGAACGCGACGCAGTGCGGTTTTCCTTCAGCCGTTTTACGACACAAGAAGAGGTGGATTACACCCTGGAGAAGCTGAAAACGCTTTATATCCATTAGTCGATAATCAATTCCCATTTATTTATTCTTGAATTTTTTACCTCAGAGGAGCCTGCCCCGCAGAATTTCGGAGGTAATTCCTTCATCAATGGACGAGGTATTTTTGCCCTTTCCTATTGTGCTCCGCTGGAGCACACAAACATTCTTTTACAATATTTCTATTAATATTTCGCTCCTCTGGAGCGGATAGAGATTCGCAATTTGAATGTACCGAGTGGAACTCTTTGACCCAGCGGGTCAATATATTAATAGAAAAAATGCCACAATTGTCTGGCGCGCTCCGGAGGTGCGCAATGATAAAAAATCAAAAATTATACCTCCCCCAACCCGCTGGGCAGGGAAAAACTTAAATTAAACCACTAATCCCTTTTACTTCGCCGGCTTATAGCCAATCGCATAGGGTGTCCAAATCTCGTAGATGGGCTGCCCTTGGGAACTCAAGCCACTGTGGTGCCATTCTCCATCGATGACCTGGTACTCAAAGCCAAGGCTTGCGCCTACGCGGGAATTGTCTCTAGAGAAAAAGCCAATGGTTTCCACGTATTTTCCTCCCTGCGCGCTGTAAGTTCCTCCTCCCGTGCCCGAAAACTCCCGAGTTTCGGAGTTGAAGGCCACCCACTGAAATCTTCCTCCACTGAGGATTTTGATGGTACGTCTGGCCCCTGGAGTAGAGCGTTGAAGTTGATTCTCACGTTTTCTTCCCGTAATCACCCAATTACCCGTAAGGTCATCTTTACTATCCGATAGGCGCTCCCAGGTCTCTACGAGAGGGCCTTTGGGAGTAGTGCCTGATAAAGTCAGCCGGTTTCCTTGAAGACTTACTTCAAAGGAAGTGACCATCCCTATGATTTCTGGGTTGAGTGTAAAAAACTCCAAAGTCTCCTGTAACTTCCCGGAAGTCATTGAAAAAGGCCCTCCACCAGCACCCACAAAGGAGTTGTCCGCCAGATTTTTAATTCCAAAAGCAAAATAATTGTCCTGGTAGATCTTGATAAACTCTTGGCCGGTGACTGGAACTTGATTTTGGCTGATGAGTTTCCAAGCGCCTTCCACCTGTTGAGCGGCGAGGGAGCAAGCAAAAAACAAAAGGGGGAGGAGGAGGAATTTTTTCATGATCGATTAGGGAATTGGCAATAGAAGATGGAAATTGAAAAAGATTAGACGAAAAACCAAGCACTCTTTTTTTAGCAAAATCCCCTTCCCCTTCCTCCCATGCATACCTTCCAGTTTGGCAGTAGCAAAGAAGACGTCCTCCAGGCCATCCCCGAACGCAAAATCAAAAAATTGACTGCCGGAGAGAAACGATTGGCCCTGTTGCGCATTGGGGAACTCATCCATGTGTTTGATGCCCAATGTCCACATCGCGGAGCAGACCTTAGCCAAGCCAACATCAATGGGGCCGGTGAACTCATCTGCCCGCTCCACCAGTACCGATTTGATCTGAAGACAGGAGATGTCCGGTCAGGATACTGCACTGCGCTCCCCGTGTACCGCAGCGAATTGACCGCCGCTGGACTCCAGATCTACCTTCCTTAATGCAAGGAAGCACCGTTGGGCACAGGCTGATCGGAGGTAGCAATCCAGATGCCTCCTTCGGCACTGCTAAAACCCGTAATCAGCACTTCAGATAGGAAGTTCGCTACCTGACGGGGGGCCAGGTTGCAGACACAGAGCACCTGCTTTCCAACTAAGTCTTCGGGTTGGTAATGAACCGTAAGCTGGGCGGAAGATTTTTTGATTCCTAGGTCTGGACCAAGGTCTAGCCACACTTGATAGGCAGGTTTTCGGGCTTTTTCAAAAGGCTCCACCCGCAGAACAGTTCCTACTCGAAAGTCTATTTTTTTGAAATCTTCTAAGGCAATCGTTTGCATTGCTAATATATTTTCTATTTTTAAGGACGTTTTTCGAAAGCTAACCCGTATTTCAATAAATTATGTGGAACTGTTCAAGAATATTTGCTGCTAAAGTTGCCCTGCTCAGCATGGTTGCTTTCGGCTACTTGCTCCTCCCATCTGAAGCAAGGGCTCAGGAGGAAAACACGAAGAAACCCTTCGAAAAACCCATTTCAGAGGAGTCTAGTGCCCTTCCAGAAGCTGGAACGGCTACTCCACTAACCGTCCAAAAGGCGGCAACTGTCAAGCCAAGCTTACCGCTACCCTTACCTAAAAAGGAGGTTCCAAGTGGCGCTCATCTCCTGGAAAGAGAATCCAAAAAGAACGATTCCCCCTCCACCTTATCCTTCAATATTTTTTTATACATCGTAGATAAGTTTAAAGAGGATCAGGATAATTAAAAAAAAGAGGAGGGATAACCCTCCTCTTTTTTTTAATTCGATGCAATAAAATCTTCGAGGTCCTTCAGGCTGATCTTTCCTTCGTAATAGGCTCGGCCAAAAACAGATGCCTGAAGACCCAAGTCACGCAATCTTTTGAAATCATCGATACCTCGGACTCCGCCAGAGGCAGCAATGTATAGATTCGGAAAGCGGTCCACTACTTGTTTATAAAGGTCAAAATTCGGGCCTTCCATCACGCCATCACGGGTGATATCGGAACACTTGACATGCTTGAGCCCACGCTCGTAAAAAAATTCAATGTGATCAAATAAGTCTAGTTCTGTTTTGGTGAGCCAGCCCTTGATCTTGATTTTATAGTCGTTTGGGTTGGTATCTGCCGCCAAGTAAATTTTCTCACGTCCATAGGAAAGAATGAATTGGGCAAATCGCTCCGGGAATTTGGCGGCCGCAGAAGCGATGGTCACTGTTTTGGCACCAAACTCAAAGCACTTGATCACATCTCCATCGGTGGAAATACCTCCAGTGAAATCCACTTCCAAATCGGTATAGCCCGCAATGGCTTCCAAAATGTTGTAATTCTTGGGTTCCCCTCTCCGAGCCCCATCCAAATCTACGAGGTGTACCCGCTTGATGCCAATCCCCTCGAAGGCCTGCGCAATCTCAAGGGGGTTGTGGGAGATGACCTCTTCGGTAGCAAAATCGCCCCGCTTCAGTCGCACACACTTGCCGTTGATCAGCCAAATGGAAGGAATAATTTCAAACATGGTAGTAGAGTAAGGAAGAAAATAAGTGAAAAATTGTACTCAGTGATTTAAATATACAATCCTCCCTGTTTTTTGAAAGGAGAAAGCACAAAAAAATTGCATTTATTTTTACAAACCCCCTATAAAAATGACGCTCTTTTAAAAATTCGTGTCATTTTTCATCAATACACTAATTTTCCAAGACGTCCTTGGCTTCCAGAAGCCCAAAGGACCCTCCCGCCTGGCGCTGCCTTGACTGCATGGTAACCTGTAGTAGAAAAAGGCTGCCAGCTGTGGGCCTCATTGGTAGAGAAGTCCGAACCGCCAGGACCTACTGCCACTACCCAGCCTTTGTCTTGAAGGTAAGCAACTCCAGAACGGTAGCCACTTGGCCCCTCGCTAGTAGAAATGGTCACCTCCCCAAGAACTAGTAATGCATTAGCAATCCGATTTTCAGGCTTCAAGTAATCCCCACCTACCAACACCAATCCTCCTTCTCCTGGAAGTGAGGTGACTGCAAATACTCCCTGAGAAGGCTCCCCTTGGAGCATGTCTGTCAATTCACGCACTACCCAAGATTGTGCCGCAAAGGAGTACCGGTGCAGGCGAGACAACTTACCTCCTGTAGCAAATACCAGCCCCTGCGAATCCGCTAGCAAAGAAGAAGAACTTGCCGCAAAGGCCGCTTCTCCTGACGCAGCATCCGGTAGATTGGCTAGGGAATGCCAACTTCGGCCTCCATCGAGCGTTTCCAAGATCATCCACTTCCCGCCTATGGGATCTCCCAAGACATAGCCCCGCTGGGCATCTACAAATTGAATCGCATCAAAAAAGGCTTCGCCTCCTTCCTGATGTACTTTTTCCCAAGTCTTTCCTCCATTCGCTGTTCGGTAGATGACCGCAGGCTGTCCTGCCGATGCCACCACTGCTGTCTGCGCATCAAAGGCATGGATAGACCGAAAGTCTACGGTATCCAAACCCGCAACTGTCCCCATCTGCCAGCTCAATCCTCCATCCTCGGTCTTCAGCCAAGTGCCTCCACTTCCACTGGCCCAGCACACCTGTTCCGAAATGGGGGATAAGCCTCTCAAAGAGGCTTTCCCTGGAGATTGAAACTGTTTCCATTCGGGGCCTTGAGCCAAACTTAGGGTGGCCCAAAGACAGGCAGTGAGAAGGAAGAGCACTTGCTTCATTTCACATCTACTTTTCGGTAAGCCTCAATTAGCGCCAATTCCCCCTCTTTACCTGGAAGGGCATTGCCATGCTCCATGCCCAAAATGCCCGTAAAGCCTTTTTTATGGATGTACTGGAATACATTGCCATAGTGGATTTCTCCTGTGCCCGGCTCTTTTCTACCTGGGTTATCCCCAATTTGAATGTAGGCGATTTCGGACCAGGTTTTTTCCATAGTCGCGATCAGGTTGCCCTCGTTGCGCTGCATGTGGTACGCATCGTAGAGTATTTTGCAGGCAGGGCTACCCACCGCTCTACAGATCATGTAAGTCTGATCCGCATGGCGAAGAAATAGGTCTGGATTATCACTCAAAGGCTCCAAGACCATCGTCAATCCATGAGGTTCAAAAATCTCCGCTCCCCGCTTCAATGCATCAATCACATGACCCGTCTGCACGCCAATCGGCAAATTACGCTCAAAATAACCGGGTACCACAGTCATCCATTTCGCATTGACCCGCTTGGCAGCCTCCACGGACGCACGGCAAGTGGCTAAAAAATTTTCCATAAACTCAGGCTTACCCGAGGTGAGGGAGACTTTCCAATTATCACCTCCATCCACCACAAATACTCCCATGCGCATCCCTAGATCGGCAAGGGTCTTGCCAATCAATTCCTGCTCGGCAATTGGCCGCTTGAGGAGCCCATTGTCTTCCAAAGAACGAAAACCTTGATCCGCCATAAAGCGGAGTTCATCCACAACCCCTCCCGGCGCATGCTGCTTGAACATGCCAAAGTGGGGAGCAAAATCTAGTTTAAAAGGTGCTGCTGCCACTTTTTCCTTGGCAAAAGAAGGGAGAGAGAACATTCCCGCTCCGCTCACTACCGCTGTGCCGAGGCCTAGCCTCTTGATAAATCCTCTTCGTTGCATGGCTTAGATCACTTTGGTTTTTCCTGGGATTGCATGCGGGTAGTAGCCATCTGCGTTTGGCAGCAGCTTGGGTTGCGCATCCCAAGCGAGTGTCTCGGGGAAAAGATCCACCTGCCCGTTGAGGGATTCCGCCCAGGTCATCACCTTGCCAGAGTAGGTGGCAT
>JACCDI011618771.1_pt1 | contig 10369 bp, 7 predicted proteins | sample 7442791 | NCBI WGS metagenome assembly JACCDI01 (sample SAMN15323434, study PRJNA562643) | freshwater metagenome | isolation source: river surface water | place: USA:Blue River Watershed | collected 2017-08-15
CCCGATGGGTTGAACTAGTCTTGCGATATTAAGAGGAACGCCAGCTTCTTCCCATAACTCTCTAATGACGCATTGTTGGAGGGTTTCATCAGCGCTGATGCCACCCGCAGCAAGGTTATCTAGCATATTGGGATCGGTGGCTTTGGAGTTGCTGCGAAGACCTAAGTAGATTTCTTGGTGAGCAGTATAGCCATTGATATGGCAGGCTCGACTATGAAAGCCGAGAGATCTAAAAGCTGCTCGCTCCATCCGAAAACGCTCATGCCCCATAGCGTCTAGCCATGAGAAATGCTCATTTCTCCAGCCAGGAGCCGCTTGATGGTTCTTTAAGAACTCTGCTAAGTCTTGCAATAGTTGGCTAAGTAGAAAAGGGGGCAGGTTTTCTAGTTGAAGATGGTCGCCAAAACGCACCAAGGCAGGCGTATCTGCCTGTTCAATATAAGCTTCAATGGTCGGGATATAGTCAGGCTGAACATGTCCAATTAACTCGCTACCAAAACGGATTTTTAACCAGGCATCTGGGGCTGGTCTGAGGGCTGTTTCTAGTAGTTCTTCTAATGCAGCTCGAGTTGTGGCAGTAATTAGTGACATGAATGACATATCTAGATTATTTAATATCGATAGATTATCTTCTAAACAGTAAGATATAGGCTAATTTCATATCTAAGTACTACTTTTATGACTCAAGATTCCTCTACTTCACAAGCATCCAGCGATCAGGATGATTTTGAACCCTTGGTTCAAGCCGGTCATGCCATTTGTTCTTCAGATGCAGTTGAAGATCAAGGTGATGGGTTCCGTTTCATGATTAGAACTTCAGATATTGCCTCTAAAGTGGGTGGAATTGATCATCGTGTAGATGAAACTTTGCCAGCATTTGTGATTCGTCATGATGGTGTGGCTCATGCCTATCTCAATCGGTGTGCTCATGTAGCGATGGAGCTTGATTGGCAACCGGGTCAATTTTTTACACAAGATAAATCAGCGATCATTTGTGCATCGCATGATGCGCAATATTTACCAGATACCGGTGAGTGTATTTCCGGACCATGTCCTCGTGGTGCTAGTCTGATTAAGTTAGATATTGAAGAAAAAAATGGACAGATATATCTCTGTCAAGCGGTTTAAAAAATATATTTTTTTAGATTGAGAAATTGTTTTATTGACTGCTTAAATTTTAAGCAGACCAGCTCAACCATTGTGGCATAAGGATTTTTTAATTTTTGAACGTGAGTAGTCCACATATTCTGTGGATAAGTATTCTAAAAAATAGTGCTAAATTTTGAGTACTACCTATTGACAGGCATTAATTAAATTAATTTGATGAGTTTAGAAACTATCTTGGGTTATTTAGCGGCAACGCTGACCACATGTTCCTTTTTGCCTCAGGCAATTCGTATTTACAAAACTAAAAATACTTCAGCTATTTCTGTTTGGATGTATTCTATTTTTAGTGCCGGTGTTTTTCTTTGGTTAATTTATGGTTGCTTGATTCAAGCTTGGCCTGTTGTCTTTGCTAACGGGATTACACTATTGCTATCTCTGTGGATTTTATGGATGAAAATCAATGAATAAGTTATCAAAATTAGCGAGTGTGCTTTTGGTAAGCGGTGCCATGATCGCTTGCACAACAACTCCTGTAACTAATGCAGATGGTGATACTTTTCAGGATATCCAAACTAAACTGCTAGGCGATATGCCTTTGCCGGGTGGTGCAACGATTGTTCACGATAAATCTTTAATTCTGGGCTCTGGTGATGGTTGGGCAGGTCGCGTAGCGATTGCTTCAGCCCAAAATGCGACAGAGTCTTTCACATTCTTCAGAGATCAATTCCAAAAAGCAGGTTGGACATTAGTTTCTTCAACAAAAACCAAAAACAGTATTTTGGTTTTTATTAAAAAAGATCGAACCGCCACAGTTGAAATCGAAGAAGGTTCATTGATTGGCAAAACAGGTGTCATGCTGACAGTAGCCCCACGGAGTACAGTCATTCCACCTGTGACTAAATAAACCCCAATAATTTATAAAAAAGCCATCTTCTGATGGCTTTTTGCTTTATGGGGCTAGCTATTCGACTTATCATTCCTCTATGAAACTTAAAAAGCTAGAACTTAAAAAGTTTGCTTATCGCTTTCTATTGCCTTTTATGGGGGTATTGCTAACGGCTTGGTTGGCAATGATCCTTTTTTTGCCGAGTTTTATTAAGTCACAAGTCCAGTCTTATGGTCAAAGCATTGGTTATCAAATTAATTACCAATCCTTATCAGTTTCGCCTTGGGTTTTAAAGTTAGAAATCGAGGGTTTTGAGCTAGCGACCCAACAAGGTACGCCACTGATAAAGGCTAAGCATCTCGTTGTTAATGCTGAGGCGATACATTTAGCGATTGGGCGTATTCACTTTTCAGATATTTCAATTGAAGAGTTGCAAGTTAATTTAAGTCGTTCAAATGCGTCGAAGGGTGTCGCTCAATGGAATTGGGTAGAGTTTTTCCAGGCGATTGCGCAGCAAAAGAAAAATAAAGATGTTGCTAGCTCACCGCTGAAAGTCAGTGTTTCAGAATTACATCTAAAAAAAGCCTATTTAAAAGTCGATGATCGACTAACTCAAACAACATATGAATTACCCCACATCAATCTGAGCGCACATGATCTAGCCAACTATGACATGAAAGGTCAAGCTGGCGCACAGGGTGACTACAGTATTCACCTAGGTGCTTTGGATATTCCTGTGACAGGATCGGTTAATCACCTTAAGTTATCGAGTTTGAGTCTTAATGGTCATCTAGAGATGTCCGCTAAGGAGATGCTCAAAGCTCATCTTGATCTGAAAATCAATGATGCCTTGTTAAAAAGCCAATTTCAGGTTTCTTTAAAAAGCTCTGAACTTGATGGATCGATTGATTTTCAACAATTACCACTAGCCCCTTTTATTGCACTGTTGCCATCCAATAAAACATTGGTGACAGAAAAGGGTACGGTGAGTGCTCAATTGAAAATCAAAACAGCCAAAAAGGGCTGGTCCATATTAGGTGATATTGATTTTGGTGAATTAGCTATTTTTGAGCCGGGTCAAAAAGAAGCTCTACTGACTTGGGGATCTGCTCGTTTTCAGCAATTCGAGCTCAATTTTTTAGATGCGGCTAAACGGCGATTCATGATTGGTGAATTGGCTATTCGTGAACCGGCTGTGAGATTTACTATTGGTGAAGATGGTTTCTCTAACTTCCGTCGGATGTTTGCCAAGAATGCAGGACTCAAAGATGGGGGTAAAACAAAGACCCCAAGTGTTCAAGCACCATCTGAAGCTACGGCATCTCCAAGAGTTCAAGTCGATATCAGAGCAGTCAAAGTCTCTAATGGCAGTATGTATTTCAAAGACCTATCTCTGAAATCAAAGTTTGCGACTCGCATTCGAGGCTTGAATGGTTCATTGTTGGGGGTGAGTAATACACCAGGGCAATATGCTTTGATAGCTTTGGATGGTCAGGTGGATCGTCGCGGTAGCATGCGTGCCAGAGGGCAAATGGCTTTTGATGATCCTCGAAGAAACAATGACATCAATATCAGCTTTAAGAATATTCCCCTAAATAGCATTAATTCTTATTCAAAATCATTTGCAGGATATGAGATTGAATCTGGACGCATTGATGTCGATCTCAAATACACCACGAAAGATGGTCGACTATTGGGTAAAAATCATTTTGTGATTAACCAAATTAAGTTAGGTCCAGAAATCGAAGATTTTCAAGGCAAGAAGTTACCGATTCGCTTGGCGATTGGCTTATTGGAAGATTCAGATGGAATGATTGATGTCAACATTCCTGTGAAGGGGAATGTGGATGCTCCAGAATTTAGTATGGGGCACTTAGTCTGGCAGGCGATCTCTAATGTATTGAGTAATATTGTGAGTGCCCCATTTAAAGCGATCGGCGCTTTATTAGGTGGTGATGATATTGATGGGGTTTATTTCAATTTAGGTGAAAGCGTGATTACACCACCTCAACGGGAGCGTTTAGAAAAACTAGCTCTTGTCTTGCAAAAGAGACCAACTGCCCAGCTAGAGTTCTATGGCACTTATGACCCCGAGGCCGATCGATCTGAATTATCAAGAGTCAGAGCTGATCGTGCCATTTTGGTGGCAGCAGGTTTTAAGTTGAGTGAAGATGAACCGCTACCTCTACCTAGCCTAGCTGATCCAAGGATTCAGAGTGGCTTAAGATCCGCGTATGGCTCACAAGTAGGGCGTATTCAATTAGCTAGACGATTATTGATGTTGCCGAATACACCAGAGCGCTGGACTCTCTTGCGAGATGAGTTAATCAAGAGTTATGTCATCACTGATGCTCAATTAGCAGCTTTGGCTACGCAGCGTGCTCAAAACGCCCGTGTTGTTTTCTTAAAGAAATCTCCAGAATTAGCAGCTAGGGTAACGGTAGGCGCTCCACAAGTGTCTCGCATAGAGGATGAAGGTATTCTCCTGGGCGTTTCTTTGAAAAGGTAGTTTAAAAATATGACGATCAAATTTCGATTTCCTCAGCGTTTGATTGAGCCACCTTGGTTATATGTATGGCCTTTATTGTGTGTTGCTCTGATCGGATTATCGATTTGGTTTTTAGTACCCACACCCCCTAAAAAATTAGTGATGACCACCGGTATTGAGCGTGGACTTTATTACCGCTTTGGCGAGCAGCTATCCAAAGAGTTAGCTAAAGAGGGGATTCAGTTAGAAGTCTTAAGTTCTGCAGGTAGCGTTGAAAATATTGAACGCCTCAGTCAGCCGTCATCAGGTGTACAAATTGCTCTATTACAAGGCGGTGTTGGTCAGCCTGCTCAGCATTCTCAGATTTCAGCCTTATCAGCCGTTTTTGATGAGCAAGTATGGGTTTTTTATCGTCGCCAAGCTTTTAAAACTCCGATGACCAAATTAACAGAACTACAAGGTCAACGTGTTTCTGTGGGACCAGTAGGTAGTGGCACAAGAGCCCTTAGCCAACAGTTGCTGGGTCTTAATGGCATTGACATCAACAAGAGTGATACGGGAATCATTTTTAAAGATTTGAATGCGGTTGATACTCTCAAAGCACTGAAAGCCCATCAACTCGATGTAGCTATTCTGATTAGTGCACCACAGGCTCCCATCATTCTGGAATATTTGCGAGCTCCAGAGTTAGCGGTCATGAGCTTTGATCAGGCTGATGCTTATGCCATTCGTTTACCTTTTTTGAAAAAGGTCTCTGTTCCTCGAGGTGTTATTAACTTAGCTGAAGATATCCCTAAGCGCGATTTAACTATTTTGGCAACGCCCACAGCTTTGGTGGTGAGTGATGAGATTCATCCTGCTTTAATTACGCCACTCATGAGAAGTGCTGAATCTGCCATTACCCAATTGGGTTTATTACAAAAAGAAGGGGAGTTTCCTTCAGCTCTTGGATTTGCCTGGCCACATAATGAAGATGCCAAACATTATTTAAAAACAGGCCCTTCATTTTTACACCGTCACTTACCATTCTGGAGTGTTGTTTGGATTGATCGAGCGATCAGGATAGGTTTGCCACTGTTAGCCATTTTGCTGCCATTGTTCAACTATCTACCGATGCTCATTCGCTTAAGGGTAGAAGCAAGAACATCAGCTTTATACAAGCGCTTAAGACAGTTGGAAGATAAATTACAAAAAGATAAAGCTTATAACTGGCGTCAAGAACTCGATCAGATCTACGAGCAGGCTGCGAGGTTACGCGTACCTAAAAAGTATGCCGTGAATGTTTACGAGCTAAGAATGTATATCGAGATGGTGGCTAAAAAGCTCGAGCAAATTTGATTGGTCCCGCCAACAGGAATCGAACCTGTGTCTACCGCTTAGGAGGCAGTTGTACTATCCACTGTACTATGGCGAGATTAAAGATAGGGCGCTAGCTTACCATCCGCAGAGTGTGAGAACAGTATTAGCAACATCCACCATCATCTCTGGTCTTAAATAAGCCATAAATATGAGAGCCAAGATCAGTGCGATCAAGACTTTGGTGAACCAAGGGTGCTGAAATAGTTGTTTCATCATTTATTGAGCGGGGCTGGTGGAGGGGTTAGCCTGTCTCATTAACTCTTTTTCTTTAATTGGTAAATTCGCAAGAGCTGCAATCACGCTCAAGGCGATAGCAATCACCCAAACCAATTGATAAGAACCAGTGAGATCAAATAGGTATCCGCCTAAATAGGCACCCATAAATCCACCCACTTGATGTGAGAGGAAAGCAAACCCTGAGAGCATGGAGAGGTATTTCACACCAAAAATATGCGCGACAATCCCATTGGTTAGAGGAACGGTTGAAAGCCATAAAAAGCCCATGAATGCAGCAAACACATAAGCTGTTAAAGGGCTCAGGGGCAACAAAATAAAGGCGCCGATCACCACAGCGCGAGAACCATAAATACCTGCTAAAAGCATGTGTTTAGGTAAGCGTTGACCTAATTTACCTGCGTAGTAGGTGCCAAAAATATTAAATAAGCCAACCAGTGCCAGCGCAATCGTTGCCACCTCTGGACGACCAACATCTGGGTAAATCGCTGACATATCTTTTAAGTAAGGTGCTAGGTGGGCACCGATAAACACCACCTGAAAGCCACACACAAAATAGCCCGCAATCAGCAATTGAAAACTTCTTTGAGTGAAGGCTTCTTTAATTGCATGGCTCATTGTTTGCTGAGAACCTGTATCCACAGGTGAGAAATTTTTTTCTCTTAGAACCCAAGCAAATGGCAGCATCGAGCAGGTGAGCATCGCCAAAATAAATAAGGCATTCTGAATACCAAAGTTGGTGATTAATTCTTGTTCGACTGGGATCATCAAGAACTGACCAAATGAACCCATCGCTGCCGCAATACCCATCGCCCAAACGCGCTCGCTCGCTGAGCAGTTGCGTCCAATAATTCCGTAGACCACGCTGTATGTTGTGCATGCAAGCGCCAAGCCTAAAACAACACCTGATGTCATGACAAAACTCAAGCTTGAAGTTGATAAGCTCGAACCTAGTAATCCAAGGGTATAAAGAACAGCCCCCAAGAGCAAAATCTTGTAACCACCAAAGCGATCGGCTAAGCCACCAAAGATGGGTTGGGTCAGTCCCCAAACAAGATTTTGTAGGGCAATCGCTAGGGCAAAGGTTTCTCTTGCCCAGCCATTGGCTTGCGTGACGGGTAAGTTAAACAAACCAAAGCCATGTCGGATACCCATCGCTAGCGTGAGTATGAAACCACCCGCCAATAAAACTCGAGTGAGACTTAATTTAGAAGTATTGTTTTTCAAAGGATGCCTTTATTGATTAAATCTTTGATCTGCTCATTAGTTAAGCCTAGGCGTTCTTTGAGGATCTCTTCGGTGTGTTGTCCTAAAAGTGGAGGAGGTCTATTTTCTACAACGGGTGTCGCGCTCATTCTCATGGGGCTACGCACTAAAGGCACTGATCCCGCTAACGGGTGAGGCATCTCCATTTTGATGTCACGTGCAATGACTTGCTCGTTTTCAAAAACTTCTTGAAAGTTATTAATCGGACCACAAGGCACACCTGCATGATCAAGCGCATCTATCCATTCTTTTTTCGTTTTCTTGAGTGTCATCGCCTGCAATAGCGGAATGAGTTCATCGCGATGTCGAATGCGTTCTGGGTTGGTGGCGAACTTGGGGTTATCTGCTAATTCAGGGCAAGCGCCAGTTTCAACAAAATGTCTAAATTGACCATCATTGCCAGCAGCCACAATGATCCAGCCATCAGCCGCTTTAAAAGTTTGGTAGGGGACGATATTGGGGCTCGCATTACCCCAGCGATGAGGAGATTCCCCGCTGGTGAGGTAATTACTGGCCACATTAGCCATCGTGGCGATTTGGACATCCAAGAGCGCTAAATCAATATATTGTCCTTCGCCCGTTCTATCGCGATGGATCACTGCTGCCAAAATAGCTGAGGTGGCATACATGCCAGTAAATAGGTCAGCAATGGCGACACCTGATTTTTGAGGTCCGCCACCTGGAAGATCGTCTTTTTCCCCAGTGACACTCATAAAACCACCCATGCCTTGGACTACAAAGTCATAACCAGCTCGGTGTGCATAAGGTCCTGTTTGACCAAAGCCCGTGATAGAGCAGTAAATTAAATCCGGCTTGATAGCGCTAAGGCTTTGATAATCAAGACCATATTTCTTTAATTGACCCACTTTATAGTTTTCAATCACGATGTCGCTGTCGGCGACCAGTTTTTTGACAATTTCTTGCCCTTCTGGGGTCGAAATATCCAAAGTCATGGACCTTTTATTGCGATTGATCGCTAAATAGAAGGCAGATTCTGTTGTTTCTTGACCCTTAGAATCCTTCAAAAAAGGAGGGCCCCACTGACGGGTGTCATCCCCCGTTTTTGGCCTCTCAACCTTGATTACATCGGCTCCTAGGTCTGCTAGGTTCTGCCCAGACCAGGGTCCTGCGAGGACTCGACTGAGGTCTAAAACGCGAAGATGATTAAGTGCTCCCATGGATCTCATTTTCGCATGTGGATACAATTCTTCGCCATGGCTACAAAAAAATCAGATCAATACAGCGAATCATCCATCAAAGTCCTAAAGGGCCTTGAACCCGTCAAACAGCGTCCAGGTATGTATACCCGGACCGATAACCCTTTGCATATGATTCAAGAGGTTATCGATATCGCTTCCGATGAAGCCTAGGGCGGCTACGGTAAGCATATCGTTGTGACCCTCCATACAGATGGCAGTGTGAGCGTGGAAGACGATGGACGTGGTATTCCAGTGGGTATGCACCCAGAAGAGAAAAGACCGGTTGTAGAACTCGTCTTTACTCAACTGCATGCTGGCGGTAAGTTCGAAAAAGGCTCCGGTGGTGCTTATGCCTTCTCAGGCGGTTTGCACGGGGTGGGTGTGTCTGTCACCAATGCGCTTTCAAAGCGCATGGAAGTGACCGTTTGGCGTGATAAACAAATATCGACCTTGGCTTTTGAAGCTGGGTTTGTGGTGGAACCACTCAAAACAAAGATTGCCCCGATGGGTGATCGTCCCAATGGCACGCGCGTGAGGGCTTGGCCTGATGCTAAGTATTTTGATAGCGCCCAAATTCCATTGGCAGAGTTACAACGCTTATTGCGTTCCAAAGCAGTCTTGCTTCCTGGCGTCAAAGTCACCTTAATCCAAGAAAAGGGCGGAGAGCCTCAATCATGGTTATATGCTCAGGGTCTTAAAGGCTACTTAGATGAAGCCATGGCTCAAGGCGGTCATAGTCCGGTGGTGATTCCTGCCTTTGATGGGGAACATTTTGCTGATCCTAATCGTCCTGGTGAAGATACCTTTGCTGAAGGTGAAGGCGCTAGTTGGGTAGTCGCTTGGACCGAAGAAGGTTCTCCTGTTCGTGAGAGTTATGTGAACTTGATTCCTACTCCAGCAGGTGGAACTCACGAAAGTGGTCTGCGTGAAGGTTTATTCAATGCTGTGAAATCATTCATTGATATTCATGCATTGCAACCCAAGGGCGTCAAATTGATGCCGGAAGACGTTTTTGCCAGAGCATCCTTTGTGCTTTCAGCCAAAGTGTTAGATCCACAATTCCAAGGTCAGATTAAAGAGCGTTTGAATTCTCGAGATGCCGTGCGTTTGGTCTCTGGTTTTGTGAAGTCAGCCTTGGATTTATGGCTCAATCAGCATGTGGACTATGGTCGCAAATTAGCTGAATTGGTCATTAAACAAGCTCAAGCACGTACTCGTGCTGGCCAAAAAGTTGAAAAGAAAAAATCCTCTGGTGTGGCAGTCTTGCCAGGTAAGTTGACCGACTGCGAAAGTGAAGACATTGCGATGAATGAACTCTTCTTAGTGGAGGGTGATTCAGCGGGTGGTTCAGCCAAGATGGGTCGTAATAAAGAGTATCAAGCGATCTTGCCTCTACGCGGTAAGGTTCTTAATACCTGGGAGGCTGAGCGTGATCGCTTATTTGCCAATAATGAGGTTCACGATATTGCGGTAGCGATTGGCGTTGATCCTCATGGTGCCAATGATGAGCCGGATTTATCCAATCTTCGTTACGGCAAGATTTGTATCTTGTCAGATGCGGACGTGGATGGTGCGCATATTCAGGTATTGCTTCTAACGCTTTTCTATAAGCATTTCCCGAAACTCATGGAAAGAGGACATGTTTACATCGCACGTCCACCTTTGTTCCGTGTAGATGCTCCAGCGCGTGGCAAAAAACCAGCGCAAAAGCTCTATGCCTTGGATGAAGGAGAATTGCGCGCTATTGAAGACAAACTCCGTAAGGATGGTTTGCGTGAAGGTAGTTGGCAGATCAGCCGCTTTAAGGGTCTTGGTGAAATGAATGCTGAG
>JACCDI011404846.1_pt1 | contig 10367 bp, 9 predicted proteins | sample 7442791 | NCBI WGS metagenome assembly JACCDI01 (sample SAMN15323434, study PRJNA562643) | freshwater metagenome | isolation source: river surface water | place: USA:Blue River Watershed | collected 2017-08-15
ATATATATATATATATATATATATATATATGACCTATCTACATGCTTACATCTCACTGATGCAAGGTCTAATCTAACAATTACCACCAGAATAGGCTTGATTTTAAAGTCAAGGGGCTATAATAGGACACATCTGTCAAAATTTACTGAAGCTTTCACACACCAGCTACCTTGATTGTTTTTTCACAGCCTTTTTCCAGTCAGTAAAGGTAGAGCAACCATGACCTTCCAATCAACTCTTTGCCATTGATACTCACCAAAGAAGGGAGGAAACAGCAAATACAGGTGCAGAAAACTGAATCAAGGATGACCCCAAACCTGTTGACAATGGTGCAACAAAGGGATTGGCTGGTGGAGAGATTGCTGACACAGCCAATAATCAAGATCACCTGAACAACCCAACTTCTGATGGTGATTGGAACTGGACTGATTTTTTTACACTATTGCAAATGATGTTAGAGGAGCAGCAACAAAAATGAGCCTGGTCTGAAAAACATATTGACAACAGCCAAAGTTTGGAATCATGGCCTCTGATTGATTTTTTTAACTATTTTATTTCTTGGAGGTTTATTTACTAGCATTTTGTTGTAGCAACTTAAAAACCTCTAAAGGAAATCAACAAGGCAAAAACTCAATGCATGAGGTCCAGACTTGGTTGGGAATCTCGTTTTTGATGGGTTTACATCAACAATACTCAGTCAAAGAATTTTTTGGTGTTGACTCCAACGAAAGAGGAGTGACTTCCGGAACCCTCCTAATGTGGGAAGTACATGTCAAAGGGACGGTTCCAAAGAATTCAACAATGTCTTCAACCAGCCAACAATCCACTCCTAACTTGTTGTAATTTGTTGTGTATGATTTGTGAGTTAATTAAAGCATTTTATATTCATATGGAGGCTGTGTTTGATCCATCATGGATCAAATGCCTTGATGGGCTGATGGTGGTGTTCATGAACAAGTATTCTCCAAATCGGATGTGTGTGAAGTGTAAGCCATACCCTTTTGGCAATGAGTATAACACCATTGACTGCTGTCTATCCAAGATTGCCTTTCAAGTTGAATTAGTCAAAACAGAAAAGCACCATCCAAAGGATACACCGTTTTCCATGCCAGAGCTGGAGGGTACTAGTCAAAGACTGTACCCCTTTGTTGCAAGCTTACAACAAATCTGGGGATCATACTGTGTTTGTTTGCTTTATTCAGGGTTTGGACAAATGGAAACACTGCTGGAATGGGAAAACAAAGGTTTAATTGGAAGAACTGTGTCAAGAAGAAAGGTGTTGGTTGGCCTGCTGGGTCTGATGCAAAAAATGTGTTGGCACACTTGCAGGGGAAAACATCAGCTACCAAGCAGTGAGAAAGGCATCTTCTCCCAAGTATCCAACTACTCATCTCTGATTTGCTGCTATGGTGGATAGCAAGCACACCTCAATCATGGATAATACCTGGTTATGATTCTTCCAAAGGTCAAATGCAATGATTGCAGGGATGAGCTAATCAAGATTGACTACTCAGAATATGTGCATTAGTACTCTGCTGGACTCAGCTATGTTGATGATAACAACAATAATTCTCAGGGCCAACTCTCTTTTGAAGAAGTGTTTGTTGGGACTTGCATCTATTTGGGTTTATTGTTGGATTGGCACAGGTGAATAGTTTGCTTGCATTCAATTATTTCAACTGTCTTCCTCATAAGGATACCTGCTTCTCAAAAGGCCAGTTCACTCAAGAAATTGCTGACAATTTTGTGTTCAATGAAGAATACAACAACAATCTGGTTGTTGGATATCAACCTCCTTTGATACAAGGTCATAATGATCTGCCTTAAGGTACTCACTTTTAATGAGCTGAAGGAATGCCACATACCCAATGTCTACATTGTAAAGACAGGCTTCATGGTAAGTGGTACAGAGAGAATTTTCCTCAGATCAAAACAATGTATTTTAAGATGAAATGTAAGACATGCTTGCTTGTGTCAAGTGTCAAGGACATTTTGGTTCTGTAACTGGGCAAAGCGAATATATAATGAGTGCCTTGGAAAGCATTTATCTGCAATGGTTATGGCTGTTGATGCTGATAATGAGGGTAGTTGAAATTAACATTGTTTGGGGTTATTTATTTAGAATTTGCAATGAATATCAATGGCCAATTTTTTGACAAGTGATAAGCCATAAGAGCAGTAAATTTAGTTCATCATTGAAATAAATAATAACTTCATCATAATTCCCATATATATGTACAATCTCTATGTTATCCACTATAGTAGAATAAATTAAATCACCTACAGAGTCAAATTAATTTGTCATCATGGCATGAAAGATGGTAATTAACTAGCAGTTTTTTGGACAATTGTTGGGTTACTCTGATGCACCCAGTGACCAGCAAAAACTCTTCCAATGGCAGAAAATGTAACAAATCTTATATTTCTTGTTATGAAATAGTGTTTTTATGTGTTAAAACAGATATGAGCCCCTAAGAATCATGATTTATTTATGGTTGATTTGACTGCAAATTAGCTGTTGACAGTGATAGATTAACTACATGGAAAGACACATGAAGAATCAAAAAAGAATATTCCACGCACTCATTGCAAACTTGATAATATCAACAACAATGGATAATTGTTTTACATAGATACAACATCAATTGTTTGCTGAATTCATATCTGCATTGGTCAACAACTGTACTCATCCCCATTTTTAAAGGACAGAGCATAAGAATGACATCATTGAACAAAAATTAGGAAGGATCTGATTATTTGAAAGTGCCACAATCATTACCCAAAATTGACAATTCAAAGGTATTTTTGACAAATATTGGATTCATGGGAGGAGCAGATAATCCTTATGGAGAAGTTGTAAACATCACCAAAACCAAGAGACATTTGTAATATCTTGGAGGTAGAAAAGATTAATTATCTAATTTTCAATGGACAAGACAATGAGGTTATAGAATTCATAAAATGGATGCACAATGGTTTTATTGTATTTAATGTAACCAATAAAAGTGGAAATGAATTACCACATATTATTTTTCCATTGTCAAGCAGAAACCAAAAACTGGTATCTCATCAAAGCTGGTACTATTTTTAGAATCCATTGGAAAGATTGCTTGGAAAGACTAATGTTTACTGACAAGGGTGAAGTGTATATGATGTTTTTTATTGGAAAAAATGGTCCACTCAAGATACAGATTTGAGTACTGTAGCAAATTTTGATTTGGATTCAGTTTTTGCAACAAGACTATTTTGGTTGAACCAATTGAGTCTCATGTGTTTATGTCCAGTGATTATGTGGAAAATGCGTTCAGCACTTCCAAATGATTAATGCAAAAAAGAGTCTCAAAAGTAAAGCACCCTGTGATATTCTCTTCATTAAGACATATGAAGATATCATTATAGTCATGGGATGAGACCTTAACATCCAAATTAAAGTAGTTTAAATATAATTGCATACTAAATCAAGGCTTAGTATTTATCAAAATATTTTGCATGAAAGGTAAATGTATTGTTATATGTCCTTCATTGTTGATAATATAATAAGATAATACTACCCAAATTATGTTGTGTGAATTGAGAAAATGATAATCAATAATTAATTATTCAACTAATCTCAAAAATCACAGTGATATGCCTATTTATTTTCAAGTTTTTATTAACAATGAACAACAAATACTTATGTACAAATTGTAACAAGGGATATTTCAAAAGCACAAGATGTTGGTTGATCATAGGTCTTCAGCTGGTTGCAGGTGATTAAATTCCAAATAAGAAAGTTTGAAAGCTGGAGAAGTTGGGATGCCTTGCTTTGGTACAGATTTCCAATGTAGAACTGTGGTTTGAAGCAAACCTGATGACTTAAATAATTTTCTACAAACCAATAAGCTTGGAAAAAGAATACAATTGAATGATAGAGCCATGAATAATGAAAAATGCACTGAACAAGAGAGGAACAATGATATCTTGTTTGTAGAATGGAATGGAGGAGACAGCTCCTCATTCTATTATGACAGAAGATCAACATATGACTGTTGTTAGTAACAAACATTACAAAACATGAAGTGGAACTTTCTGTATTCTCTAGAGGCACGGATTCGTCTACTAAAGATATTTGGAAATAATCTTTGTGATCTGAAACTTTATGGCAATGTGATGGGTTGGTTAAACTACCATAAACAAAATGTTGATATCAATTGGAAAAAACTATTGTGCCGTCCTTAAACAAGTAGATCATGTTTTTTCCATCTTGTACCAAATCAAACAATGTAAATTCTGTGCTACACTGTGGACAACATATAACTGTCCCTTGTTTCAATTTTAATAGTATGGTATTATCACTCTTATACAGTCATGATTTGATGAAAGATGGCAACTTTATTGATGGTCTTTACTAGGATATTCAAAGGAGAAACAATTCCATTATGCAAAGATATTCACACAGGAGATCTTCACAAAAAATGAATGCATAAATTTTGTTGTCCACCAGGAGCCTTTCTGCTACAATTAATATCTTTCTACATTAAAACAGGTTCCACTTTTCATAGATCATTAGCCACTTCTCCTACTATTGTCACCATAGCTATATTCAATAAATTCTTTTGTTATTATTCTGATTTTTGGAAGTTCTTCATATTTGTCTTAATAGGAAATGTCATTAACATGTCATTGACAGGCCAAAATATTTTAAACTTCCTGAACTTAGTTGGAAACAGTCTGGCCTGTCCTCTCGAAAATTTGAGGACACATTTGAGGACATAGGACATGTCTGGGACATGTCCTTTATACGTCACAAAACATTTTCTGAAAAAGTCTACATATGTCATGTGTCCTCAGAGCTTGAGGACATAATTTAAAACTCAAATAACTCTTAGGAAAACAATATTAAAAATAAAAATAACATTTAGATCCTACTCAGCAAGATCTATGAAAAATGCAATAAAAACAGCATAGTTGCATAAAAGAAGTATTTTAGTCTTGGTGTCTTAGACTTAATTCAATTTATATAAAAATAGAAAATATTGACTTAATATGATTAATATAGAAATAGAAAATATTTTAAAAATAAAATCAGATATTTTACTGTTACTATACTTAATTTTACTAAAAATTATTTTTATCAAAATATTTTAAGTAAGACAACACAAAAAAAATCCAATCCTACTTACCTTGATAGTGTCCTTGCCCCCTTGCAACAAGAGCGTCCTTGCCACTGTAGCCACAGGTAGCGCCCTTGCCCCCCTTGCATCAAGTGTGCCCTCACCATTGTTGCCACAGGGAGCGCCGTAAATGCCATTGCTACAGGGAGTGCAATCACCACCATCACCATGGGGAGCGCCCTTGCCCATACCACAGGGAGCGCCCTTGCTACAGTTGCCATGAGTTTGCTGCCAACACTGCTGTCACAGGGAGTACCCTCGCCACTGTTGCCACAAGAGTGCCATCAACTCCATTGTAAAAGGGAGCAGCATTGCCACCATCGCCATGGGGAGCACTGCCATTGTCATTGTCACAGGAAGTGATCTTGCCATCATCACCACAGGAAATGACTTGCTGCCATCATGACATATAGTGTCCTTGAAACAGGCCAACATTGATGCTGTTGCCACAATCCACAACCCTTGACAACAATGACAAAATAATTTTTTGTTAAAATTGAAATCAATTTAAAATTAAAATCTGATGTACTGCCTGTCACAATTTAATTTTATAGCATAGTTTTTGTTGAAAAAAGAAAAACAAAAAATAATAAATTTTTTCTGGGATCAGAGGAGCATAAGGGGGGAGAAGGAAGAGAAATGCTTTGCAATGATTTTTTTGTGTTTACAAAGCAAATCTTTTATTGACACCTCATCTTTTATTTTGGAATTGTACTGGTGCTGCAATTCCAAATATAGAATTGGCAAAAAATTTCTTCCACAAGAGAAAATTTGAAATTGCAAATATATTTTCAATTCCTAACTTTAAAAATTAATTCTGACACCAAAAGATAAGTAATTCAAATGAAAAAATGCATTGTGTTGCTTTCAGAATTCCTAGTAAAAAATTGGAGGTAACACTTCATTTCTTGTTTATTATTCTGCTAAAAAATATCAGGTGATTTCCTTGATATTAATTTTCAGTCAAGCTACAAAAGCAATAAAAGGGTGACAACAGAGAATGCCAATGTGTTTGGGCTTAGCTGGATTGGAGATGATGCAAAGCATGTTGGCCATGTGTGAATTTACGTCCCAATCTATCATAGCAGTCCTTGATTGTACTGGTCACACAGTGGATGGTGAAAAGAAAGATGCTGAATTCATTGTGCCTTTTTTCAAATCCAAGGTTGATGAGTTTGATCCATGAAAACAATTCCTGACCTGTTTTTCTTTGATGGGACAGCAAATGATTCTTGTGTGCACACTTCACACAGGTAATGTGTTTCCATGAAGGAGCACATAGTTTGTCACTTTTGTTTAATTCCCTCTCAAGAATTGGTGCAATAAAGGTATGTCTATAATATATATGTAGTACTTAGTAAATTTAATATAACACCAAGACAGTGTCTTGTCCTTAAAACCTGTAGGATATACAATATATTTGACAGTGGAGCAAATCATGGCATTTATGCCCAATTCATGACCTAAGTTAGTACCTTTAACAATGGAAAATATTGATCTTTTGAAAGAGCTGACACAAGGTTTGTTACTTGGTTTATAACATGCATTGACTGTTACCTTTGAAAAAGGCTATGACAGCAACAGTTCATGGTGTTACACAAGAATTCTCAAGTGGTTTTAGCAGTGGAGGACATTGAACATGAAGTCCAATGGAGGGAAATTTTTGTCTTTTGAGAGCTGTTTTTCCTGCACTGAAGTCTTTGAGATTTTGTGATTTGTGATTCCAACCACCCAGTGATGGACAAGATTTCTTTCCTTATGCAATGTACTTATTGTACTTTGAAGAAGTCTTTGTCCATGCTGAATGATGAGTGTCTCTTTGACTTGTCATGTAGTTCTGCTTTGACAATCTGCAATGAGGATCTGGATGAAGTCTTTGGGGAAACAAAAGAAATTTTTCTTGTTTTCATTCATTGTAAGTGGCAATGAACATGACATGCATCAAGACTTTAGTTTATGTGCAATGATTCATCAACATGGTCAAAAAGAAAGCATCACTTGGGGCATGATTACAAAATGACAAGTTGGGTTCTTTTCCTCTTGCCTTAAATTAGAGAAGATGTTGCTGAAAGATTGGATGACAACACAAGAATAGCAATTGAAAGGGTTGTCACAAAATTTCATGTACCACAAAATCCAAACTCAAAAACATCTGAAGAGTTGCTGGAAATCGTTTGTGACATGTTTTGGAAGGAATTTGATTACTGTCAGAATAAGACTGGACCCTATGGATATCATGCTGGCAGGTTCTTAACTCCTATTGCACTCAATGGTAACTCTTTTGTCTGGCATTTTCTTTACTTGCTGCCTTACACTCATGTCCTTGGTTTTGTTGCCTGCCTAGTTACCTCAAAAAGTTTAGGAATTGGGTCTAAGAGATCCTGGTCAGATGTTAAGGAAGTGACAGAATGAAAGCAATCTAATCTTAGAGGGAGCAGTTTGGAAATGAGAGCAATTCTTTTCACTTTGACCAAACTCAGGAAGAGCCACAATATAAATCAAGGAAAATTGGAAGGTATAGATTATTTTCGTGACAATGATATCAGGTGATAGTGTTATTTATATAGTATTTGTAAGCATGACAATATATTTTTTATTTTTCTGTATAGGTTTGAGTTGGAGCTTGAGATTAGGGTGTTGATGTTAATAAATTCAAGGAAACTGCCATATCATGAAATTATGTATATTGGACTGAAGATTGGGAGAAAAAGTGGTGGAAAGTAGATTAAGCTGTTAATAAAATTATGTTTGCCAGCAACTACAAAGATATACACTTCATCTTGCCTAATTCCAGTCATATGTACTATATTTGAGTAAAAGATCTGGTGTGTAGAAAAAGGTATGTATGGGTTATACATGCTCAGTGTGATGGCCCCAAAGTTGAAGAAGATGAGGTCACTATTTTTCTTCAGTTACATTCTTAGTTGGAATTGTCATGTGTCACCGTATCAAGCTGGATGGCAAAAATGTCAAGGACATGCAACATTTTGTGACATGTTGCCAACATGACAGATGTCACGTCAAGTCAACATACTTTTTTGTCACGTCACAACACACAAGAAAAACAGACAACAAAATAAGTCACAAGAAAAACTAGAAGATTGACATTGATGTCTGCAATTTTTGAGGGTGTCAGAAGAATTCATTAAAGAGCTGGGATAAACTCCATTGTAATGGGCATGGAAGTTGCTTTGAAATCTTTAGTCACTAGAGATGCAACTGAAAACAATGAGTCATACAGGTACTTTAATCATCACAGAAAAAGATCTAGACCATATCATGATTGAAAATGTTCCTTTTAGGGCATGGACAACATGGATGCACATTGTGAATATATCACCATTCAGGAAGTGGAAGACAAGGGATATAATACAGATAAATATGGTAACATGATATCAATTTCAAAGCATAAAATCACAAACACAATTGAATTCATGCTACTAGCAGATGATACAAAGGAAATAATTGAAATTGTACTACCTGAAGGATGAGAGATTAAGTACCTTTGGGAGTTGATTATGAAAGACATTCTTGTATACTGTTCACAATATGGTTGGTATTGGACATCAGAATAAGGAACTCAAAGATGAATCAGACATACTGTATCTTGAAGTTGTTAATGGAATGAAAAGATAGTTAGAAGAAGATATGCTGCAACCAATAATAAGTAATGGAATTATGGTTGGCACAAAAAGGGAGGATCAAAGCATTGGGAAAATGTTTTTGGGAGGTGGGACAAGGTTTTTGTAAGACATTGCAAGTGACATAATTTATAACAATAAAAAATGATTAAAACCGCATTGTTATTGCTATCCTGTGAAAAATTGCTACATGGCAATGACACACACAACAAGATTGATGAAAGTGTTGTTGCCATAAAAGCACTAGAAAAGTTAATATTGATACACCACAAATATAAGAGACTCAAACCAGTCTCGAATCCCCCACTTCTCCAAGCTTTGTTCAAGACTTTTAAAATTATCAATTTGAGAAAAAATTCCATACAGACTTCTTGAGAAACCATCAAAATTGATCCAAGCCATTTGCGAGAAGAGTGGGCAAGTTCCAGACAAAATTCCACACAAATTGCCGTTTTTTCAAGCATTATTTGAGCTTTTTTTCTTCTGAGCCAAACTTGAGCTTTTTATTTTCACTCCATTTCGATTCAAAAACCAGTCTTTAACCCAAACTTTTGTATGTCTCAAAAAAGTCTCAGATAAATTTGCAAAGTCTGGAATTAGTCTCAAATATGCACATACCAATTGTGTATTGAATTTCTTGATTTGCATCATGGTTCTCATATATGAAGTATACAGTACCAAGAAAAGACATAAATGAATAGAATTTTCACTAAATTTTAAACTTGTTAAATTGATTTTTAGTAGGTTTTATCATATTCAATTATCTTTATTTCTAGACAAGACTGCTTCCCAATTTTATTGTCCCTCCCTCCGTTTCACCATATTTTTTTATTCCAAAGAATTTACTGTTACCCAGGTTAAACAAGTAACTTCTCCAAAATCAATCAACTTCTATGACATTGAACGTTTCTCATTCATTTGAATATATTTTTTCATTCAATCGATTTAAATATATTTGGCAATAATAATTATCATTCTTGTTTACTTTTGCTTCTTTTTTTCTTTGCAACATATCAATATTAGAATTTTCTGTTAATTATGTTTCACCAATTTATTATATGATCTCACTTACCCTGAAACCACTAAAAATCTCTGATAACACTTTGCTTCTTCTCATTCTCAATCATTTCTAGATTCTTAGAAATGAATCCGCCCCCATAGCCACTATCTTATCATCTGTTGTGTTTCAATGTATCAACTTTACAAGATTCCTTGTAAAAAAGTCATCAATGAATTAATATGTCTCACCTTTGTAATTTTTAAATCAAACTCTTTGACTTCAATTTATTCTTGAACAGTAGATTTGATTTATTTACACTCAATCCATCAATCATTAGGATTCTTCCTTTGCAATCATGGCATGCTTCTGGAATGAAAAAATTAACCAAATTTCTGCCAGGATTACCATCCATGTCAGTGTAATTTTTTCCAATTTTTTATGTCTTTCTTTTTGACCCAACTGAAGTTTGCATAGGAGAAGTTGCATGGGAGAAGTTGCATGGGAGAAGTTGCATGGGAGATGTTGCATGGGAGAAGTAGCATTGGAGAAGTTGCACTGGAGAAGTTGCATTGG
>JACCDI010570854.1_pt1 | contig 10365 bp, 11 predicted proteins | sample 7442791 | NCBI WGS metagenome assembly JACCDI01 (sample SAMN15323434, study PRJNA562643) | freshwater metagenome | isolation source: river surface water | place: USA:Blue River Watershed | collected 2017-08-15
GTTGTATCTGTCGATGCCTGGTCGTGGCGGTCTGGTCAGTTCATGGGTCTGATAAACTAGAAGAAAATTAGTTAAGTGGTAGGCAGAAATTGGCCATGGCCCGGGTGATGTCTTACACCCATATTTGTCTTGTCTAGAATATAAAATTATGAGCTACACTGGTGTTCTTGTCTTAGAATGAAGTTGATGGGTTTGTTCTGATTCAGACATGCACTTCATCTGGCCAAACTACTTAATTCCTACCACTGTATGTTACGCTTCTGGAATTGCGATAAGATACTCTTTTGGACAAATACTTCCTCTGGTATATAAAATACCATTATGACCATATTCAACTAATAAGTCCATGGGAACAAATTTTTGATTGACCTTGAAACTCATATTTTTTTCAAATATTGGTCCCGTGAGTCTGAGTATGGGTGATTCATGACTTTCTTCCAAACTCACGAATTTCACAGAACTGTCTTCGTAAATTTTGATTCCATTCATTGATTCTCATCATCAGATTGCAAACAAAATTTCTTGTAACACAAATAATTTTTTTTCTGAACCAACTGTTGAGCATTGAATGAGTGATGTTGAATGATTTTGTTGGGAGAGGAGGTCATCCTCTGATGGAAGTTGGAGATAAGGCACAAATGCATGGAGGCAAAAAACTCAAAAAATCTGAATGAAAATAATTCTCATTTTAGTTCAAATAGCATAAGGGCACCAAATGATTTATGTGGACCAAATTGGTCCAAAATTTGTGCAGAACAAATTTGTCTTATGACTATTGAGATGCTCCCAGTATCCCATAATATCTTCAAAACTATATTTTTTGCTCAAATTGTTTTAATGATAGCAAACTCTTCTATGGTAGAATGGAGGATTTTTCATCACTTATATATTGTTTTCCTCATACCTCTGAAGACCTGCATCAAGACTTGAACATGCCCATGGCCCATGCTCTTACATAATTGCTTTGATATGTGATTTGGCATAGTGATAAATTAATTTGGACATATTCCAACTAAGTAATCAAGTAAGTGGTTAAAGAATCTAGGATTGATCACCCCAAGAAGCCTCCCAGGGAGGTGGGAAGTGTGGTGGGAAAAACAAAAAGCAGTCAAAAGAAAATGAATCCATGTAAAAGAATCAACTCTCTGAATTTTATGAGATCATCCATTGTAGCCAAATTCTGCTTCCCAATTGCATAAGGTGATATATGAACATGGAGATTGTATGGTCCAGTTTCCTGGAAAATATGGAGTATTGTACATCTATGCATTGCTCATGTGAGAGATTTATCTTTGATGTACATTAGCCTGACCTTTGTTTGAATCATGCCTTGATCCTACCCATGGTCCATTCTCCCATATTGCTCTGATATTCAATTTGACATAGTGACAGTTTAGATGTGGAAGTATGCCAACCAAGTCCTTATGTAAGTGGTTACAGAATCTTAGAGATGAGATTTGTGACCACCCTGAAAAAGTCAGTACTCCTGCCATTGGGAAGAGAAAGTACATACCATAGGCATAGTAGAGATGAGCAGTGAGAGACTTAGGGAATGGACTCATGAAGGAGCATGGTCATGAAGAGTAATGAACCAAAATAGATACAACCAAAGAGACAGCAGCCTGATTGCCTCATGTAGTTTTGGTGGTTGGGTGGATCCTGGTCAAGGATGTAGGAGGCCATGGAGGTCAAGGGTGAGGACTATACTGTAGGAGCATGCAGCATGCAGAATAGAAGGAAATCCTATAAGTACATGAGGAAGAAAGAGCTCTGCCAATGAAGCCAATTTTGAATGAAGGCATCAGACATATTCACTCAGTGGAGGAGGTTTGTGGCAGTGACCTGAATGGAATGGGTGAAAATTTTCAAAATGTCAAGATGAGATTTGGGGAGACCATGCATCTCACTGGCTACAATCTATTCAAATACAGTGGTAGCTGTGAAGGAAATGAACTCAAATGGTCAGTTGTCAGTTGGTATCACTAATGGAATGGATGCCAAGGGGATGGTTGGGTTTTTGGACAAGCAAGCAAGCATGGTGGATGATTTGAACGGCAGCTGCTACAAGGCATGTGTTGAGTTTTGGGTGTTAAAATTTTCTCACCATCCTGTTTGTTCTTATTTGTCCTCAAGCAGACACAGACAGAACAAATCAAACTAAAGTGTGAATGAAGTTGCCCACAACCAGCATCTCAGATTGGTGGAAGAACCTGAAGTTCTGGAGTATAAAGGCTTTGGGGGGGTCGCAAGGGCAACAAAAGGATCCACTGAAAGTCAGTTTGTTAAGTTTGACTCCACTTTGAAGCTCAGAAGCCTGCATACCAGCTGAGTATAATCCAACCAAAGAGAGTAACCTTTGAGTGTTGTTCTGGTAAAGCCACCATGTGCTTGGTCATCTGGAGACTCATCTCATTGGTGATCAAGTTGCAAGAAAAAAGCCCAGTAGTTTTGGATTATGGAGACAATGATTGAAATGAAGACAACCTTTGATAACCACAATGACATGAACCCATTTCCAGAAAAGTGGCTGCATACCACAGTAGTGTAATTTGTGGTTGTTGTGGATCATATGCTGGTGTTGTTGATGGTGTTACCTTGAATAAGGGTCACATTATAGCACACAAAAAAGTAATTCTGTATTGTGATGGATTTCATTATAGAGCAAGTGCTCTTTAGATGGTTGCAGTAAAGGATTGGAAAATATGTTTTTGTCTGACAAAGTTAATTTTTGCGGGCTTGGTTCCCATGGATATTGCCTTTTGTAGTAACAAATCATCCCAGTTGGAAGCACATGTAGCACCACAGTTGTGAAAAGACCTGTGATAATTTGGAAAAAATGGGCATTGGGTTAATGTGGATAGGGATATGCAAGATATGATCAGCGTGACATTGTCAGTGGTGGAGACATATTTGGCATTGATTCCCACTGGGTTGATGATCATGAAGCAGCACTATAATTATCCTAACACTTTCACATTTCATAATTTCTTGGCACCCTTAATGATCCAAGCCTTGAAGGCAATATTGTCAGTGAAAAGCAGGAGTGTTAGGAATGGGTTGGATTCTTTGGGTGCTGCACAAAGTGCTACTGAGGCTGCAACACAGTTAATTATGAGTGTTGCTTACTCCAGGATATTGATGCTGATTGTGTCATAGGTCTGGGCCTTAGCTGTTTGTGACTGAATATCTACTGGCTAATGGAAGTTTTACCAGAAACCAACTGCCTTGGATTACCCACCTGCAGAATGCAAGGAAGAGTTCAAGAACATGATGGCTGATGGGTTCTGTGGGATGTGGTGAATAATGGGCAGCACCATGAAGGTGATTGGTTGTCAAGGATGGATGCAATGAGTGCAAGCACTGCTATGAGCATCTTAAATATAAAATGTTACCAACATAGGTTGTGCACAGCCCTTGTCTTGTATCACATGGTGAAGGTTCTGCCTTAAGCTCACAGACCTGTTTGTTGGTAATGGATAAATGATTGTGATGGGGTCAGAGGCATAGTGCAATCAATACATAAAAGTCCAGTAGAAGGAATATCAGCCACAGTGTAGTGGATCCAATGTGACCTAGCTTCCCTGTGATTGATAGGTCCTGGAGAAAGAGTTTTTTCTGATGCAACCCCCACTTCTCACTAAGAATCTGCAATATGTCTAAAATGAAATCTGGTGGTGTCTCAAATTCCATGCAACATTGGTTTGTGATGCATAGCTGATGATCATTTCCATTTGTGTGATGTTAAATGACACAATTATCTATGATATTGCCCTTCACATCAATATGGTTATGATGATATATGATATGATGTAATATAGAGTAAGATTGTTTGAATAAATTAGCTCAACTTAGTAAGATGTGAAAATTTCAATGGCAATGTAACAACAACTCCCAAGGAAATTCACAACTAAGTAGTCACTTTATTTTTGGGTTTGTAGTGATTCAAAATTTCTGAACATTTTCAGTACTCAATGACATTTGTCTCCCACTCAGAAACATATTAATTTGCATTCTCTACTAACAATGTAGAAATAATAATCAATTAGTAGTAATGATTTCACCACATTGTCAAAAGTGATAGTAATAGAAAAAATAGATTAGTGTATAAATACATTTACAACATTAATATGACAATGATAATTGATAAAATTCCAATAGTAAATTCAAGATGTTACTAGTAAAGGCAGCTTTGGATTCCCTCAGATTCAACATCACAATATCTTCAAAGCTGTAATTATTCACTGTGATTGATATTGATTCAATCAATGATAATACTACCATCACATTTACCAAACAGTTCAAATATGAATTAGTAGTGTTCTGATTCAATTCATTCTGAATTAATGCTATGAATTTGAGTGTTTGAAATAATTGATCAATTTAATGCACTTTATCAATCAAAAATGTTCATCTAATCATTATTGCACTACTTTACATCAACATTGCATCAAAAAGTCAAAAAATGTTGTAAAATCAATATCCCAATCTGCTTTCAATTTTTTTCAATTGAAGTCTCCATGTAAGTCTGGATTATAAACGTCATCTGTATCATGTTGTTTGATAAATCACGTTTTGGAAACATGTTAGTTTGAGCATTAAAATTATTTCAAGCTGCAACTTGATTTCTGTTGTATGTATCAGAATTCCTCAATCTAACTAACCTCAAAGTATCTTTTTTTCCCTCTTCACTCCATATGACATAATGCAGGAAATTTTCCCTACTTTTCAATATCTTGGTGTATATTACTTGTGTTTTTCCATTCATCAGAATCTATTTTAAAATCTATTGACATAACCTTTTTTCCTTGCTTGATTCTTCCAATTTTTCTTGTTATTCTTGCAAAAGTCAAGATCAAGTACCTTGTTGATCACAGAGACAAAATAAAACAGAGAGGGCTTGTTCATATTCTCCTTGAATTTTTCTCAACTTAATTTCTACTGTTCAATAAAGTTGTGAATCTTGCAACAAATTACATGTATTCCAACATGCTGTTAAAGTCTATAGACTTCACCATCTTCTTTAATTCTTCAACTATGGGAATCATCACTCTGCAGCACATAATATTCTGTTCTTACATATCAGACGTTGAATTGAACACTCTGAATTTGCAACAAAACATGTAACATTCAAGAATTCATTTATGTATTGTTCTTGTAGTTTTTGACTAGGATTATTGATTGAACTGCAATTTTTTGCATTGATCATAGTATCAAAACTACTTTACCAATACATCTTCTTTGTAATCACTTCAGGCGAACCAATTTCACTATTTCATTTTGCTACATATTGTTCCCTCATTCTTTTGGCATTAATGAAAATTGTTTGTTCTGAATTTCATGTGCCTGAATAACTGAAGTATAACTTTGTTCATGTAGACAAAGTTTATTTCTGTATTCATGAAAACTATTTCAGTCTTAATTATCCAATTATTATCTCCCTGATCTGTTAAACCAATATTTCCTCTTCATTCCTTTTTTGGTCTTTTCTAATATACTTGTCAGATCAATAATTTGATTAAATAGCAATTGATTTTTATTAGTTATTACTTGTCAGATCAATAATTCGATTATATAGCAATTGGTTTTTATTACTTATTCATTGCTTTCCTCAATCAATCATGTAATTATTGCTATGAATTTGGTAGTAACCAATGACAGTGAATTTGGTAGTAACCAATGACAGTCCTGTCTGTATCCATTCCACCAACTTATTTCATCCTAATTGCCTGCAGAATAGAAGACCTTCTTATACTATGCTGATTATCATAGTGGTTACAGTTTCAGTAGAAGTAGAAGAATTATATTAATTCATATAATATTTGGGTAGTTGATGTGATATTGTTGGTGATCATCACATTATATGATTTAAACCAGCAAAATTATTTTTTCATTCCTTCCATAATTCTATTTTTGACACAAGAGTGTAATCTAATTGAAACACCCAAACAAATACCTGAAAAAACACAAAATAATCAGGAGTGTATAATTACATGTCTTCATTAAATATTTTGATTTGTAATTATTTCATGTAAACTTATAGTCATTTCTCAATTACCAAATTATTCACCACACCAACCATTCTTTCATTTATCCTCTTCTACAAAAATTTCTATGATGATTTGTTGGAATAGTGATAGACTGTGACATGTTGAATTATTTTTTATCACATCAAAAGTCACATAATCATATTTGATACTTTGTTCTGCTTCTTGTGTAACAACTCATAACCAAGTGGTAAAAAATAAGAACTATCAAATTGAGATAGTAATTGTTACTCATTGCTTTTGTAAGATATCAAAGAAATATGTTTTTCTACAGTATTGAATAAATAAATATCATGAATCAATCTATTGTAGAAAGTTATTTCCATCTCATAGATCTTTTTTCAATCATGAATTTCAAAGATATAGTTCAAAACCTGTGGGAATCGCCCCTTCCAATCAGCTCATTTCAAAGAATTGACATCAAGAATGCAAAAATGTACCATATAAAATAAAAATAAAACTTGCCTTTTGGATAACAATGTCAAAATATACCATGTAACATAGAAATGAACTTGCCTTTTGGATATAATCATGAGGAAATATTGGTGGATGACAATCATTTTTCATTGGATATTTCTATTTCTGAGAGTAATGCCTCACAAATTTACAAATTAAATCTTTCTTTGGCATCTGCAACAATGATTCATTTCTTGAAGATATTTCAAAATTATCCATTCCATTTGAACTTTACAATGAAGTCATAAATTGGCTATCTTTCTATGGTAGGAAAACAGAAATAATATAGTGGAACCTTTTGGTGTGCTATCCAAGGAAAGTGATGTTTCTACTTTGCAACATGCATGTTTTGCTAGGGTTTGAACCATCAACAGACTGTAACACTGTAAAAGGGATAAAAAATCACTGCTCAAATATTCAATTTACAAAATGTTGTATTCTCAACATATCACAATGAAGATCAAGTGAAAGAAGAAAACTTCATAAAGAGATTTGATGTTTTCAGTGGTCTAACATAAAATAAAGAAATCTATCTGGAAGTATGCACAATTGAAAGGCACATAATATACATGAAATATATTTTGTCACTTGCTAATATACTGCCCCCTTTTACTGATTATGTTCTAAAAAAAGTAGTAATCCAATTTATATGGATCATTGGCAACTGCTCTTGTGATATTCACCTTGAGGATTTTCAATCAGAGATGCCAAAATAGAGTCAAGTTATGGACATATCTTTGATATATTCCATATTTGTTACACACTAATGGAAAATCATCAACTGTTACACCGGATCATAGCTTCAAGATGAATATATTTGTTAACAGTGATTCTAAATGGCCTTTCTCATGTTGCAAGTCAAATGGAACAATAGCAAAAGTTCTAGGAAAACATGTTGTTCATATACCCTGGATTCACCTCATTATCAAAGATAGTTTTAGTAATAACGACCTTTATGGACACTACAACAATCTTGGCAATATATGTTGACAATATCATGATGAAAAAGGTACATTAAACAATTCAAGTTTGTCTGCTTCAAAATGTCAATACTCCACAATCCAAGATGTGAAGAGAGCTGAATTGGATGCAGATAAGGATGGAAAAAGGGAAGAAATATCAAAGTATGTAGTTTATAATGTGCTTAATGACAATAATGTTCCCATGTGTGATGTTGTTTAAGGCAAACATGGTACAGTCCCATCTGAAGGATTACACACTTTTGGAAATGGTGTATAAAAACATTTTTTTTGAAGTGATGATTGACACACTTGGCATAATCAATAGAAACAAAGCTGACAAAAATGAACTAAAACTCATCATCATAAAATTTGCCTTCTTATGAAAAAGATTCTGGAAAGAGATGTTCCCCATCATATCATTAGAAGTGGAATTACCAATGAAATGAAAATGGTTGGATCAAACTAATGTGTTAATTTACTTGCTCATATAATTGCAATGAAGGCAACAAGCGGAATGGAACTATTAACCCTAAATTATGACAAGATAAATCACCATCTATTGGAAATGATAATTATGGTAATAACTTTGTTATGTTATTAGAAATGGTGTCACAGAAAAAATTGACTTAAATTAAGCAACTATGTAGATGCTGTAATGAAGTGGAGAAAAATACTCATCAACTATCCTAAGGATCAGTTATGAATAAGTAGAAATAATGTGAATGTTTCAAAGTTTCACACTTTCTCAAAATTTCTGAGGCAAACAAAGATAAAGGGATGAGCAATGAATTTAATCAGTGAAATGGGAGAACTCAACCTACAATATCTTGTTAAGCATCCTGAAGCAAACACAACAAAGAGATGTTAATTTCACTTTTCTGGTAGTCACTTGCAATTATGAATTGGCAATGGTCAATGTAGCATACAAATAAATACAGTCATGATTGGAAAGCATCGTTGATGTTCCTTTTAATAATGATGATAATGCTGTTTCTATGTCTGGGTCACAGGTGTCAACATAACATCAACCAAATAATTCATTGAAACCAGAGGATAGGAATCTTAGCGTAAAATCGATCAATTGAAAAAGCTTTTGCATCAAACCAACACTAGCTTTTTAGTGGTCCTTTTAAGTCATGTCACAAAAAATTGTCACAATGGTGAATTCTCCATTAGTGGTTATACTATTTGCAAACTAACTCATTTGGACAAAAAGTGACTTATCACACATGTCCATTTATTTCTGATGAATAGTGGTACGATTTGGTATGGTTGAGTTCAACAAAAAGACAAGTCCTGCAAGAACTATGATATACCCTTATTTGAGTAATGTTTATGTACATTATTTCAGAATTATGAGAATGTGGGTGTAGCATAAAGTAGCATGTGACACAGCATGCATTGAATCATATATATCAGCAAGGCCAAGAGAAGGATAGGTTCATGTGGTGAACCTGACAAATCTAACGACAGAGAGACAGGAGACACAGGAATCCACAAAGAAGGATTCATGGGAATAAAGGGTAAGCACAATTGGGCATATCACTCTCCTGCCCTGTAATCAATGTAAGGATAAATGTCATCCAAAATAGGATTACAGTTTTGAACTGTCCCTGTATGACAACATGTGCAGAACCAATCGGAATCCTAGCTCAAAAAAGGAGAATGTTGGAATGGCATGGCCATTTCAACAGGAAGTGTGGTCATTGGGGTTCTCACAACATGAGAAAGATGCCCAAAAAAGAGGAGATTTGATGTACATTGTGTACAGTATAGGTTGCTCATCTTGTCCTTATGAGGCCATTTTTTTGATAAAAAAGAAAAAAGATATTCTCACATCCAGGTGATTATCTAAAAAAGGAAATAAAATAACTGCTAGTTGTTACAATCACTGTGAATTGATAGTAAAAAAGCGAAAATTGCAATGGGATTGTTGTGATTGCGTAGACATAATTTTATGAAATGCAGCAAAACCAACACGTAGTGTAGTTTGTGTATCATAGGCACGTCTCATATCACCCCATGTTTTGTGCTGTCATCATTGATGGCTGAAGAAGTATGTGTTGTTGACACAAAAATTAAGAATGATAAAGTAAACAGTAAATAAAAAATAATTTTTTACTGTGGCTGTTGCAACATGAGGCTGTAAATATATATATGGTGTGGATTTGTGTATTTGTGACTAGTCAGATGGAATGTCTAGATTCACATTGCAAGGGATGTGTTTGTAAAAAAGATTTTTGGTCAAAAAGATGCATTGTGTAATCTGTAATGATTTGGATCAATATTTTTTGTCGTATTGAAATCATGTTGCATCATGTTTCAAAGAGAAGCAAATAAATTGTGTTGTTGGCGCTGTTGATGCCTGAAGAAGTGTGTGTCCTCAACACACACAAGATATAAATAATAATAATCAAGTATAAAGTAAATAATTGTATGTTGCATTGCACTTCATGAGGTCACAAAAGGTTTTGATTTTACGTTAGAGCAGTTGGATCCTATTTGTGTGGGTGTCTGCAAATGATTTCATTGCAATTAATTATTGTAGTGAGTGTGGATGGGGTTGGCAATGCCAACAGCATAGTGATATTTTAGTAAAAATATTTAGATTTGTGAAGCATTTGGCATCTCCAGTGGCATGATGAGGATTATAATAATTATTTAACTCATGGAGTTTTTTGGAGTGTTTGGCAGCTCCAGCAGCATGCAGGGGATAATTCTGAATAATCAGAGTATTCATGGAGTGTCTGATGTGGAAATCAATTGCTGTACCCAAAATTGATCTTGGTGGATTTATTTTTGAACTGGATTTTTCCCCACAGGATTAGGTAATTACCTGTGATATTGATGAGAATGTGGGTGTAGCACAAAGCAGCACACAAAGCAATGAAGCATGAATTGAA
>JACCDI011543572.1_pt1 | contig 10365 bp, 5 predicted proteins | sample 7442791 | NCBI WGS metagenome assembly JACCDI01 (sample SAMN15323434, study PRJNA562643) | freshwater metagenome | isolation source: river surface water | place: USA:Blue River Watershed | collected 2017-08-15
GAGCAAAACAAGACTTTAAGGTTTTAAACGGGCGACTGTTTGAGCGGGGCGACGTTAGCGACCCGCGAGTTTCGCCCGTGCCTTAAAGACTTGAATTTGCTGCGGGCTTTCGAGCGATCCGGGGTGCCTTTCTTTGGTTACTTTCTTTGGCATCAAAGAAAGTAACGGCAGGAATTGGAGTCTTTGGTTACTTTCTTTGGCATCAAAGAAAGTAACGGCAGGAATTGTGGTCTTTGGTTACTTTCTTTGGCATCAAAGAAAGTATCGGCAAATCTGTGTACTTTGGCATCAAAGAAAGTAACGGCAAAACTATTAAGCCGACTGCAAGTCGAAAAGAGCACCGACGATAGTCAAAAACCACCACAGAAAACTTAAACATTTAATAAAATATAAATTTACAAATTAGCTGCATTGAACCACTATATTTCGCACAAATGGCGAGGATCGCTTAATTTTTCAGCTTTTTTGCCGCAATTTCTAACAAAAAAAACCATAGACAATTCATACCGCTCTGCTAGTCTGGTCTGAACAGTTGGGTATAACTTATAACTAAATAACCTATGAGCCTGATCATTTACGCTATTCCACTATTTTTCGCCTTAATCCTGCTAGAGCTCTGGCTAGATTGGCGCAAGCAAAAACTGACTTATCGCTTTAATGATGCGTTGAATTCGCTGAATTTGGGCATGATGAGCCAAATCACTGCCGTCGCACTAAAAACCATTCAAATTAGTTTTTATGTGTTGATTTATCAGAATATTTCTCCAATCCAACTTGGGCTTGACTCAATGTGGGTTTGGGCTTTTGCCTTTATTGCCTACGACTTTAGTTATTACTGGTTTCATCGGATGAGTCATGAAATCAATGTGCTATGGGCGGGTCATGTCGTTCATCACCAAAGCGAAGAATACAACTTAACTACTGCACTAAGGCAAACCAGTGGTGGTTTCTTTGGCTTCATGTTTTATTTGCCAATGGCGTTAATTGGCATTGATCCTTACATGTTAGTGACTGTTGGGTCGCTGAACTTAATCTACCAATTTTGGGTGCATACGCGTCACATCAACCGCATGCCAGCTTGGTACGAAGCAATCTTTGTGACGCCGAGCCACCACCGCGTGCATCATGCACAAAACCCACTTTATATGAATAAAAACCATGGCGGTGTTTTTATCCTTTGGGATAAATGGTTTGGTACTTTCCAAGCGGAACTCGATAACGAACCGGTGATTTTCGGCATCACCAAACCATTGGCGAGTTGGAACCCGATTTGGGCCAATATCGATACCTATTGGGCGCTCGCCAAAGACAGTTGGCGCACAGAGCGCTGGCAGGACAAAATCGCGGTTTGGTTTAAGAAAACTGGCTGGCGGCCAAAAGATGTCCGCAAAAAATTCCCAAATAAAGTCTTTAATCCGTATCAGCAAGTGAAATTTGATTCACCACTAAGTCAATGGCAAAAAATCTACGCCTTTAGCCAACACCTGACGCTGATTGCCGTCGTGCTGTATTACCTAATGATGGCGCCAAGCTTTGATAACACAACAATCATCACCGGCTGTTTTTTCTTACTCAGCATGTTGTTTTGCCAAGGTTATTATCAACAACAGCGATCACAGCACGTGCTCATTGAATTGACTAAAAACGTGCTGTTACTGGTTGGGTTGTCATTTTTAATACCACAAAGTGTGCTGATATTGATTACTGCACTGTGGCTGCCAATCACCACCTTTCTATTACTTGCCGGCGCTCGTAATCGGACTGAAGACATGCTTCACCAATAATAAGAATCAACAGAAAAACAGAAAAACAGGGGACGATATGCAATTCACCACACTCACACCAGTTTGCCTTGCGGTTTCATTGGCACTTGCCAATGTCAGCGTTTATGCAGAAGAAATGGTTGAAACTTCAAGCCAAACCGAGCAGGAACAGCAAGGTTTGGAAGTTATTCAAGTCACTGCACAAAAACGTGCGGAAAACGTCCAACAAGTACCAATTGCCATCACCGCCTTTAGTAGCGAATCCATTGAAAAAATGGGCTTAGTGAACGTCAATGACTTGGGCCGCATCACTCCAGGTTTAGAAACCAATAACGCGACAGCAACGCAAACAATTTTCAATGTGCGTGGTATTTCGACCAATGACTTTGGGATCGGTTTAGACGCTGCAGTTGCAGTATATGTCGATGGTGTTTACGTTGGTCGTCGGGGCACCTCGAACTTAAACTTTAATGACGTAGAGCGCGTCGAAGTCTTAAAAGGTCCACAAGGCACCTTATTTGGTCGCAACTCTGCAGCTGGTGCAATTCATATCATCACCAAAGCCGCGAGCGCAGATCCACAAGGTCAATTTAAAGCGACCTTAGGTCAATACGGTAAGCGCAAACTTGAGTTATCAATGACTTCGGCATTAACCGATTCATTAAATGCGCGTTTTAGTTTTGACCGCAACACTCGTGACGGCTATCTCGATGTAAAAAATAGCGATACTCGTTATGGCAACCAAAATGATTGGTCGATGCGCAGTTCGTTTGAATGGGCGCTTGACCAAGGTGCAGCCCTAGTCGTGCGTGCAGATGTTTCAAAAATCGATCAACAAGCGCGCCCGGCGGTCACTTTAAATACTGGCTATGGCAGTGGCGACCCATTTGGTCCAATAGAATACGACTTCGAAGGTCATGAAAGCCGTGATGTTGCTGGTATCTCTGCAGAATATACTCGTGATATTTCGGACATGAAGTTCACCTCAATCACCGCTTATCGTCAATTTGACCGCGGCAACGCGATGGAAGATGACGGCTCTGCTTTTGCCCGCGCATTTTTCGCCAGTAACCTTATTGAAGACCAAAACCAGATCAGTCAAGAATTCCGCTTAAGTCACAATGGTGACAAGCTGAAATGGACTCTGGGCGCTAACTGGTTCCGTGAAAATATTGAACAGATCACTCAAGCAACATTTAATACGCTGACCTTTGATGCCCTTGCTGTTGTGCAAATGGGTGGCGATCCACGCATGGTGTCGCAATTACCATTAGGCACTGGCGTTGCTGGCGCGTATATGACGATGGGAACACCAGCTGCGCGTCAGGCAGTTGCTACCGAAATTGGTCGGTTAATGATGGGCGGCATGACTTTTGCGCAAGCGCAAGCGACTGTCGGCAATCAGTTGGTTATGGCTAACCAATTGAAAATCATGGGCCAACACATGGAGCAATTTGAAAACGAAGGCACGACTGATAGCTCGGCCATCTATTTCGATGCAACCTATGCTGTGACCGATAAACTTGATTTAACCTTGGGCGGTCGGTACACCTTTGATCAAAAAGATTTCTACTTGCACAGCGCGCCAAGAAACTTCTTCACAGTACCATTTGGTGGTGTCGGCCAAGTGCCACTGGCAGTTGCCTTTATGCCACAAACTGCTGACCAAGATGCAAATTGGTCGAAGTTTACCCCTCGGGTTGTCCTTGACTACCAGTGGAACGATCAGGTTATGACCTATATGTCATACGCCGAAGGCTTTAAAGCCGGTGGTTTTAACACTTTAGGTGAAGCCCCTGCGGTAAAAGAAGAGACTGTTAAGAACTCTGAAATTGGTTTGAAATCAACATGGTTAGATAACAAAGTACGGTTAAACCTGTCCGCCTATCAATATGACTATACCAACTTACAGCAATTAGAGTTGGTTGGCGCGCCAGGCAATGTCCCTACCTACAACCTGCGTAACGTTGATGCCGAAGGCAAAGGTTTTGAGACCGAGCTGCAATGGCAAGCCAGCGAAGATTTGCTGATTAGCGCCAACTACGGCAATGTCAAAACCGAATATACCAACTGGCAATATTTCGCTTGGGAAACCAGTGGCAGCAAGGTTGGACAACCAATTTCTGGGATGCCAGAAGACCAAGCGAGTGCAGCGATCGATTACTACGTGAAGGGCATGAACGGTCAGTTTAACTTCCACTTAAGTTACAGCTATACCGGCGACCGCACTCAAGGTGTCGATGGCCCAACATTGGCAATTCTGCCGTTTGAACAAGGTAGCGTTGAAGGCTTAAATGATGATGCGCTTAACTCGATTTCCGCCTTTGGTTTACTTAACACTAAAGTGGTTTGGCAAAGCGAAAATCATCCATTATTTGTTGGTCTCTACGTGAATAACTTGCTGGATAAAAAATACATTATCCAAACAGGCGGCCAAGCAATGGCTGTGGGTTCGCCAATCGCCACCCCAGGCTTGCCACGGATGTATGGTTTAGAGTTAGGCTGGACCTTCTAAGTTGAACGGCATAATCTAAGCGTAATTCAACTTAGCGCAACAGAAAATAAAGCCCCTACTCAGGGGCTTTTTTCGGAGTAAAAACAATGATCTTAACCGCAATAGCTGAAGGCTGTTTAGTGCTAGCGCTGTTGTTCGCTGTATGGCAACTCAGTCAACATAAAGTAGGTGATAGTGAAGCACCACAAGCAGCGAGCATTTGGTCGTTGTTGGTATTGGCACTGCTGACAATTGCGACGACTGCGAGCTTTGGGGCTGTGCGTTATTACGCGCTGACTCAAGGCGCTCCAGCCGACCTCATTTCAAGCAAAGTGCTGGGTTATCGTCTAGATGACTTGCATGATTTGTTGTCTAGCATTTCGCGCAATTTCGCCATGCCGTTTTATCTGTTTGCGACAGTCTGGCTTTGGGGCAGATTGCCTGTTTGGTTCGCACCAAGTTTACTTGCTATGGCATTACTGCCCCAGCTCGGATTTTTTAGTATGTTTACTGATGCTGCGCTGATTTTGATGTTACTAGCACTACTGCAAAACATAGCTGCGCGTCGCTTAATAGTCCTGGCTATTTGTTGCCTACTCGCAGTGCCACTCTGTGTTGCGTTGATTGCTAACGATGACATCGCCATGGCGCTATTTCATCTCATGCTAGCTGCACATTTTGTCAGTTACGCTAAAGCCATCCCTAAACTGGCGAACGATTAATTGAGCAGGTAATTAAAGAAACGGCGTAGTTACATCTAGCTACGCCGTTTTGTCTTAACTTAACAACTTAAAACGCTTCCCACTCATCATCTGCTGGCATTTGTTGCCGCGGCAATTGTTTACTGCTGCTACTGGTAGTGCTTTTAATCATGCCAGCAGTTCTGGGTTTTGCTTGCTGCAGTCTTGGTGCGACAACACTCGCTTTTCGCGGCGCATCATCTAGTTTGAACTTCGACACTTGCGAGGTTAGCTGATTGGCTTGCGATAATAAGCTTTCTGCCGCTGCGGCAGCCTCTTCAACCAAGGCCGCATTCTGCTGAGTCATATTATCCATTTGGCTAACTGACTTACTGACTTCGTCCAAACCGGTCGCTTGCTCTACAGACGCGGCGGCAATATCACTCATTAAATCGTTAACGCGTTTAATAGCCACCACAATATCTTGCATCGTTTGGCCTGAGCGCCCCACTAAATGATTGCCATTACCTATTTTGGTTACGGAATCAGAAATCAATCCTTTGATATCTTTGGCGGCATTCGCTGAACGCTGAGCGAGACTGCGAACCTCTGACGCAACCACTGCAAAACCTCGACCTTGCTCCCCCGCCCGCGCAGCTTCGACCGCAGCATTAAGTGCCAGAATATTAGTTTGGAAGGCGATCCCATCAATAACACCAATAATATCAGCGATTTGCCGAGCAGATTCATTTATCGACGCCATGGTATCAACCACTTGTCGAATCAAATCACCACCAGTTACGGCCACTTGCGATGCCTCTGCCGCAAGTTTATTCGCTTGCTGCGCATTTTCGGCATTCTGCCGCACAGTGCCACTGAGCTCTTCCATACTTGAGGCTGTCTCCTCAAGGCTAGACGCTTGCTCTTCAGTGCGGCTGGACAAATCAGTATTACCCCGCGAAATTTCATCAGCCGCGGTATTGATGGTTGAAGATGCATCGCGGATCTCTAACAACATTTCGCTGAGCTTATTGGCAGTTTGGTTACAGCCTTCTTTTAACTCTTCAAATGTGCCTTGATATGTTGCATTAACTCTTTGAGTTAAATCACCATCTGCAATAGCCTGCAGTACACGGCTAATATCAGTTAAGCTGCGCTCACAGGTATCGGTAAGGCTATTTAAGCCCTCTGCAATTTTCAGCATAAAGCCATGTTTGTTCTGTTGTTGAACCCGTAAATGGAAGTCACCGCGAACTGCAGCTTGCACCACAGCTTCAACTTCCAGTTCAGCTTGCACTTCAAGGCTGCGGTCCAACCATTCGATAACAGTCCCCAAGCGCTCGCCATGTTCGGTAAAAATGGTGGTCGCCGTCACACGAAGATGAATTACTGCGATTAACAGATCTGTTGTCCCGGCTTGTTCCAATCGGGAAAGGAAACTAGTGGCTTGAGATGTTTGTTTTTCAAATACATCAACAGGCGTACCCAACAATTTTTCAGTATCAAAATATGGTAAATCTTGTTGTAAGGTCGATTGCGCGCGGCGTAGCATCGCCAGAATAGATTTATTAAGGTAAATCACTTTGCGTTCGGCATCGACAATCAACACATTCGTTGATGTCTCATCCAAGGCTTGGCGGATCCGCTGATTCTCTCGAGCAATTACTGCATCTTGCGCTGCTTTTTCTGCATCCAACGCAGCGCGCTCAGCTAACTGCTGCGCCTGTTGTTCTGCAAGTTCCAGCCCTTTATTCATTTCAAACATTGCGCGCTGCAGCGCACCGATTTCGTCTTTGCGTACGCTTTCTTTGGCTTTGGTAAAATCTTTCGCCATGATAGCCCGCGCTGTTAGCACGTTGGCATTCAGACCTCTCGAGAAGCTAACCACTAAATATATCGCTAGAGAGAAAAAGGCTAGAGCACAGCTCAGCACTATGGTGATGAGTCGGGTGCGCTCTGCACGGTAATCTTGGTCGCGTTCAACCAAAACCTGCTCTAAAACACCTGCAACACTTTGCGAAACTTGATCGATATGGTCAATCACTTGGCTAGCATCACTAAAAAATAACTCTGGTGAGTAGGTTAAAGCCGCAGGTCGTATTAAATGCTCTTGCACATTTTGCTGTAATTGCGAGATCCCAAGCTCAATTTTCTTAGACTCATTAAGTAATTGCTTCACGCTAGCTTTGTCACTGAGCCCAGCAGCGACTTTGATATTTCGAATTAGATCGAGATAAGGTTGTTGTGCCGCAGACAAATTCTGCACTACCAGTGACTGCTGTGCCGGATCTTGCGTACCGCTACGCAACAATGCAGCACCATGTCCACGGACTTGCGCCACCGCTTCCATTAAGCGTGGAGCATTTTGCAGTGCACCAATAATTAAATGGTAGCTTTCAGCGACAGGGTCATAACTAAGACCAGAACTATCTAAAATTTGATTTTGAATATCTTGAACTAAGACATCTATGATTTGGGTATGCTGCGAGAACGATTCAGCTGGGGTAAGACTACCGGCAGCCACTTGTGATTGCAGACGTTGCCAATCTTTATCTAACTGCTGGATTTGTTTGGCGAGCGCCGGCAGCTGCAAGCCACTCTGTACCGATTCAGATAATTTTGCAAAAAAATTGTCAACAGCGTTAGCGGCTTGTACGCGTTGGCTTTGATCTGCGCCAGTTAAAGTAAAACTCGACAAGCCGCGATGTTGCTGTAGTCCAGCAAGTAAGGCACCTGCGAATTTAGATGGTGATATGCCCGACAGCTCTTGCGCATTAAATTCAACGTTTGCCGAGAGTTGTTTAGTTAAGGGAACAGTTGGCACCAAAACCATAACGACAGTAAGCAGACCCAGCAGTGACATCTTCACTGCAAACGCCAAATTATTAAACATCATCAGGAATTTCATAGATTGACCTTGTCAATTAGCGCAATTCCTTTGACGATTTAATCGAACCTACCCCAGTTCGAGCATCTAGCGCAGCTGCCAACAGCTACAAACAAATTAGCCTTTGTTACCCATCCATTTTTGCACTGCTAACACCAACTCATCAGGGTGGAATTTGGCAATAAACTGATCGGCACCAACTTTTTTAACCATGGCTTCGTTGAAAACGCCGCTCAATGATGAATGCAATACGATATGTAGATTTCTTAAATCTGGATTCGCTTTAATTTCCGCAGTTAAGGTATAACCGTCCATCTCTGGCATTTCGATATCAGAAATCAGCAAAGGCACAACCTTCGTTAAATTATCGCCAAGCTCTGCAGCTTTTGCTTCCAACCAATTGAGAGCGGAGCGTCCATCGTTGACCAATTCAACATTGATGCCGATAGATTGCAGCGCATTCTTCACTTGCTTACGGGCGATCATCGAGTCATCAGCAACTAGTACCGTCATTTTCGAGAAATCGATCTGCTGCGCCTCTTCAATGACTTGCTGACTTACATCTTCATTTACCGGAGAAATTTCGAAGAATACTTTCTCAACATCAATGATCTGAACCAACTTTCCTTCGATTTCAGTCACTGCTGTCAGGTAATGCGCTTTGCCTGCACCACTTGGTGGCGGCGAAATTTGTTCCCAGTTGACGTTGATAATGCGATCAACACCGCCGACTAAGAAACCTTGAGTACTACGGTTATATTCAGTCACTAATACAAAGGCATTGGAAATATCAGTGATAGCACTGCCGCCAGTGGCCAAACTCAAGTCAATTACCGTAATTGGCACACCGCGCAAATGGGCAATACCACGGACTTGCGGACTAGAACCCGGCATTTCCGAAAGCTCTGGACACTTTAAAACTTCTCTAACTTTGAAGACGTTAATGCCAAACGGCTGTGGACCATTTAGTCGGAACATCAACAATTCAAACCTGTTTTGACCAACCAAATTGGTGCGCTGGTTCACCGAGTTTAAGCTTGAAGACATATATGACCCTCGAAGGAATTACCTAGTTAATTGATTTAACTCTGATGTTATCTCAACAGCTTATATCGCCTTCGGCAATAATGTCGGAAAAAACAACAAAAATATTGCTCATGTCTCATTTGTCCTCTAGAGTGTACCTGATTTTTCACTTAGCGCAAGATTTGTACGACAGCTTTTAATTGGTTAATGCACGAAATCTGTACTATCAATATAGATGAATATTGAGTGATTTCATGACATCTAATTTAAGGTTTTCTGTTCTAGCCAAACCCCAGCAGGTTCAAAATAAATTCTGCAAGAGATACGAAAGGTGATTTATGTTCTCCACACTATTTGGTAGAAACCAAACAACCAAAGAAACCCAACCTTCAGCGGCGGAAATGTTTTATCAGGCGGTTTTTAAGCAAATTCCAGTCATAGTCTTTAGCACTGACGGGAAAATTAGCGATGTTAATGACTTATTTTTGAAAACTGTTGGCTATCAAAGGGAAGAAGTTGTTGGCCAGCATCACCGAATGTTTTGCTCACCCCAGGATAGTGCAAGCAGTCAGTATCAGCAGTTTTGGCGTGATTTGTCTTCCGGTAGAGCACAAAGCGGTACTTTTAGCCGGATAGCCAAAGACCATAAGGCTATTTCCTTGGAAGCCACTTATTTCCCTGTACTTGCTGAAGGTAAAGTCAGCCAGATCATTAAATTTGCCAGCGATGTTACTGTAAAAATGACTCAGTTAAATCAACAGCAAGCACTGATTAGTTCGCTAGATCGCTCATTAGCTGTGATCGAGTTTGCGCCAGATGGCACCATTTTAGCTGCGAATCAGAATTTCCTAAACGCTGTTGGTTATTCGGCAAACGACTTGATAGGCCAACATCATCGAATATTGTGCAAATCAGAGTTTTATCAAAAGCATCCTGATTTTTGGCAACAGCTCGCCAACGGTCAATTCAAAACTGGAAAATTTGAACGGATAAATGCCCGAGGGGAAGCCTTGTGGCTGGAGGCGACCTACAATCCAATTTTTGATGACCGTAAAAATGTGGTCAAGGTCGTTAAATTTGCCAGCGATATCTCAGCGCAGGTGTTCCACGAGCAAGGCATTGCCGATGCGGCAGCCATGGCTTTAACTTCATCGATTCGCACCGTCGAGGTAGCCTCTGCTAGCAAGCAGATTTTGAACGAAGTGGTCGATAACTCGAAGAAAATATCAGCGCAAGTAAGCGATGCTTTTAATAAAATTAATCAACTGACGGAAGAAGCCAAAGAAATTACAGCGATGGTCACTACCATCCGTTCGATCGCCGACCAAACAAATTTACTTGCGCTCAACGCTGCGATAGAAGCGGCTCGTGCTGGCGAGCATGGGCGTGGATTTGCCGTTGTCGCCGATGAAGTTCGCAACTTGGCGGCTCGAACAAGCACTTCCACCGTTGATATTCAAACAGTTGTTGCGCGCAATTCAGAATTAACTGTTGCAGCGATGGATTTGATGAAAA
>JACCDI011608940.1_pt1 | contig 10364 bp, 8 predicted proteins | sample 7442791 | NCBI WGS metagenome assembly JACCDI01 (sample SAMN15323434, study PRJNA562643) | freshwater metagenome | isolation source: river surface water | place: USA:Blue River Watershed | collected 2017-08-15
GGGGAACTCGACAAGGGTTTTGAATTGATGGGCGAATGGCTGGGTTCGACCCGGCTTCAGGTCGCCACCACCTCGGTGGGACGCGGGCAACGCGTGCTGGAAATGGCGACCCAATGGGCTGCCACCCGCAAGCAATTTGGGCAGGCGATTGGCAAGTTTCAGGGAACGGGCTTCAAGCTTGCTGATATGAAAACCGAACTGGAAGCCGCAGAACTGCTCACCTTGCGGGCAGCATGGAAAGATGATCAGGGCGCGATGACCGATACCGATGCCGCTATGGCCAAGCTCTTTGCATCTGAAGCCTTGGCGCGCGTGACGGACAATGCCCTTCAGATTTTCGGCGGCATGGGGCTGATGGATGAATTGCCCATCGAGCGCTTCTGGCGCGACGCCCGGGTCGAACGGATTTGGGATGGCACGAGCGAAATCCAGCGGCACATCATCAGCCGCGCCTTGCTGCGTCCCTTTGAGGCATGAGCACGCCGGATCGACTGGCGCGCCTGTTACGCCCCCAAAGTCTGGCGATTGTGGGGGGCAAGGCCGCAGAAGAAGCGGTGCGCCAATGCCGGGCCTTGGGCTTTAAGGGGCCGATCTGGCCAGTAAACCCCAAGCGCGAAACGATGGGCGGGCTGCCCTGTTTTGCCGATATGGCGGCGCTCCCCCATGCGCCCGATGCGGTCTTTCTCGCCGCGCCAGCCTCTGCCACAATTGCGCTGGCCGGGGAATTGGCGGGCGCGGGCGGGGCGATCTGCTACGCGTCGGACTTTGCCGAAAGCGGCGACGATGGCGCGGCACGGCAAGCTGAACTGATCGCGGCTGCCGCAGGCGTGCCCCTTGTCGGGCCGAACTGCTATGGCATGCTCAACCTGTTTGATCGCGTGGCGCTCTGGCCCGATCAGCATGGCTGCTTGCCGATTGATGCGGGGCGCGGCGTGGCCATCATCAGCCAGAGCGGCAATTTGGCGCTCAACTTTACGATGCAGGCGCGCGGGCTGCCGCTTGGTTATGTGATCTCGGTCGGCAATTGCGCGGATGTGACGCCGGCTGACCTGATCGAGGCGCTGATTGAGGATAACCGGGTCAGTGCCATCGGCCTCCATCTGGAAGGCCTGGGCTCGGTCGCGCGCTTTTCTGAGGCGTGTCTGGCGGCGCGGGCGGCGGGGGTGCCGCTGGTTGCGCTCAAAACCGGTGCTTCGGAAAAAGGGGCGGCGCTTACCTTATCGCACACCAGTTCGCTCGCGGGGGCCGATGCGCTGTGCGACGCCCTGTTCGCGCGCTATGGCGTCGCACGAGCGCACGACCCGGCAAGCTTTCTGGAAAGCCTAAAGCTGCTGCACGTCGCCGGCCCGTTGCGGGGACGCCGGGTGACGAGCGCGAGCTGCTCCGGCGGCGAAGCCTCGCTTACCGCGGACTTGGCGGAACGGGCCGGGCTTGAAACGCCCGATTTTCCGCCTGCTGCGCACGCCGCGCTGGAAGCTGTGCTCGGCCCGCGTGTCCATGTCGCCAACCCGCTGGATTACCACACCTATATTTGGGGCGACCAAGCAGCGCAGACCGCGTGCTTTACCGCCATGTTGCAGGCGGATTTCGAAGCCTCGCTGCTCATCCTTGATTTCCCCCGCGCAGATCGCTGCACCAGCGCGGATTGGGATGTCACCATCGCCGCTTATCTGGCCGCGGTCGAAGCGTGTCCGGCGTCCCCCGGCACGGTGCGGATCGTGGCGAGTTCACTTGTCGAAAATTTGCCCGAAGCAGTGGCCACCCAGCTGATCGCCCAAGGCATTGTGCCAGCAGGCGGATTGGCCGAAGCGCTGCGCGCGGTGGCGGCGGCCGCCCAAATTGGCGAAGCATGGTCGCGCCCTGCTGCTGCCCCGCTGCCTGAGGCAGCCCCTTCACTCCCCAGCCCGGTGGAGACATGGGATGAAGTCCGCAGCAAGGGCGCGCTGTCGGCGCGGGGTGTACCCGTCCCGCGCGGACGCCTGCTCACCTTAGCGGAGCTTGAGGCGCTCTGTGCCGATGACACGATGCCCTTGCCCGCCCCCTTCCCCTTGGTCCTCAAAGCCGTGGGGGCAGATTTGGCGCACAAGACGGAATTGGGGGGCGTCGCCCTCGGGCTTGCGAGCCGCGCAGAATTGCTGGCGGCTGGACGGCGGATGGCCAGCCTTGGCGGCACCTATCTGATCGAGGAAATGGTCGGGGGGACCGTGGCCGAGCTGATTGTCGGCGTCGGGCGGGATCCGCAATTTGGGCTGTTCCTGACGCTGGGAGCGGGCGGCATTTTCGTCGAGCTGCTCAAGCAGGTCGAACAGCTGCTGCTGCCCGCCAGCCGTGCGGAGATTGAGGCCGCGCTGCAGCGCTTGCCGCTTTATGGCGTTTTGGCTGGCTATCGTGGCAAGGCCGGGTGCGATATGCCCGCCCTGATCGATGCGATTGAGGCCATTGCCCATTTCGCAATGGCCCATCAGGCGTCGTTAGAAGAATTGGACGTGAACCCATTGCTGGCCCTGCCCCAAGGCGCGGTGGCGGTGGATGCGCTGATCCGGATGAAGGAGGTTTTGGCATGAGTGCCGTCACGCTGGAACGCCGCGCGGGCGTGCTGATCATCACGCTCAATCGCCCTAAAGCGAACGCGATCGATGTCGCGACGAGCCTTGAGCTGTACGCAGCCTTTAAGACGCTGAATGATGATCCCGCGCTCCGCGTCGGCATCATCACCGGCACAGGCCGGTTCTTCTCCGCAGGGTGGGATCTGGGTGCAGCCAATGACGGGGAGGCGGTCGATGCGGATCATGGCCCCGGCGGCTTTGCCGGCCTCACCGAGTATTTTGATCTCACCAAGCCAGTGATTGCGGCGGTCAACGGCCTTGCGGTGGGCGGCGGGTTTGAATTGGCCTTGGCGGCTGATCTGATCGTCGCGAGCACCGAGGCGCGCTTCTGGTTGCCCGAAGCCCAATTGGGCATGCTGCCTGATTCCGGCGGGCTCTTGCGGTTGCCAAAAGCAATCCCGGCCCGGCTGGCGCACGAGATGATCCTAACCGGGCGGCGGATGGACGCTGATGAGGCGCTGGCGCTCCACCTTGTCAATCGCGTGGTGGCCCCCGAGGCGCTGTTGGACAGCGCGGTGGACCTTGCCGAAACGATCGCGCGCTCTGCACCGCTGGCGATTGCGGCGGCGCGCGACATTTTGCGCGCCACCGACGGGATGGAAGTTGCGCAGGGGTATAAGGTGATGCGCAGCGGCGCGATCCCCTCCTATCAAGCGATGCTGCAATCAGACGATGCGCTGGAAGGCCCGCGCGCCTTTGCCGAAGGCCGCTCACCCGCCTGGCAGGGGCGCTAGCCCCAAGCCCCCAAAATCTGGGACCGCCGACCTTTGCGGAGGCGCTGCACCCCAATCAAGCCGTGCAGCAACGCCTTAGGGTCGTTTGAAGACGCGGTCCTTCTACCCACGGCCAAAATGCTTGAGAACTTCGACCGCGACAAAGTCAGGCCGCTCTTCAGGGATCCAGTGGCCGCACTTTTCGGCCACGCCCCCTGAGACCTTTTGTGCAACCCGCGCCCAGCTTTCCATCGCCGTCATCCCGCGGCCGCGTGTCATCCGATCGCCCCCGAAAACGAGGATCGGCATCGCCGATGATTTGCCTTGCGCGCGGAAGGCTTCGGTGTCGGCGATGTCTTGCGCCACCGTTTTCTTGTCATAGCCATTTCGGGCCGACCGGAATCGCCTAAGCCCCGCATATCGGGCGCAATAAAGCTGAAATGCGGGGCCAAAAGCGGCATGACATCCCGCCACATGAACCATGTCTGCGGCCTGCCATGCAGCAAGACGACCGCCCCCCGCCCCTGCTGTCACATAATGCAGCCGAACCTCTGTCAGATCAGCAACGTGATGGGTCAGCGCGGTCATAACAGGTCCATTGCTGGCAAAACTGGGGACATCGACAGGCGCGGTGTCCGCGACCGCAATGGGGGCGCCACCGGCGTTGCATAAAAGGTCACGAAGCGCTCCTTGATGACAGATGTGTTAGAAAGGGCGATCCCCTTTGATGGTGGCGCGGTTCATGCGCCGGATGCAGGGGGGATAATCCATTACCGCATAATGCTGGGTGCAGCGATTATCCCAAATGGCGACGGTGCCCGGCGTCCAACGCCACCGCAGCTGATATTCAGGGATGGTCGACTGGGACAGCAGATAGTTGAGCAAATCATTCCGGCCCGGAGACGCATCTTGCCCGAAACGGACGCGCTTGGCGGTATGATGGTTGGTGAAATGGGTGGCGAACGCCCCCAAGAGAAGCGATTTTTTGCCAGTTACCGGATGCGTGCGGACAACGGGATGCTCCGGATCAGGAAACCGCTCCTTCATGGCAAGCCGCTCTTCGATTGGCTTGGCCGCCATAAACACCGCTTCCATCGAATGGCGGGCCCGCAGATCAGCAATGTCTTCCTTCACATGGTCGGGCAGGCGCTCATAGGCCAGTTCCATATTGGCCCACATCGTATCCCCGCCAACCGGCGGACATTCAAGGCACCGCAGCACCGCGCCCATTGGCGGACATTCGCGCCATGTGGCATCATGATGCCAGCTATTTTCATAGCGTTCGGGGGGGCTTTCGGGCGATTTCCAGATATGGATGATCCCCGGCTCCCCGTCCACGCTGCTGGTCAGCGGATGATCTTCAAGATCACCAAAGCGCCGTGCAACAGCAGCTTGTTGCGCATCCGTCATCTCTTGGTCGCGGAAAAACAGCACCTTGTGCTGGAGCAGCAAAGCGTTGAGCTCTCCCGCCAGATCAGCATTGCTGCCCGCTTCAGCCAGCGTCATGCCGCTGATCTCGGCACCCAGCGCGCAGGTCAATGGTTCAATTTTCATCAATGGGTCTCCTTGCCAGCACCAACGCGCACGGCGCGCCAAACCATGATCAGCCCAGCAAAGGCGATGAGATCTGCCACCAGCAACGGCAGCGTCCAGCTTTGTGAAGAGCCTGCATCCGCCAGATGCTGGCTCATAATGCCAATCCCAAGCGAGAGCCCGCCAATCATGAGGATGTTCAGCACCAGCATATTGATGCCAACCGCGGTTGCCTTCAGGTGCAAAGGCAGTTCCTGCTCAATCACCGAGAATAAGGGCCCATAGATCATCGTCATGAAAAGGATGGCGGCCGCCATGCCGATCAGGAAAAGCGGGCTATTCGCGGGCATCAGGCGATAAGACAGGATCAAGGGCACAAGCAGGGCCAAGGCGATCAGGCTCGACCAGGCCCGATCCTTGGCGAACCGGCGGTGCGCCCAATCCACCAGCAGGCCCACCCCGATCGATCCGGCCAGCCCAAAGGCGATGAACATAGTCCCGTAAAGGCTGCTCGCTTGCGCCTTGATCAGCCCCTTATCCTCCACAAGCCAAAGCAGCACAAACGGGCTTGTCGCGACATGGGCGTGCAGAAAAATCAGGCCTAAAGAGGCCCAGCGCAACCGCGCATTCGCCTTGAAGGTCTGCCACCATTCGGCAATCTGCCCAGCCATTGTGGGCAGATCATGCTGGCGGGGTGTGGGATCTTTCACCCGCGCGACCGCCAGCATCGCGACAACCCCGATCGCTGCCATCAGCAAAAAGCTTCCCCGCCAACCGATTAGGGGCCCCAAAAGCCCGGCGATCAAGAAGCTGCCGCCAATGCCAAGCGGAATCCCGGCAAAGAACAGCCCGATGGCGGCCGCTTTGCGGCCATCGGGCGTGCGCGCGAGGATGATGTTGCTGGCGGTGGGCACCAAAGTCGCCTCCCCCGCCGCGACAAAAGGCCGCGCGCCAAGCAGCGTCCAAAAGCCTTGGGCAAGCCCCGATAGGCCCGTGAACAGGCTCCAAACCCCAACGCCGGTCAGCAAAACAGGCACGCGGCCGACCCGGTCCGCCAGCAGACCCGCCGCAACTGCGGCAATTGCATAGACGCCGCTAAAGGCAAGGCCAGCAATCAGGGCGAACTGGCTTCGGCTAAGGTCCAGATCGTGCATGATGTCGCTGGCAAAGCTCGCCACAAGCTGGCGATCAATTTGGTTGATCACGTGCAGCATGAGGAAGAACAGCAGCAGGCCCCAAGGGGTAGCGTGCCCCGATGACGGCGTGACAACGCCCGACTTGGTCGCCTTCACGCTGTTACCCCCGCCCCGTGCGGCGCTGCAGAAGCATGCGGCCGCCATTTCGTGGCCGATGCAACGCGAGGCTGCGAAAAGCCGGCATAGCATCGCCCCGGATTTTGGGGGCTTTTAGATAGGCCATGGACAAAGCGCGTTCGTCTTTTTGAACCGACCGTCTTCCCCCAATTGATCCGTCCACCCATCTCAGGGGTGCACGCCAGACCATGGAATTGCGAAAAATCGCGCATCGCCATCATCAGCTCTCTCCTCACGCCCCATGGTATACCGGAAAGCTATCAGGCATAGGCATGATCTAGTTGCCATTTGACGACAGATGATAAACAGTTGACGACAAAAGGAAGCCCATGTCTGTCACTGCCCAAGTCCGCGCCACAGCCTTGCTCGATTTTCCCGCTGTCGCGCTCGAACTGGGCATTGATCCTTATGCAGCGCTCCACCGCGTGGGCATTGATCCAGCGAGCCTATCGCGCGCGGATGTGACGTTGCCTGCGGATCGCGTCGCCTGGTTGTTAGAGGGCGTGGCCGAAAAATCGGGCGTTGCAGATCTCGCCATTCGCATCGCCATGCGCCGCCGCCTCGCCAATCTGGGCGTCGCGGGTCTGGTATTGGGGCAGCAGCCAACAGTGCGCGCCGCTCTGGCCATGGCGGAGAAGTATAAGCATCTGCTCAGCACGGCGCAGAGCCTTCATGCCCAAGGGGGCGATGGCGAGGTGACGCCCCTTATTCTTGGGGTGTCGATTGCCGCATCGGCACCCGGGCGGCAATCGCGCGAACTCGCCCTTGCTGCTTATGTCCATCTGTTCCGCCTTCTCCATGGCGAACATTGGACACCGTTGACCGTCCATTTCTCCCATGCCGAGCCGAAGGGCGCGACACTCCACCAACGCTTCTTCCGATGCCCCGTGCAGTTTGGCAGCCCCCTTGATGGGTTTGAGTGCCCGACAGCCGACTTGGACCGCGTCAACACCAAGGCAGATGCCGCACTCGCCAGCTATGCCGCCGCTTTGTTAGACACTTTGCCGAACCAAGATGATGGCGCGCAGGTCGGCATGGTGACGCGCCTCATCCACGCGCTTTTACCGATGGGTGGCGCGACGATCGACCGCGTGGCGGGCACAATGGGGCGCAATGTCCGCACCTTGCAGCGCGATCTTGCCCGGCAGGGCACCCAGTTCTCCATCCTGCTTGCCGAGGCGCGCAAGGCGTCCGCCGTTGAATTGCTGCGTGACCCCAGCCTTTCCATCGCTGCCGTCGCAGAGCGACTAGGCTACTCACACCCTTCTGCCTTTATTCGATTTTTTCACGCACAGTTCCAAAAGGCACCCGGGGAGTGGCGGGCAACTTCATCGTTGACGGGGTCCGGGGAAGCTAGCATCCTTGGTCCATATACTTAGGAGATGGTTATGCGGTTCGTTCGTCTGCCTTTTTTTAGTCTGATGCTGCTGGCCGTCAGCACGCTTCTGGCAACCGGAGCCAAAGCCGAAACAGCATCAGCCGGCAGAACTGCCTACCAAAAATACTGTGCGGAATGCCACAACGCCAACCTGTCGGGCGGAGCGCACGGGGCAGCCTTAGTCGGCGAGCAATTCCGCGCTCGCTGGGGCAAAGGCGGCGTGCCGCCCCTGGCCACTTTTATCCGCAATATGATGTCGATGAACCTGCCTGCTGGCGCTCCGCCCGCCGTGGTCGACAACATCGCGGCCTTCCTGCTGACCAGTAACGGCATTGCCGTGAGTGAGCAAAAGCCGCAGGAAAATACATGGCAGGGGGCTGCTGGTATCATGGAGGCTGCCCAAAGCGCCGGGGGCTGGGTGAACCGCCCCACGCCCTTTAGAACACCCGTCACCGATGCCCTGCTGCAAAACCCGCCCGCTGCCGACTGGCTGCATTGGCGCCGAACGGCAGACGGTCAGGGCTTTAGCCCGCTTTCAAGCATCAACACCCGCTCGGTGGGTCGCCTGCGGCTCGCTTGGGCGATGACGATGAAAGACGGCAGCAACCAACCGACGCCCCTTATCCATGATGGCGTGATGTACCTGACCCATCCGGGCAATGTGGTGCAGGCGATCGATGCTGCAAATGGCAGCCTGTTGTGGGAATATAGCTATCCCTATCCCGAAGAGTCCCGCACCCTTGGCGGCCCAACACGCAATATCGCGCTCTATCAGGACAAGGTCTTTCTCGCGACTTACGACGCCGCCATCGTGGCGCTTGAGGCGCGCACCGGCAAATTGCTGTGGCGAACAGTGAAGGCAGATTATCGGCAAGGCTATACCCATACGGCAGGGCCCTTCATCGCAGGCGGGGTCGTGGTTAGCGGCATCAATGGCTGCGAACGCTACAAGAAAACGGGATGCTTCATCACGGGGCATGACCCCGACACTGGCAAAGAATTGTGGCGCACCTCAACCATCGCGCGGCCGGGCGACCCCAATGATGCCAGCTGGGGCGGCCAGCCCGTTGAACTGCGCGCCGGCGGCGACAACTGGATTACCGGGAGCTATGACCCGCAGTTGAACCTCTATTATTTCGGCACGTCGCAGGCGAAACCTTGGGTCGCGGCAAGCCGCGGCATGACCCCTGCGGACGCTGCCCTTTACACCAACTCGACACTGGCGCTCGACCCGCGCACCGGAAAATTGCAATGGCACTTCCAGCATGTTCCCGGTGAAACACTGGACATGGAGACCGGTTTTGAGCGGGTGCTGGTGGACGTGGGGCCAGACAAGTTCGTCCTCACGGCTGGCAAGGATGGCCTGTTATGGAAGCTCGACCGTCGCACCGGTAAATTCGTCGCGGTCACCGAAACGCTGTATCAAAATATCTTTAAGTCCATCGACCATGCGACTGGTCGCGTGGAATACCGCGATGACATCATGAACGCCGGGGTGGATGATCGGGTTTCGGTTTGTCCCAGCATCTATGGCGGCCATAACTGGCAGGCCAGTGCCTATGACCCAGCAAGCAATGCCCTAGTGCTCCCGTTGCACCAATTGTGCGTCGACATGACCGGTCGCGCCGTGGAGCGTAAGGACGGCGGCGGTGGTTTTGGCGGTGAATCGACCGTTTACCCCATGCCCGGGACAGATGGCATGCTCGGTCGCCTGAGCGCCATCGATGTCACAACCCTGAAGCCGCGTTGGTCGCACACGCAGCGTGCGATGTTCATGACCTCCGCTTTGACCACGGGCGGCGGCCTTGTCTTCATTGGCGACCTGGATCGCTACTTCAAGGCCTTCGACATGAAGACCGGCAAGGTTCTTTGGCAAACGCGCCTCGGTTCAGCGCCGCACGGCTACCCGGTCAGCTACGCCGCCGGAGGCAAGCAGTATATCGCTGTGACCACGGGCATGGGCGTGTTCAAGCTGATGACCGCGCAACAAAGCCCGGACATTTATCAGCCGAACGGGGGCAATATGCTGTACGTGTTCGAGCTGGCCGACTGACAATCGGCGGCGCGGCTGCGGCATGCAGAAGCGAACACGGAGCATCCTTAACCAGCACCATCAAAGCCAAGGGCTTTGACGGTCGATCCCATAGACAGCGTCGAGAAGCGGGCGTGCGCCCGCTTCGAGCGCCCAAAGCATCCCGAAGCACAAAATCAGCCCTCTTCCCCCGACGGTGATTAGTCGTAGATCGGGCGCAATTCCTTATCGAGATAGTAACGGGTCATCGCCATCGACGCGAGCAGGTCTGGTGATCCGTCATATTCAATCGACATCCAGCCCTTGAAGTCGTGCTTCTTGAGCAGGTGGTAGAGGCCCTTCAGGTCCAGTTCCCCCTGGCCCGGTTCCCAGAACCAGCGCGTCCCATCATCCGTGATTTCGGGGTCTTGCGCGTAACGCACGCTATCGGGCTGCTTGGCGGATGCTGTATCCTTCAGGTGGAAGGTGCTGATCCGCTCATGATAATCTTCATAGAAGGTCAGCAGGTCTTCCCCTATGATCGAAATCTGCGCGGTGTCGATGCAATAATGGACAAAGCGCGGATCGGTTGAGTCGATCAGCTCGCGATGGTTGGGCAGGTTGATCGCGCAGAAAAACTCATTGTGCAGCCCGATCTTCACGCCATGGTCTGTTGCGTAACGACCAATCTCGTTCATCACCTTGGCGCATTGCTGCACTTCCTCGCGGCTCAAGGGGCCGGTTCCAAAATAATTCTGGGTTGGGCAAGTGTTCATATAGTGGCCGCCGAACTTGGCGATCAAATCCACC
>JACCDI012228259.1_pt1 | contig 10360 bp, 11 predicted proteins | sample 7442791 | NCBI WGS metagenome assembly JACCDI01 (sample SAMN15323434, study PRJNA562643) | freshwater metagenome | isolation source: river surface water | place: USA:Blue River Watershed | collected 2017-08-15
ACTCGGTATCTGATTGGTATATGAAAGTCATAGAAAAGTCATTTTTTCCCGAATTGCGGTATACGAAGTGGTATATGAATATTTCGGTATATCTGCGTTACACGAAAAAAAAAAGCCGTATACCGATGTATAGCGACCTTTTTTTTTTGCCGTGCATCACTATCGTGTCAAGCACACAACAAGAAGATTCAAAAGTTTGTGCTTCATATCCACCCTTACCTTAGACAGTCCTCCCTTGATTATCAAGATCCACTGTGTTGTTATCATTAATTTTGGAAATTGTAAAAGGGAATAACATTCATTAAAAAAGCTTATTGAAATTATTACCTTCATACTTGTTAATAACCAAAATAATTGTTACATCACAAGTGAGCTTAGCACAAATATACAAAAATAATTTGCACTTGAGTAGATCCACAACCAGAGAAATATTTTTCATTTTGCATTTTGAAGTCAGAATATTCTGAAGTCTGGGGTACAAATAAGACCTTCATCATCCAATTGCAATATATATATGTTGCTCTGTGGAAATGAAAGAATGAATGAAATGGTTGTTTGCCATTTTGTTGGTGATGTAGTTTATGTTGAAAATGAGTATCTAAATTGTGGTGACACCTTTGCCCACAACAGTGTGTGAAATTCCTGGAAACGAATCGAATTCAGATGCACCCAGAGCAAAAATGTCTTGGTGTAGACTTTATTTAATTCATTGGCAGAAACCAAAATGAATTTATAGGACATTAGAGAGCCTGATAGCAGTTGCTGTCAGACTTGCTATTACCATTCTGACAATAAAGGTATCTAATTGACCATCACTCAGAAAACTGTATGAAGGTTTCCAAGTACCAAAAAAGAGAGGGACATTTAATGTTGAAAGGAATTGTAATTGATCCATATAATATTCATGAGCATATGCAGTTCACAATTTTATACATACTTCTAAAAGCTATTTGCATTGATCAAGCTATTGAGGGTTATAGTTTGGACAAGATGAAATGTTGTTATGGATCCTATTGTGAATGGATATCATCCATAGTGGTAATGATGAACTCAAGATTGTTCAATTCATGTGTTGGAGATAGAATTGTCAAATTTTGATTGAAATTGAAACATGAAAATTATTAGGAATTGTAAAATGGCTTTGAATGTCTTGCAAAGTCTCACAATGGAGCATGCAAACATATGAATTATTTTCCTGATTCTATCATTAGTTTGTTATGTGTGTCAATTTTTCAATATCATTAACAACTTTGAATGCACAAAAGAAGAGCTAAACAAAATGACATGGGGAATTCAAACAACAGAAGCATTCACCATCATCCTCTCTAGTGAATTTCTTCTCCATAGGTCAGCATGCAATAATGGGGATGTATGAAAAGCATATGTTGCTATTTATGACACTTTTGGGGGTAGATTTGATTGGATCAAAGAGAGACTAATGACTAGATTACATTGGCTCCATCTGCCTAATTTTGAATGTTCACAGCATATTACAAATAAAATCTGTCTACATGCATGAAAACCAATTTAGGAGTGGCTGTTACTCTTGGTTGGATGTATTGTTTATGTAAATTTTATTGGTAGATAGTAAAAAACTATCTAGATCAATAGTCAAAATAACATAGATTACCATTGATCACTATGGCTGCAAAAGATCAAAAAGACAACTGATGAAAATAATTACTAGGGAAAATACCTGATAATACTTTGAGAGATGAAACCACTAAGACATAAGTCAACTTGTAGCAGAGCAGTTTCAACAAAAGTACAAACAAAACTTGCCAGCAGTTTGATACCTAACAGTAGCAAGAAATGATAGTCAGATATCTTTCACAATATTAAACCTTACACTAGATACTTTGTTCACTATTGACAACAAGATACATCCTTGGGCTTTCACCAAATCTGGATACATGGGTTTGGTATGCAGTATTGTGAAACCACTTGCCCATATGTCAACTTATGACATAGTGGTTTCAACATTAAGTACTGTATCCATATGCTTTCAAAGATTGGATATGGGGGCACTTTCGATAAAGATTGCAGTGATTCTGATTTGAAAAATCTGAAACTGGCTTGATTCCCATTGGTTTTACATAGTACTTGAACAGTCTAAATTGTAATACAATGAAATTGCTTTTCTTGGATCTTGAATACTCAGCAAATGCAATAAAGAAAATTATGTCAAAGTCATTTCCTGTTGCATAGGTGAAATCTCTGATACTTTAATGGCCTCTTTGATGATTGCTATGAGGAATTCTTTAATCCCTCGTATTATCAACCGTTCTGTAATTGATTACTATGTATATTTTCCTGACTTCTTTGGAATACCAAAGACTGCAAAGACCCATTCATTTTTATCTGCTACCTTTCCTGGCAGCCTGTGCATGGCTTCAATGTATCATTGACTGAAAACTTCATCTCTTGTTGAATCCAGATAGTTAAGTGGAATCAGGTATGTACACGCATAATATGGTTGGACATTGTGTTCGAAATTGATGAATGCATCCTCTCCCATCTAATGGCCTTGATTTTGGCTAGTTCTTTTTGAGGACAGTAAGTAACTTTCCTTACTGGTCCTTGAATTTGTTCTACTGTGTTGCAATTGACTGGAGATATGCCAGTCTGGAAAGGGGGCTTTGTGAGGTCAGCTCCCACTACTGCATGCATTGAATTTTTTGAAGGGTGGTTGGTCCCACAGCAAAAACACATGGTTTATATATACCATCAGGTTGCATACCTTCCATCTGTATTGGAAATGTTGGAAATGTTGGTAAATGTTGGTATACTTTATCAACAACCCCAAAATGTCTGATAAATTTCACAGGAATAGGATCAAATCACATGGCATATATATATGTGTAGAATGTAAGAGCAAAAAATATGACACTTTTCTTTTTGAAGCATATTTGGCCTTCTCAGCACAAGAGAAGCACAGCTTACACATGGAAAATGAAAATGCATACTTGGGACTTGGGAGTATCTTCTTTTTCCCTACAGTTTGAAAATGAGCTTTTGTCTACCATACATATAACAGAAAAAGAAAAACTGATAAAAAAGTTTCAGTCATGTTTGAAATTATTTGGTCATTTTTGTAGATTGAGAATGTACTGAATTATGATCAAAAGCATAAAAATGATACAGAGGCCTATTCATTGTTTTTTTACAGCTCAAATTTTAAAACAACTTTTAAATTTAATTTTGAACTGTTTTGAATGTGTTATTTTTCCTGTTGAACCAAATCAGCTTAGAGCAATGAAGTTTGGGTTATCAACAGGATTGTGAATACTATGAAGTAATTGATTGAACTCATTGGTATCCAAGGTGTTTTGGTTTTGTTGCTTATATTGTAACAACCCTCACATATTAAACACTTTGTTGTGAACTGCAACTTACCTTTGTGCATATTGGCATTTATACTCCTTTCAATGATTAATTGATTTATTAAATTTTTTCAAATGAATTGGTATCATAATGTTACTCATTATTTGAGACAAAACAATCCATCTGATGAAGAATTGACATAGAATACCTACTCACCTCCTTTTTTATTTTTCCTCATTATTTGTAGCTATTCAATTGGATTGAATTTATAAGTCAGGTCAATAAAATCAAATTCATGAAACAAGCATAGTAGCAATTTGAAACAAAAATGGTTAGGCATTTTTCAAAATTAAAATGCTCTGATGAGACATTTCACAATTATTTGTGTTGTTCTATGTTGCTGATGATCTGATGATGTGACCAGTTATAGCTGTTGAATGGTGATAAAACACGAAATTTCCAACTAAAATTTTGTCTTAGTGTACTTAAAAATTAACATTTAATATTTCCTGCTACAAAAACTTCGAAAACTATACAGCAGTACCCAGAAAATTTTTGCTCCTTTCCACCACCTCACCGTCTTGCTTATTTACATTATCAATCCCCAACATTGAAAAATGAGGTTTAACCAAGTAGCTGTTCCATTGTTCTCCTTGAGCTATGCAAGACAGTGACAGTTACAACAACCAAACAGGCAAGTTAGGCAATAAACAGAGGAGCCTGTGATGTAGGCTGATGCTGCAGACAATGCTCAAGACAATGACTGTGGCTTCAACTCTGTCATCAGAGAGTCTGATTTGGATGACAAGGGATATCTGTTGCTTTGTGAGGAGTGGTAAAAACCCAAATGGGACTGGACATTCCTATTGGAGAGGAGGGGTGGTTACACCATTCAATTAGGATGCAAAAGGAGGAGAAGAGGGAGAGAAAGAGGAGGATGCATAGATGGAAGCAATCAGGAGAAAGATAAGGTGGACAAGAATACGATAGGGGAGTTAAATTTTTGCATAGCAATGGTAAGGAGTGGAGGCTGAAAAGATTAGATAATGAAATTAGTTAGACAAATCACATAAAATTCAAAAATAATTATCTTCTTCACAAGCACCAATAAATTTTGTCTTGACAAAAGTGAGGAGTGGAGGCTGACACAGACTATTAGATACTAAAATAAAATTAAATTCCAAAAATTTACCTTCTCCAAGAGTGTCAATAATGTTTGACTTGGCAACAGTGAGAATGAATAAGATGAAACAAAACATGCCTTCCTCAAGAGCACCAAATCTTCAAGGAAATAATTCAATGGCTGCTTTTTTATTTTTTAAGATACTTCTACTGATGTGTCTATCATTTTTTAATTTATTTCTTGCACCAAGGAACAAACATTGTGGGGGTTACTCCAATTTAATTTCATGAGATTCAATTTCGTCTAATATCATGAAAACTGAAAAATGGAAAAACTGAATTTTTGACAGGATCAGAGGGAACAAGGGAAAAAGGGTGAGGACACACCACAATGAATTTTTGTGCTTGCAATGAAAATCTTTGATGGACACTTTATTCTTCATTGTGGGAATCAATACTAGTGTTACAATCCCAAAAATAGGCTTTGAGAAGGATACCTTCAACCGAGGAATCAAATTAGTCTTGCAAAGGATAATTTGGAAGATTAGGATGAATTGCAAGTTTTATTGTTATAGGGGGAAGTGAGGACACATGAATGGCTGCTAGGACACACCATGGACATGTGACTGAGCAAAAATGCATGAATATGGCTGGCTATCTCATTCTGTCCCTGATATTTTATGACATGTCGCCTGGCTGGGATATGACTGTGACATTTCCAACTAAGTATCTGATAAAGAATTGGCATTGAATACCTACTCACCTCCCTTTCTGTTTTCCCTCACTTTGTGTAGTGATTCAACTGTATTGAATCTATAAATCATGGCAATAAAATTAACAACATTAAACCTAAGTCAAAAATACAGTTTGTTTTGTCAAATTTAAAATGTACATCACATTGTCATTGCACCATTGTAAGTAATTACATACATCAAAGGGGTTTTATGTCAGCCATTTTTTAATGACAATGCTGCTGTCACATGACTAATATATGCAATTATTCAACTCACTACAAACATCAACAACCCATTTAAATAAATAAATAAATAAATAAATGAATAAATAAATAAATAAAAATATTATAATGATCACTGAAATATGCACTAAAAATTTTTATGTAAGCACTTTTTTCCTCCCTCCAGTTTTCCTACCGAGGGAAAAGTGAAAAATTATTGTTAACCACAGTGTCCACTCTTTTGGATGACCATGTCATGGCTTTCAGGAATTTTTAGCCAACATTACTACATTTTAGATAAAATAAATTGAACAATTTTTTGAGCTAACATACTTGAGTAGAAATTAATTTTTAAATTTTTGGACAGTCTGCACTGAGCTGTGGCCAGCATGATCAGCTAAGTATCTGCCTCCCTACCCTGGCAACAAACAAACAAGTCAGCAATGTTGCTTGGAGGGGAGCACCCATTGGTGCAGTTGCAATTGCCAGAATGGATGGTTGCTAAAGAAATATTGTGGCAACGATAGATGGCTGAGTCCCTTGCCATTACTGTCATTGTGGTGTTTTTTGTGGCACCCCCCTCCTCATGAGTCCTCACAAGACTGCAAGATTCACAAGTTGTGGTAGGCATTTTTTTGGAATCGGTTCATTTGAAATATTCTAAATATAAATAAAAAATAAGCAAGATCAGCAGTCATGTGTTTTGGGCATACAACAAACCTCTGTCATGTGACTCAGATACAAAAGAATGAAAAATGTTGTTGGTTGTCACACTTTTTTGTCATTTTAACAACAAACCCATTTTGTTGCATTATGAAAACATCATTTTATCATCAATTCCAACAAAGCATGAAACAAACATTGTTGCAATTTGAAACAAAAATTGTTAGGCAATTTTCAAAATTGAAAATGCTTTGATGAAAAATTGTAACTTACTTTTGTTGTTCCATGTTACTGATATCCCTGATATCCTTATGACATGGCCTTTTTTTGTTCATCAAGGGGGGCCAAAATTTTTAGAAATGATCAAAACTTAGCAAACATGCAAAATGACGAAACAAAAACAAGAGAAAATAAATATGTCTACACAAATAATGAAAATTGATTGACTTATCACTTGTTTCCATGACATTCTTATTTAAATGTTTACAATGCAAGATGAGTACAAACTTGACAATCAGCCAGTCTTACAATAAGCACACTTGAAAACAGAACTTGAAGTGTCTTGGGAATCATGAGGAAGTAATGTTGGAGAAATTGATATTGGAACTGGGGATGACTTGGTACCAAACAGCTACACCATGTCATGGCCCCAGTTTCCTTGGCAATGCCTTTTATCCTCCCATCCAGAATTCAATGTCAGAACATTAAGAGCATAACTTGTTAAGTTTTGGGATCATTTTTATCAGGTAGTAGGACTGGGGCCATGAAAACATATACAAAAACAAACTTGAGGATCAACAGACTTGAGGATCTACAAGTCTTATTGACAATTTCAACATATCAAAATTGACACTTTTCACAGTGATGAACTGGGATAACCTAAGAGTGGACAGAACCTTACACCACTGACCAAGGCCTATTTTGGGTGTTTGAAATTATCAAATGACTCTTTCATCCTACCATTCAGAATCCAAGAAAACAACTTGCCTCTAAAGAGTGGGCTCATTGTTGGACTTGAATTGGGGCTTCCCCTAGGGCTTCTCATAGGGCTTCCCATAGGACTTCCTGTTGGTCATCCCATAGGATTTGTAGTATGACTCAACACAATGCAAATAAAAATGCCATTGCTGTAACTAACAGATCACCCATCACTAATGAAGCATTACAACAAGCAGGATTGGTTGGCAGATATATGTTGAGCAACATGCCTATAGAGAGGCAATAAGGACAAGTCTATACATTAAACCACTGGCAAGGACAGTATCCATGGCAACCATTGGCCATGACAGATGGCTGAGAGAAATGGCAACAGAAGACAGTGGTGCTGGAAACGTTGGTGTAAGAGATGGGGGAGATGGCTTGCAGATACGTCAGGGATAGATGACTGGGGAGGAACAGAAATGAGAGACAGTGGTGTAGGAGACAGAAGGGGGAGACAGATGCAGACAATGGCATCACATGAGACGGCTGAGGGATTCAGCTGTGTGATGTGGAGTGTAGATTTGAAGAGATAGTGGCACAGGAGACAACAGGGTGAGATAGCAGGGAGAAAGGGCTAAGGGAGACAGTGTTGCAGGAGAAGTCAGGGGGGGACAGTGATGAGAGACATTGACACAGGAGACAACAGGGAGAGACAGCTATATGAGACAGTAGCACGTAAGACAGCAGAGGGAGATGACAGCAAATGATGGAAATGAGAGAGAATGACGCAGGAGATGGTGGGAAGATAGTTGGGAAAGATGGCTGCAGGATGTTGTGGCACACAACCTGGCTGAGGGATATTTCAGTGCAGGAGAGGACAAGAAGAGACACTGGGGGAGATGGCAGGGAGAATTGGACAGACATTGGTAAGATATGGCAAAAGATATGACAGAAAGAGATGACAGCACACAAGAGAGCTGAGATAAGTTTTTATGCAGATGATTTTCTTGAGTGTTTTGGGATGTGGTGTAAAGTTACATTTATTTTAATTGTTTTTGAAATATTTTTTAATGTATTGTTAATGAGTGAAGAGGCAACATTGTAGTGTCTGACCTTTTGTTATTTGAAAATTTCAGTGTTTTTGTATGTTGTAACAATCATGACACTCTCTCATTTTTGATGGGTTGTAACTATGTGAATTGATATTGTAATGACATGCAAAAAGTCATAGATTGTCTTGTAGTTAGTATTTATTGACTGGAAAAGTTTTGCCAAATGAACATAGCTATCTCCTTTGATGTTACATGCAAGTAATACCAAAGAAAAGTAGGTATTCCATGTATTTGCCTCATGATATGATGCAGTTAAATATTGTAGGGACCCCCTCTTGTGATATGTATCATAGTTGATTGATCTTCTTAGGTCACTATTTATAGATTGTCTTGTAATTAGTGAATTGAAAAGTTTTTCTAAAACAATGTAGAGATCACCTTTGATGTTACATACAAGAAATACCAAAGAAAAATAGGCATTAACTGTACTTGACTCATCTTGACATAATGCAATCAAAAAAATCGTTTGGACTCCCTCTTGTGATTAGTATTATAGTTGATTGATCTTCTTAGGTCACTATTCGGCACATTTCAATGTGGCTGTCATGTCACATTGAATGCACACAATGTTGATAGATTTGATAGTGTTGTATTGGTCGATATTGATATTTGGTGATTGAATTCGATTGTATGAATGAAAGTGCTATTGCAGTGTGATAGACCACATTTCATCATGCTTTGTTAATGTGTTTAGGTACTTAACATTCAAGCAAAGTAATCATTCAAGCAAAACCAATTATCAATGCAATTTGAGATATCCTGACTCAACACATGGTGCATCAAGTTAGTTTTGGCAAAGACAAAAATAGACTTCTTGATACCATTTACTACATACACACTTATATGGAGATGATGAAATAACCTTCCATCTTGTAAAGGTTGTTTTTTTGTCCTCCAAATCCACTACAGACATCCTACACACCTTCAATGGAAACAAATACATTGATTCTGCAGCCAACCACATTTTTTATAATTACATAAATGTTGGTTACATCAACTTGAAGTACAATGTTTCTACAGCTCTTAAGTGTTGGTTATACAACGGTGTAACAGTCAAACCAACTGACAGCTTGATTGGGATTATTTTAATTCTACTCATAATTTTTACTCATTGTAAAAATGAACAAAATGTATATCTGTGAATGACATAATTCCAGATCAAAATTTTGAATTTAGAGCATACAGTAATGATTGCTGTGATATGGTCAAACTTTTTATTTCACTAACAAACATGATAGTGAAAAATCTTCATGAACATGAGAAAGTGGAAGGAATCATGATGTGTAGCTTGAAATTCATATACTATGATTCAGCATATAATATATTTTTTTGTTTGTCATACATTGAAATAATATGGATTTACCTTAATACCAGGATTACTTCTGAAATCAAAGAGATATGTTACATTGTAACTCATTGATGTGTTCTTATTGTATTGTTTTCTTTATCCCGGTTAATGTTTTTTCATCAATTAACCAAATTATCATAATTCCTATGAATGCTCCACACCATCCTGCTGACCGCCTCCATAAGCCACAGGACCCTGACCAACAATCCCCACTGGTTCCCGCTCCGCAAATACCTTTTCTTTTCCATCCAAACCATAAATCACTGTCGAGAAGACATCCTTGATTCCATTCCGATTCTTCCTTCCCATCGCTTTATCACATATCACCTCGGCAGCCAATTTCCCACTAAGTGTTGCGCCCTCCATACTCCCCAGATATTTCTGAGAGACATAATCACCCGCCATGACAAAATTTTCAATAGGAGATTCCTGGCTTGGTCGATATTTGTTCCTTCCCGGGGTAGCCGCGTAGACACTCCTCGGGACACGAACTACGGTAGATTTCACCAAGCTTGCCTTTCGTTCATCCACTGCATTGGGACCGATTTCCAACGGAAACAATCGTTCCAACTCCAACATTGTCGCTTCGACAATTTCGTCATCGGATTTCGCAATCCAGTTAACTGGGGATCCAGCATCTGGAGAACAAGGGGCAAATACTAATTCTAACATAGAGCGATCATCATTGGCGTATTCCTCGCAGCAAGTGGACATGTCGGCGTAGACGCTAAGAAGGGGAGATCGACTGAAACAAAGTCCATCGACGGAGTTAAGCTTTTTGTCAAACCAGAGTTGTATATTGATCACCGGGATGCCTTCCAATTCGTCTAGTTGGCGGAAGTATGGTTTGGCGGACCATCGGGCGGGTGTTAGACGTTTGAATACATCCACCGGGACTGCGGAGACGTAGTAGTC
>JACCDI010176785.1_pt1 | contig 10357 bp, 9 predicted proteins | sample 7442791 | NCBI WGS metagenome assembly JACCDI01 (sample SAMN15323434, study PRJNA562643) | freshwater metagenome | isolation source: river surface water | place: USA:Blue River Watershed | collected 2017-08-15
ACCAGGAGCCAGACCCGTATGTCCAGCCGTCTTCCTTCGCGCAGAGACTGTGCCAATGCCATCCGCGCCCTCAGCATGGACGCCGTGCAGAAAGCCAATTCCGGGCACCCCGGCGCGCCCATGGGCATGGCCGACATCGCGCAGGTGCTGTGGAGCGATTTCCTCAAGCACAACCCCGTGAACCCGGGCTGGGTGAACCGCGACCGCTTCGTGCTCTCCAACGGGCACGGCTCGATGCTGATCTACTCCTTGCTGCACCTGAGCGGTTACGACGTCAGCATCGACGACATCCGCAATTTCCGTCAGCTGCATTCCAAGACGCCCGGTCACCCCGAGTTCGGCTACACCCCCGGCGTGGAGACCACCACCGGTCCGCTGGGTCAGGGTCTGGCGAACGCAGTGGGCATGGCCATCGCCGAGAAGACCCTGGCGGCCCAGTTCAATCGTCCCGGCTTCGATGTGATCGACCATTACACCTACGTGTTTGCGGGTGACGGCTGCCTGATGGAAGGCGTGTCCCACGAAGTCTGCTCGCTGGCCGGCACCCTGGGTCTGGGCAAGCTGATCGTGTTCTACGACGACAATGGCATCTCCATCGACGGCGATGTGGAAGGCTGGTTCACCGACGACACCGCCAAGCGCTTCGAGGCCTATGGCTGGCAGGTGCTGGCGGCCGACGGCCATGACGCCGAGCAGGTGGCGGCAGCCATTCACGTGGCGCAGACCGACGCCGCGCGCCCCACTCTGATCCGCTGCAAGACCGTGATCGGTTTCGGCTCGCCCAACAAGCAAGGCACGCACAATGTGCACGGCGCGCCGCTGGGCGATGCCGAGATCGCCGCCACCCGCGAAGCCCTGGGCTGGCCGCATGCGCCCTTCGAGATCCCGGCCGACATCCGCGCCGCCTGGGACGCCCGCGACAAGGGTTTCACCGCCGAGTCCGCGTGGAAGGAACAACTGGTCCGTTATGAGGAAGAGCACCCCGTGCTGGCCATGGAGCTGGTGCGTCGACTCAAGCGCCAGCTGCCCGGTCACTTCGATGAGCAGGCAGACGCCTACATCAAGGCCTGTCAGGACAAGGGCGAGACCATCGCCACGCGCAAGGCCTCGCAGAACTGTCTGGCAGCGTTCGGCCAGCACCTGCCGGAAATGATCGGCGGCTCGGCCGACCTCGCCGGCTCCAACCTCACGCTGTGGTCCGGCACCATGCCGATCACCGAGCGCGCCGACGGCAACTACATCAACTACGGGGTGCGTGAATTCGGCATGAGCGCCATCATGAATGGCATCGCGCTGCACGGCGGCTTCATTCCGTTCGGCGGCACCTTCCTGATTTTCATGGAATACGCGCGCAATGCCGTGCGCATGGCTGCGCTGATGAAGCAGCAGTGCATCTTCGTGTACACCCATGATTCCATCGGTCAGGGCGAGGACGGCCCGACGCACCAGCCCGTGGAGCAGATCGCCAACCTGCGCGTCACGCCGAACATGTCGGTGTGGCGTCCCTGCGACGCGGTGGAATCCGCCGTGGCCTGGAAGGCTGCCATCCTGCGCAGCGACGGCCCGACCTCGCTGGTGTTCTCACGCCAGAATCTGCCGCACATGGCGCGCACGCCCGAGCAGCTTGCCGCGATTGCGCGCGGGGCCTATGTGCTGAAGGACTGCGCTGGCACTCCTGAGCTGATCGTGATCGCCACGGGCTCCGAAGTGGCCATCGCGCTGGATGCTGTCACTGCACTGCAGGCCCAGGGGCTGCGTGCGCGCCTGGTCTCCATGCCGTCGACCGATGTCTTTGAGGCGCAGGACGCCGCCTACCGTGAGCAGGTGCTGCCCCAGGCGGTGCGTGCGCGCGTGGCTGTCGAAGCCGCCGCCGCGGACTACTGGTACAAGTACGTGGGCCTGGATGGCCGCGTGATCGGCATGCGCAGCTTCGGCGAATCCGCGCCAGGCCCGGTGCTGATGAAGGAATTCGGTTTCACCGTCGAGAACGTCGTCAGCACTGCTGCCGCCCTGTGTGGCAAGTGACGCCTTCTCCTGCATGAGAGTGCCATGTCCTACCGCATTGCCATAAACGGTTACGGTCGCATCGGTCGTTGCGTGCTGCGCGCGCTGCAGGAGTCGCGCGCGTATCCCGAGCTCGAGATCGTCGCCATCAATGATCTGACGGACACGCACTCGCTGGTCTATCTGACGAAGTACGACAGCACCCATGGCCGCTTCCCTGGCCAGGTCGACGGGCGCGAGGGTGTGCTGAGCATCGACGGCCGCGACATTGCAGTGCTCTCGCACAGCGACATCGCCGCCCTGCCCTGGGGCCGGCTGGGCGTGGACCTGGTGATGGACTGCACCGGCGCGTTTTCCGACCGCGCCACGGCGGCCCTGCATCTGGCGAGTGGTGCGCAGCGCGTGCTGCTGTCGCATCCTGCACAGAGCGATGTCGATGCCACGGTCATCTACGGCGTGAATCACAGCAGCCTGCGGCCGGAGCATCGCATCATCTCCAATGCGTCCTGCACCACCAATTGCGTGGTGCCTGTGATCCAGTGCCTGGACGCCGCCTTCGGCATCGAGAACGGCGTGATCACGACCATCCATTCCGCCATGAACGATCAGCCGGTCATCGACGCGTTTCATCACACCGACCTGCGCAAGACACGCAGCGCCGTGCAGTCGATCATTCCGGTGAACACCGAGATCGACAAGGGCATCGGTCGCATCCTGCCGCATCTGGAAGGCCGCTTCGCCGCCCAGGCCATGCGCGTGCCCACCATCAATGTCTCGGCCATCGATCTGACCGTGACGCTGCGCAGCGATGTGAACATGGACACGGTGAACGCGGCGATTCGCGCCGGTGCCCGCGCCTCGCTGCCCTTCGTGCTCGACTGCACCGAGGAACCGCTGGCGTCCTGCGATTTCAATCACGACCCGCGCTCGGCCATCGTCGACCTGAGTCAGACCCGCGTCAGCGGCACGCGCCTGGTGAAGGTGCTGGCCTGGTTCGACAATGAATGGGCGTTTGCCAACCGCATGCTGGATGTGGCAGAAACTATCCGACAACTCGACAACAGGAGCACGTCGTCGTCATGACAATCTTGAGAATGCAGGATCTGGATCTGCGCGGCAAACGCGTGCTGATTCGCGAAGACCTGAACGTGGCCGTGAAGAACGGCGTCATCGCCAATGACACCCGCATCGTCGCCGCCGCTCCCGCCATCAAGGCCGCGCTGGACGCCGGCGCCCGCGTGATTGTCATGTCGCATCTGGGCCGCCCCGAAGAGGGCAAGCCCATCAGCGAGCAGCCTGGTGCCTCACTGGCGCCCGTGGCCGCGCGTCTGCAGCAGCTGCTGGGTGTGCGCGTGACGCTGGCGCAGGACTATTTCAGCCACCCGGAACAGGCCCTGCCTGCCGCTGGTGAAGTGGTGCTGCTGGAGAACGTGCGCATCAATGCGGGCGAGGAAGCCAATGCGGATGACCTGGCACGTCGCTATGCGGCGCTGTGCGATGTCTTCGTGATGGACGCCTTCGGCACCGCCCACCGCGCCCAGGCCAGCACCCACGGTGTCGCGAAGTTCGCGCCAGTGGCCTGCGCCGGTCCGCTGCTGGGCAGCGAGCTGGATGCGCTTGAGCTGGCCCTGAAGAAACCCGCACGGCCCATGCTGGCCATCGTCGGCGGTGCCAAGGTGTCGAGCAAGCTGCAGGTGCTGGAGAGTCTGGCCGGCATCGTCGACCAGCTGATCGTCGGCGGCGGCATCGCCAACACCTTCCTGCTGGCGGCCGGTCACCCGGTCGGCAAATCGCTGGTGGAACTCGATCTGGTGGACACCGCGCGTGCCCTCATGAGCAAGACGAGCATTCCTCTGCCGGTGGACGTCGTGGTGGCGAAGAGCTTCGCGGCGGACGCCGAAGCCACTATCAAGCCGGTGGCGGAAGTCGCCGCTGACGACATGATCCTGGACATCGGTCCGCAGACAGCGGCCGCGTTCGCGCAGATCATCGCCGGCATGCAGACCATCATCTGGAACGGACCGGTCGGCGTGTTCGAATTCGACAGCTTCGCCAAGGGCACCGAGGCGGTGGCCAGGGCCGTCGCTGCCAACCAGGGTTTCTCGATTGCCGGCGGTGGCGAGACCATCGCGGCCATCGACAAGTTCGAGGTCACTGCCGACATCTCCTACATCTCCACGGGCGGCGGTGCCTTCCTGGAATTCGTGCAGGGTGAAACCCTGCCGGCAGTGCAGATACTGGAGGAAGTCGGCGCCCGTCACGCACATCATTCAACGGAACACACAACGAGGTAATCCATGGCACTCATCAGTCTGCGTCAGCTGCTGGACCACGCCGCCGAGCACAGCTACGGCGTCCCGGCCTTCAACGTCAACAACCTGGAACAGGTTCGCGCCATCATGGAAGCGGCCAGTGAATGCAACAGCCCGGTCATCCTGCAGGCCTCGGCCGGGGCGCGCAAATACGCCGGCTCCAACTTCCTCAAGCACCTGATTCAGGCCGCCATCGAGGAATTCCCCCATATCCCCATCGTGATGCACCAGGATCACGGCGTGTCACCGGCGGTGTGCCAGCGCTCCATCCAGCTGGGCTTCTCGTCCGTGATGATGGACGGCTCTCTCGGGGAAGACGGCAAGACACCCATGGACTATGACTACAACGTGCGCGTCACGCGTCTGACCGTCGAGATGGCGCATGCCTGCGGCGTGTCCGTGGAAGGCGAGATCGGCTGTCTCGGCTCGCTGGAAACCGGCATGGCGGGCGAGGAAGACGGCATCGGCGCCGAGGGCGTGCTCTCCATGCACCAGATGCTGACCGATCCGGAAGAAGCCGCCCGCTTCGTGGACGACACCGGCGTGGACGCGCTGGCGATCGCCGTGGGCACCAGCCACGGCGCCTACAAGTTCAGCCGTCCGCCTACAGGCGACACGCTGGCCATCGAGCGCATCAAGGAGATCCACCGTCGCATTCCCAACACGCACCTGGTGATGCACGGGTCGTCGTCCGTGCCGCAGGAGTGGCTGGCCATCATCAACCAGTACGGCGGTCAGATCGGCGAGACCTATGGCGTGCCGGTGGAAGAGATCCAGGAAGGCATCCGCCACGGCGTGCGCAAGGTGAACATCGACACCGACCTGCGTCTGGCCTCCACGGGCGCGGTGCGCAAGTTCATGGCGGAGAACCCGTCCGAATTCGACCCGCGCAAGTTCCTGGCCCCGACCATCAAGGCCATGAAGTCCGTGGTGAAGGCGCGACTGGAAGCCTTCGGCACCGCGGGTCAGGCGGCCCGCATCGGCAAGGTGTATTCGCTGGAGGAAATGGCCGAGCGTTACGCGCGCAAGGCCTGATCGGCGCACGGCGGCGGCACGCGAGGAGGGCAAGGGATGTTTCACCAGGCCGACATCGATGCCCTGCAGGCGGCGCTGACGCCCTGTCGCTTTCACCACAGCAGTGCCGGGCTGCCGGCACTCATGCCCTATCTGCAGTTCTATGGCCTGCCACTGCCCTCCCCCACGCTGCACATCAGTGCCGGGGTGCTGGAGAGTGGCGGCCTCCGCCTCTTCTGTCAGTACCATGCCGCGCGCGAGCCAGCCTCGCGCGGCACGGTGTTCGTCATGCACGGCTACTACGATCACGGCGGGCTCTACGGCCGGCTGCTGCAACATCTGCTTGAACTGGGCCTGGGCGTGGTGCTGTTCGACCTGCCGGGCCACGGTCTTTCCTCCGGCGCACGCGCCAGCATCGACGCCTTCAGCCAGTACACCGATGCGCTCGAAGCGGTGTTGCAGCAGGCTGCGGGCGATGCGCTGCCGCAGCCCTGGCATCTGCTGGGTCAGAGCACCGGCGGCGCCATCGCCATGGACTACACGCTGCGGCATTGTCAGCAAGGCAGTGGGCAGGTGAAGAAAGTGGTGTTGCTGGCGCCGCTGGTGCGACCGTATCAGTGGTGGCGGGGCCGTGCGCTGCACGCTGTCTTGAAGCCTTTCGTGAAGGGCATTCCGCGCAGCTTTGCCGACAACAGTCACGACAAGGCTTTCCTGCACTTCGTGCGTGAGCGGGACCCCTTGCAGAGCCGGCAGTTGTCGGCCCGCTGGGTCAGTGCGCTCAAGAAGTGGATGCCTGACTTTGTATCCGGCCCGCCCTGTTCCGCTGCGCTGGAGGTGATTCAGGGCACGGGCGACACGACGGTGGACTGGGTCTACAATCTGCAGGCGATTGCGCGGCGGTTTCCCCGGGCGCACATCACGAAGATCGCGGGCGCCCGGCATCATCTGGTGAACGAGGCCGCGCCGTATCAGCAGCAGCTTTTCGCCATACTGGACAAGGTGTTCCAGTAAGCGTGCCTGCGATCAGAACAGCACGCGCGAACGGATCGTGCCCTTGACCTGGTTCAGTTTCTCCAGCGCCACCTTGCTGTACGCCACATCGATGTCCATCACCACGTAGCCGATCTCTTCGTTGGTCTGCAGATACTGCGAGCGGATGTTGATGCCGTTGTCGGAGAAGATGCTGTTGATCTGCGAGAGCACACCCGGCACGTTGCGGTGAATGTGCAGCAGTCGGTGCATGCCCGGGTGTGCCGGCAGCGACACTTCGGGGAAATTCACCGAGGTGAAGGACGAGCCGTTGTCGCTGTACTTCACCAGTTTCTCGGCCACTTCGAGGCCGATGTTCTCCTGCGCTTCCATGGTGCTGCCGCCGATGTGGGGCGTGAGGATGCAGTTGTCGAACTCGCGCAGCGGCGAGAGGAATTCGTCCTCGTTGGAGCGCGGCTCCACCGGAAACACGTCGATGGCTGCGCCGGCGAGATGACCGTTGTGCAGGGCTGCTGCGAGTGCGTCGATATCCACCACGGTGCCACGCGAGGCATTGATGAGGATGGCGCCCTTCTTCATCCAGCTCAGCTGCTCGGCGCCGATCATGTTCTCTGTCTGCGGTGTTTCCGGCACATGCAGACTCACCACATCACAGGTCTGCAGCAGTTCCTTCAGCGACGACAACTGCACGGCATTGCCCAGGGGCAGCTTGGTGACGATGTCGTACAGATACACCTTCATGCCCATGGACTCGGCCAGCACACTCAATTGCGAGCCGATGTTGCCGTAACCGATCAGGCCCAGCTTCTTGCCGCGGGCCTCGAAAGAGCCGGTTGCAATCTTTTGCCACACGCCGCGATGGGCCTGGGCATTCTTCTCGGGAATGCCGCGCAGCAGCAGGATGGCCTGCGCGATCACCAGTTCCGCCACACTGCGCGTGTTCGAGTACGGCGCATTGAAGACGGGAATGCCACGCTGCAGCGCCGCAATCAAATCCACCTGATTGGTGCCGATGCAGAAGCAGCCCACCGCCTGCAGTTTCTCGGCGGCCTCGAAGACCTTGCGCGTCAGCTGCGTGCGCGAGCGAATGCCGATGAAGTGCACATTGCGCACCTTCTCGATGAGTTGTTCCTCGGACAGCGAGGTCTTGAGATATTCGATGTTCGTGTAGCCGGCCTGATTCAAGGTGTCGACGGCGCTCTGATGCAGACCTTCGAGAAGAAGGAATTTGATCTTGCTCTTTTCGAGTGATTTCGGATTCATGAGGCAGTGTGTTCTCTTGGCGTGTGGCTGCAGGAAGACAGGGCGCCTATGGTAGCATAGGCCCGTCGCAAATTTACTGGGGTTGTCCTTTCGATGAACGCATTGCCCGCACCTTTGATGGCCGCACTCACGCAGATCGTGGGTGCCGACAAGCTTCTGTCCGATGCCGATTCCCTCGCGCATTACGGTCGTGACTGGACGAAAGCGCATGAGCCCCGCCCCGCAGTCATCGCGCTGCCCTCCTCCATCGAACAGGTGCAGGCCATCGTGCGTCTTGCCAACGAGCACGGCATTGCGCTGGTGCCCTCGGGCGGACGCACGGGTCTGAGCGGCGGTGCCGTGGCGGCCAATGGCGAGATCGTCGTGGCGTTTGATCGCATGAACAAGATCCTGAGCTTCGATGCCACTGATCGCCAGGTGGTGTGTCAGCCCGGTGTCGTCACCGAACAATTGCAGAATTTCGCCGAGGAACAGCAGCTGTTCTACCCGGTGGATTTCGCGTCCTCCGGCTCCAGTCAGATCGGCGGCAACGTCGCCACCAATGCCGGTGGCATCAAGGTCATCAAGTACGGCCTCACTCGCGACTGGGTGGTGGGCATGAAAGTGGTGACGGGCGACGGCACGCTGCTGGACCTGAACAAGGGCCTGATCAAGAACGCCACAGGATATGACATGCGGCACCTGTTCATCGGTTCCGAAGGCACGCTCGGTTTCATTGTGGAACTGACCATGAAACTCGCCACGCCACCGAAGGACCCGACGGTGCTGGTGCTCGCGGTCGAGACGATGGAAGCGGCCATGCATGTGCTGCAGACTTTCCAGTCACGCCTGCCGCTGATGGCTTTCGAATTCTTTTCCGAGAAGGCCCTGCGTCATGTGATCGCCGAGAAAGGTCTGCAGCGTCCCTGTGAAACCGTCGGTGATTTCTACGCGCTGATCGAGTTCGAGAATCTCACGGAACAGACCATGGATCAGGCCATGGAGGCGTTCGAATTCTGCGTGGAGCAGGGCTGGGCGCTGGACGGCACGATCAGTCAGAATTCCTCTCAGGCGCGGGATCTGTGGCGTCTGCGTGAAGACATTTCCGAGACCATTTCCCGCTTCACGCCCTACAAGAATGACATCTCGGTGAAGGTGTCCCAGGTGCCCGCATTCCTGCATGAAGTCGATGCCATCGTCACGCAGCAATACCCCGACTTCGAGATCATCTGGTTCGGTCACATCGGCGACGGCAATGTGCACTTGAACATTCTGAAACCCGAGGGTCTCGACAAGGCGGTGTTCTTCAAGCAGTGCGCTGAAGTCAGTCTCGACATCTTCGCCTGCGTGCAGCGTTTCGGTGGCAGTATTTCGGCCGAACATGGCGTCGGACTGTTGAAGAAACCCTTCCTGGCCTACAGTCGCAGCGCCGAGGAAATTGCCTACATGAAGGCCATGAAGAAGCTGTTCGATCCTCGTGGCATCATGAATCCCGGAAAGATTTTCGATGCCGGCGCGCAATGAGGCGCCCGGCCTCGCCTGAATCGGCAGAAAAACAGCAAAAAACAGCCACTTTTCGCTTGCCCATGTGAGAAATCCATATTCCATCCGTTCTTATATAGGGTTACACTTCGGGCGAATCCTGCGGGATTCAAGGGTTGGCAGCGATGCTGGCCATGTATCTAATTTTCAAGAACAAGAGAGAAATATGTCAGAGCAAGTAGAAGGTACTGTTAAGTGGTTCAATGACGAGAAGGGCTTCGGTTTCATTGAGCAGGAAGGTGGGAAGGACGTATTCGTTCACTTTAGCGCAATTAACGGTTCCGGAAGAAAAACTCTTCACGAAGGCCAGAAAGTCACAATGAACGTGACTCAAGGTCAAAAAGGTCCGCAAGCAGAGAACGTGACTCCTCTGTAAAAAACGAACGCGGAGTATCGCAAGATACTCCGCGTTTTTTTTACTGTCGTGATTCAGGCAGTGATGCCTGGATACTCGGGTTATTTTTGTGCCGCTTTGCCACAGCGTTGTTATCAGGCCTTGATGGATCTGATGCCCTCACTTGTGCCCAGGATCAACAGATCCGCCGGGCGTACCGCAAATAGTCCGTTGGTCACCACGCCTGTTATCTGATTCAGCTGGGTCTCCAGCGCCACGGGATTCACGATGTGCATGTGATGTATATCGAGAATGTGGTTGCCATTGTCTGTCACAAAGCCCTCGCGATACACCGGATCACCGCCCAGCTGCACAATGGCCCTGGCCACATGACTGCGTGCCATGGGGATCACCTCCACCGGCAGCGGGAAGGTGCCGAGCACGGACACGTACTTGCTCTGATCCGCGATGCAGACGAATTCCCTGGCCACGGCCGCGATGATCTTCTCGCGCGTCAATGCCCCCCCACCGCCCTTGATGAGCTGCAGCTGCGCATTGGTTTCATCGGCGCCGTCCACGTAGACACTCACTTCGTCCACACTGTTCAGGTCCATGACGGGAATGCCCAGGGCCTGCAGGCGCGCCTTCGTGCCCTCGGAGCTGGCCACCGTGCAGTGAATGTCATGCTTGAATGCTGCCAGGCATTCGATGAAGGCATTGGCCGTGGAGCCCGTGCCCACGCCGAGCACGAATTTCTCGTGCAGTCTGTCCTTCACATGCTGCGCGGCCGCTGCGGCCACGGCTTTTTTCAATTCATTCTGATCCATGCTAAGTTCCCGGCGAGCCTGAAAGAGTGGCGATTATACGGAGATGCTCTCCCCCAAGGTCAACGATGGAAAAGTATGTAAAAGCCATTCTG
>JACCDI010228475.1_pt1 | contig 10357 bp, 9 predicted proteins | sample 7442791 | NCBI WGS metagenome assembly JACCDI01 (sample SAMN15323434, study PRJNA562643) | freshwater metagenome | isolation source: river surface water | place: USA:Blue River Watershed | collected 2017-08-15
CAGCGGGCATCGTGCCGCCGCGCCCGTAGCTGGCGGGCCCTGGCTCGGAGCCACAGGAGTCGGGGCCGACAGTGATGCGCCGCATCGCATCCACCCGGCCCAGCGAACCACCCCCCGCGCCGATTTCCACCAGCTCGATCACCGGGATGCGCACCGGCAAGCCGCTGCCCTTGAGGTTCTTCCAGACGCGCCCGATCTCGAAGCGACGCGAGCGCTCGGGTTCGCCGTTGTTGATCAGGCAGATCTTGGCGGTGGTGCCGCCCATATCGAAAGCCAGCACCTTGTCCAGCCCGCACTCGCGCGCCAGGTGGGCCGCCAGGATGGCGCCACCGGCCGGGCCGGATTCCACCAGCCGTATCGGGAAACGCGCAGCCTGGTCCAGCGTGGTCAGGCCGCCGCCGGACATCATCAGCAGCAGCGGGCAGGTCAGGCCCGTTGCCTGCAGCCGCTCTTGAAGTCGCAGCAGGTAGCCCCCCATCAGGGGGCGCACATAGGCATTGGCTACGGCGGTGGACAGGCGCTCGTACTCACGGATCTCGGGACAGACCTCGCTGGACAGGCAGATCGTCACTCGCTCGCCCAGGATGGTGCGCAGGAGCTCGCGCGCTCGCTGCTCGTGGTCCGGGTATGCCCACGCGTGGATGAAGCCGATGGCCACGGCCTCGATGCCAGCTTCGCTCATCGCCTCGCCGGCACGCCGAACGCCGTCTTCATCCAGCGGGCGCAGCACCGAGCCGTCGGCGGCGATGCGCTCGCTGACGGCATAGCGCCAGGGACGGGGCACCAGCGCCGCCGGACCTTCGATGTTCAGGTCATAGGCGTCAAAGCGCTTTTCATGGCCCATGTCCAGTACATCGCGCAGACCCTCGGTCGTGAGGAGCGCGGTGCGCGCGCCCTTGCGCTCGATCAACGCGTTGGTCGCCAGCGTGGTGCCGTGGATGAAGAGGCCGATGCCAGCGGGCGTGATGCCCGACTCCCGCAGGAGGCGGGCGATACCGTCCATCACCGCCACTTCGGGCTCACGCGGCGTGGTCAGGACCTTGCAGCTGTAGCGGCGCTGCGGTGTCTCCAGCACGACGTCGGTGAAGGTGCCACCGATGTCGGCAGCCAATCGGCAACTGGCAGGCGGCGGGGAGGCAGAGGAAGACGAGGACATGGACAGAATCGTGTTCAGACGCTGGGCTCCGCGTAACGCGGGTCACGCCAGGCTTGCGTTTGCAGCAGGTCGCGCATCGTGCGCACCGCATGCCAGAGGTCTTCGTGCGTGGTGACCAGGGGATGGGGCGCCAGGCGCAGCGCGTCGGGCTTGCGCGAAGAGACCACCACGCCGTGGGCCACCAGTGCCTGCGACAGCAAGGCTGCGTGCTCAAAGCGCAGGGCCACATGGCCACCGCGGCGGGCGTGCTCACGCGGGCTGGCCAGCGTGACGCCGAAACCGGCGCACTGCCGGTCTACCAGCGCGATCAGCGTGTCGGTCAGGGAGCGGTGGCGCGCTTGCAGCGCCTGCGGGTCCACGCCGCGCCACAGGTCGGCGGCAGCCTTGAAAGCCGCCTGGGCCAGCACCGGTGGCGTCCCCACCAGGAAGCGGTCCGTGCCCGGCGCGGGCCGGAAGTCGGGATCGAAAGCGAAGGTGTCTGCGTGCCCCATCCAACCGCAGACAGCGGGCCAGGCGGCTTCATGGTGGCGCGGGTGCACATAGAGAAATGCCGGAGCGCCGGGTCCCCCGCACAAGTACTTGTACCCGCAGCCCACCGCGAAATCCGCACCCGTGCCGCGCAGGTCGATCGCCACCGCGCCAGCGGAATGCGAGAGGTCCCACAAGCTCAGGGCACCTGCGCTGGCGATCTGTGCATGAAGGGTGCGCATGTCCAGGCGCTCACTGCTGCGGTAGTCCACATGCGACAGGGCCACCACTGCCACGTCGCCTGCCGCCAAGGCTGCAGGCAGTGCGCCCATGTCGTCGATGAAACGCAGCTGCGCCAGCCCGGCGCGGGCGATGCCCTCGGCCACATAGCGGTTGGACGGAAACACGCCAGACTGCAGCACGATCACCCGCCGCGGCGCAGCCACGGCCAGCGCCTGCCGCAGCAGCTTGTACAGGTTCACGCTGGTGGTGTCGGTCACCCGCACGTCTTCGGGGCCCGCCCCGACCAGATGCGCGATCGCCGCGCCCAGAGTGCGGGGTTGATCCAGCCAGTCCAGTTCGTTCCAGCTGCGGCGACGCAGGCGGGCCCAGCCCTCCTGCATGAGGGCCTGCATGGCCGCGGGGGCCGCCGCCGGCATCGGCCCGATGGAATTGGCATCCAGGTAGAGAGCGCCCACCTCGCCGGGCGCGAAGTGCCGTCGCATCTCGCCCAAGGCGGCATGTGCTGCGTCCAGGGCACGGCAGTCGTCCAGCGTCAGTGGTGGGCTCGAAGCATCCATGGGTGGCACCCATGCTAGGCGGGCGCCGGCATTCCAACAAGATATAAAAACATCATGTACATTCGATTTGGTTATGGAATGACGAGTGGAGCGTACGATGGTTCACGAGCCGACGGATCTAGACGAGGAGCTTCCCGACCCCGCGGCCCTGGTGCTGCTGGCGCAGATCGCCGACGCCGGCAGCGTCACCGCCGCAGCGCGGATGCTGGGGTGTTCGCAGCCCGCCCTGAGCAAGCAGCTGCGGCGCCTGGAGCAGGCCCTGGGCGTACCCCTGTTCGAGCGCGGTGTGCGCGGCGTGCAGCCCACCCCCGACGGCGAGGCCTTGCTGCCCCGGGCCCGCGCCATCCGTTCGCAGGCGCGTCTGGCGGGCCAGGAAATGCGCCAGCGTCGCGGCCTGCGCGAGGGCCATCTGGTGGTCGCCCTGTCGCACTTCGCCACCATCACCCTGCTGCCCCGGGTGGTCCCCGCTTTCCATGAGCGCTGGCCGGGGGTGCAGCTGTCCATCGTGCCGCCAACCTTTCAACTCGGGGGGCTGCGCGAAGGCGAGCCCGACTTCGCGGTCATGTCGCTGCCCGCAGAGCGCCTGGGCGCCGAGTTCAGCGCGCGCGCCATCTACGCCACCAGCGTCGCCGCGGTGGTCCGGCCGGGGCATCCGCTGGCGCGCGCCACGTCGCTCGCCACCGCGCGCGACGCCGACTGGCTGCTGCCCAGCCCCGAGAGCTCGGTGACACGCGGCCTGCAACGTGCTTTCCGCCGGGCCCGCCTGGGGACGCCGCGCTGCGCGATCACCTGCCAGACCCTCACGGGCGTGGAGTTGCTCGCGCGCCATTCCGACCTGGTGGCCGCGGTGCCAGTGGAAGTGCATGAGGCGCGCGCCGGCGCCAGCGGGCTGGTGCGAATTCCGCTGGCCGAGACCATCGAGGGGCCTCGCGTGGCGGTCCTGCGATGGTCGGATTCGCGCCCGACGCCGGCGTCGGCCGACCTGGAAGAAGCCTTCGTGGCGGCTGCCCACGCCATGGCGCGCGAGCACGCCGGAAAGAAAGTCAGCGGGGCTGCGCCCCGAGCTGCGCGCGGATCAACTCGATCTCGGTCTCGTGGGTCGTCATGAGGCGCTGCCAGCGCTCATCGGCCATGTCCCCGGTGCGCCAGGCCTGCAGGGTCACCAGGCTGGTGCCCGGCGGGTGCCCCAGCGCCGGGCCCGCGCTGACGAAGGCGCGAATGCGCGGCGCCAAGGTCTGCGGCGTCGCGCCCACCAGGTAATCCACCTGGCCGCGCGTGGCATCCACCACCACGCGCACCCAGCCCCCGGCGCCATCGAACAGCGACTCGCCCTGGAACAGGCCGGGCTCGACCTCGCGGCAGTTCCACAAGCCCAGCACCCAACGCGACATGCCGGCCTGGGTGGACAGATGCGCCAGCGCGGTGGGAACGTCGGCCTGACACAGGCGGGCGGCGGCATGAACCATGTTAGACATCGGGCGTCTCTCTAGGTGAAGTGCAGCGTTGGAAATCAGGCCGGCCCCGGCAGCACCACTTCCAGCAGCTGCAGGTCGGGCGTACAGGCGTCGATCGCGTAGTCTTGTCCCGGCGGCAGCGAGGCGCAATCACCCGCCTGCAAGCGGTGCGTGCCCTCGCAGTCCAGCGTCATGGCCCCCGCCAGCACGAACAGGAAATCGAACTCCGCGTCGTGGCGACCGGTCACGCGCGGCGACGTCGGACCGATCGCGCGCACCACCCGCGCCGCAGCCAGGCCCTGGGTGGCGGCGCCGATGCCGAGGTTGCGCATCTCGAAGCCGCCCACCGCATGCCAGCGCGCCTGCTTGGCGATGTGGCGCACGAAGCGCTGCCGCGGGAGCTCCCGCTGAGGGCGAAGCTGCGGGTTGGGCAGCCTGAGCGCAGGGTCGGCAAACGTCTCATGCCAGGCGGGGCAGGCAATCTCCACCGCCTCCAGGCCGGGCGAGCTTTCCAGCACACGGTGGCGGATGCGCGGGGGCTGCAGCACGCAGTCGCCCGCATGCATCACGAAGGGCTTGCCCTGGTCCTCGTAGACCACGCGCACCCAGCCTGCCTTCACGTAGATCATCTGAAAGCGGACCTTGTGGAAATGCACATAGTCCGGTACCGGACCTCCCTCCTCGATACGGATATGGGAGGCGATGAAGCGTCCGCCCAGGCGATCGGGGATCAGGTCGCGGTAGGTCAGGCCCGCGCGCCCGCGGTGCCAGGTGGCCCCTGCTTCATGGCGCGTGACCACCAGGCGCGAGACCAGCGGTGGCACCACCATCGGCGGGTCGGCATCGGCAATCTCGATCACCGTGCCATTGGGTGCGGTCAGGCGGCGCGCGCCGCCCGCCACCGCATCGGGATTTCGACACAGGAGGCGCAGGGTTCCCGGCGCGCTGCGGGCCTGGCGGTCCAGGCGCACGCGCAGGCCATGCCCCGCGACCACCGCCACCTCGGGTGCATCCGCCGGGAACACCGCAGCAACGCGAAAACCCAAAATGTCGGTGAAGAACGCGAGGGTGGCGTCCAGGTCGGTGCAAGGCAGCACGACCTCGGCGGCCTCGATGCGAGCAGCGTCGGGTGAGGGCGTGCGGGAAGCGGGCGGGGTGGGCATGCTGAAAGGGCGCAGCGGCCTGGCGGTTGATGAGCTGAAAAAATCATACCCTCAAAGCAATCCACGCCTGCCGGTGCGGGCGGGCGTTCAAGGCTGCGGGTGGACAGCTTCCGCGTCGGATCAGATCTGGTCGATCGGCGTCGACACCGGCGCCGACTCGCCTTCGCGGTCGGCGATCGAGAACCGGTCTTCAGTGCGCGTATAGAAGCTCGCCCCGAAGCGGGCGATCGGTCGGTAGTCGCGCAGGTTCACTCGCCAGGCCTGGGTATCGACAAGGCCCTCGCGCGCGGCCAGCCACTGAATACGCCCGATGAAAACATAGCGACTCTCGGTCTCCAATTTCTCGTGTAGCACGCATTCGAAGGCGATGGGCGCCTCCAGGATGCGCGGCGGCTTGACGGTACGCGAAGGCACCGGCGTCAGACCCACAGCCGCCAGCTCACTCACGTCCGAGGGGAAGGCCTCTCCGCAAGCATGCATCTTTGCGGCCACCGGCTCGTCCGACATGTGCACCACGAACTCGCCGCTGTGCAGGATGTTGGCTGCGGTGTCCTTCAGACGACCATCCGACAAACGATTGATGCTGAGCATCAGGATGGGCGGGTCCTCGCCGACCATATTGAACATGGAGAACGGGGCTGCGTTCACCACGCCGTTGGCGCCGAGGGTGGTCACCAGCGCGATGGGCCGGGGCACGATGAGGCTGGCCATCAGCTTATAGCGCTGGTAACTGGTGATGTCGGTGAAGTCGACTTCGGTCATGGGCAGGATTCCTGAGCGGGACGGGTCGCAGCGGCCTGCGGGCGCGCAAGCAAGAAGGGGCGGCAACCCACCGGGCAGGATACCCGGATGAGCCGCCGCCCCGAGGACAGGGCTGCGATACCCGCGTGGATCAGGTGATCACTTCGACCTTGGCGCGCTTGGCCACCGCGGTCCAGCTGCTGATCTGCGACTGAATGATCTTCACGAAGTCGTCGCCCACCACCGGCGTCTTGCGCGGCAGGGTCTGGATGTCTTCCAGACGAGACATGATGTCCGGCTTGGCCAGGATCTCAGGAATCAGCGCGGTCAGGCGCTGCGCGATCGGCGCGGGCAGGTTCTTGGGCGCCGACAGGCCCAGCCACTGCGAACCGGTGATCGAGGGGAAGCCCTGCTCGGCAAAGGTCGGGCTGTTTGGCAGTGCCGGCAGGCGGGCCGGGGTGGAGGTCGCCAGCGCGCGCAGGGTGCCGCCCTTGAGCTGGTTCACGTTGGTGGTGACCGGGTCGAACACGCTGTCGATCTGGCCGCCCATCAGGTCCTGCATGGCGGGGGCGCTGCCCTGGTAGGGCACGTGGTCATGCTGCGGGGCCCCGTCCATCTTGAGCAGCTCACCGAACAGGTGGTTGGCCGAGCCGATGCCCGAGGAGCCGTAGCGTACCGGCTTGGTCTTGGCAGCGGCCACGTACTGGGCCAGCGTCTGGTAGGGCGACTGCGCGCGCACCAGCAGCAGCATCGGGGCCTCGACCAGCATGCCCATGTGGGTGAAATCGCCCACCGGGTCGAAGGGCATGGTGCGGCGGGTGGCCGTCGCGAAGATGTGCACGGAGGCATGGCTCACCAGCAGCGAATAGCCGTCGGCTGCTTGGCGAGCGGCGTATTCGGTACCGACCAGGCCGCCCGCGCCGGCGCGGTTCTCCACCACCACCGTCTGCGACAGCGCCTGCTGCAGGTGCGGCGCCATCAAGCGAGCCACGGTGTCGACCAGGCCACCCGGCGGGTACTGGCAAATCAGGCGGATGGGGCCTCGGGTGGGCCAGGCGGGTGACTGAGCTTGCACCCAGGGGGCGGCCAGGGCGGCTGCACCAGCGGTCAGTAGTTCACGACGTTTCATCAGGGCTCCTTGCTAGTTATGAAAAAGCTTGCCCCCGCGCAGGGGCAGTCCTGTACCGGATCAGCAGGAGCCATGCCAGCCCGATATCCGCACGGGAACAGGCCTGGCGGCGCCCGAAACGGGGCGGATACCCCGCCCATGCGCCGCGGCGGCGCACTCGCACATGGCACGGATCTGGCGTGCCACGCCATACTGGCGCGTTTCGCACCAGAATCGTGCATGCGCCCAAGGAGCCCTGCCGCCATGTCCCTTCCCGCCTCCCGTCGCTTTCTGTTGATCAACCCCAACACCAATGCGCTCACGACCCAGCGCCTGCAGGACACGCTGCGGCCGCGGCTGCCGCAGGGGGTTTCCCTGGCGGTGAGCACCGCCCGCTTTGGTGCCCACTACATCGCCTGCGAAGCCAGCCACGCCGTGGCTGCGCATGCCTGCCTGGACGCCTGGACCGCCGAGCGCGCCGCCGATCCGCAGCCGCTGGACGGTGTGCTGATTGGGTGTTTCGGCGACCCGGGGCTGTTTGCGTTGCGGGAAGTCAGCGGATGTCGGGTCACCGGGCTGGCCGAGGCCTCGTTCATCCAGGCCGCCGCGCACGGCCCCTTCGCCATCGTCACCGGCGGCGAGCGCTGGAAACCCATGCTGATGCGACTGGCGCAAAGCCTGGGTTATGGGGAATGGCTGCGGCATGTAGAGACCGTCGCCCCCAGCGGCGCGGCGCTGCAGGCCGACCCGGACATGGCCATACGCTGCCTGGCGCAAGCGTGCGAGCAGGCGGCAAAGCCTGGGGTGCGCGCGATCATCCTGGGCGGTGCGGGCCTGGCGGGGTATGCGCAGGCGCTGCGCGCGCAGTGCCCACTGCCCTTGATCGACAGTGCGGTCGCGGGGCTGGAGGTGATGTTGCAGGATCAGGCGCCCGCAGCGACGCGCTCTGACGACGGCTTTTATGCGTCGTGGCAGGGAATGAACGACGCGTTTATGCAGTTGTCGGTACAGACGGGGGCTTGACGACTCAGCCCTCAATCCGGCGAGATATCCAGCCGCCGCTCATTGGGCGGGATGAACGACTCCAGAAAGCAAAGCGGCTCGCGCCCGGCCGAGGCCGCACTTTCGAGCAGCATCCCGCGGGTACCGACCTTGACCCCGGCGCCCGCCGCAGCCTGCGCATCGAAAGTCACGAAGGACACGCGCTGGCGCACGGCCGTCACTGGCATGTTCAACTCGCCCGACAGCATCTGCTTGAGGTTGGCGCCGTCGAGCGTGGCCAGGGGCGCGTTGGCTATCCCCGGAAACGTCGACGCGTTGATATAGAAGCGATTGAACAGCGTGAAATCGCTGCCGACCCGGATGCGACGGTCGATACGCACGATGTCTGAACCCGTCTGCCGCAGCCACTTGGACCACGGCCCGCGCTCGTCGATGCGCTTGCGCGCCAACACCTTGGGAAACAGGGGCAGGAAGGTGGGCTCGCCCTCGCGCCCCAAAAACCGCAGATACAAGGGCGCGTCAATCGCACCCCGCCCCTGCGCCACATACGTCCCGCTGCCCTGCGTGCGCACCAGGATGCCGTCATCGGCCAATTCACGCAGGGCGCGCTGTACCGTGCCCAGACTGACCCCGGTCAGGCGCACCAGCTCACGCTCCGCGGGCAGCTGGCTGCCCGGCTTCCAGTCGCCACTGCGGATCGCGTCGGCCAAGGTCTCCCGCAGCTGCGCGTACTTAGACACCCCAGCCACGCTGGGGCGGGCGTACTTAAGCAGCAGGTCGGCGGCGGAACTGGCGGATTCGTCGGGCTTGGCCATGAGGCAATCGTACCGCTGTATCCATTGACAAGTGCTCTATAGCACTGTAGCATCAGAGCCCATCAAAAGGAGACCCTCGCATGACCCTCAAGAAACTGATCGCCGGCCTCGCCGCCGCCCTCCTCGTTTCGAGTCAAGCCGCCGCCCAGGGGCAGTGGCCGAACAAGCAGGTCCGGATCCTGTTCGGGTTTCCAGCAGCCAGCGCCACCGACGTGATTGCGCGTGCCGTCGGTCAGAAGCTGTCGGACAAGTGGGGCCAGCCGGTGGTGATCGAAAACCGCCCGGGCGCGGGCGGCAACCTGGGTTCCGAGCTCGCCGCTCGGGCACCCGCCGACGGCTACACCATCTTCTTTGGCACAGTGGCCAACGCCATCAGCACCACGCTCTATACCAAGCTCAATTACGACTACCTCAAGGACTTCACCCCCATCACACTGGTGGCCACCACGCCGTTGGTGCTGGTGGCCAACCCCGGGGTGCCCTTCAAGGACCTCAAGGGCCTGATCGACTACGCCAAGGCCAACCCGGGCAAGCTCAATTTCGGCTCAGGCGGCATCGGCACCTCCAACCACCTGGCCGGCGAGATGTTCAAAAGCTCCACCGGTACCCAGCTCGAACACATCGCCTACAAGGGCACGCCCGCCGCCTACAACGACATGTTCGGCGGCCAGGTCGCCCTGATGTTCGACAACATCGTGGCCGTCACCCCCCATGTGAAGTCCGGCAAGCTGCGGCCCCTGGCGGTCACCAGCGCCCAGCGCGCCGCCTCGCTGCCCGATGTGCCCACGGTCGCCGAGCAGGGCCTGCCCGGGTTCGAGGCCGTGTCCTGGATTGGCGCGCTGGTGCCGGTGGGCACGCCCCAGGCCATCGTGGAGAAGATCCATACCGACCTGGTGGCCGTGCTGCGCATGCCGGAGATCAAGGAACGACTGGGCGCTTCGGGCGCAGTGGTCGTGGGCAACAGCCGCGAGGAATTTGCCGCCTGGAACCGCAACGAGATCGCCAAGTGGGCCAAGGCGATCAAAGACTCGGGCACCAAGCCCGAATAAACCGCTCTCCATCAACAGGAATCTCTGGTGAATACACCCCATATTCAGGAAGCTGCACGCGACATCCCCGTCTTGATGCAAGCGGATGTCGTCGTCGTCGGCGGCGGCACGACCGGTCCTATCGCAGCCATCGCCGCGGCCCGACGGGGCTGCAAGGTCGTCCTCATTGAACGCTTTGGCTCACTGGGCGGCGTGCTCACTTTGGGCCTGAACACCAAGCCGTCTGGCTCCTTGCTCGGTGGCATTCCGCTGGAGATCTGGAACCTGGCCCGCTCCGCCGGTGGCGCGGGCGCAGACTACATGGCCACGACCAAGACCGGCGGCGTCAAGATCGCCTCGCCAGCCGACCCCGAGATCATGAAGATGCTGCTCACACGCCTGTGCGTGGAAGCGGGCGTGCAAATCCTGTTCGAGACCTTCGTGTCGGCCCCCTATGTGAAGAACGGCACCATCACCGGTGTCGTGATCGAGAGCAAAGCCGGTCGTCAGTTCGTCGGAACCCAGGTACTGATCGACTGTTCGGCCGATGCCGACATGGCGGCCAAGGCCCACGCACCCTTCGTGATGGGATCGGGCGACGCCCAGGCCACGATGCAACCGG
>JACCDI010509782.1_pt1 | contig 10357 bp, 9 predicted proteins | sample 7442791 | NCBI WGS metagenome assembly JACCDI01 (sample SAMN15323434, study PRJNA562643) | freshwater metagenome | isolation source: river surface water | place: USA:Blue River Watershed | collected 2017-08-15
CACTGCACTTACAGTAGGCATAAGCTTTGTAGAAAATCTTGCTACTAGAGATGAACTCAAAGCAGGTAATATGCGATTGATTCGATCTGATAGTATCATTAGGCATCTCTCTGTTTATAACAGAAAAGAAGAGATTTTTATGGGTAATCAAACACGGTTTAGAGAAAAAAGATCCCAGATTATTGATTTGATTCAAGAAGTGTATGATATGCCCTTGTTGGCAAAAGAGAGAATGGAAGGCAAAAAAGAACATGTTCCCGTAATCATTAATCAAGATCCAAAGACAATAAGAACCCTCGTAAATTATATCGTCTACTTACAAAGTATGGTAGGCAACCTGAGAGCAAATGCAAAATCAATAGCTGAAGAAAGAGCAATTCTAAAAAAGCTATTACTTGAATACATCACAAAGAATAGTTAGTCTTCAAGTCGACTAACATATTTTTCTACAATCTCATCATCCAATTTTTTCATCTGCAGAATTAAAGTGTCGAGATGTGTATTGATATAACGAGTAGTATTAACTGGATTGATTACAAGATTTATAACCTCATTGATATCTCTATAACCATCTATCAATAACGGACGCGGATTTACCGGCCTTGGAAATCTTCTTAAGTTGGCTTTGGGATCAACTGTTAATCCTAGATCTTGGTTATTGTTCATTTGCTGGATCGTCTGGGCATCTGTGATGCGAGACATTTTATCTCGATAATGCAATAAGTTTTGATCCATCATGTATTGTAAACGATCTACAACAGCAAGTCGATTTTCAATCAATAGAATTTGCTGAATAATCGATTTGTCTTCAATAAGCCTCAATCCGCCTGCATTTCTGATTTGTTCAAACCCACTCGAAGAGTGTTCAAACATTTTTCGAAGTGCAAGTCCCTTTAGATAGAAATACATATTGGTAGGATCCTTTACATATTCCCCTTTAGCCAATTCTGCTACTACACTATCTCCTATTTTTTGCTTCTCTAGGTTAAAATTGATAGTGAGTCTCGCTTCTTTCAAATCACGTTGAAGATCAAAATGAATATTATGCAGAAACTGTATTTCTCTGTTTTTTTCCTCCTGATACTCTCTAAGATTCTCTGCAAAAAAACCCAAGGTTACTGCTGCAAATAGCATGAAAAATTCAGCAAGGTATTGCTTCCAGTTTTTAAGCATAGCGGTTGCTTTTTCTTCCATAAAAGAAGTTGATACCAGATGTCCTATTAAACGCGATAATAATCAGCTCTCCAATTTTGAATAGCTGCTTTGATTTGTTTTGAGGACAAACCTTCTTCAACAGCTTTTTGTGCAAGAGCAGGAAACTCAGCATCTGATGCAAATCTTAGTGCAATAATTTGACCTAATCTTAACCTTGCATCTAGTGGCTTGCCAGTCAGCACAAAATGACGTAAACTCTCTTCTGCTCTAATAGCCCGGTCTTGAACTTTAAGTGAATAAGTTCGAACCATAGATCCAATAAACAGCAGCGATAAGAATAGAACCACAATCAATGCTGCATCATAGTGACTTTCAGGTCGTCCTTTAATCAAGTTGACAATACTCCCAATTAACCCAGCAATTACCAAAGGAGATGCTACATAATGAAACAATGGGTGCATTCTTGCATGGTTACTAAAATTCTGATCAGACATGACTATTGTATTTGTATTAAAAATACAATTTATCTCTGAATTTCATTATTTCGCTTGCAGCAGTAATCAACTAATTATTACAATATGGACAAGTACATTCAACACATTATTGATCATTTTCAATTTGAGAAACTACCAGTTGAAGGAACGTTTTTCAAACAGACCTATAAATCGCCAACAATGGATGAGCAAAACACTCCGCTTTCAACATCCATGATTGGCATGTACTGTCATTCACCTTTAAGCATTTCATGCTTTCACCGCCTTACACAGGATGAAGTTTGGCACTTTTATTTTGGTGACCCATTGATTCTTCATTTGTTCTATCCCGATGGCAAAACAGAAGAAATTATCATGGGGCATGACTTCGAAAAGGGTCAAATAATCCAATATACGGTTCCAGCTGGCGTATGGCAAGCTGGTGCAACAATTGAGCATGGTGCATTTTCTGTTTTTGGATGCACGCTTTCTCCTGGATTTACTTCTAGCTGCTTTTTAGCAGCTTCTAGAAACGACTTGATTAAGCAATTTCCTCACAAAGAAAAAATCATTCAACAATTCACCGTAGATGGAGATGAATTAACGTTGCCAAATGGCTATTGATGTCTTGAGTTCAGTAACTTTGCGCGGCATGCAATCACCTGAAACGCTATACCAAAAAGCCACATCATTTATCACACAACTTTACCAGGAGCTTGACCTTTCTGGTATGGAAGAAAGACTAAATGAAATTAAAATTGAAATTGAGCAATCAGGCACCTATACGCATAGTTTTCAAGAGTTGGAACACGGCGTACGAATTGCATGGAGAAACAGCAACCGATGCATCGGTCGTCTTTATTGGAAATCTCTTATCCTTAATGACAAAAGAAATGTCAGGACTACAAAAGATGTCTTTCATGCACTGGAAGAACATTTAACAATAGCATCAAACAATGGTAAAATCCTACCATTGATTACCGTTTTTCCTCCACAACAACCAAATGGAATAACTCCATTTCGAATCTGGAACAAAAATCTGATTCGCTATGCGGCACATCAAGAAATTGATGGTTCCATCATTGGAGACCCAGAACAACTTTCCTTTACACATCAATGTAAACAACTAGGATGGAAAGGAAACAATTCACCTTTTGATTTACTTCCAATTGTAATACAAGAAAATGAACAAGTACCTCAATGGCACGCACTAAACCCTTCACTAGTGTTAGAAGTAGCAATTGAGCATCCTGAATACAAATGGTTTGCTGATTTACAATTGAAGTGGCATGCTGTTCCACTAATTTCAGATATGGTGCTAGAAGTTGGAGGTATTGAATATCCAGCTGCCCCATTCAATGGATGGTACATGGTGACTGAAATTGGCTCAAGAAATTTAGGGGATGAAAAAAGGTATAATCAACTTCCACTGATTGCTGAGAGATTAGGCTTAAAGCAAGACAAATCAAACCCGTTTTGGAAAGACAAAGCACTTGTTGTACTAAACGAAGCTGTTCACTATTCCTTTCAAAACGCTGGAGTAACTTTAGCTGATCACCATGCTGCATCTGAACAATTCATGAAGTTTATGCGAAATGAAGAAGCAGAAGGCAGAGCAGTTAAAGCTGATTGGAGTTGGATTGTTCCTCCTCTATCAGGTTCAGCACTAAAAGTATTTCACCAAGAATACGACAATGAGGTGATTACGCCCAACTTCTTCTATAATAACAAGGCATGGGAAAGCAAACCTCAAAAAAGCAAGTGTCCTTTTCATAAGGACAGTCTTCAGTAACTGTGTTGCTAAATTTTAATGTAGCCCAATAATCAAGTAATACAGTGGCATCCCTATTGTGATATTGAAAGGAAAAGTAACACCCAAAGCCATCGGAATATATAAACCAGGATCTGATTTAGGAGCGGCTAAGCGCATAGCTGCTGGAACAGCAATGTAAGATGCACTTGCAGCAAGAATTGAAAAAACAAAACGATTGCCTACATCCTGAGTGATGATATCACTAAAAAAGGCAACAAAACATCCATTTATTAACGGGATAATTATTGCAAATAAGAAAACAAATAGTCCGTGTTGCCTAAATGTTGAAAATCTTTTCGCAGTGATCATCCCCATCTCCAATAAAAAAATAGCGAGAAAACCTTTGAAGATATCATTGGTAAAGGGCTTAATACCTTCAGCCTGACGAGAATCTGAGATTATACCAATGAACAGACTACCCATGATCATCAAAACACTTCCGTTTGAAATTGCATGTTTAATAATGCTGCTAAAATTGACTTCATTATTACGTTCTTTTTCAAATTTTTTGATGAGAATAAACCCCATAATAATAGCAGGAAATTCCATCAATGCCATAACAGCAATCATGTGCCCACCAAAATGGACTGATTGCATTTCGAGAAATGTTGCAGCAGAAACAAAAGTTACTGCACTCACTGAACCATATGATGCAGCTACCGCTCCTGCATTACTAACTCCTACACGATTTTTCATTATAAAAAATGTGTAGAGCGGAATTACAGTAGCGAGTATTGCTCCAAAAATCAAGGAATAGAAAATCTCTGATGTAAACTCACTGTGCTGCAATTCTTGTCCCCCTTTAAAACCAATTGAAAACAACAAGTAAAGAGAAATGAATTTAATGGATGGCGCCGGTATCTCTAAATCACTTTTAACTAGAAATGCGATAATACCTAAAACAAAGAATAATAACGTAGGATTAGTAATATTTGATAATAGAACCTGGAAATTAGCAGCTGTATCCATTGTGTTTTTTATCTTATTTTTTCAAACTTTAGTCGCTTACCCGGAATTTCAGATATCAAATTTTGATTAGAACATGCCTTATTTCCATTTACAAAAACAGTATTAATAGTTGAACTGAAGGTGTAACTGAGAAAAGGCGACCAATTGCATTTATAGTTGATGTTGGATTCAGTCACTTTGTATGGGGTTTCTAAATCAACTAAAACCAGATCAGCATAATAGCCCTCTCTAATAAACCCTCTATCTTTAATTCTGTATAAGTCTGCTACACCATTACTGGTTTTCTGAACAACCTGATTCAAGGTGAGCTTGCCTTTAAAATAAAATTCAAGTACTCCTAATAAAGCATGCTGAACCATTGGACCCCCTGGCTTAACAGCATCATATAATCCAATTTTTTCACCCAAGGCATGTGGTGCATGATCTGTTGCAACAATATCAATTCTATTTTCCTTTATAGCTTCTAGCAACTCACGATTATCAAGTGCAGATTTAACCGATGGATTCCATTTGATTAAATTTCCCAAACGCTCGTAATCATCTGTATTAAAATATAAGTGATGTACTGTTGCTTCTGCTGTAAGTCGTTTTGAACGCGAAGGCTCAGTATTATCAAATAATTTTGCTTCTTCACCTGTAGATACATGTAAAAGATGAAACCTGGTATTATGTTTTCTTGCTATAGAAAGTATTTCTTTTGTTGATGTTATACATGCTTCTGAAGATCTTATTATACTATGATAATGAAGAGGGATGAATTCCTTGAACTCATCCCTGGCTTTTTCATAGTTTTTCTTAATGATTGCATCCTGTTCAGAGTGGAGTGCAATTAAATGTTCTGAACTGGAAAATATTTTTTCTAAATAATCAAGTGAATTACATAGCGTTGGATGAGATTCGTCAAAATACAATCCATCATCAGTTAGACCACAAACATCTTCCGTACTAGCCCTCAATGCTTCTTCCAAATTATCTTTCGACAAGCCCATGAAAAAAGAATAATTGGTGAGGCAATTTTCTGCAGCAATTCCATACTTCTGCTCCAAAATGTCTAGAGTCAAAACAGCTGGAACAGTATTAGGCATATCCATTATCGATGTAATCCCGCCAGATATTGCAGCAGCTGATTCTGAGCGCATATTACCTTTATAGGTTAGTCCGGGTTCACGAAAATGAACATGTGCATCAATCATTCCAGGCATGAGCACTAGGCCTTCAGCATTTACTTCATCATATTTAGTCTCAATAGGTAAATTAATTGAAGCAGAAACTTTCTCTATCCTATTTCCTTTTATATATACGTCGGCAAAATAATCTTTACCATCATCAATTATTCTTGCATTTTTAATTAACGTATGTTTCATAATCAAGGGTTACAATAATCACAAAAAGTTGGATCTTCCTCTAGCTTTAAATTTGGATAATACCTCAGTTCCTTATACCCACATCTCCTGCAAACGTACTGATGCGCTAAAGTGGAATTCGTAGGTCTCCCACACAATGAACAAGGCAGTCCATCTAGCACATCAGTAACGTTATAACCAGGAGTAACACATGAAGGACACTGAGAAACTATGTTTCGAATAAGCTTATGGCAAGCACGCGCAATGGTCTTCATACGTGTTGGATTATACAGGGCACGCATGTCGGTTTGGACTAAAATATTATCATTACTAGATCGTAAATCATTAAATATTTTCAATAGTTCTTCTTTAGAGGTAATGCCTTTAAAGTATTGCGGATTTGAAGCATGGGCGTCAGAAAGAATTAATGCATGTGATGGAAACAAAGCCTTTTGGGCAAAATCTAATAGTTCTTCTTCTGATTTTATCTCTGCTGAATTAAAATTTGTTTCAGTAGTTACCTCTCTGGCCAAGACTTCTAAATCATTTTTCTTATCAACGAATAGCAACATCTCATCAGCAGCGGGAACAAAATATAGTGATGGGTGCGGACCAAAAGATCCTTCACTTGCTACAACCAAATCAACTTCAGCCATTGACATTGCAGCATATGCTTTCTTTCTCAATGCATCAAGCGGACCGCCTTCTCGCTCTATTTCTCCGGTAAAGGTTCCAAAAGCATCAGTATCAAAATCATCTAACACAAAAGAAGATAGACCCAACTTATCAAAGAAAAGAGGAGCAATTACCTCCTCTTTTTTATGTTTAGTGGCCACGAGTAACCTTCTTCCTTCAAACATCACTTTTCTTATTTAAAAGCTTTATCATGACTAACAAACAAAGCACTGATAAACCAGAAATAAGTTGATTGTAAATCATGAACGCAAAGTTGATTTCAATTATTCATATAATTTTATTTATATTTATAATCTTAATCATTTACGTTTTTTATGAATTACACACTACACCAATTGACTATATTTTTGAAAGTTGTAGAAACCCAAAGCATCACAAAAACTGCAGAAGCTTTGCACCTTTCACAACCAGCCGTATCAATACAGCTTAAGAACTTTCAACAGCAATTCTATATTCCTTTGGTAGAAATCATCAATAAAAAAGTATTTGTAACAGAGTTTGGATTGGAGATTGCAGAATCTGCTCAAACAATTTTAAACGAATTAAATATCATTGATCAAAGATTAAATAAATACCAAGGATTGCTGACGGGTACTATCAAGATATCTTCTGTTTCTACAGGTAAATATGTAATTCCCTATTTTTTATCTGACTTCTTAAAACAACACGAAAGTGTAGAGCTTCGCCTTGATGTATCTAACAAAACAAAAGTTATTGAGTCGCTTGAAAAAAATGAGACAGATTTTGCCTTGGTATCTGTATTACCAAAACAAATACAGCTCAATAAAATCGAACTAATGCCCAATCTTTTGTTTCTGGTAGGCAATGCTGAAGGTCTAAATGAAAAAACACAGGCAGATAAACTTGTTCTTGAGTCACTTCCATTGATCTATCGTGAAGAAGGTTCTGCTACGAGGACTGCTATGGAAAGATTTATAGAAAAAAATAAAATCAAGGTAAGAAAGAAGATCCAGCTCACCTCAAATGAAGCAGTAAAGCAAGCAGTTATTGCAGGTATCGGTTATTCCATTATGCCATTAATTGGCATAAAGAATGAATTAAAAAATAAACAACTACACATTATCCCCGTAAAAGGACTGCCTCTAAAATCTACATGGAATATTGTTTGGCTAAAAAATAAAAGCCTTTCCCCTGTTGCAAAAGCTTTTGTAAAAATGATTGAAAGTGAAAAAACTAAAGTTATCGACAAACATTTTGTCGGTTCTTTTGGAAATTAGCATATACTAAAATCAAATACAGAACTTAAAATTCTACTATAAAGCCAATTGTAGGCAAAAGAGTTCCATCAATATTATTTAACAAAACCGGAATGGCATTGCTACCATCAATACTTACAGGTTGTCTGTTTGTTGATACAAATGCAGCATTATCTTCAGTACGCTTGAATGTATAATTGGGTATACCTGCACTCTTGGATGCATAGAAGTTGGTTATATCTAAAAACAGATCAAGTGTGAGGTTTCGATAATTCCATTTCTTATCGATACGAAGATCTCCAGAATGAAATGCAGGCAATCTCAACGTGTTCACCTGATTAAAATCAAATACCCCCGTTCCTAATGTCAAATAATTCAAACGACTCTGTTCTAAATTATATGGAGTATAAGGTGCCTCTCCTTGGTATCTAAACTTTAAACCCAATTCCCAATTGCGTTTAAACTTATAGCCAAGTGTAGCACTAATCAAATGTCTATTGTCCCAATTCGCAGGTACATAAACTCCATTTGATCCACTGAACTCACTTCGGTAAAACGTATAACTAAAGACACCAAAAAAGCGACTGGTTAATTTCTGTTGCGCAAACAAGTCTATACCCCAAACTCTTCCCTTACCGTTTTGAATAACAGGCTCATTTCCAATTGCACCAAATTCTGTGCCTTTGTTTCCTAGACTGATACCGTCGATTATACTAACAGGATAATTATTGTATTTCTTATAAAATCCTTCAATAGTAAAGCGTGTTGTTGAAGATGGTAAATATTCAAAGCCGGCTACCCAATGTGTACTCTTGATATAATCATCTGGATTGACAAATGATTGTCCATTAATATTTGTACTAAAAGCCATTTGTGTAAAAGAAGGCAGTCTATAATACTGACCATAACTTGCACTTACATTCCATTTGTCGGTTAAGGCATAACTCAAACTAGCACGCGGACTCATCTGCTTCAACAAATTCTGATTTTCCTTTTCTCTATTATTGGCATCAGTCCTCAAACCTACACTCAATCCCAATCTGTTATTCAATAATCTTCTTCCAGCCTGTACAAATGCTCCATAACGTAAAAAATTAATCTCTGAACTACTGTTCAAAGTTATCCCTGGTTGTAAAATATTCCCTTGTGCATCTTTGACTGCATTTTTTACTATTTGAAAAAATGTATTGTCAAATTCAACCAGCTGCGCCGTTGCACCATAACTCAACTTCCACTCTCCATAAGTATTGTTCACATCAAATCGAAACTTGTTCTCCGTTTCGGTGCTGCTGATGCGGAAAGTACGATCCGCTTCCACAGGATTTTTATTATCTAAATATTTATCCGCTCTGTTGTTGAGTAAATTTCTGCTCAACGAAATATTAATAAACCCTTTGTTAGTGAGGCGTTTTAAGCTAGTACCAATGGTGTAGCTCTTTTGATTTACAGCGGGACTGCTATTAATAACATAGAGTTTCTCAGGTGTAGCATCTTTTGGTGCTGCAAAACTGAATTCATCAATTGCTCCTATACCAAGAAAACTCAAGGTTGTTTTCTTATCAATCTTTGTTGTTGTCTTAAATTGGAAATCCCAATAATTAGGACGAATAGGTAAGTCGATGGCCTGGAACAACAATTGCAAATAACTTCTTCTTGCTGATGCCAGAAAAGTAGTGTTCTTACTCAATGGACCATCAAATGTTGCAGCAACTTCGGATGCACTCATTCTAATATTTCCTTGTAAACGATTAGCATTGCCTGCTTTCTGCTTGAACTGAAATACTGAACTCAGTGCATTATCATAACGTGCATCAAAAGCTGATGTACTCAAACGAACATCCTCAATAAAACTTACGTTTAAAATACCTTGCGGACCACCGCCACTTCCTTGCGTACTAAAGTGGTTGATGATTGGCACTTCAATCCCGTCGAGATAAAAAACATTCTCGCTTGGCGAACCACCTCTTATAATAATATCATTTCTAAAACTTCCTCCACCTACACCACCGCCTACTCCTGGCAGCGATTGAATTACCTTGCTGATATCAAAGTTACCACCCGGATTGGCTTTGATATCTTCGGTTGTCAGTCTTTGAATGCTCAATGGACTCTCAATAGTTGCCACCCGAGCTGAATTTTTTCTACCACTAACCACTATCGTACTCATTTGTGCAACCTGTGGCTCCAACTCTACTTGTAAAGTAATTTCATTACCACTGGTTACCACCAAGTTGCTGATGGTCTTGGGCTGAAAGCCTACACCACTAAAACTGATGGCATATGTTCCTGCACTAACGCCTGTAATTCTGAAATTACCCAAAGAATCACTCACACCGCTTTTACCCCCAGGTGTCAGCTGGATAGAAATACCTGGGAGTCCAGCTTGACTGTTCTTATTGACTACCACACCGCCTATGGCTGTGGTGGCTTGGGACATGGATTGGATGGAAAAGAAAATAGAAAAAACTACTGCCAATAACGCCGCTATCTTCTTGTTCATGATTTTTCGCTTGTTTACTCTGCCTCTTAAACAAAATTCATGTCAAAAGGTTGAGTTATTCAGGGAGTCGACTCTCCATAATTTTCTTTATTTTAGTTTCAAATCAATTTTCATGCGCATAAAAATTGCCCTTTTCACTTTAGCATTTGCTATTCAAACTGTTTGTCAACTTGCCTTTGCTCAAGAAGACC
>JACCDI012162588.1_pt1 | contig 10357 bp, 10 predicted proteins | sample 7442791 | NCBI WGS metagenome assembly JACCDI01 (sample SAMN15323434, study PRJNA562643) | freshwater metagenome | isolation source: river surface water | place: USA:Blue River Watershed | collected 2017-08-15
GCGGCAACGTCTGGACAGCCCGGTGACGGGGGCCCCGGCCGTGGCGAATGGCGCGGTCTATGCCGTGGGCCGCGACGGCGCGGGCTTTGCGGTCGATGCCGCCACGGGCAAGGTGCTCTGGACGGTGCCGGGTGTGCCGTCGCCGACGGGGGTGATCGGCTCTGCCGCGCCGGCGGTCACGGATCGGGCGGTGATCTTCCCCTTCGCCTCGGGCGGGATGACGGCGGCGCTGCGCCAATCCGGCCTGCCGCTCTGGGAGGCCCCGGTGACCGGTCAACGCATCGGGCGCGCCTATCAGGGCCTGACCGACATCACGGGCGATCCGACGGTGGTGGGCGGCACGATCTATGTCGGCACCGCGGCAGGGCGCACGGCCGCGGTGGATGCGGCATCGGGCCAGCGGCTCTGGACGGCGGTCGAGGGCGCGATGAATCCGCCCTTGGTCGTGGGCGGGTCGGTCTTTGTCGTGAACGACGAGGCGCGTCTGGTGCGTCTGGATGCCGCCACCGGCGCGGTGATCTGGGCGGTCGAGATGCCCTATTGGGACAATGACAAACCGCGCAAGCGCAAGGCGATCACCGCCCATTACGGCCCCGTCTTGGCAGGTGGGCATCTGGTCGTGGCGGGTGGCGACGGGCAGTTGCGCCTGTTCAACCCGGCCGATGGCGCGATGGTCGGCGGCGTGGCCATTCCCGGTGGCGCGGCCTCCAACCCTGCCCTTGCCGGGGGGATGCTGTATGTCGTCAGTGGCAATGGGCAACTTCTGGCTTTCCGTTGATCGAAAGCCGGTGTAAGGCCTAGCGCTTTCCAACGCGTCAGGATGACGGACGATGAGCTTTACCCTCGCCATTGTGGGGCGGCCCAATGTGGGCAAGTCCACGTTGTTCAACCGACTGGTCGGGCGCAAGCTGGCCTTGGTTGATGACCAACCCGGCGTGACGCGCGATCTGCGCGAAGGCGACGCGCGGATTTATGATCTGCGCTTTACCGCCATCGACACCGCAGGGCTTGAGGAAGTCACCGATGACAGCCTTCAGGGCCGGATGCGGCGGTTGACGGAACGCGCGGTGGAAATGGCCGATGTCTGCCTGTTCCTGATCGACGGGCGCGTGGGTGTGACCCCGACGGATGAGGTTTTCGCCGACATCCTGCGCAAGAAAAACGCGCGGGTGATTCTGGGCGTGAACAAGGCCGAGGGGGCCGCTGGCGACTCCGGTGCTTTGGAGGCGTGGTCGCTGGGTCTGGGGGAACCGATCCGCCTGTCCGCCGAACATGGCGAAGGCATAGATGACCTCTATCGCATCATGCTGCCCTTCCGCGAAGAGTTTGCGGAACGTGAGGCCGAGAATACCCCCGACACCGAGGTGGATATTTCCGAAGGCGAAGCCGATGAGGAAGTGGACGAGGCCGCCCACAAGCCCACTGCGAAAAAGCCCCTCCAAATCGCGGTAATCGGGCGACCCAACGCCGGAAAATCCACGCTGATCAACAAGATCATCGGTGAGGATCGCCTGCTGACCGGGCCAGAGGCCGGGATCACCCGCGACGCCATCTCGGTCCGCTCGGACTGGATGGGCACGCCGATCCGGATTTTTGACACGGCGGGGATGCGCAAAAAGGCCAAGGTCACGGAAAAGCTGGAAAAGCTGTCGGTGGCCGATGGTCTGCGGGCCGTGCGCTTTGCCGAAGTGGTTGTGGTCCTGCTGGACGTGGAAATTCCGTTCGAGGTGCAGGATCTGCGCATCGCGGATTATGCCGAGTCTGAGGGCCGCGCGGTTGTCGTGGCCGTCAACAAGTGGGACCTTGAGGACGAAAAGCAGGAAAAGCTGGCTGAACTCAAGGAGATGTTCGAACGTCTCTTGCCGCAGTTGCGCGGCGCGCCGCTGATCACGGTCTCGGCCAAGACGGGCCGGGGCTTGGACCGTCTGCACGACGCCATCCGCCGGGCGCATGACATCTGGAACAAGCGCATCACCACGGCGCGGCTGAACACCTGGCTGGGCGCGATGACCGAGGCGCACCCGCCGCCAGCGCCCGGCGGCCACCGCATCAAGCTGCGCTACATGACCCAAGTCAAGGCCCGCCCGCCGGGGTTCGTCATCATGTGCTCGCGCCCGGATGAGATGCCCGACAGCTATAAACGCTATCTGGTCAATGGCTTGCGCGACCATTTCGAGATGCCGGGAACCCCGATCCGCATCATGTTCCGCAGCCAAGGCGACAAGAACCCGTTCAAGGAACGCAAGTTCAACACGCCGTCGCGCCTGCGCAAGCATATCGACGGGCGGAAGGACTGAGTTTTAGCGACTGACTAAAGTGCAAGACAGGGCGAAACTCTCCAGTGGAGAGTTTCGCCCTGTCGCTGTTAGGGGCGCGCGCAGACCGCCGGGTTGGGCGCAGAATGCGCACAGCCCGAGGGGGCGGGCTGTGCGCGGCCCGTGGCCTTTGGGGCCACGCGCCGTTGACGCGTGGCGAGTGTGGCCCGGATTTCAGGTTACGGAAAAGGTAGAAAGCCTATAGCCCCCGGCGCATCCGTGGCAGCAGCAGGATCAGCCCTCCGGCCACGATCAGCACTGCAATCACGGCGGCAAGGAACACCGTCACGTTCTGCCCCCAATTCGCCGCGACCACGCCGACCAGCGCCCAGATCACGGTCAGCCCATATTCCGGCAGGCGCGGTTGGCGGTATTGCATCACGCCCGCCAGCCCGATCACCACAGCCAGCATCGCCAGCGCGGCCCCGGTATCCGACAAGACCCCATATCCTGCCAGAATCACACCCGTGGAGACTGCAGCAGCAGCTGACAACCACCCGGCGTAGATCGCAATCGGCGCGGCCAGCGTCCAGCGGTCGGCAAAGGTATCGGCCCGCAGGAACGCGGTCAGCGCAGAGGCAGCCATCACGAGGATCGACACCCCCGCAACGATGGGCATCGTCGGCGCGATGTACAGCCATAGCGACCCTACCGCCAAGGACAGGATCATCGGGCCAGAGACCAGCAGCCAATCGGGGTCCTCCCGCCGCTTCCACAGGAAGACCACCGCGAACACCGCCAGCCACAAGTAAATCAGGCCCCAGATCGAAAAGGCATAGCCTGCGGGCTGGATCGACGGCCGCAAGATATCCACCGGGAAGGACCCCGCCGGATAGCCGCGAAACGGCTCGGACAGGAACGGCGCGGCCCCGAAGGCCAGCGTCACGACGAACAGCAAAAGCGCGCGATATTGGGTCATGGGTCCACCCTATGCAGGGGCGCGGCGGACCGCACCCCTGAAGCCATCACTGCAAGGTGCCATCGGCAGCAATGCGCGTCTTACCGCCAAGATAGGGGTGCAAGACGGCGGGCAGGTCCACCGATCCATCCGCCTGCTGGCCATTCTCCAAGACCGCGATCAGGCAGCGCCCCACCGCCAGACCCGAGCCGTTCAGCGTATGCACAAACTCGGGCTTGCCACCGCTTGCAGGACGGAACCGCGCATTCATGCGGCGGGCTTGAAAATCACCGCAAACCGAAACCGACGAGATTTCGCGATAGCGGTTCTGCCCCGGCAACCACACCTCCATGTCATGGGTCTTTTGCGCGCCAAAGCCCATGTCGCCGGTGCAGAGCACGATGGTGCGGTAGGGCAGGCCGAGTTTCTCTAGGATCGCTTCCGCGCAGCGGGTCATGCGTTCATGCTCGGCCATGCTGGTATCGGGCGTCGTGATCGATACCATCTCGACCTTTTCGAACTGGTGCTGGCGCAGCATGCCCGACGTGTCCTTGCCCGCCGACCCGGCCTCGGACCGGAAGCATTGGGTGTGGGCGGTCATGCGGATCGGCAATTGTGCCTCGTCCAGCAGATCGCCCGCGACGGTGTTGGTCAGAGTCACCTCGGAGGTGGGGATCAGCCACCAGCCGTTTGTGGTCTGATAGCTGTCCTCGGCGAATTTGGGCAGTTGGTTGGTACCATACATGGCGTCTTCCTTGACGAGGACGGGGGTCCACATCTCGGTCAGGCCATGTTCGGTGATATGGGTGTCCAGCATGAACTGGGCCAAGGCGCGATGGACGCGGATCACCGCCCCTTTCAGCACCACGAAACGGCTGCCCGACAATTTTGCCGCCGTTTCAAAATCCATCCCCGGCTTCACGCCCGGAATGTCAAAATGCTCCACCGGGGCAAAGTTGAACTGGCGCGGGGTGCCCCAGGCGCGGATTTCGACGTTGTCATCCTCGTCCTTGCCCGTCGGCACATCGGCGTGGGGCAGGTTGGGGATGCGCATCAGCAGGTCGCGCAGGCGGGCGTCTTCTGCGTCAGCCTCGGCGGTCAGGCGTGCAATCTCGGCCTTCTTTTCGGCCACGAGGGCGCGCATGCGTTCGAACTCCGCATCATCGCCACGGGCTTTGGCCGCCCCCACCTCTTTGGAGGCCTTGTTCTGATCGGCGGCTGCGGTTTCGGCGGCAGCGATCTTGGCGCGGCGGTCGGCATCCAGCGCCAGAATCTCGGACGAGGCGCCCGGCAATCCCCGACGCGAGAGCGCCGCATCGAAAGCGGCGGGATTTTCGCGGATGGCGCGGATGTCGTGCATGTCAGACCTCGTCTGGTTGGATAGGTCCGCCTGATATGCCCGATCCGACCTGAAAGGGAAAGTGCGTCACGCAGGCCCTTCGCCCAGCGGTGTAACGGGCGAAGGGCTGCGCGGGTTGAGGCCCGGACTCAGGCCGTTGCGATGTCGAGCTTCACCAGAGTCTGGTTCAGCAGGATATAGGCGATCTCGCCAAAGGTGACCGGGCCGATGAACTTGCCGGTCTTTTGCCCCGCCATGTCGCCGTAAAGGTAGTTCAGGATGCAGTTGCAGCTGTGCGTTCCGCCCCCCCCCTCCCCGATCTGCGCGGCGAAGGCCGCGGCATAATCGGCCAGCGGATTGGCCAGATGGTAGACCGCGCCTTCGACGACGGGGGCAAAGAACGACACCTCACCCTTTTCGGCATCCACCGCGCGGATCGACACGTTGATCAGCGCGCCCGCGTAGTTGGCGACGAGGGGCAGACGGGTGTCCAGGCCCTGTTCGGTGATGTAGCGGGCCAGATTGACGGTCTTGCCGCCCACATTGACCTCGGTCGCGGTGAAACCCGTCCGGGGGAAGCAGAAGGTGGTGGCGGGATCGTTCGACTGCGTGAAGATGTTCACGATGTCGAGCGACGTGCTGCTGCCTTGGGGCAGGGCCAAATGCATGAGAAGCGCGCCATCGCTGTGGCGCAGGCCTGTTGCCCCGTCAAAGACGGCGGGCGCGGTGGTGCCGATCTCTTCGACCGGAACGCCGGTGACCCAGCCCATCAGCGGCTGGTCGAACAGGCCCGGATAGCCCATGCCGTCCATCGCAAAGGCCGAATGGGCCGAAGAAAAGGCCGGGATCAGCACCAGCGACACGCCGCCCGGCGCATAGCCATGGGCCAAGGTGTCCAAGGCCTCGGTCGGCAGGTGCCGGATCGTCGCGCCGGTCGCCTCGGGGAATTGGGTCACGAACAGTCGGTCGTCGATCCGCGCGCCGCCGTTCTCGGTCAGGGCATAGACGGTGGTGCCGCCGATCCACGCGCCGCGCGGCAGTTGCGCCAAAAGTGCCTCGGGGCCCGCGATGGACAGGGGATGTCCCGCCGCGATCAGCGCCACGGTGTCGGACAGGCTGAGAAGATGGTTTTTCATGGCAATATCCGTGGCTCAGGCGTTGGCGAGGTCGATGCCGGCAAAGGCATTCTTGGCGATGAAGGCTTTCAATTCCTCCAACTTCGCCGGGAGGCTGTCAGGTTTCGCGCGCACCTCGATCCGCAGGCGGCTGACCAGAATCCGCGTGGCAAGGCTGGCCTTTGACAGGTCGGTCGATCCTGTCAGCAGCGCGGTCAATCGTTTGTCGTCCATGATATGTGTCCGTGGGGGTCCGCAGCGCGGCCTGCGGCGCGGATGGGCGTCACGGCGTGTTGCGGTCCGGTTGCAACGTGTCGCTAGACGTTCAAGGCGGGCGCGGTTTTAGCGGTCCCGTCCCACCACCATGCCGATGCGATCCCGGACCCATCCGGCGGGATGGTGTTGCGTCTGGACATCGGGCCAACGGCTTCCCATCTGGGCTTGGCCGGGCCCGGTCACGAAGCCGTTGCGGCTCTGGCCCCGTGCCTTGCCTTCCCATGGCCCCGAAGATAGGGTGCCCGCCAAAATGCCGGTCCCGTACCGGCCAGAGAAAGAGGACCGACCATGTTCGCAACCCCCGCCTTCGCGCAGGCCGCAGGCGCAAGCAGCACCTCGGCGCTTGCCGGAAGTTTCATCCCGCTCGTGCTGATGATCGCCATCATGTATTTCCTGCTGATCCGTCCGCAACAGCGCAAGGCCAAGGAACACCGCGCCATGGTTGAAGCCCTGCGCCGGGGGGATCAGGTGATCACCCAGGGCGGCATTCTGGGCAAGGTCTCGCGCGTGATGGACGACGGCATCGTCGAGGTTGAAGTCGCCGAAGGCGTCAAGATCCGCGTGGTCAAGTCCACCATCGCCCAGGTCGTGAACAAGACCGAACCTGCCGCAGCCTGAGACCGAGACCCGCAATGTACACCCCGCTCTGGAAGCGTCTGCTGATCATCGCCGTCGTTTTGGCGGGGTTTGCCATCGCGATGCCCAACCTGTTCTACAGCACGGTTGAAACCCATAACGACGCGAAAGCCGCCGCCGAAAAGGCCGGTTTCGCCACGACCGAGCAAGAGGCCGACATGGCCCTCTGGCCAGATTGGCTGCCCTCGGGGCTGGTCAATCTGGGGCTTGACCTGCGGGGCGGGGCGCATCTCTTGGCCGAGGTCAAGGTCGAGGATGTCTACAAGTCGCGGATGGATGCGCTCTGGCCCGAACTGCGCGACAGCCTGCGCGACCTGCGCGACCAGACCGGCGCGATCCGCCGTCAACCCGCGCCAGTGGGCGAATTGCATGTCCGCATCGAAAAGCCCGAAGGCATGCAGGCGGCGGTGGACGCGGTCAATGCCTTGGCCGCGCCGGTCGTGTCGTTGACGGGGGCGGGATCGTCCACGCTGGATGTGACGGTGGATGGCGACGTGATCCAGATCCGCTTGTCGGAGGCTGAAAAGACCGCCACCGACTCGCGCACCATGCAGCAGTCGCTGGAAATCATCCGCCGCCGCGTGGATGAGGTCGGCACCCGCGAACCGACGATCCAGCGCCAGGGCGATGACCGCATCCTGATCCAGGTGCCCGGCATCGGCTCGGCGGCGGAACTCAAGGCGCTGATCGGCACCACCGCCAAACTGACCTTCAACTCGGTCGTCGGGCGTGCGGGCACCAAGGACGCGCAGGCCCCGGCGGGCGCATCGGTGCTGCCTTCGATGGATGAAGAGGGCGTCTATTACATCATCGAGGATGCGCCCGTGGTCACGGGCGAGGAATTGGTGGACGCCCAGCCGTCCTTTGACCAGAACAGCAGCCCCGCCGTCAGCTTCCGCTTTGACACCTCGGGGGCGCGGAAGTTCGGGGAATATACCTCGGCCCATATCGGCGCGCCTTTTGCCATCGTGCTGGACGGCGAAGTAATTTCTGCCCCGGTGATCCAAAGCGCCATCATGGGCGGGTCGGGCATCATCACGGGCAATTTCTCGGTCGAGGAATCGACCAAACTGGCCGTGCTGCTGCGCGCGGGCGCCTTGCCCGCCGAGATGACCTTCCTTGAGGAACGCACCATCGGCCCCGAATTGGGGCAGGACTCGATCGACGCGGGCCGGTCGGCAACGCTGATCGCGGGCGGTGCGGTGGGCGCGCTGATGATCGCCTCTTACGGGTTGTTCGGCACCTTTGCCGTGGTGGCGCTGGCCATCAACATGGTGCTGATCTTTGCCGTCCTGTCGCTGATCGGCGGCACGCTGACGCTGCCGGGCATCGCCGGTCTGGTGCTGACCATCGGCATGGCGGTGGATGCCAACGTGCTGATCTATGAGCGGATGCGGGACGAAATCCGCAATGGCGCGAAATCCGCGACCAAGGCCATCGAACAGGGCTTTGAGCGCGCGCTGCCCGCCATCATCGACGCCAACGTGACCACGCTGATCACGGCGGGGGTGCTGTTCTTCCTCGGGGGCGGGTCGGTGCGCGGTATTGCCGTGACGCTGGCCATCGGCATCCTCACCTCGGTGTTCAACGCGATCAACGTGACGCGGCTGATCGTCGAGTTGTGGTATAACTGGCGCAAGCCCAAGACCATCGTCGTGTAAGGAGAGACCGTCATGGCATGGCGTTTCCGGCTCGCCCCTGAACAGAACAATTTCGACTTCTTCCGCTGGCAGTGGATCACCTTTGGCGGGTCCTTGGCGCTGTCGGCGCTGTCCATCGTCGTCTGGGTCTTCATGGGCCTGAACTTCGGGATCGACTTCAAGGGCGGCACCACGATCCGCACGGAATCCGCGATCCCCGTGGATGTCGGCGCTTATCGCAAGGCGCTGGAGGGCCTGCCCTTGGGCGACATTTCGGTGACCACGGTGGCCACCGATGCCTTTGAGACCGAGCCCACGGTGGCAATGGTCCGCATCGCCGCGCTGGACGCGCAAGAGGCGGTGACGCCCGAACAGATCCAGCAGGTGGAAAAAGCCCTGCAAGTGATCGACCCGGCGATGAAATTCCCCAGTGTCGAAAGCGTCGGGCCGAAAGTATCGAACGAATTGGTGTTCAGCTCGGTCCTGTCGCTGATCGTGACCAGCCTGTTCATCATGGCCTATATGTGGCTGCGGTTCGAATGGCAGTTCGGTGTCGGCGCGGTCTTGGCGCTGTTGCATGACGTGCTGATCACCATCGGGGTCTTCGCGCTGTTCCAGTTGAAGTTCGACCTGACCATCGTGGCCGCGCTTCTGACCATCCTTGGCTATTCGATCAACGACACGGTGGTGGTGTTCGACCGGCTGCGGGAAAACCTGCAGAAGTACAAGACCATGCCGCTGCGCGACGTGATGAACCTGTCGGTGAACGAGACGCTGGCGCGGACGCTGATGACGTCGGTCACCACGCTGTTGGCGGTGGGCGCGATGCTGGTGTTTGGCGGCGATGTGCTGCGCGGCTTCAGCCTTGCGATCTTCATCGGCGTGCTCTTGGGGACCTATTCGTCGGTCTATGTCGCCAAGAACATCGTGCTGCTGATCGGGCTGGACCGGTCGGGCAAGAAGAAATCCGCCGCCCCCGACGAATTCGCCAACGTGGACGCATAAGGAGAATGGCATGCGCCTGACCGAGATCAGCTACGGGCAGGCGCAGCCGGTGGACGGCTATGGGCCGGGATTTTTCCGCCTTGGTGGCCATGTGCTGCGCGGGGCCTGCCTGATCACGCCGTGGGATGCCGGGGTCTGGGGCGGGCTGGAGGATACGGCAACGCCGCTGTCCTTGGTCGGCAAGATCGACGTGCTGCTGTTGGGCATGGGGGCCGATGTCGCCCATCCGCCCAAGGCATTTCGCGCCGCGCTTGAACAGGCCGGGATCGGGGTTGAGGTGATGTCCTCTCCTGCCGCGTGCCGGACCTATAACGTGCTCTTGGGCGAGGGGCGTCTGATCGCCGCCGCCCTGCTGCCCGTGCATGAGGTGCCGCGGTGATCTGCGGAGGGGGGCGGTCTTGGCCGAGGCCGTGACGCTGTCCGTGACTGGTTTGGCCGTCGCGCGGGGCGGGGTGCCGATTCTGGAGGGGCTGAGCTTTGCCCTGCCATCCGGCAAGGCGCTGATCCTGCGCGGGCCGAATGGGGCCGGAAAGACCACCCTGTTGCGAACCTTGGCCGGATTGCAGCCCGCGCTGGCGGGATCCCTCTCCTTGGCGCCGGAAACCCTGACCTATGCCGCCCATGCCGATGGCATCAAGGCGGTGCTGACGGTGTCGGAAAACCTCTCCTTCTGGGCCGCCGTGCATGGCACGCAGGATGTGGCAGCGGCGATGGCGGCGATGAACCTGACCGCCCTTGCCGACCGTCGCGCAGCGCATCTGTCCGCCGGGCAAAAGCGGCGGTTGGGTCTAGCGCGGCTTCTGGTCACCGGACGGCCGGTCTGGCTGCTGGATGAGCCGACGGTCAGTCTCGATGCGGCTTCGGTCACCTTGTTCGCGGGCGTGCTGCGCGGGCATCTGGCAGCAGGCGGATCAGCGGTGATCGCCACGCATATTGATCTGGGCCTGCCCGAAGCGGCGGTGCTGGACCTGACCCCGTTCAAAGCCCGCACGCCGCAGGATGGCGGGGCGAAGGGTGCGTTTGATGAGGCTTTCTCGTGAGCGTCGCGTGGGTTGACCGGACAGGAGCGGGGGGTTTCACACCCCGTCGTCCATCGGTTCTTGGACCGATGGCGAATCCGATGAACGACCCCC
>JACCDI010857591.1_pt1 | contig 10355 bp, 8 predicted proteins | sample 7442791 | NCBI WGS metagenome assembly JACCDI01 (sample SAMN15323434, study PRJNA562643) | freshwater metagenome | isolation source: river surface water | place: USA:Blue River Watershed | collected 2017-08-15
CCCGCGCGAGAAGATCCTCGGCGTCTGGTGGGCAGGCTCGGAAGAAGACACCGAACCGGCCGGCGAAGCGGCGAAGGGCTTCTCGACAATGAGCTTCACAACTCCGGGCGAATTCCCCATCCTCGACGAGATCCGCACCAAGCTGTACAAGAATGGCCAGGGCAACCTGAAGGAACTGGACCGCGTCGGCAACGTGATGTACGTGCGTGGCATCGCCGCGGCGGTGATGATGGTCGAGGCGATGCGCAATGCACAGGCGAAGTATGGCAAGGGCAAGACCCTGACCGGCGAGCAGGTGCGCTGGGGCCTGGAGAACCTGAACATCGATGCCGCGCGGCAGAAGGCGCTGGGCGTGCCCGACATGTTCCCGCCGATCAAAACCTCGTGCGATGACCACGAAGGCTCGGGCGCAGTGAAGGTGGTGCAGTGGGACGGCAAGAAGTGGGTGTCGCTGTCGAAGAACTGGATCACCGGCGACAAGGCGCTGGTGCGCAAGCTGCTCGAGGAATCGTCGGCTGCGTATGCGAAGGAAAAGGGCATTACGCCTGCCTGCATGAAGTAAGCGACCATGACCCAGCCCTCCATCCTGACCGTCAACAACATCGAGGTCATCTACGACCACGTGATCCTCGTGCTGAAAGGCGTGTCGCTGTCCGTCCCGCGCGGCAAGATCGTCGCGCTGATGGGTGCCAATGGCGCCGGCAAGTCGACCACGCTGAAGTCGATCTCGACGCTGCTGCGCGGCGAGCGCGGCGACGTGACCAAGGGCAGCATCGAATTCAATGGCGAGCGCATCGACCAGCTGACGCCGAACGAGCTGGTGGTGCGCGGGCTGTCGCAGGTGATGGAGGGACGGCACTGCTTCGGCCACCTGACCATCGAAGAAAACCTGCTGACCGGCGCGTACACGCGCAAGATCAGCCGTGCGCAACTGAAGGACGAGCTGGAAAAGATGTATCACTACTTCCCGCGACTGAAGCAGCGCCGCACGTCGATGGCGGGCTACACCTCGGGTGGCGAGCAGCAGATGTGCGCGATCGGTCGCGCGATGATGGCCAAGCCATCGATGATCCTGCTCGACGAACCATCGATGGGCCTGGCACCACAGATCGTCGAAGAGATCTTCGAGATCGTGCAAGACCTGAACCGCAGCGAACAAGTGTCCTTCCTGCTGGCCGAGCAGAACACGACGATTGCACTGCGCTATGCAGACTTCGGCTACATCCTGGAGAACGGCCGTGTGGTGATGGAAGGCGCGGCCAGCGACCTGGCTGCGAACGAGGACGTGAAGGAGTTCTACCTCGGCATGTCCGGTACCAACCGCAAGAGTTTCCGCGACATGAAGTTTTACCGCCGCCGCAAGCGCTGGCTGGCCTGACCCTACGATACCTGCCATGGCCGATTTGTACGACACCCTCGAATCCCGCGATCCCGCAGCGCGCGAAGCGGCGCTGCTGTCCGAGCTGCCCGCGCTGATCGCGCGCGCGCAACAAGCGCCCGGCTGGGGCGCGATCCTGAAAGGGGTGAATGCTGCCGACATCACGTCGCGTGCGGCGCTCGCGCAGCTGCCGGTCACGCGCAAGTCAGACCTGAAAGATCTGCAAAAGGCTCGGCTGCCATTTGGCGGACTGAACACGACGCCTACCGAAAAACTGTCGCGCATTTTCATGTCGCCGGGCCCGATCTTCGATCCCGAAGGGCGCGGCGCCGATTACTGGCGCTATGCGCGTGCCTTCCACGCACTCGGCGCGCGCAGCGGCGACCTGATCCAGAACTGCTTCGCCTATCACTTCACGCCAGCCGGCCTGATGGTCGAGGGCGGTGCTGCGAAGCTCGGCTGCCCGGTGATCCCGGCCGGTACCGGCCAGACCGAGATGCAGGTGCAGGCGATGAATCTGCTGCGGCCGAAGGTGTACGCCGGCACGCCGTCCTTCCTGAAGATCATCATCGAGAAGGCGCAGGAAATGGGCGAGGACATCTCGTCACTGCAGATGGCACTGGTTGGCGCGGAAGCGCTGCCGCCGTCGCTGCGCCAGTGGCTCAATGACCATGGCGTACCCTTCGTATTGCAAACCTATGGGTCGGCCGACATCGGCAACATCGCGTACGAGACCCTGAGCGATGGCCAGCTGAACCCGGGCATGGTGCTCGACGAGACCCTGCTGCTGGAAATCGTGCGCCCCGGCACCGGTGACCCGCTGCCCGACGGTGAAGTCGGCGAGATCGTGATCACGTCATTCAATCCAGATTACCCCTTGGTGCGCTTTGCGACAGGCGACATGTCGGCCGTGCTGCCCGGTGCATCGCCGTGCGGCCGTACCAATACGCGCATCAAGGGCTGGATGGGACGGGCGGATCAGACCACCAAGGTGCGCGCGATGTTCGTTCATCCCTCGCAAGTCGCCGACATCGTGCGCCGCCATCCGGTCGTGCAAAAAGCGCGATTGGTGATCACTGGCGAAATGGCAAACGATGTCATGACGCTGCATTGCGAAGTCACCGACAAACAATCGGCGCAATCCGAGCTGACTGCGATCGTTGCGTCGATACGCGATGTCACCAAACTGCGCGGCGAAGTGATGCTGGTTGACGCCGGCAGCTTGCCGAACGATGGCAAGGTGATCGAGGACGCACGCAGCTATCAATGATCGCGCATCGCATCTAGCCCGATACTCGCACCACTCTTGTGCGCGGTTTGCGTACTATCAAGCGCGCATCGGGCGCTGATTAAAACCGAGTCTCCGCTGACAGCACTCAGTACCACCCCAATGCTCGGGGTGATCGCTGTTTGTTCAATCCAATGATTCAGGAGACCCGAACCATGCTTGCTATTGCATCCCGCACGACTGCGACGCGGCGCCCGTCCTCGGCCGCCGCGGCAGCACCCAGCCATCCGAATGCCACCGCACCCGGCATACGGCAACGCCCTCCGGCGACAACACCTGCAAGCTGGGCCGGCCGACAGGCGCGCAGTGTGTATTTCGATGCCGCGCACCAGACCGCGCTGACGCTGAAGGAATTGCTGCGCGTCGCGCCAACCGGCAGCGAGCAGCTGGGCATTCGACCGAACAGCGAGCTCCTGCGCGATGCGATGCAATCGCTGGTCGAATCCGTCTGTCCCCGCCTGGATGACGATTACGAGAGCCGCAGCTACTTCAACCAGTTACTGTCCATGCATCTGTCAGGGCTGAGTGCGCCGGAGTTGCAGGCGCTGTCATCGTTCCTGAAAACGGCCGGCTTCGACGGCGTAGCGGCAGAATCCGTGTGGAGCGATGCGGTGTATGAAGACTTCGGCTTCGCCAATGGCCCACCGGGCACGCGTCAGCGTACGCTGATGCTGCCGGAGGACTGGCGCGGCCTGGTCGATCAGCTCACCGAAGAGATTGCCGCCGCCGAGGGCAAGCTCATCCCCGGCAGCCTGCCCAACACGGCCGAGGCACGATCCACGCGCCATCTGATCGCGTATGCGTCGCAAACCTGGCCAGCATCGAACAAATCCTTGTCCATGCTCGGCGAGATCACCCATGACTTGTGCGGCGCACTCGGGCTGGCGGCTGGCCCGGCGGACGTGAACGTAGCGAGCCTGCACTCGCGCGCAAGCACGGTGGACTGGCGCGGCGACAAGCTGCTGATCGAGGCTCGCGCGTGGCAGGCGCTGCAAAACGATGACAGCGGGCGCGTGTTCACGGTCGTGCTGCGCGATCTGCTGGAGGCGGTACTGGCGCGACGCCTGTTCGGCCCGGACGGCCACCCCCTGAAGCTGTCACCGGCCAACCTGATGCTGCTGCATCGCGCGATCGACGAGATTGCTGCGCAACCGCCTGGCACCCCGTCGGCCATCCTGTGCGAGGCCGCTCGCCGGCTGCTCGCACAATCGCCGCGCTTCGGCAAGATACAGGTGATGCCACTGACCGGCGTCGCGCTGGGTCATGTCTGGATAGGCAATGCGCTGTCGGTGATACCGGACCGAACGCAGCGCTCGACCGAGGTTGGCAGCCGCTACCTGCGTCCCGGCGCGCGGCTGCACCCCGAAGATTGCACCGTGCGCGAATGGCCGATCCGGTGGATGACGCCGCGCGAGAATGAAGACCTGTATCCGGTCGAGCATGCGTGGCATGTCACGGTGCCGGTGCCCGTCCTGAAGCTGCAGCAATCGGCGGCGCAAGTCGCCGGCGAGTGGAAGGCGCAGAAGCTGCCGTATCGCTTCATGGGCACGGAGCCGGGCCAGCCCAGCCAGGGTTGCCGAGCCAGTGTGCTGCAGGCGGTCGAGCGAGGGATGGATGACGATGCGCGTGCATTGTTTGCCCATTTCAATGCCGGGCTCGTCGAACCCGAGTCGCCGACCGAGCTCGCGCTGCGGATGAACCGCTTCATGCAATGGCTGCGGCAACTGGCGGTAACGCCGGTCAACCATTGAGCATGTTCCTTGCTCAGCTACGCTGAGCGCATTCATCGGTGTCAGTCATCGACATGCATTGCCGATGTCGGTAACTGACACCAGCCTCGCTAAAGACCCTGCCGGGTCGATGCCATTGCGGTCGGCCCGGCATGGCGAAAGCCGTGGAAGCGTGGTGATCGCTAAGCGCATGGCACCAACCCCAGGGCGCCGATAGCGAGCGAGCACGGGCACACTCCCCTATAATTGCCCGGACAATAACGATCATCGGAGACACGCATGGCCTTGCCCGCCGTCCTGCAGCATCTTTCCCTGCCCGTCATCGGCTCACCGCTATTCATTGCGAGCTGTCCTGCGCTGGTGATCGAGCAATGCAAGGCCGGCATCGTCGGCTCTTTCCCGGCGCTGAATGCGCGTCCGGCCGAGATGCTCGACACCTGGCTGACGCAGATACAGCAGGCACTGGCCGACCACAAGGCCGCGCATCCGGAGGCTGTCATCGGCCCGATCGCCGTGAACCAGATCGTGCACCAGTCGAATGACCGGCTCGCGCATGATGTCGAGGTCTGCGTGAAACACCGTATCCCGATCATCATCTCGTCGCTGCGCGCGCCGCCCAAAGAGATGCTGGATGCCATCCACAGCTACGGCGGCATCGTGCTGCATGACATTATCTCGATCCGCCATGCACAGAAGGCACTGGAAGCCGGTGTCGACGGCCTGATCCTGGTCGCGGCCGGTGCCGGTGGCCATGCAGGCGGCCTGTCGCCGTTTGCGCTGGTCGGCGAAGTGCGCAAGTTCTTCGATGGCCCGATCGCGCTGTCGGGCTCGATTGCGTCTGGCGATGCGATCCTCGCCGCGCAAGCGATGGGCGCCGATTTCGCGTACATCGGCTCGCGCTGGCTGGCCACGCAGGAGGCCAATACCAGCGAGGGCTACCGGCAGGCGATCGTCGAATCGAGCGCGGCCGACATCGTGTACACCAACCTGTTCACCGGCGTGCACGGCAACTACCTGAAGAAGTCCATCGTGAAGGCTGGCCTTGATCCGGACAACCTGCCCGAGGCCGACAAGACAGCGATGAATTTCTCGTCCGGCAGCACCAAGGCCTGGCGCGACATCTGGGGTGCCGGCCAGGGCGTCGGCCTGATGGAAGACGTACCCACCGTGGCTGAAGTCGTGCAGCGTCTGCGCCGCGAATACATGGCCGCGCGCGAACGCGTGATGGCCACCGCGTATCCGCGCGGCTGACAGAAAGAAAGGCGTCATCATCGCCGGTTCGAGGTCTGGATTTTCTCGCGATGCCGCCTGTCCAAGCCTTGTGTTCAGCATTACCGGAGCAGGCCATCATGGACACCGGCAAGGAACCCTTTCAGGTCAGCACACAGCGGCCACAGCATCAACAGGCAACGCCGCGTCTGCCCAATGAACGCGATGAATCAGACGACAGCCAGGAAAGCCCGATACGCGCCGACATCCGGCAAGCTTTCGACGACCTGATGGCCGGCCAGCAGGACACGGATATGCGCGAGCAGCGTGGCGTCGAAGAGGTAGTGAAGGCGCACACCGAGGCGATGCGCAACGCAAAGTGAGCGGCTCAGTGGTTGACGAGCAGGTGTTGCTCTATCTTCGCGGCGCCGGCGCGCAATAACTGCGTCACTGTCCAGTGCGCAAGATGGACGTCACCATAGTTCATGAAATTGCGGTTCGCCGCCCTGACCAGCGGTATTCCCTGTAACAGTTTCGGCACCTCGGCCAGAGGAATCGACTGCCTTTCCATCAGCAGGAATTTCAGCAAGACCTTGATACCGTTCTGTGCGTTGCGCGTCGGATCGGCTTCGAGGTAGGCAACGCGTGAATACGCTTCCTTCAGCGCCTGCTTCACATTCGAAAACGGCTTGCCATGACCGGGGATGACCACGGCTGGCGCCAGATCATCGATCATGTCCAGGGTCGCGCGTACTTCACCAAAGCCGCCATAACCATCAAGCGCAGGAAACACGACGCCGAAACCTTTTTCCCACAATGCATCGGCCGAGATCAGGATGCGATGCTCACGGCAGTACAGCAGGTAGCAATATGGATGATGGCCGGGTGCATACAGCGCCTCCCATTCGATGCCGCCAAGCAGGATGCGCTCGCCCGGGTGCACCGCCGCCTCGGCATGAAAAGCATCACAGCGCTGACCGGTGGCGTCAAAGCTCAGCTTCATCCGTTCCCAGTTCTGCAAGCGCGGCAGTTCGGCCACCGGTACATGGGTACGCACGGATCGGTAATGCTGTTGCAGCAAGTGGTTTCCGCCGCAATGGTCGGAATGCAGATGCGTGTTATAGATCGCGTCCAGCGGGCGGTCTTGCAGCAGATGGCGGAGCAGTTGCAAGGTTTGCTCCGCATGCGCGCAATAGCCGGTGTCCACGATGGCGGTACGCTGCTCATCGATGAACACGATATTGTTCGACGACAACCAGCCACGCTCAAGCACATGCATGCCCGGTGGCAGCGTAATCTCGGCCGCGCCGGAGGCGATCGGACGCACCATCAAATGGTCAGCCATGGCCTCAGTCATCGCGTTTCATCTGGTAAGCCAGCGAGATGCGCGCGAATTCCTCGAGCAATGCGGGCGTGCCGCCATTGAACGTGTGGAAGGCGGTACCGGTACGCACGACCAGCCGTGGCGGGGATAGCCAGCCGGCATGCGGTATGCCGATCAGCTTCGCGCTGCGAACATCGGCCCAGTCGACTTGCCGGTTCAGCACCGAGGTTTGGGTGATGCCGCGCTCATCGATGGTGGTGGTCGCGCCCAGAAAGCCGGCAAAGGACAACGCCAGCAGCATCAGCGCAGCGGCCATGAACACGATCAGGCCATTGCTCCAGGCGCTCAACGGGAAACGCATCGCGAAGCTGACGCCGTACGCGCACAGGCCGAGGGTGAACAAACTCGCCAGCATCTTGAACCACGGACTGTACGAGGGGCCACTGATGGTGTAGGGAGGTTGATAGCTCATGCGCGCATTGTGCGTCAGAACCGGTGCGCCAGTGGCTTGATGGTCATTGCGCAGCACGACGCCCGAGAATTGCGAGCCAGATCTGCTGTTTCTTTGATTCCGACGCAACACCCCAGTCGATAATTTCTTCGATCGTGCGCTGGCACCCCCTGCAAATGCCGGTCTGCACCTCCATCTGGCAAATGCCGGTGCACGGTGATGGCAAGGGTCCGTGGTGGTTCATCGGATCAAAGCCGTTGGAGGAAGATGAAAAAGCGCTCATGGCTGCTATCGAAGGTTGATCAGGGTATTCCGAGCCACTATGGAATCATCCATGGCTCGCGGTCGCATGCGCGCGACGCGCCACGATGGCATTGCCGGCGCGACTGACCGCCTTGCGTCCCAGATGTTGTGAAATGAATTGGCCCGCATCAACAACGGCATCCAGATCAATGCCGGTGCGTATGCCAAGGCCTTGCAACAGATACAGCACGTCTTCGGTCGACACATTGCCCGTCGCGCCTTTCGCATAGGGGCAACCGCCAAGGCCGGCAACCGACGCATGGAAGATGGACACGCCAAGCTCCAGTGCCGCAAGGATATTGGCCAGCGCCTGTCCATAGGTGTCATGGAAATGGCCGGCCAGCTGTGCGAGCGGGAATTCGCGCGATACGCGCTCGAACACTTGCTTCACCCTGCCTGCGGTGCCGACGCCGATGGTGTCGGCAATGTCGATCTCGTCGCAGCCAAGGTCGCGCATGCGGCGCACGACATCGGCCACCGCTTCCGGCGACACCTCGCCCTGGTACGGACAGCCAAGTGCGCAGCTGACGCTGCCACGCAGCCGCAGCCCCTGCTGCTTCGCTGCCGCGGCGACATCGGCAAAACGCGCGATGGATTCCGCGATCGAGCAGTTGATGTTCTTTTGCGAGAAAGCTTCCGACGCCGCACCGAAGATCACCACTTCATCGGCCTTGGCTGCCAGCGCTGCTTCGAAACCCTTCATGTTCGGCACCAGCGCCGAATAGATCACGCCGGGCCGGCGCTGTATGCGTGCCATCACCTCGGTTGATGTCGCCATCTGCGGCACCCATTTCGGCGATACGAAAGAGGCCGCCTCGATGTTCGGAAAGCCGGCCGCGCTCAGTCGGTCGACCAGCTCGACCTTTATGTCGGCGGGTATGGTGTCCTTTTCGTTCTGCAGACCGTCGCGCGGGCCGACTTCGACCAGTTTCACGAATTCCGGATACGACATCACAGGCTCTCCATCCGACGGCAATGATTGTTCAGCATGGGTTTCTCGATACTTTTTCAGGCGACGTCGAGCAGCGGGGACGCACGCGCTCAGACCGCTGCGGATTCCATCACTTCAAAGGACAACAATTGTGCGCCCTCGGCGACCTGATCGCCGACTGCATACAGCAGCTCGGCCACCTTGCCATTGGCCGGCGCGCTGATGGTGTGTTCCATTTTCATCGCCTCCATGATCAGCAAGGGTGCGCCTTTTTCCACGGTAGAACCGGCATCGACCAGCAGCGCGACAATCTTGCCTGGCATCGGCGCCGTCAGCCGGCCGCCCTCGGCTTCATGCTCTCCGGCATGCGCGAGCGTATCGTTCCAGCTCAGCTGCCAGTGCTGACCGGCGACGAACACATGGAACACATCGCCGCTGCGCACGACCTGGCCGGACACGCGCTGCTCATCCAGCATCAGATTCAGTCGCCCGCCGTTGGCCGTGACGTCATGGATCAGGGCTTCGTCCGCTCCGCGCCGCAGCAGCAGGCCATTGCGCTGATAGGCAAGCGTGACCGACAACTCCGCCTCATCAGCGCTGAAGACCAGCGTGCGCGCATAGCCGCCATTCATGCGCCAGCCATCATTGGCAGCCCACGGGTCTGCGCTGCGCGGCGCGGCGGCATCGGCCAGGTGCGCGACTGCCAGCGCCAGTGCCGCCATCGTGACCTCTGGCACTGGCGGGAACAATTCGGCATGGTGGCGCTCGATCAGGCCGGTATCGAGCTCGGCCGTCGCAAATGCGTCGCCACCGACGAGCCGGCCGAGGAAGGCCACATTGGTGGCCGGCCCGACCACCTCGCATGCCGCCAAAGCCTGCGACAGCCGCGCGAGCGCCTGCGCACGGTCGGTTCCGCGCACGATCAGCTTCGCGATCATCGGGTCGTAATAGGGCGAGATCGTGTCGCCTTCGCGCACACCGGCATCGATGCGCACATCGCCATTCGTGAACTCGACCGCTGCCGGTAGCCGCAAGTGCTGCAGCCAGCCGGTCGACGGCAGGAATCCCTTTTCCGGATTCTCTGCATAGATGCGCGCCTCGATCGCATGGCCATGGATCTGCAGTTCATGCTGCAGCAGCGGCAAGCGCTCGCCCGCAGCCACACGCAGCTGCCACTCGACCAGGTCAGTGCCGGTGATCATTTCAGTGACCGGGTGCTCGACCTGCAAGCGCGTGTTCATCTCCATGAAGTAGAAGCTGCCATCCTGATTGGCAATGAATTCGACGGTGCCGGCACCGACATAGCCGACCGCCTTTGCCGCAGCGACCGCAGCCTCGCCCATCGCGCGGCGGCGCTCTTCCGTCATGCCGGGTGCTGGCGCTTCTTCCAGCACCTTCTGGTGACGGCGCTGCACCGAGCAATCGCGCTCGAACAAGTACACGCAGTTGCCCTGCGTGTCGGCGAACACCTGGATCTCGATATGGCGCGGCCGGGTCAGGTATTTTTCGACCAGCACCTTGTCATCGCCGAAGCTGGCGGCCGCTTCGCGCTTGCAGGAAGCGAGCGCGGCGACGAAGTCCCCGGATTTCTCGACGATGCGCATGCCCTTGCCACCGCCGCCGGCGCTGGCTTTCAGCAGCACCGGGTAACCGATCTTGTCGGCCTGCTGCTGCAGGAACACGGCGTCCTGCTGATCGCCGTGATAGCCGGGCACCAGCGGCACGCCGGCCTTTTCCATCA
>JACCDI011900721.1_pt1 | contig 10355 bp, 9 predicted proteins | sample 7442791 | NCBI WGS metagenome assembly JACCDI01 (sample SAMN15323434, study PRJNA562643) | freshwater metagenome | isolation source: river surface water | place: USA:Blue River Watershed | collected 2017-08-15
AGCCCTTGTTGGAGAAACGCACCCAAGGTCTGCGCAAGCCCGAGACAGCACCCAAAGTGCGCAAGCAAACTGAAAAAGAATTCCCAGAAGGCATCCCCGCCTACGGTGCCGATGCGCTGCGCTTCACGTTTGCGGCGTTGGCCACGCTGGGCCGCAGCATCAACTTCGACAGCAAGCGCTGCGAGGGCTACCGCAACTTCTGCAACAAACTGTGGAACGCAACCCGCTTTGTGCTGATGAACTGCGAAGGCCAGGACTGTGGCCTAAAGGAACACGGCGCGGCCGAATGCCTGCCCGGCGGCTACCTGAGCTTTAGCCAAGCCGACCGTTGGATCGTGTCCAAGCTGCAACGCGTGGAAGCCGAGGTGGCCAAAGGCTTTGCCGAGTACCGCCTCGACAACGTGGCCAACACGATTTACGACTTCGTCTGGAACGAGTTCTGCGATTGGTATTTGGAAATCGCCAAGGTGCAAATCAATGTGGGGGATGATTCTCAAAAACGCGCGACGCGTCGTACTTTGATTCGCACGCTTGAAACCATTCTGCGTTTGGCCCACCCCATCACGCCTTTCATCACCGAAGAGCTGTGGCAAACCGTGGCTGTAGTAGCAGGTCGCAAAGCGGCTGACGACACAACAGCATCCATCAGCATCGCAGCCTACCCTGTGAGTCAGCCCGAGCGCATTGACGAACAAGCCGAAGCTTATGTGGCCCGCGTGAAGTCGTTGGTCGATGCTTGCCGCAACTTGCGCGGCGAGATGGGCGTGTCGCCCGCGACGCGAATGCCTTTGTTTGCGTTGGCCGCCAATGCAGAAGAACATGCGTTCATGCAGGGCGTGGCCCCTGTGTTGCAAGCCTTGGCCAAACTCAGCGAAGTCAAAGTATTTGACGACGAGGCCGCTTGGTCTGCGGCCGCACAAGCAGCACCTGTGGCCGTGATTGGCGAGTTGCGTGTGTGCTTGTTCATCGAAGTGGACGTCGCTGCAGAAAAGATTCGCTTGAGCAAAGAAGTTGAGCGCTTACAAAACGAAATTGAAAAAGCAGGCTCCAAACTCAAGAACGAAGCGTTCGTTGCCAAAGCGCCACCTGCTGTGATTGAAGAAGCCAAGAAACGTGTGGCCGACTTCACAGCCACGTTGACCAAGGTGCAAGAGCAGCTTGTCAAATTAGGTAAATAAAGCCTCGTTAAACTTGGCAAAACTATTAATTTCACACCTATGACCAAAGCTCTCACCAAAGCCGTCTTCCCTGTCGCTGGCATGGGCACGCGCTTCTTGCCCGCCACCAAAGCCAGCCCCAAAGAAATGTTGACCGTGGTGGACAAGCCGCTCATCCAATACGCGGTGGAAGAGGCTTACGAAGCTGGCATTCGTGAAATGATTTTCGTCACAGGTCGCAGCAAACGCGCGATTGAAGATCACTTTGACATGGCCTACGAGCTCGAAACCGAACTCGAAGCCGCAGGCAAACAAGCCTTGCTCGACATCGTGCGCAGTGTGCAACCCGACGACATGCAATGTGTGTATGTGCGTCAAGCACGGGCACTGGGCTTGGGCCACGCTGTGTTGTGCGCCGAGCATTTGGTGGGCGACGAGCCTTTCGCTGTTCTTCTGGCCGACGACTTGATGCGCGGCAAAAAAGGTGGCCCCGGTGTGTTGAAACAAATGGCTGATGTGTATGCACGCACACAATCATCGGTGCTGGCCGTGCAAGAAGTACCGCTGGAGCACGTACACCGCTACGGTGTGGTCGCAGGCAAAGACTTAGGCAACGGCTTGGTCGATATTCAGCAAATGGTGGAAAAACCAAAGGCAGAAGTGGCGCCTTCACGCACCACGGTGGCGGGCCGCTACATCTTGACCCCCGCTGTGTTTGAGCGCATCCGCGCAGGCGGCCGCGGTGTGCAAGGTGAGATTCAACTCACCGATGGCATCGCAGGTTTGCTCGCCACCGAAAAAGTGTTGGCCTATTCGTATGAAGGCAAGCGCTTTGATTGCGGCAGCAAAGTGGGCTTCTTGCAAGCCAGCGTCGAGCTGGCTTTAGAGCACGCGGAAGTGGGCGAAGAATTCCGCAGCTACCTCAAGCAACTCCACGTCGCTTAATTTAGCGTCGCTTCAGAATGTGAACGAAGTCGCTGCCCTCAGTGGTTTGCGACACCAGTTCATTGCCAGTTTGTTTGGCAAAGGCGGCAAAGTCGCGCACCGAGCCCGTGTCAGTCGACACCACCTTCAGCACTTGACCACTGGTCATGCCCGCCAATGCTTTTTTGGCCTTGAGAATCGGTAGTGGGCAGTTCAGCCCGCGGGTATCAATTTCTACATCGAAGTTCATGCGGGGAACACTCCTGTCGACAAGTAGCGGTCGCCTCGGTCACACACGATGAAGGCAATCGTGGCGTTCTCGACCTGTTGCGAAATTTGCTGAGCCACCCAGCATGCGCCTGCTGCTGAAATGCCCGCAAAAATGCCCTCTTCACGCGCCAAGCGGCGGCATATGTCTTCGGCATCGTCTTGGCTCACGTACACAAGCTGATCGACGTTGCTGGCATCGTAAATTTTGGGCAAGTACTCTTGCGGCCATTTGCGGATGCCAGGAATGCGGGAGCCTTCCGAAGGCTGCGCACCAATGATGCGAATGGCGGGATTCTTCTCTTTCAAAAAACGCGACACACCGGTGATGGTTCCCGTGGTGCCCATGGCACTCACAAAGTGCGTGATGCGACCCTGCGTTTGCTCCCACAGCTCAGGCCCCGTGGTTTCGTAGTGGATGCGCGGGTTGTCTTCGTTGGCAAATTGGTCGAGCATGCGGCCTTTGCCTTCTTTCTCCATCCGCTCAGCGAGGTCGCGGGCGTATTCCATGCCACCGCTCTTGGGCGTCAAGATCAACTCTGCACCAAATGCCTTCATGGTTTGGGCACGCTCAATCGACAAGTCCTCGGGCATGATGAGCACCATGCGATAACCCTTGATCGCAGCGGCCATCGCCAACGCAATGCCCGTGTTGCCTGATGTGGCTTCAATCAAGGTATCGCCTGGTTTGATGTCGCCGCGTTCTTGCGCACGTTGAATCATCGACAACGCGGGGCGGTCTTTCACAGAACCCGCGGGGTTGTTGCCTTCGAGCTTGCCCAAAACAATGTTGCCGCGCTTGGCGTTGTCTGACACGCCGATGCGCTGTAAAGCGACCAAAGGCGTCTTGCCGATGGCGTCTTCAATCGTCAAATAATGTGGTGTCTTTCCCATAGCCGTCACTATGCCACAGACCGTTGTGCAGGGCTGAAAGAAAGCTTGCAACATTGGCATTAGGATTGCCAATCCAAGGGTTATCCAAGCCCTTGTTTTCATCCAATTCAGGTTTCCATGCTCAAACTCTCCAAACACCGTTGGCTCGCTTGGCTCATTTGGGCTTTGGCATGGGGCTTGATGTTTGCGTTGGACGAAACCATCAGCTTGGGCAATATGGCGCTTTTGCTGGTGTTAGCCAGCGCGGTGGCAGCGCTGTGGTCGAGTGCATGGGCCTCGCTGCTCAGCAGCGCCGTGTCGGTGGTGCTGTTCAACGTGCTCTTTGTGCCACCTAAGTTCACGTTCCATGTGCTTTATCTGCACGACTATTTTTTGCTCATCACCATGCTGGGGGTGAGTGTGGTGGTCAGCTCACTCATGTGGCGCTTGCGGCGCGCTGCCGAGTTAGAGCATTTGCACGCGACGCAGTCTGAACAGCTGCGCACCTTGAGCGAACAACTGCGCGAAAACCAAGACTTGAATGCCCACGCGCAACTGCTAGAAAGTTTGTTAGCGGCGTGGGGCCACCCCCACGCCCGCGTGTTGTGGGACACGCCGCCCACTGAAGCATGGATGCTGAGCGTGCGCGGCAAAGCTCAGCACTATGGCGTGGTACAGCTGGGCGAGCCAAGCCAGCCCATCGACCACCTTGAGCCCGAAGCCCACAAAGCGCACTTGCAAGCCTTGTGCGATTTGCTAGGCCTCGAGTTAGAGCGCCAGCAAGCCCTTCGCAGCGCCAAAGCGGCCAACGAAGAAGCACAAAGCCAAAAGCTGCGCAACACCCTACTCACCGCCATTGCCCATGACTACCGCACACCCTTGGCTAACCTCATGGGCGCGGCATCTGTCATTCACGACCAAGGCTCGCGCTTATCACCGTCACGCGTGGGCGAGTTGTCGCACACCATCTTGGATGAGGCGCAGCAGCTCAACCGCATGACCAACAACACCTTGCAACTGGCGCGTCTAGATGCATCGGCCTTGGACGTTCGCAAAGACTGGGAGTCTTTGCAAGAGCTGGTGGGCAGCGTCGTTCATAAATCGAAGCAACGTTTCTTGGATGCGCACTTTCACATTGACATGTCGCCGCACTTACCTCTCTTGCATTGCGATGCCATCTTGGTGGTGCAGCTGTTAGAAAACCTGATTGAAAACGCTGTCAAGCACAGCCCTGCGGTCGCACACATCGACATCCAGGTCACACAAACTTTGGCCGACCAAGTGCGCGTGTGCGTGCGCGACCATGGTCCAGGCATTCCAGACGCATGGAAAGAGCGGGTGTTTGATGCTTTTGCGCGCGTCGATACAGCGCCCTTGGCGTTTGAATCGCAGGGCGATCACACCACGCGCCGTGGCGTGGGCTTGGGGCTGGCTGTCTGCCGCGCCATCGCCCGTGTGCACGATGCCAAAATTTGGATTGAAAATGCGCCTCAAGGCGGCACAGCGGTCTGCGTGGCCTTTCCTGTGCGTCATCAGCCTGAAGTGATGATGGGAGACGCCGCATGAGCTTGAAAGTTTTGTTGGTCGAAGACGACCGCGAACTGCGCCAAACCTTGCAAGGCGCATTGCAAGTGGAAGGCTATGACGTGACCGTGAGCGCCAGCTTGGCCGATGCCATGGCCGTGCTGCGTCATCACAACCAAAGCGCGCCTGCCGAAGCGTTTGACATTTTGATTCTCGACCTAGGCCTTCCCGATGGCGACGGCAGCAGCTTGTTGCATTGGGCGCGTCAACACTATGCCTTGCCCATCCTCATCATTTCGGCGCGGCATGACGAATGGAACAAGGTCGGCTTGCTCGACGCTGGGGCTGACGACTATTTGGTCAAACCTTTCAGCATCAGCGAATTGTTGGCGCGCATCCGTGTGGCCCTACGTCACAGGGGAACAACCGCAGTGGCGCCCATCACGCATTACAAAGATGCAGACATCGAAATTGACCTGCCACGCCACGAAGTGCTGATGCAAGGCCAAGCCGTCAAACTCACGCCCACCGAGTTCAAGCTGCTGGCCCGATTGGTGCGCAGCACCGGACAAGTGGTGACCCACCGCCAACTGCTACTGGATGTGTGGGGCGATGAGTTTGTGGAACACACGCATTACCTGCGTGTGTATATGGCCCAGTTGCGTAACAAGCTAGAAGACAACCCAACTGAACCCAAAAGGCTACTGACTGAGCCAGGTGTGGGCTACCGTTTACGCGAAAGTATGTGATTTGATCTTTATGCGTTCTTGATGTGCTTTCTGACAGGATGAAGCCGATTTTTTAATAGAAAGTTGGCATGTCGCATCCGACAGGTTTAGAGCAAATTTTGATTGTGGGCTTAGGCCCCGCCACTGACGACTTGGTGAAAGCCTTCACCGCCAAAGGCTTGAACACCCAAACCATCGCCGAATCAGGTGACTGGTCCTCGCTCAACAAAGACACCATCAAGGCCGTGGTCGTGTGCAAACCCGCCACCACCCAACAAGCCGTTGCCATCACCCAGCGCCTCAGCCACTTGGGCTTGGGCCCTATTTGGACGGTGCTCAATGTGTCAGACACCACCGAGGTGCAAACCCATGGCAGCTACCACATCCCAGTGCTGGTCAACGAAGTGGCTGACGCACTCAGTGCGCCACAGCGTCTGAACACCCAGCAGTCTCTGGCACGGGTGTATGCCCCTAGCGCATTGGTGGGCCACACACTCGACACGCATTATTTGCAAACCACCCAAGGCGTGGCCTTGCTGGGTTTGCAACGCGCAGGTCTGGGCTGCCAACCTGTGACCAATGGCGCAGCCATCCAGTGGGGTGACTGCTACGTGGTCGCAGGCTCACCACAACACATTGCCTCTTTGTCTCACACGCCCTTGCGCTTGGTCGCAGGGGCTGCTTCTTGGTAACTGAAGAACTTCATGCAATCACACAAATCTTCCTTGCTCGCCCTGTCGGTGGGCGCTGTCGGCGTGGTCTATGGCGACATTGGCACCAGCGTGCTCTACGCCATGAAAGAGGTGTTTGGCTCTGGCCATGTGCCTTTCACGCCTGCCAATGTGTATGGCATTTTGTCCATCTTCTTTTGGACACTGACGGTCATCATTTCTTTGAAATACGTCACCTTGATCTTGCGTGCCGACAACCACGGTGAAGGTGGCTTGGTGGCCATGCTGGCTTTGGCGTCGAGCGCCGTCAAAGACAAGCCACGCCTGCACCGCGCCATGTTGGTGGTGGGCATTTTTGGCACCTGTTTGTTTTATGGCGATGGTGTGATCACGCCCGCCATTTCAGTGCTCTCAGCGGCCGAGGGCCTTGAGGTGATTTCGCCCGACTTCAAACGCTTTGTCATGCCCATGACCTTGGTCATTTTGTTTGGCCTGTTCGCCGTACAAAAACACGGCACGGCAGGCATTGGCAAGTTTTTTGGCCCCATCACCTTGGTGTGGTTTGCCGCCATTTCAGCTTTGGGGCTGCTGCACATCGCGCAAGAGCCAGCGATTTTGTGGGCCATCAGCCCGCACTATGCGTTCAACTTCATCATCGAGCAGCCAGGCACCACCTTCATCATCTTGGGTGCGGTGGTTTTGTGCGTCACCGGTGGCGAAGCTTTGTATGCCGACATGGGCCACTTTGGCAAAAAACCCATTCGTTTGGCTTGGTTTGCAGTGGTCATGCCATCGCTCACGCTCAACTACTTTGGCCAAGGCGCTTTGCTTTTGCGCGAACCCGATGCCGTAGCCAACCCTTTCTTTAACATGGCCCCCGACTGGGCGCTCATTCCCATGGTGGTGCTCGCAACAGCCGCTACCGTCATTGCGTCGCAAGCCCTCATCTCTGGCGCATTCAGCGTGACCAAGCAAGTGATTCAGCTGGGCTTTTTGCCACGCATGCAAATCGACCACACCAGCGAACACGACACCGGCCAAATCTACATGCCCTTTGTCAACTGGGGGCTGTTTGCCGTCATCGTGTTGGCCGTGGGCATGTTCCGCTCGTCCAGCAACTTGGCTGCAGCCTATGGCATTGCGGTGTGCACCGACATGCTCATCACCACGGTGCTCACCTTTTTCGTAATTCGCTACAGCTGGAAATACCCCCTGTGGTTGTGCCTGATGGCCACCAGCGGCTTCTTGTTGGTCGACTTGGCTTTTTGGGCGTCTAACTTGCTCAAACTCACCGACGGCGGTTGGTTCCCCTTGGTCATTGCTGGCGCAATTTTGGTGGTCATGCTCACATGGCGCGATGGCCGCGAGTTGCTGGGGCAAGTCAACCGCTCACACGCCATGATGTTGCCTTCATTTCTAGAAGGACTTCATCGCTCTCCACCCATGCGCGTGGAAGGCACAGCGGTGTTCATGTCCACCCAATTTGGCATGGTGCCCAATGCGTTTTTTCACAACCTCAAACACAACAAAGTGCTGCACAGCACCAATGTGTTTGTGACCGTACAAAACCATGAAATTCCGTATGTCGATGTCAAAGACCGACTCGGTGTGCAATACCTCGAAAACAATTGCTGGCAAGTGGTCATCCACTACGGCTTCAAAGACTATCCCGACGTGCCTTTGGCCTTGGCGCCTTTGTCTGAGCGTGGTTGCGATTTAGAGCCCATGCGCACCAGCTACTTCTTGTCCCGCGACAGCATCGTGCCCACCGTGGGTGAAGGCATGTCTGAGTGGCGCGAAAAACTGTTTGCCCAAATGCACCTCAACGCCAGTGCCGCAGCTGACTTTTTGAAACTACCCAACAATGCGGTGGTGGAGCTTGGCAGCAAGATAGAAATTTAAGGGTACACAGCTCGACCCAGCAGAGCGATCATGGCCATAAATGTGAATCAATAGAGAGATTTTCTATTTGGCCGCAAAATCTGTGTCATAATATTGTTCTTCTCTCCCGTGCCCGGGTGGTGAAATTGGTAGACGCAGGGGACTCAAAAAAGTAATACTTGCGATTTACTTCACGGTTTGCAACGGTATCCGCAACGGTTACTTTTTCTGTATTGCAAACTGTACAAAAAATCCTGTCTTAACGCTGCAAATGACCATGTAACGCAAGTTGCTGGACCATTGGCATTCGACTGGCAAACGCCTACTCCCCTACCCCTGCAAAACTGTAGAGCCACTGTGCAATGACAGCTATTGGGCAACAGATACTCAATGCACTGGTAGGTTAATGGAATGAAATTTTTGTCCGCAATGGAGGAGCAAACGACGCATCGATTTCCCTCCCATGCGGCTTAGTTGGACACACATATAAGAAATCATTACTAGAAAAATAGAGTAGCATTAAGTCCGTTAAGATTTTGCTTGTAACAATGCCAATCCCCGACTTTACAGAGTACGGAATTCTTCCAGTGGGCTATTTCGCTGCAACGAAGGAAGAAATCGCCGATAGATATCTAACCAATCCAAATCGGGCTGCAATTTGGGAAAAGTTCGAAGAATTTCTCTTGGAAATACAAGCTCAACAATGGTCCGTGTCTGTACAGGCCTATTTGTTAGATGGTGGTTTTACAAGCGACAAGCAAACAACAAAGGACATCGATGTCGTGCTGGATCTATCGATAGCCGACGACAACTCACTTTATGAGGCTTGCTTTTGGCTTCAAAATCACAAACAACGCTTTGAAACAGACTACAAAGTGGATGCTTACCCGTATCACCCTAAAATCGGGAACGATCTAAGAGCATACTTTGCATATGTCAAGGTCGATGAGCGTATCCAACGCGGCGCACCGATTGACACACGCAAAGGCCTTTTGATTTACAAGCCATGACTACCAAAGCTACCGATCAACTGAATTCCAAAGTAGCCATCTGGGTTAGTCAAATGGCTGGGATGATTGCGTTAGCCGATCGATTGGGGAAACCTCGCCCAGATTTAAGTAGCTATCAAAAACAGATTCTCGAACTGTATAGCTCGGAATTTGAACTTGCAAAACTTCTAGATACATCCGATATGGTGGTGCATGTCAATGGACCGGCGATTTATCATGATCAAGCTGATTTAGGCACAGTTACCAATCTGTTCAGTAACGTAGAAAAACAAATTAAAAGACTGGCGCAATCCGTCCTTCATTTAGGCATCGATGATCAAAAGAAGGCGATGTCTATGTTGGATGTGCGTCTGACAGGTATCGCACCCGGAAGTCTTTATGCAGGCTTTTCAATTGAGCCTCCCCCAGATAATGCACTTCTTGGCACTGAAGAAGAAAAAATAATGTTTGCCGCAATCAAGGCAGCAACACTTAGCGTTACTCACATTCCTGAGCACATTACAAATGATGGACATGTGTCGGAAGCACTGGCACAAGAAGTCACAGACCCCGCAGTTCGCGATAGTGCATTGCTGGCAGCATTTCACTTAAGCCCAACTGGGCGTTCTGGAATTTCGTCAATTGACTTCATCAACCCAGCCGAATCTAAAAAAACCTCAACACTTGATGCATCTCACAGGCAGTTGCTTAGAGAGGTTACGCATAAAAATCCTTTAATCCAATCAAGGACTAAGCAAGGAACTTTTACTGGCCTATTAACTAAAATTGACTTAGATAAAAGTCGAGTTGATCTTCGAGACATTGGGGCAAAAGGCTTCGATAGCATCAGATGCATTCTTCCTACATTAACGGTAGAAAAAGGTCGTCAGATTTTGGGACAACGTGTAGAGATTACAGGACGTTATGAGACAACGCCTTTAGGTAAGCCAAGTTTGCTCCAAGTTGAAGGAATCAGAGTTATAGAACAACTCAACCTAAAAGAGCGTTGAGATCATCAATGCTCTGAGATTTAAGCAGCCTAGTACTGCACTGTCATAAATCCACTCGCTTCTTGTGCCGCTCTACGAGAACCAAACTTCAAAGAGTAGTCAACATAAAAGCTGAGTTGTCGAGACAAGCCACACATCAGTTCGATGGTGGCTATAGGAATCGATCAGATTTCAACCCGCTTAATGATTTCCAGCTTCTGCTCTAGCGTGTAACCAACACTGCCGTAGGTATCAAACTCTGAGCCTCCCCGAGAGTGCCCTGTCACACTCTCAGCGACACGGGTTGGAATGTCATTGCAAGCCTTCAATCTATCGATGAACGCATGACGGA
>JACCDI010494328.1_pt1 | contig 10354 bp, 8 predicted proteins | sample 7442791 | NCBI WGS metagenome assembly JACCDI01 (sample SAMN15323434, study PRJNA562643) | freshwater metagenome | isolation source: river surface water | place: USA:Blue River Watershed | collected 2017-08-15
TTCTTCTGGGATTAAGTTCTTAAGGATTGACTTCAAACGTGCGCGTTCTTCTTCAGGAAGACGCTTTGAAATTCCAGACATTCCGCCACCTGGAACAAAGACAACGTAGCGGCCAGGAAGTGATATCTGGCTAGTAAGGCGTGCACCCTTTTGACCGATTGGATCCTTAGTTACCTGCACCAATACTGGCTGGCCTGTCTTGAGAACCATTTCGATCTTGCGTGGTTCAGATTCAGAAATACCTGCAGCATCCCAGTTCACTTCACCTGCGTAGAGAACTGCGTTGCGACCCTTTCCGATATCAACGAATGCTGCCTCCATTGAAGGAAGAACGTTCTGAACGCGACCGAGGTAAACGTTACCTACATATGAAACGTTAGCGTTTCGGTTGACGTAGTGCTCAACCATCACGTTATCTTCGATAACAGCAATCTGGATGCGATCACCGATCTGACGAACAACCATCTCGCGATCGACATTCTCACGACGCGCCAAGAAATCAGCATCGGTCAAAATTGTTCCGCGGCGACGGTATGGCTCGCGATAAGAATCGCCACGGTCTCGACCGCCACGATCACGATCACGAGAATTACGTGAATTACGGTCGCGAGTTGAACGATCACGAGTTGGACGCTCTGACTTTTCGCGAGTTTCACGGACCTTGACTACTGTGACAACGCCATCCTCATCGATGACCTCACCTGGAGTAACTCCATCACCGGTTGCGCGGCGGCGGCGGCGACGACGATGTGTGGTGCCATCAGCATCTGTGGTCTCTTCGGAATCTTCTGAACCATCTTCGCCATCAGTGGAATTCTCTTCACCCTCAACGCCATTTGGCTTGCGGCGACCGCGGCCACCGCGACGGCGGCGGCGATTGCGTGATGAACGGCTCTCAGAATCTGAATCAGAACCAGAATCGTTTGAATCCTCTGACGAGCTCTTCGCCTCTTCGCTTGGTTCCTCTTGAGCAACCTTTGCGGTTGCTTTGCGGGCGCGTGCAGGAGCTTTATCGGCGATCGGCGCCTGGAATACAGGGACTGGAACAGCTGCCTTCTTGCGAGTCTTAGGCGCAGCTTCCTCAGTTACTTCAACAGTCATTGGGACATCTGTGACCTCAGAGGTAGCTGTGCCCGAAAGTGACTTCTTACTTGATTTTTTTATAGCGCGCTTACGCGGAGTTTTTGGCTCGATAGCCATATGTACATACCTTCATTTCAAAATCTAAGTTGATTAATCCTGGTGAAAAATCTTCTGGTCTTAAGCGGCGAGGCGCGATATGGATCGCTGGCCGCGCTCAAGATGTGGCTCAAGTATGGCAGAGGTGGGTCGAAATCTCCTATTTATTGCCAGATTACGCGTGGTTTAACCGCGGTGGCGAGCGTGGACGTTCTGGAGCAGGCCAAAGCCAATGAGATTTGCGAACATACTCGAACCACCATAGGACATAAAGGGAAGTGGAACTCCCGTCATCGGCATCAACCCAAGGGTCATTCCAATGTTCTCAAATGTTTGGAATGCAAACCAGGCAATCACACCGGTACAGACCATCCTTCCATAAGGGTCGGATGATCTTCGCGCTATTCCAAATGATCTCATCAGAATGATGAAGTAAAGCAAGATGATAAATCCGCTACCGAGAAAACCGAGCTGTTCACCGGCAACGGTAAAGATAAAGTCAGTTTGCTGTTCCGGAACAAATCGACCATTGGTCTGTGGGCCATCAAATAAACCGGTGCCAAAAAAACCACCAGAACCAACAGTGATTCTTGCTTGCCGTAATTGATACCCCGCACCTTGGGAATCAGCATTGGGATCAACAAAAGATTGAAGGCGCTTTACCTGGTAATCGCTGATGACATTTGCTTTCGTTGCCACAATTCCACCGGCGATTGCAAGAATGAGAAGGCCAATCACCCATTTTGTTGGCGCACCAGAAATTCCAAGAATTGCCACAACAGCAGCGCTGATGATGAAGACTGTTCCCATATCTGGCTGCAAAAGAATTAATCCGATTGGAATTGCTGCGACAACGAGAGCACGGAGAACATCTTTTGTGTCAGGTTCATCAGAGTCGTGCTTGCGCTCTGACAGGAGCATAGAAATTCCGACGATAATTGAAATCTTTGCCAGCTCGGCTGGTTGGATTTGAAAACCACCAGGAAGTGGAATCCATGCTTGTGCGCCATTGATTTCAGAGCCAACTCCTGGAATCAATACAAAGATCAGACCTAGGACTCCCAGCCCCCAGAGGATTGGGGTGTATGCGCGGAGCAATCGATAATCGATCACGGTAGTTCCCCAGGCGAGCATGACTCCGATCGCGATATTGATGACGTGACGCTTGAGGTAGTACTCCGGGTCGAGCCCATTGGATGCATACCAATCTCTCGTTGCGGCATAGACAAGGAGAGTTCCAATAAAAAGCAGAATGGCAACAGCCACAGTCAATATTGGATCAAATCCTGCAAAGGCTGATGGGCGACGAGCGCGGCGATAAGGGTTTCGATTGATGAGAGTGCTCACTGCTTCTTCTCCCCTGCCGGCCGAGTTGCTGGTGAAATCTTAGGAAGTTTTACCGGTGGCTTTCCACTTGGGAACAAGACCGCGGCCGGATCAACCTTGCCACCCTTTACTCCAAAGAGGGTCTCGTAGATCTTTCGCACCGCAAATCCAGAAGTGCTGGCTCCAAATCCACCTTGGCTTACCATCAATACCGCAACATAACGAGGATTCTTGGCAGGTGCGAATGATGCATACCATGATGAGTCATCTTTAAGCCTGCCATTTGGATTCTTTCCAAAAACTTGTGCAGTTCCAGTCTTTCCTGATGTAGGGATTGGAAATCCTGCAAAGACTCCAGCTGATGTTCCGGTCAGCGTAACTTCATGGAGTGCATCATGGAGAAAGTCATTCATCTCCTTGTTGATTCCAATATCTCCCAATTTTTCAGATTCGAAGCGCTTCACAACTTTGCCATCATTGGCCACGATTGCCTTAGCGACAGTTGGCTTCCAAATTGTGCCGCCATTAGCGATTGCGCCATACATCTGAGCTAATTTAATAGGTGTAATGACCGTATCGCCCTGGCCAATGGAGAAGTTAACGGCATCACCTGCGCGGATCTTGTCGCCATCGAGACAATTCTCTTTTGCCAATTGGAGTAAGAATGGGGTCTGTTGTGCCTTAGTTGCTCGCTCTGAATAGTTGCAGTAGAAATCCTTATTCTGCTCATACCAAGACTTACGCCATTTGCGATCGGCCAATCGACTCTTTGACTCAGAAGGTAGATCGACACCAGTCTTCTCCCCTACTTGGAAGCGCTCTGCTGCCTTAAAGAAGTAATCATTGGCATCTGACTTTGGCTTTAGCCCACCATCGCGCAACCATTCATCAAATGCGATTCGATACCAGATGGTGTCGCATGAGACCGCCATCGCCTTCTTCATATCCAAAACACCTTGAGATTTAGATTCGAAGTTATTAAATACTCGAGTACCGACTTCAAGTGTTGCAGGACAGTCATACTTTGCCTTCATTGAATAGCCTGCGTCATATGCTGCAACGGCAGAGACTGCTTTAAAGGTAGAAGCTGGTGCATAAAGTCCTTGGAGTGCGCGATTGAGAGCAGGCACACCAGTCTTTTCGCTAAAGAGATTCTCTGCCTCTTGCACAGTTAGACCTTTCTCAAAAGAGTTCGGGTCAAAGGTTGGATATGAGGCAATTGCAAGAATCTGGCCATTGGTTGAATCCATTACAACTGCAGCACCGCCATCGGCATAACGACCTGCTGCCTTTGCGCGTCGAACGGCATCTGCCAGCGCCTTCTCGGCAGATGCTTGCAGGCGGATATCAATACTGGTGACGAGATGGTTTCCTGGAATTGGTTTGGTGTTCTGGCTAGTACGTGTGATTGCCTCTTTGCGATCGACAATAACTGTCTTAATGCCAGGGGTGCCGCGAAGATAGGAGTCGTATTGAATCTCCAACCCTGCTTTACCAATTGACTCAGAACGGAAATAGGAACGCCCGCCCGCTCCAGATAGATCAAAGTCGGTAAGTGGGCCGACATATCCCAGTAGGTGCGCAGCGTTTACTCCAGCAATCTCCGGATATGCACGGATCGCCAGAGGGGTTGCTGAGATTCCTGGGTATTTATCAGATCGCTCCACAATCTGAAGTGCGATCTGTGGATCTGCCTCTTTGGTAATTGGGATCGGTTGGAAGCGAGAACCTGTCCAACATCCAGCCTTCTTCCCCTTTGGAAGTTCTCCACATAAACGAGTTCGCTGCCAGACATCGGCGTATTTCAGACCTAAGAGAGAGGAGAGGTTCTTTAAGACTGCAACACCCTTATCGCTCTGCTTATCTATTTGGGTGCGATCAACGGTGACAGCAAGTCCCACCTTATTGAGAGCTAATGGCACGCCTGACGAATCGACGATCAATCCACGGGTTGCAGGCGAGACCACATCTCGACTTTGAATACTGAGCGCTGCGCTCTTATATGTAGGAGCGGCGGCGACTTGTAGGTAGAAGAGTCGACCAAGCAATGCTGCCAGAAGTGAGGCGATAAATATTTGTAAAAAGATAAGTGAAAGTCGCGAGCGTTGGTTCATATTCTCGAGACCGTTCCGAAGACGATTGCATGCAAGCGAGAAACAATGGGCAAGAGAAGTGGAGTGACAACCCCGCTCCAGAATGCGCTACCTGCACATACGAAGAAGACCTGACTCATACTTCCCAGCTGTTGCCCAAGGAGTAAACCAAAGAGCGCGAAAGCTATCTGCGCACCGAGTACACCAGTGACAACCAAGAAAACAATATTTAACGGGTTAGCGCGCACATGATCGTCGCCATATGAGAGAAAGGAGATTGCAAATGAAACAAGAATCATGACCAAGGTCCATTGACCCAGTGGACCCGGAGTTGTTTGCGATAAATCCATCAGCAAACCTGCACCGAAACCTGTGAGAGCGCCAATCTCTGGGGTACTCATAGAAGCCCATGCCAGGGTGAAGACCAGCATGAGAGAGAGGCCGCCGGCAGGTAGACGCATCTGTGTGACAAAACCTTCTTGCAAAAGGAAGACGATGAGAAAAATAGGGAGTGAGAAGAGAAATCTCCGCGAAATCATCGACGTTTAACCTTTAGACGATGCGGTTGGGCTTGGCGTTACCGTCACGGTGACAGTTGGAATCGGGGTGGGAACAGGCTTTGCTGGCACGAGAGAATCTCGGGGATCAATCGCGGGTGCGCTCACCACAACGGAGACAACACCGAGAGTGGCAAAGTTCGAATAGAACTTCACATCTGCTGTCTGGGTGATTGCACTTGCTGAGTTATCCACCGCAGTGACCTCACCAATCGGAACTCCAGGGACAAATGGGCGTCCATTGTTGCTTCCTCGAGCAAGGATTGCATCTCCGACCTTTATCTCCTGCGTATTGTCTAAGAGCTGAAGAACGCCCTTTCGGGTGCCCTGACCGCTCAAAATACCGATTTGTTGAGAGCCGGCTATACGAGCACCCACACGAAATGATGGGTCTGATGCCAGTTGCACAACGGCGCTATTGGCGTAAGAAACTTTTACTACGCCGACCAAACCAAAGCCAGAGATCACAGTCATATTGGAGCGAATGCCAGAACGTGTTCCGGCATCGATGGTGATTGTTTGAGCAAATGAGGTACTTGAACCTTGAGAAATTACCTTGGCGCTCACAACTTTAAATCCACCAGCACCGGCCAAATCCAGAACTGATTTCAATTGCTTCAGCTCAGCATCTGCGACTTTACGATCAAGAAGTTTCTGACGGAGCGCATCATTATCAGCTTTTAACTTCTCGATTTGATTGCGAGTACGACCGAGGTGTGTGACATCTGAAAGGAAGTTACGAAATGGTGAGACAACCCACGAGCCCGCTTTCTGGACTGGCGCTAATGCAGTTTGAGTAGCTGTGCGAATCCCAGAGATGACTTGTACGCCGCGAAGATCGAGAGTGATCAGAAAGAGCGAGGTAACAATCAATGCAATGAGAAGAAGGCGACCACGACTGTCACCGCCATAACGCACGAGTTGATTCCTTTAGCGACGTGGCTCTGAAATCAAAACCTTTTCAAGGGCTTCGAATTCTTCAATGCACTTACCGGAACCTTCAACAACAGCATCAAGGGGACGATCTGCGATGTGAATTGGCATACCTGTCTCGCGACGAAGGCGCTCATCGAGTCCCTTGAGAAGTGCTCCTCCACCTGTGAGAACAATTCCGCGATCCATGAGATCGGAGGAGAGTTCAGGTGGGCACTTATCGAGAGTTCCCTTTACTGCGTTCACAATCTGCTTCACCGGCTCTTCAAGAGCCTTACGAATTTCGGCAGCTGTCACGACAATTGTCTTTGGTAGACCTGTTGCGAGATCGCGTCCGCGAATCTCTGCATCGTTCTCACCTTGCAGTTGATAGGCAGAACCGATAGCCATCTTAATTTCTTCCGCTGTGCGCTCACCCAAAAGCAGTGAATATTCAGCCTTAACCCAGTTAATAATCGATTGATCGAGCTCATCTCCACCTACGCGGATAGAGAGCGCTGTGACGATTCCACCGAGTGAAATAACGGCAACCTCTGTCGTTCCTCCTCCAATATCAACCACCATGTTTCCGGTTGGTTCGTGGATAGGAAGACCTGCACCGATTGCAGCGGCCATTGGCTCTTCAATGATGTACACCTTACGAGCACCTGCTGCATATCCTGCATCCTTCACAGCGCGCTGTTCAACGCCAGTGATGCCTGATGGAACGCAGACAACGATGCGAGGCTTAGCTAAGTAGCTGCGCTTGTGAACTTTCTGAATAAAGTAACGGAGCATGCGCTCAGTTGTGTCGAAGTCTGCGATCACACCATCTTTGAGTGGGCGGATTGCAACGATATTGCCTGGTGTACGGCCGATCATCTTCTTCGCTTCAATACCAACTGCGAGAATTCCGCCAGTGTCTTGATTAACAGCTACTACAGAAGGCTCGTTGAGTACGATGCCGCGACCGCGAACATAGACCAATGTGTTTGCAGTACCGAGATCGACCGCCATATCGCGACCGATAAAAGACATCTTGCTTGCCATTACTTACCTCCAAAGAAGATTGCAATTTCACGTGCAGCAGATTCAGGTGAATCTGAGCCGTGAACGAGATTCTGTGTAACTTTTGTTCCTGCATCACGAGCAAGGTCACCGCGAATAGTTCCAGGAGCTGCAACAGTTGGATCTGTTGTTCCCGCGATATTTCGGAATCCTTCAATAACGCGATTTCCATCAACGACCATCGCAACAATCGGACCTGACATCATGAACTCAACGAGCGGCTCAAAGAATGGCTTGCCTTGATGTTCTGCATAATGTTGTTCGAGCAAAGCGCGATCTGCTTGGAGCATGCGCAAGGCGGAAATTGTGTATCCCTTACGTTCGATGCGGGCGATAATTTCGCCGACCAAACCGCGGGCTACGCCATCAGGCTTTACAAGGACAAGTGTCTTTTCGGATGTACTCACTTGCCCATTCTATTGGGGGTTAGGACTCCCCCGCGCCACCGGATTTCTCGGCCTCGGCGAGCAAGGCGGCGCGCGCTGCCTCACCCTTTCGCCCTACAACGATGGCGGCAATCCAGAGTCCAGCAAAGAGAATCGCCAACGGCGCCAAGGATGGGACAACAACGGAGTATCCGATCAAGGCGAGCTGGAGGAGCGAGCCGAGAATCCAGCCCACTCTCTTCTTCAGTAGACCAGGGGTGAGAAGGAAGAGGATTGCAATCGCTGCGCCAGCAACGATGGTTGAAGTTTCATGCTGCTCCGCGACCAACATCGCAAAACCCATAATGAAGAACTCCATCACAAGAACAGCAGAGCCGAGTACGCGCATTAGAGACCTTCCTTTGCAAATCGCTTTCGAACAATAGTGCGCGCCTCACCAACAGTGACCACTGATCCAGTAATCAAAATACCAATCGAATCTTCGCTCAGTGGCCGAATTGAATCTTTGATTGCTTTTTCGATAGCGAGATCGAGAGCCTCCGCAGTAAAGACTCGATCAGCGCCAAATATCTTGGTGGCGATGGCTTGAGCATCTGCAACCGACATGGAACGCTGTGAAGAATTCTTGGTAATGATGATTGAATCCATTACCTTCTCAAGCTCCATCAGTGCACCTTCGACATCTTTATCAGCCATGGCAGCAAAGATGCCAATAACTTCATCAAAGGTAAACTCTCCTTGAATGGTCTCGGTGAGAGCTTTTGCACCGTGTGGGTTATGAGCTGCATCGATAATGATTGTGGGATCTCGATGGAGCACTTCACACCGTCCTGGTGATTGCACATTAGCAAAACCAGCCAAGACCGCTTCGTAATCTAACTCTTGCTCACCGAAGAATGCCTCCACCGCTACAAGTGCAGCGGCTGCATTTGAAGCTTGATGCTTTCCATGGAGCGGCAAGAAAATCTCTTCATAAGTATCTTTCGGGGTCTTGATTGTTAGGAGCTGGCCACCGACTGCAAGTGCACGACTCTCGATGAAATATTCAACTCCCTCTCGGGCGATATCGGCACCTACCTCAGCGGCTTTCTTCAACAACTCAACTGCAGCTTCACTTTTCTGCTGAGCAAGAACAACAAAACCGCCCTCTTTAATGATGCCTGCCTTTGTTCGTGCAATCTCAGCGATTGTTGAACCTAGGTATTCCATATGGTCAAGATCAACCGGCATAATCACAGAAACATCTGCATCTACTACGTTTGTTGCATCCCACTCGCCTCCCATGCCGACTTCGATAACTCCAACGTCGATGGGATGCTCTGCAAAAGCGGCAAATGCAAGCGCTGTGATTGCCTCAAAGAAGGATATTGGCGTATCAAACTTACTATCCATAAAGTCGAGATAGGCAGCGATATCGTTATAGGAAAAGATTAAAGCTTTCGGATCAATTGATTGGCCGTTGATTGAGATTCGTTCTAGAAATGACTCAAGGTGTGGTGATGTGAAGCGTCCTGTGCGCAGACCCATTTCAAAGAGAAGCGAGTCAATCATTCTTGAGGTCGTCGTCTTCCCGTTGGTTCCACCCACATGAATTGTTGGATAGGTAAGTTGTGGCGAACCCAAAACATCAACGAGGGCAGCGATGCGTTCGAGAGTAGGTTGGATTCGAGTCTCTGGCCAACGTTTGAGGAGCGCCTGCTCGATGGCATCGATACGCGCTTGATCGTCTGGAGTTATTGCGCTCATTACTTCAGTGCTGCCAACTGAGCAGAGATTCGTTCGATATCTGCAGTGACTGCTGCCTGGCGTTCACGAATCTCAGCGACAACGTTCTCTGGGGCTTTGGCCATAAACCCTTCGTTGTTGAGTTTCACCTCAGCTGTCGCAAGATCTTTCTTGGCGGTGGCGAGATCTTTCTCTAAACGAGCGCGCTCGGCGACAACATCTACTGCGCCAGAGAGGTCGAGCTCACATTTGATTGCACCAATCTCAACCGATGCACTTGCTGTGAAATCAACGAGTTCCAGCTTGAGCAAGAATGCCATCGCTGATGAATACTGAGCTACATCTGCTGGAGCGATAAAGCGACCAGGAATCTTCTGGCTTGGCTTCACGCCTTGATCATTACGGAAACGTCGCACCTCTGTAATTACACGTTGCAACTGTGTAATCAGCTCTTCAGAAGTCTTATCGATATGCGATGCATCTGCAGTAGGCCATGGTGCGCTCATGAGGGTCTCTCCCCCAGTGAATGTGGTCCAGAGCTCTTCAGTGATGAATGGCATAACAGGGTGAAGTAGGCGGAATAGTTGATCGAGGACATGGCCCAAGACGCGTTGCGTTGCCTGTGCATTGCCAGATGCGAATGCTTCCTTAGATAGCTCTAAATACCAGTCGCAGAGGTCATCCCAAGCAAAGTGATAAATCACTTCACTGGCGCGAGCAAACTCATATGAGTTAAGAAGTTCGCTGTATTCGGCAGTTGTTTCAGCAAGGCGAGAGAGGATCCATTTATCGATTGCATTAAGCGATGAAACTGGCGGAAGATCTCCTTCAACAGTTGCACCATTCATCATGGCAAAGCGAGTGGCGTTCCAGAGTTTGGTAGCAAAGTTACGTGAACCCGCAACCCAATCTTCGGCAAGGGCTTGATCTTTACCTGGATTTGAACCACGAGCCAAGGTAAAGCGAAGCGCATCTGCTCCGTACTTATCAATAAATTCAAGTGGATCAACAACGTTGCCCTTAGATTTCGACATCTTCTTGCCAAATTGATCGCGGACAAGTCCATGGAGAACAATCGTGCCAAATGGTGGAGTTCCATCCATTGCAA
>JACCDI011245887.1_pt1 | contig 10352 bp, 8 predicted proteins | sample 7442791 | NCBI WGS metagenome assembly JACCDI01 (sample SAMN15323434, study PRJNA562643) | freshwater metagenome | isolation source: river surface water | place: USA:Blue River Watershed | collected 2017-08-15
ATACAAAACGATGCGTTGTACATGGAGGAAATCCGTAGAGTTTTAAAACCAGGCGGTAAATTTATTTTTAGTACTCCCAATAAAAAAATGTCGCTTACTCGCAATCCTTATCATATTCGCGAATATATTTTATCCGATTATCAAAAATTATGTTCGAAATACAGTTCTTACGAACTAAAAGGGGTGTTTGGCGACGAAAAAGTAATGGATTATTATCAAAAAAATAAGGAATCGGTTAAAAAAATTACTCGTTGGGATATCCTAAATTTACAATACAATTTACCCCGTTTTTTATTAAAGATTCCTTACGATTTAGCCAATTCCTTAAACCGAAAAAAATTAGCCGAAAACAATACTGAACTTACACATGGCATTATTGCCGAAAATTATTTTATAGCTCCCGCAACCGAGGAATGCCTCGATTTTTATTGTATTGCAGTTAAATAATTGCCCTAAAGGATATGCTAAAAAATATTTATACTAAACGCTTTTTTTGGAAAATCCTTTTTTTGGTTTTGGGTTTATTAATTGCCTTAACCTCATTGTATTACAGTAATAATATTGTGCAAAAATTAGCCGATGAGGAAGAAAAAAAGGTTAAACTAATTGCCAAAGCATGGCGCGAATTGGCGGATGTAAATAGCACTGCCGATATTTCTTTCCTTTTAGATATTATTAAAGATAACTCTACTGTTCCCGTAATTTTAGCTACTGCCAATAACGAAATTGTTTCGTGGAAAAACTTAGATAGCTTGCAGGCAGAACAAAATCCTACCTATTTACAAACGGTTTTACAGGATATGAAAAACCAAAACGAAGCGATACCGGTGGTGATTGATGAGGAAACTTTTCAGTACATTTATTACAAAAACTCTATACTAATAGATGCCCTAAAATTTTATCCTTGGATACAATTAAGTGTAATTTTTTTATTCATGATTTTAGCTTACTCGGCTTTTTCATCCTCGCGTAATGCGGAGCAAAAACAGGTTTGGGTGGGCATGGCTAAGGAAACCGCTCACCAGTTAGGCACTCCGCTATCCTCGTTATATGGTTGGTTAGAGTATTTTAAAAGCACTGGAACAAGCGAGGAAATTTGTAATGAAATTGAAAAGGATATTGAGCGATTAAATATTGTGGCAGATAGGTTTTCCAAAATTGGGTCTGTTCCAAAATTAGAGCAAGAAAATTTGGTAAAATTAATGCAGCAAAATATCGATTATTTACAAAAACGAATTTCCAAAAATATCAAACTTACTTTTAGTAGTGTAGTGGGCTCGGATAGTACTGTGTTTGTATCAATTCCGCTTTTTAATTGGGTAATCGAAAATGTATGTAAAAATGCAGTGGATGCTATGGGAGGAAATGGGGAATTAAATATTGAAATTAGCGAGGATAAAAACGGTTTTTTGGTGGACATTCAAGACACCGGAAAAGGAATTCCAAAGGCACAAATCAAACAAATTTTTAAACCCGGTATAACGTCCAAAAAAAGAGGTTGGGGCTTGGGTTTATCCTTGGCTAAACGAATTATTAAGGAATATCATCAAGGAAAAATTTATGTAAAACATTCGGAGGTGGGCGTGGGAACTACCATACGAATTGTTTTGCCAAAACAAATTAACTCTTAAAAAAGTTGTAATTTTACATCTACTAAAATTAATAAAATGGGATTAAAATCTAAATTAAGTAAGCCTTTTGCTAAATTAGTTGCAAAACGAATAAAAAAAGATAGTGCTAAGGCGATTATTTTACAAGAGGAAACATTACAAAATTTAATTCAATCGGCTAAAAATACTGCGTTTGGTAAGGATCAGAATTTTGTAGCTATTAAAAATTACGAAGATTTTAAAAAACAAGTGCCAGTTACCGATTATGAAGGCTTAAAAGCTTACGTGGAGCGCATTATCGAGGGGGAAGAAAATGTTTTATGGCCAGGAGTGCCCTTGTATTTTTGTAAAACGTCGGGGACAACGTCGGGTACTAAATATATTCCGTTAACCAAGGAATCTATGCCTCATCATATAGCCGCGGCGCGTAATGCGATTTTGTTATACATTGCCGAAACGGGTAAAGCGGATTTTGTGGACGGAAAAATGATTTTTTTACAGGGTAGTCCGGAGTTAGATACCAAAGGTAAAATTCCTTTCGGACGATTATCGGGGATTGTTGCGCATTATGTCCCAGGATATTTACAAAAAAACCGCATGCCTTCCTGGAAAACCAATTGTATTGAGGATTGGGAGGAAAAATTGGATAAAATTATAGATGAAACTCTGCCCGAAAATATGGCATTAATTAGCGGAATTCCGCCTTGGGTGCAAATGTATTTCGAGCGTATCCAAGCCCGTACTGGTAAACAAATTAAGGATGTTTTTCCTAACTTTTCGTTATTTATTCAGGGTGGTGTAAACTATAAACCTTATGTGCCTATTTTTGATAAATTGGTAGGTAAACGTATTGATACCATCGAGTTATATCCTGCTAGCGAGGGTTTTATCGCTTATCAGGATTCGCAAAAAGCAGAGGGTATGTTGTTAAACATAAATGCGGGTATATTTTTCGAATTTATTCCGGCGGATGAATTTTTCAACGAAAATCCAACGCGTATTTCGTTAAAAGATGTACAAATCAACACCAACTATGTAATTATTTTAAATACCAATGCTGGTATGTGGGGCTATAATATTGGGGATACAGTTAAATTTACTTCCTTACAACCTTTCCGTATTGTGGTAACAGGGCGCATTAAACATTTTATTTCGGCTTTTGGCGAGCACGTAATTGGCGAAGAAGTGGATAAAGCTATGATTAAAGCTTGTGCTCAAACTGGGGCTGAAGTTACAGAGTTTACAGTTGCGCCGCAAGTGGATGGTGGCGAGGGTTTACCTTACCACGAATGGTTTATAGAATTTGCTAAAAAACCCGAAGATATTGCTGTTTTTAGAGATATTTTGGATAAAGAAATGACTTTACAAAACACTTACTACAAGGATTTAATCACAGGCAAAATTTTACAAAAACTAGTGTTGCGCGAAATGGAAAAAAATGCTTTTGTGGAGTACATGAAATCTGTTGGCAAACTAGGTGGACAAAACAAAATCCCAAGATTAAGCAACGACCGCAAAATTGCCGATGAATTACATCAATGGATGATTAAATAATAACCTCATCAATGGATAATTTTGAGGAATACTTGAGACAAGGGGAACCTGATAAAGTAGAAAAGGCGAAGATTTGGAAAACTGCTATTGGTTTACAGCAAGTAGACGGACTAAAACCGTCGGATTATTTAATTGATGTTGCGAAACAAAATATTGATGGGGAAATATCAATTGAAGAAGTTAAACTTAAAATTGATAGCTATTACCAACAACACCCATCCAAAAATAACGAAAACAGAACAGAGGAAGCCGACAAAGTTTCGGCTAGGATTGCTGAAATTTTAAACGAAAATACTTTTAGCTTTTCTCCTATAGAGTATTTAACGATTCATCGTCGATTATTTGAAGGAATTTACAACTTTGCAGGTAAAATTCGTGATTACAATATCACAAAAAAAGAATGGGTATTAAATGGCGAAACTGTTTTGTATGCAAGTGCCGAAAGTATTAAAGATACAATTGAGTATGATTTTGAGCAAGAGAAAAAATTTGTTTATAAAGGCTTAAATTCTGAAGAAATTATCCAGCATATTGCACTTTTCACAAGTAATTTATGGCAAATTCATGTTTTTGGCGAAGGAAATACACGTACAACAGCTATTTTCATCATTAAATACCTCCGAAAATTAGGTTTTAAACAAGTAAACAACGATTTATTTGCCAAAAATTCATGGTATTTTAGAAATGCTTTGGTTAGAGCTAACTTCGAAGATATCTCTAAAGGAGTTTTTAAAACCAACGAATATCTTATAAAATTTTTATCCAACTTATTGGTAGAAACAAAATTCCCTCTAAAAAACAGAGAAATACATATTGAACCTGTAAAAGCCAAAAATGAACTTGTTAATGAGCTTGTAAATGAACCTGTATTTTATTTGATTCAAGAAAATCCAAAAATTACCATCCAACAAATTAGTACTCAATTAAATTTAAGCACAAGTACTATCAAACGTAAAATACAATTGTTAAAACAAAAAAATATCATCCAACGAGTGGGTAGTGACAAAACAGGGTATTGGGAAGTGATAAAAAAGTAAGTTATATATATTAAAACCTGAGAGTTAGATTAAAATTGCGTGCTCAGAACCAATGAAAATGCTCAGATTCAGCTATGAATACTTTGGATTCCATTGAGGTAATCTCACGCAAATTCAGCAAAGATTTCGCAGAGTTTCGCAAAGATTTCAAGTGGGCAAGCACATAGGCTTACCCCTACAAACCACTCATTTTCCAAAATATTCTTTGCTCCCTTTGTGTGGAAACCCAATCTTATCAAAAAATCAAACTTATCAATTTACAAAACCTAGCTATCAACAAAAACAATTACCTAAAGGCATTCTTTTTAATACCTATTTGTAAATTTACAACTCAATATAAAAAATATGGTTTTTAATTTTGATAATACGTACTTAAATTTACCCAGTACGCTTTTTAGTTTAGTGCAACCTACTCCAGTAAAAAATCCATTTTTATTGTGTTTTAATAACTTGTTGGCTAATGATTTAGGAATTAATATCGAGGATGAAAAAGCACTAACAACTTTATTGTCTGGTAACGAAATTTCACAAAATACCACACCTTTTGCACAGGCTTATGCCGGTCATCAGTTTGGGCATTTTAATCGGCTAGGGGATGGTAGGGCGATACTTTTGGGGGAACATGTTTTTGGAAATAGCAGAGTGGATATACAGTTAAAAGGTCCAGGAATCACTCCTTATTCTCGTCGCGGTGATGGAAGAGCAACGTTAAGTTCCATGTTGCGCGAGTATTTAATTAGCGAGTCGATGTACTTTTTAAAGATTCCAACTACACGAAGTTTAGCAGTAGTTTCCACTGGTGAGTTGGTGTATAGAGAAAAACCTCAATATGGCGGAATTTTAACACGTGTAGCACAAAGCCATATCAGAGTGGGAACTTTTGAATATGCAGGGCGCTTAGCCGATAAAGAATGTTTAAAACAATTAACACATTACACCATCCAACGCCATTACCCCGAAATTGATTTAAAGGGAAATTATGCACTTGAATTTTTGCAAAAAGTTGCGGATAAACAACTGGATTTAATTGTAAATTGGTTACGTGTTGGTTTTATTCATGGCGTAATGAATACCGATAATATGAGTATTGCTGGGGAAACTATTGATTATGGACCTTGTGCTTTTATGAATAGATATCATCCAAAAACTGTATTTAGCTCTATTGATGAAAATGGTAGATATGCTTTCGACAATCAGATAAATATGGCATTATGGAGTTTAACACGATTTGCCGAAATGTTATTATCCTTAATCCACGAGGATAACCAAATAGCTATACAATTGGCAACAAAAGTATTAGAAGAATTTCCAGATAAATACCATCAAAAATTTAATGCTATGATGGGTAAAAAATTGGGTTTTACGGATGTTAACGAAGAAGATGTTTTAAAAATTCATGAATTGTTGTTGTGGATGGAAAATAAAGAAGCCGATTATACCCATACATTTATTTACTTATCCCACCCTCATTTGGTAAATGATACGATTTACCAAGATAGTTTTTTTGTAAATTGGAAAAATTGGTGGCAACAACGCATAGGCGATATTCAAAAAGCAAAAGAAGTAATGCAACAAAACAATCCATTTATCATTCCGCGTAACCATATTGTAGAGCAAATTTTATGAGATGTTTCGCAAAATCAATCGCTTACCGAATGGAATAATTTATTACAGCTTTTGCAAAATCCATATACCGCACCCGAAAAATTTACTAAAGAATATCTTCAACCCGATAAAAACACCGATTACAACCACACCACCTATTGTGGCACATAAAAACCATCCTATACTCCATAAAAACGTTAACCCTTGTTGAGGTTTAAAATATTACCCCTAGGTAAACAACTAGTTTCTCAATAATGTTTAATTTCTTTTTAAAAAACCTCTATGGCAATTTTAGCACATGCCAAAGCATCCGAAAGTGCGTTGTGATGATTTAAAGGAACATTTAAATATTGTGCAATAGTACTTAACTTGTGGTTAGGTAAATGAGGATAAAATTTGCGTGAAGCAGCAACCGTACAATAAAAAGGATTGTTGGGCAAAGGTAAATTATAATGCGTTAAAATAGCTTTTAAACAACCATGATCAAAACTTTTATTGTGCGCAACTAGAGGTAAATCATCGATATAATTTTTCATTTTATCCCAAATAAAAGGGAAATTTTCCTCTCCAATTGTGTCGTGATAATTTATACCGTGTACCTGAATATTTATAGGGTTATAATAATTTGGAACAGGTTTAACCAAATGGTAAAAGCTATCCATAATTTGTTTATTTTCAACACGAACTAAACCAACCGAACATATACTGGTTCGATATCCATTAGCAGTTTCAAAATCAATCGCAACAAATGAATCCATAAAAAACAAAAAAAGCTGTTCCTAGGAACAGCTTTCAAAATATAATATTAAAATTAATCTTTATTAAACATATTGATCATAGGAGATTTACCATCTACCATCATCACTTTAGTGTTTTTAGAATTAGATAATTCTTCAAAAGCTTCAATTTGCATTAATTTGATTAATGAAGGAGATAATGTAGAGCTAATTTTATCATTATACTTTTTCATTGCCATACCTTCTAATTCAATTGATTTAGCTTTACCTTCAGCATTAATAATATCTGCTTCTTTTTTTGCTTCAGCCTGAATAATAGTAGCCATTTTTTGTCCCTGAGCTTTAATAGTAGCCATTTCTTTGTTACCTTCTTCTAAAATAATCTGACGCTCCATTTCACGTTTTTGTTGTTCGGTAACAAATGCCATTCGTAATGCTTCTTGTTCGGCCTCTAATTTTCGCTCAATTGAAGTACTGATACGAGCTGGTAATGTAATAGTCTTTAATAAAACTGATTCAATCACAAAACCTTTATCACCCAAAATTTCGGTCATACGTTTTTTAATTGCAATTTCAATCTCACCTCTTTTAGAGCTATGCATATCTTTAGCATCATATTGAGAACAAACATCAGCCGCAGCAGATCTAAAAACAGGTAAAATTAAATCACGTTCGTAATAAATACCCGTAAATCTTAAAATTTTAGGTAAATCCGAAGCTTTAATACTGTATAATAATGAACTTTCGGAACGAATTGTTAATCCTTCTTTAGAAGGTAAATTTTCGTTAATCGCTAAGTTTTTGGTACGGATAAATACTTTTACAATATCTGTAGTTAAAGGGTTGTAAAAAACCAATCCAGGTTCTTTAACAGCATCGTTTACGTTACCAAATCTTCTTTTAACTGCAACCTGATCTTGTTCTACGATTGCACAGCTGTTTAAAAATAATATTGAGCTTACAATACCTATTCTGAATATATTTCTCATTAGTGACTTTTTTTGATATATAATTTTGTTTAATGTAATGTTTATTTTATGTACAAACCATTATTGATTTTTAAGAATAAAGAAATTAATCTTTACCAAACATATTCATAACTGGCGTATTTTGATCAATCATAATCGTTTTTTGATTTTCGGAATGAGCCATTTTTTTAAAAGCTTCAACTTGTTTTAGTTTTAATAAGCTAGGAGTTAGCGAGCTACTAATTAGTTGATTATGTATTTGTAAAGCAGTACCTTCAATTTCGATAGCTTTAGCTTTACCTTCTGAAGCAATTATATCGGCTTGTTTTTTAGCTTCCGCCTGAATAATGGTAGCATTTTTTTGACCCTCAGCTCTAATTCTTGCCATTTCTCTGTTACCTTCTTCTAAAATAATCTGACGTTCTACCTCACGTTTTTGTTGCTCTGTTACAAAAGCTAAACGTAATGCCTCTTGTTCTGCTTCTAGTTTACGTTCGATAGATGAACTAATTCTTTCTGGTAAAGAAATGCTTTTCATCAAAACAGCTTCTATTTCAAAACCTTTTGAAGTTAATACCTCTTGCATTCTTTTTTTAATTTCGATTTCAATTTCGTTACGTTTAGAACTGTGCATATCTTTTGCATCATATTGTGAACAAATATCTGCTGCAGCCGAACGATAAACAGGTAAAATTAAATCCCTTTCGTAATAAATTCCTGTTTGTTTTAAAATTATAGGAACTCCATCCGCTTTAATGCTGTATAAAATTGAACTTTCGGAACGAACAGTTAAACCTTCTTTAGAGGGTAAATTTTCGTTTATAGTTAAGTTTTTGGTACGAACATAAACTTTTAAAACCGATGAAGTTAGTGGATTAAAAAACACCAATCCTGGTTCTTTGATATCTGGTATTACTTTACCAAATCTTCTTTTTACACCAACTTGGTCTTGCTCAACTATAGCACAACTTGAGGCTAAAGCCAATAAACCAAAAATACTTATTTTACTAAAAATTCTCTTATACATAAATAATTTATTAAAATTTGATGCGAAAGATACGCACAAAAATTTAATCTACGAATAGTTTAAAGATTTTTAGTTTATAAAGTGAAAAATTTAAGCCTAAACTATAGCTTTATTATAATTATTTATTAAAATTTTCGATTGTTCCATCGGCATGTTTTGCAAATCTGCCCACTTTTTTATCATGTACTTGGTCGTACCTTGCCCAAGGCCAGCCACCAAAACGGGTTTTATTAAATTCTTCAAATGCCTGATGAATTTCTTCTTTAGTATTCATTACAAAAGGTCCATATTGAATTACAGGTTCGTTAATTGGTTTCCCTTGTAAAACTAAAATACTAGAAGAGTGATTTTTATTAGTAATTTTTAAATCTACATGAGATAATACTTCAACCGAATGGTATCGTTTTACAACAACAGTATCCATTATAATTTCATCTCCTTCATAAAAATATAAAGTACGGTTAATTCCTTTGGATGCTTTAGGTAAAACAAATTCGGCATTGGCTTGCAATTTAATATTCCAAACAGCCACTTCATTTTGAGGATTTGCAGCCCAAGAGTTTGGAGGTGGTGTATTTGCTTTAGTGTTTAATAAATTACCAACAATAACTTCAATTTTAGTTTCACGATTTTGTAAATCTTTATAAGTGATTTTAGGTATTTTTTCGCCCCACATCATCTTAAAATGTGGTTCAACATTTTTACTTTTGCTAGGTAAGTTTAACCATATTTGGAACAATTCCATTGGGTTTTCTTTATCCTCATACACTAATGGAAACATTTCGGAGTGCTGCACTCCTTTGCCGGCAGTCATCCATTGCACATCTCCATTTCCATATCTTCCAGCTGCACCAAGCGAATCTGCATGGTCCACCCAACCTTCTCTTACTACAGTTATAGTTTCAAAACCCTTATGCGGATGTCCTGGAAATCCAGGAACTTTTTTTCCATGATACATTCTCCAGCCATCTTTTATGATAAAATCATCCCCTAAATGTCGGCCTTTTAAAGATGCAGACGGTTCCATATTTTCATTTCCTTTCGGGAATTTATCTTCGTGATGCACACAAAACAAAAAAGGATCTAAAGTTTCCCATTGAAAGCCTAAAGCTTTTACTTTTTTTACAACATTTTCCATGTTTTGAGATTTTTGATTTTGATTTCCAAATAGTGGAAAAGTAAATAAACTTGCCGCTGCTAACGAAAATTTTTGAATGAAATTTCTACGATTTTGCATATCACAATTATTGTTGCAACAAATATAATGAAAATTTACAAAAAAACTACCTCGTGGGAGGTAGTTTAATAAATATTAAAAATAAATTATTTTAACTCTAAAGTTGTACTAGTAGCTTTATAACCACCAATATAAATTTCTACTTTATATTTACCGCTTTTAAATGATTTTTCTACATCTTGAAACTCTAAAGAAATATCTTCTTTTTCTCCTCTGTAATTAAAATCAGCCTTAAGTGAAAATTTTAAAGTGTCACCCTCGTCGGTCACAAAATTCCCACTTTTAAATTCAGGTTTACCTAAAATTTGATTTTCAGGATTTATAATTCTCACGTATGCAGTTCTCTCTCCAATTTTAGACAATTCATTTTTAATTACACTAAAATTAACCTCAATTTTTTGGGTACGTTTTGCTTTATCAGTTTCTTTAAAATTATCTGATAAAAATACTCCTTTTAATGGTTTTGCTACAAGATACTCTACCATTAACCTTTCTGCTTTGGAAATTTTATCAGTTAAAACAATAGTTTTTTCTTTTAAGGAGTCTACTTTAACTTCTAATTTAGTATTTTTTTTGC
>JACCDI011667844.1_pt1 | contig 10350 bp, 8 predicted proteins | sample 7442791 | NCBI WGS metagenome assembly JACCDI01 (sample SAMN15323434, study PRJNA562643) | freshwater metagenome | isolation source: river surface water | place: USA:Blue River Watershed | collected 2017-08-15
TGAATTTAATAGATAGTATAAAAAAGAATAAAATTCAGATATTTGATAAAAACAATGCATATAGAAGATATATAACATTTGTATTAGAATATGTAAAAAAGTCGAATTATATGAAAGTATTAATTCGGATATTTATGATGAATACAATGATAGAATATATCACAAGATATTCACAAATAAAATTATATAAAATAGACGATAAAAATACAGAAAAAGAGTTATTTTATATAATATTATTTGTTACAATTAGACTAATAAATAATTTATATGAAGGATATAAATTCAGGATGGATAAAAAGAATGAGAGAGAGATAGAAACAATATTTGAGAAAGAAGTTTTTATTAAAAAATCTAAAATACCATTTAGTATGCGTCAAAAGATAGATATGACAAAAATGGATAATTTAAAAAGAGATGTAATAAGTGATTTAAATAATATGATAAATGATACATTTGATAAAATGATAAAAATCATAATAAATTATGGTATGTCGATATATGTATTTTATGAAAATAAGATGTTAACTCAATTTATATTAATGAGTATAGTATTATATGGAATATTAAAAAAGAAGATATATCCATTATATAAAAAAAATGCGAAAAATAGAGAGAGAGATAACGAACATATAAATAAAATGTATAATGAGATGAATTTATTAGAATTTGGATTTGTGCCATTTATTGAGAATGAAAGATTGTTTGATAAAATAAGGGAAAAAGAAGAAGAGATAAATAATTTTTATATGAAAATAGAAGAATCTTTGAAAGATAAAAATAAGATATTAAATAATATATCAGAAATATTTACACTAATAATATTTATGAATAATTATATGAAAGGAGTGAGAAATTATTATATAATAATAACAACAATAACATCATTATTTGATGTATGTAAAGACACCTTAAGAAGTATATCAGATATAGAAGAAGTGATAAATAAATATATAGAATTTAATAAGTTTTTTAAGGATATACCAAATGATGATAATTTGATATATGCTGAAAAGATTGATTTTCCATTAGAGATAGATATAGATATTGATTTAAATAGTGAAAAACAAATAAATGGTAAAATAAGAGTAGATGAAAATTCGAAGATATTTATCACGGGAAAATCGGGAGCAGGTAAATCAACATTAGCAAAGAAGATTGTGGGATATGATTATTATGATCTTAATAAAGAGATATATAGAAAATGTATATATTATTTGACACAAGATTTTAATGAGACATGGAGGAATAGTGATTATAGATGGAAAGATATATTTTCAAATATGAGAACAATGGATGAAGTAAGTTGTTATTTAATGAATTTTGCTTTTCCGATAAATAAATTAAAAGGTAAAAGTATAGAGGATGAGATACCAATATTGAGTGGTGGTGAAAAGAAACGTTTACAATATGCATATTTAATGAATAAATATATAGAAGATAGACATAAAATAATAATATTGGATGAACCACACAAAGACTTGGATGAAACAACAGCATTAATGATGATAAAAGGAATCGAATATTTATATAGTTCGAAGAGTATCATAATAATCAAACATGAAAAACCATTAAATGAAGAATTTAAAGAATGGAAAGAGTGGAAAATAGATGAAAGTGGTAAAATAGAATGTATAAATTAATTAAATCATTCATATTTTTTATAAAATTAATAATTGGATTAAATTATTCGTTGAATAATTTAATAAAATAAAAATTGTAAAAATAATGCTCTTTAATAAGCATTATTTTAAATAAATCTGACCTACATTATAATATCTCATTTCGGGCCGGAAATTTAGTATAAACAAAGTTATAATAGTATAAATAATAAAATACATGCGAATTAGCAATAATATTATTATTTATTTATTGTTTTATGTTGCAAGTATCTTTTATCACCAAGATACAATGTACAAATACACATTCGACCATTATATCCACTAGGTTGAAAATCATAAGTGACTATCATATTAAGTTTATCAACATTAATAAGAGTAATAAATTCGAGGTAAGTATTTTTATCATTAAAATCAAAAATAAATTTTTCACAATTAATATCAGTTGTTAAATTATTAATTAAAGCAACAGAATATTGATTTAAATTAAAGTCATTAAATTGTTCATCATAATAAATAAAGGAGTAGTGATAAATATCTTTTTGTACTTTCATTTTTAGTATGTTAATTTATAAATAATAATATTTTTTTTTTAAGTTTAAATAATTATTATAAAAATTTTAAATATTTATTTTAATATTATTTATTTTTTTAGTTATTTTATCACAATAACTTTTGATATTTTTATATCTATAATGATTAATTAATTTTTCTTGTTTTAAAACAAATTCTAATGCTGATTCAAGTTCAAATATTGCATTATTAATATATGTTCTATCGCTATCTGATATATTTTTTGTTCTAGTTTCACTATATAAAGTTTTAAATTTTGGATTATTATAATGTGTTAATATACTTCCCATTATGCTTGTAATCGGAATTATTTTTTCTTCAAAATTAATTGTAAATATAGTAAAATGATAATCTTGTTGTACAACAGTATCAATACACATTCTTAATATACTGATATCATCAGATAAATTTCTAAAATATTTAGATACTTTATATGATTTTCCATATTTTAATTGAAAAATATTATAAAATATATTAATTATTTTTAATTCAATTAAATTTAAATTATACCCAATATTTACCCAATATAAATCTTTGTTTTCATTATTATATTCAATATAATCTCTTAATGGTAAATTAATAAAATTTTCACTCATTTTTATATTAATTAATATTTATATTTTTTTAAATTAAAAATAATTTATTTAAAAAAAGGTACTTAAAGAAAAATAAAATTTACGTCATATATAAAATCAAAAGTAGGAATTTAAAAAAATATTATATAATAATAATAGAATAAGATGACTGATTTAGATAATAAGAATGATTATGAATTCGATGAATCAAAATATACATTAATAAATAAAGATATAAAAATAGAAGAAAGAGATGGTAGAATTGTTGAAAAAGAATATATTTATTTAAAACAAAAAAAACCACGTCCTGATTATGTTAAAAGAGCAATGCAAAATTATATAAATAAAAACAAAGAAGAATTTTATAAAAAAAATAATGAAAGAACAAAAGAAAAATGTGCAAAAGACCCAGAATATCATGAAAGATTAAAACAACAAAAAAAAGATTGGTATTTGCGCAAAAAAGAGGAAAAATTAAAAAATAAAATAAATGAAAATGAAAATTAATATATTTAATTTCAAAAATATAAGAAAATTTTTAAACATTTTAATTAAAATAAAATTAATTAAAAATAAGTTTTTATTTCAATTTAAAAAAATTGTTAATATTAGAAATTATATATATTTTATTGAAAATGACAGAAACACAAAATTATTATGAAGCTGAATATATTTACATAATAAAAACAAGAGAGTTTATTCGAAGTAATGAAGATGTTTTTAAAATTGGTAGAACATCACAGATTAATTTAGGTAGATATGAAAATTATCCAAAATATAGTTTATTATTATATCAATCACTTTGTTTAAATTCTAAATTAGCAGAAAATAAAATTAAAGATTTATTTAATTTTAAATATAAAAAATTAAGTATTGGAACTGAATATTTTGAAGGTAATTTTTGGTCAATGAGAAATGATATTATTAATATTATAAATGAAGTGGATTATCAAATATTAATTGAAAATGGTAGTTTTAAATTAAACATTCAAGCAAGTATTCTTGATAAAATTGAAAATTGTAAAGACAATAATAAAAAAAATATTATTAGAAATGAGATTAATAATATAAATAATAATAATGATAATAATGATTCAATAAATAATAATAATTATACAATAAATAATAATGATTCAATAAATAATAATAATTATACAATAAATAATAATGATATAATAAATAATACAAACTTTGCACAAAATGAATCAAATATTATACCATTAATAGATATAATAAAAATTAAATTTGAATTAACGGGTAATAAAAATGAATTAGTTGTTTGTTCAGATTTTTATTCAGAATTTATTAATATAAACAAAAAAGATATTACAGTAGAATTAACAAATAATAATATTATTAAAAGAAAAAGTACAAGAGGTGATACAAAAGATAGATGGTGTTTTTATGGTTTAAAAAAAATAGCATAACAATATTAATATTTTATTAAATCAAAAATAATTAATTTTAAAAAGGTACTTAAAGAAAAATAAAATTTACGTCATATATAAAATTAAAAGTAGGAATTTAAAAAAATATTATATAATAATAGAATAACATGACTGATTTAGATAATAAAAATATAGAACATGAAAATAATAATATTATAGATACAAAAAAATATAATATTATTGAAGAAAAAAAAATTATAGACGAATATGGTAAAGAAAAAAATTTAATTATTATTGAAAAAAAACAAAAAAAATATGATATAAACAAAGAAAAATTAAAAGAATCTCAACACAAGTATTATGAAAAAAATAAAGAGATAATAATAAAAAAAAGAAATGAGTATGAAAAAGAACGTTGTAAAGTTGATGAAGAATTTAAACAAAGAAGGAATCGTCAAAAAATGGAATCATACTATCGTAGAAAAGAATTAAAAAAAGAGTTAGAAAAAACACAAGAAAAATAGAGTTTTAGATTTTTTTTATTTATTTTATTACGAAAAGTAATAAGAATTTATTTTATAATTAATTTAAAAATTAAGTTTTTTGAGCTTAAAAAAAATCTAATTAAAAATTATAAGACAAATATAAAAATAAGAAATGTCAGAATTAATAAATCAAGAAAAAAAAATAAACAATTTAATAAAAACTTCGATTACTGAATTTATAAGTCATTATTTATTTATATATAATGATGAATTAACATATCCAATTTTTTTACCATTGATATATAATTATGGAACAACTGACGTTAATACAAAATTTACAAAATCAAATATGACAAGAAAAGAACACAAAGAATTACACATTAATAACAAAGTAATGATAAAAGATATAAATAATAATTTAATAGAATATAAATTATGTTTAAATGATAAATTTGATTTATTTGAGCTACATATAGGTTTAGCAGATGAAAATATATGTGTAATAGATATTGATGAAAAAAATAAAACATTTGAAGAAGTATGGGAAAGTTTACCTGATTTATTTAAAAAATTACCATTTACATTATCAAGAAAAAAGAATCTTCCTCATTTTTATTGTATATTAGATGGAATAAGTAAAAGAGATTTATTAGAAAAAAAAACAATACAAAAATGTTTTAATTTCGCAGAAGGTGATATTTTAACAAATAATGTATGGGAAAAAAAAAATAGTATAATATATAATTATGATAATTCATTACCAATAATTCATATAGAAGAATTAATACCTTATTTAAAAGATAAAGAAATAAAAAATTCAATTTTTGAAAATTATAAACAAAAAATGAAAAATAGTGATAAAAAAAAAAAATTAATGGATATTGATATTAATTTTGATATAAAAAATAATCAAGATATACTAATAAATACAAAAAACTTTGATAACAAATTTACAGATTTTCTAAATCAAAATGCAAAAAATATTTTTTTAAATAATTTACAACAAATTAAAAAAGAAGACAATATTTCGGAAATATCAAGTATAACAGATCTAGATAATTATGATTTTAATGAAAATGATGAAAATATAGCAACAATTGAAAATAAAGCAAATAAAATATTTGATAAAAAATATAATAAAATTGAATTAAAGGTTTTAGAAGAAAGTATAAAACATTTTAAAGAAGAAAGAAGTGAAGCATATGGTGATTGGGTTATAATTGTAAAATCGATTCATACATTATGTCAATTAAATAATATAGGAAACACAACTAGAAATGAATTAATACACGAATTTTCAAAATTATCAACTAAAAATTATTATAAAAATAAAGTTAATAACTTTATAGATAGACATTTAAAGGATAAAAAGTTTGAAATGAATATTAATGATTTTAAAAATTGTTTAAGAGTTGATAATGAAGATTATTATTATTCAATATTCCCAGATGAAGAAGATTTTGAAATAGATGATAAGAGTTTAATAAGTGTAAAAGATAGTATATTAAAATATGAAGATATATTATGGGAAGAATTGTCAGATGAAGATTATGCAACATTAATTTTAAATTTATTTTTAACAGATAAAAAAACATTAAAACACAAATTGGTTATTGTTGGTTTAAAAAAAGGTGGTAAAAAAGCATATTATTTTAATAATTATTATTGGAAAGAAATAGATGATGAAACTACAATTATTTATGGATATTTTAAAATTTTATATGGTTATTTAAAATATATATTGGAAAAAAAAATAAGATTAAAAAAAATAGAATTGAAAAATAATGAAACAAATGGAGATAAAATTAATGAAATAGAGAAAGAAATAAAAAATTTAGAAAAATATAAAAAAAATATTTTGAGTCTAAAAAATATTGAACCACAGTCAAGGATTGTAAAAAAAATTCACAAAATTATTTACAAAGAAAATATTAATTGGAATGAACATAAATATATTGTTCAATTTGAAAATAAGTGTTATGATTTAAATTTAAAAGAATGGGTCGAACCAAATATGGAAAATTATATAAATTTTTCGATAGGTTATGAATATGATGATAATTTTATAGATGAAAATGATACTATAAAGAATAAAATATTAAATTTTATAAAATCTATACTACCAAATGAAGAAAATGAAAATCAATCAAAATATTTAATTAAAATTATATCATCTTGTTTAGAATCTGAGAATGTATATCAAAAATGTTGGTTTCTACTAGGCGATGGTCGTAATGGCAAAGGTTCATTTATTGGTTTATCAAAAAATACATTAGGAAATTATTGGGGTGATATAAAAATGGCATATTTTACAACATATGATAAAGGAGAAGATGCACCAAATAATAATTTAGTAAATCTAAGATATTCTCGTGGAATATCTACATCAGAGATAAGTTTAGAAGACGGTAATTTAAATTCAAATTTAAGTTCTGTACAAAAATTTAATGAAGCAAGATTTAAAAATTTAACAGGACAGGATGATATACAAACAAGATCTTGTTTTGGTTCAGATATAATTAAATTTAAAGCTGGTAAATTATTTATATTAACCAATAACATGGTTGAATTTTCTAAATATGATGTTGCAACAACACAAAGAATAAATATAGTTAATTTTCCAAACAAATTTGTTGATAAAAGTGCATTAGAACAATATAAAAAAGAAGGTAAAGAAGATATAAACACTTATAAATTAGGAGATAGTAAGTTAAGTGAATTTTTAAACAGTTATGAGGTAAAACAAGTTTTTATAAGAATATTAATTGAAAATTATGAAAAAAATGATGAATTTATAATAAATACACCATTTTTTATATTAAATAATAATAATAATTATTTTGATGAAGTAAACCAAATAAAAATATGGATTAACCAAGCTTTAATAAAATCAGATAATGAAAAAGATTATATATATGTATCTTCGCATCGTCCAGAACATAATTCATTATATAGCAATTATATAAAAGAAGTTGAAAAATGTGATAAAAAAATATTTACAGCAAAAATTAAAGCATTAAATAAATTTACAATAAAATATTTGGATGGAGTATATGTAATAAGAGGTTATAAATATATAGATAAATATAGTCAAAATACTATAATAAATAATAATATAATAAACATAAAATTATAAATGATAAAATATTTTTTATTTTTATTTTTAATTAAAATTATTTTTAAATTTTAATACCACTAAAAAATTAATAATAGCACTTAATTTAAACTTTAATACCACTTTAATATATTTTTAAATATTTTATAAATTATTATCATTTTAGATAATAATAAATAAATAAAAATAAAAATAATAATATTTAAATTAATAAAAAGTGGGAAAGTGGCCTTATTTAGAAAATATAATACATATACAAAATTTTTTATATTTTAAATTATTTTTTATAAAAATATATTATTTATCAAATTCAGGCCACTTTCCCACTTTTTTAAAAATAATAAATAATATAATTAATAATTAAATAAAAATACTATTCTTATTATGATAATAGAATTATTAAAAATATAAAAATAAATAAAAAAATAGTAAAATAATCATATACCACTTATCAAACCACTTTATACCACTTTTTTACAATTCAGGCCACTTAAAATTTAATAAATAATAATTATAAAATAATATATGATTAATTAAAAATATATACCATAAATCATAATAATAAACGTACATAATATTTTTTAATCAATGAGGTTAAAATTTTAAAAAATGTATGAATTAAATAAATTTAATAAATTTTATAAAATATAAATTAAGAATACTAATAAAATTTTATAACTAAAATGATTTATTTAAATAATAATAACAAATAAAAATATATTTAAAAAAAATTTTATATTATAAATATAAATATAAAATCCAAAAAATGGAGATACTAGGTGAAAAGATAACAAATAAAAGTATATTTGATAAAAATTTATTAGAATTATCATTAAATAAAGATTTAGAAGAGGCAAAAAAGGAATGGGAAATGTTGAAAGAAGATAACTCAATAGATAAGAAGATGTGTTTATGTAATCATAAACTACAAAAAATAAAATATTATTTTAATAAAAGAACACTTCATATAGTAGTTATAGGTTCCGAATGTTCAAAAAAGTTTGGAATGAATAAAAACACAATGAAGAATGAAGGAGTACGAAAATTATTAGAAAAGATATTATTTAAAAAAGATAATGATACGACAGATAATACAAATAATAATTTAAATCAAGTTATAAATAATAATGAAAAAGAAAAAATAGAAGATTTACATTTATATTCACAGAAGATGAGATTAAATTTTATAGATAAAATGAGGAGAGAAAATATTCTTTTTGAAGAATTAGTGAATACCAAAAGTGTAAAAACATATGAGGAGGATATAGAGAATCATAGAATACATTTAAATATTTTAATAAATGATTATGGTATGTTTTATTTAGAAGAGATAAAGAATGAGTTTATGATAATATATGAAGAATATTTAAAAAAGAATAAATTGTATGAGGAAAAGTTGAAAGAAGAATATTTAAGACAACGAGAGATGGAGTATTTAAAGATGTTAAAAATGAAAAGGGAGGAAGAGGAAAGAGAAAGGAAAAGGATAGAAGACAATGAGGATTTATATATGAGAATAGATTATAAAAACAAGGATAAAATACCAAAGATGAGTCAAACAAAATGGATAAAAGAGTATAAAATCTGGACAGTAAAGAGGATAAATTATAATATGAACAAAATGATATTTGACAGTATAATAATAGAATTTGTAAATGTAGTAGATTTAATAAATACCAGTATAATAAATTATAGTAGTTCAGAGAGTAGTAGTTCAGAAGATGAGGATGAGGATATTTATATAAAAATAAATTATAAAAACAAGGATAATATACCAAGAAACTGTAATGCAAAATGGGATGGAACATATAAATTATGGTATATGAAAAAGGTAAATTATAATAGATATAAGGATGAATTAGATAAAATAATAATTGAAAAAGTGAATATGAAGGAGATAAAAGAAACGGAGAGAAAGGAAGAACAAAAAAAGAAGGAGGAGATAAGAAGAGAGAAAGAGAGGATAGAAAAGTTGTTAAAAGAAGAAGAAGATAGGAAGAGAGAAGAGGAAAGGATAAAAAAAGAGGAAGAGGAAAGGAAGAGGAAAGAGTATGAAGAACAATTAAAGGAGAGAATGAGAATAGAAAGAGAAGAGGAAGAAAGGAAGAGAGAGGAGAGGATAAAAAAAGAGAAATTGAGAAGAGATAAATATTATGAATATTTTAATGAGGATATAATGATGGATAGAAGATTTGATATAAGTAAAGAGATAGAATTAATAAATATGGAGATAAAAGAATTAGTAAAGATTCATGATAGATTATATATGGAGTTGGTTATAAATAATAATTGTAAAAAGTTGAAAGAAGATATAGAAAAAAAGATGGATGAGATAAAAGAGAAGAATAATAAAATAAAAAAGAAGAGAGATGAGATAAAAGATTTGGAAAGATATGATTATGAAGATGAATATGGTGATAAATATAATGAATTAAAAAGAATAATAAATGAGTATGATATAGATAAAATAGATGATTATTATTTAAAAAATAATATAAAAAGTTTTAATAGAGGAGAATTGGAGAAGTATAAGTTTAAAAAATTATATACGGATGTAAAGATATTAGATGAAAACAAAAATATGTAAAATAATAAAAA
>JACCDI011822956.1_pt1 | contig 10350 bp, 9 predicted proteins | sample 7442791 | NCBI WGS metagenome assembly JACCDI01 (sample SAMN15323434, study PRJNA562643) | freshwater metagenome | isolation source: river surface water | place: USA:Blue River Watershed | collected 2017-08-15
CTTTGCCATCCCAATGGGGAATGACACCAAGTTGCAAAAATATTGGGTCAAGTACTTGGTGCCAACACATCCAACTTTATTCATCCAAACACTTCCATGACATGTGTTTGGACATCATAATGAATGGCTTGTCTTGCTTTGAAGGAGCTTTCTTACAGCAATGTACTGGAGGAAATCTTGCATAGTGCAGAGCAACCTCAAAAACAGCAATTGCTTGTGAATTAATGGTTCCTTTGCAACCATCATGAAAACTACAAAACGATGTCCTTTCCTTTCTGGCAAACAATCTGTTGCTGCCATGGATGTCTCTTGCACATACTACCAAAGTGGCCTCAAGGAGCCTGATGGTTTGACCCCAAAGACAGGCTGATTATGAATTGATGATTTGAGACAAGAATAGGTCCCTTCTCTTTCAACTCTTTCTGTTTTAAACCCAAAATGTGTGCCTCCAACAACAAAAAGAGTACCAGAAGATGTTGCTCAATGATATTGTTAACTTCTTCCAATATGGACCAGCCTGCTGGAGAACAATACTATTGTGAGACTGCAGAAAAATGTGAGTGTAATGAGGTGAACTTATAGAATGATGCTGCAGACATGAAATGGGCTGCTTCTAGGATAAAGAACTCCTCAGATGCCAACCACACCCCAAGCAAAATGACATTGCTTGAAAATTACTGCTACAATTTTCTACTGATGGATAAAATATTTTTTGGACATCATACAATTGCCATGACTGGAATCACCAAGATAATTGGAAGCAAATGGGCTCTTCAATCAATCATCCTTGAGACTGAGCCCCCCAAGATTGTAAATGAATCATGATAGAAAATTCATTGTTGTTCCTACTCTAGAAGCTGTTGTGATGATTGTGGTTCCAGCAATTGCATTCACAATCCTGTGGCTTGTGATTGTAAAGGTCGAAATTAGCAAACTCATGACCATCACAATAACAAACATCATTGTTCTTGCTCTTGATCTAAGCCCCAAGACTCATGCAACCAAAATAACCAGAGTAATTTTCATGAAGAGACATTGGGCCAAGATCCAAACACCACTGTGTTGGGTCAGCAGATTGAACAGAGTTGTGCCTCAAAGACTGTTTGGCCTTGCTTGAAAATTCGAATCAAAATGTTTTGTAGCCTACAACCCTGTATGCACTGAGCCTACAACAGTTGCTCTTACCTTAACTGCCACATTGACAACTCTGGTATACCCCAAGAAACATCTTTGGGTCATGGTCAAATTTTTTAATAGAGATCACTCAAATGATGCTTCCAGTTTTGTTCTGGTATCAACATCCATCCCCTTACAAAAAACACCAATAATTGTGATAGCTATGGCAGCTTCTGTCCTCAAAACAAAACTTTTTGGATAAGCCTTGTTCAATCTGATTGGAGTTAAACCACTACACACTACAAAAATATGCTGCAATTTCTATAAAAACCCAAAAGTTGCCACTGACTAGCATGCTCAAGATCTGAATTGACTGCCACAATAATGACATATATTTTCCACCTGAAAATTCAATTTACATGTTAACAGCACTGCCAACCCTATGAAACAAAATCATAGCTTTGTTTTCTTGGAAAAATTAACCAGGGATATTTCTCATGTGTTCTCAGCTATAGGGAAAATGATAGTATTCAACAACAAGACTTCACAAGTTCCATTAGTGATGAATTATTTTTCTCCTGAACAACATCGATCATTTAATAATTGTCAGGAATATAGTCAAATTATTGCTGATACCTAAGTATGACAAAGAGGAGTTGTTCACAAACAAAAATCACTCTATTATTTCTCTGAACTGTTAACCTTTGATTTTGCATTTAAGCCCATATACGGCATCTCAAAAAATGTCTTGATGAATCAATTTACTGGAGAGTGGTCAATGCACCTGTTTGAGAGGTAAAACTCTCTGAGTTCAAAGTATCTAATAAAAAGACATCAATCCTGTGCAGTTCTTTTTGTATTTGTTTCCCAAGGAATAATCAATTCCTGTGTTATAAGATGAAACTTGACACTGATTGTTTAGAATCTTTGAAACAAGTAGATTTGAAGTGATACATCCCAAAATAGGATCATTCTTTGGTAAAGATTTAATGTTTGATGTAGTCAATATTTTATTGTTTTTCATTTTTGTTTGAAAACTTTTTGGCACTTATGGCAATGACATCACCTGTTGACCTACATCCATAGGATTTATGATTGATGGAAGATCTGTGAGATTGAAATGTCTTCATACAATAATTGCATTAGTTCATGACATTAATTAACTACTCAATTAATCAATCAATTGATATTTATTAATTAATGTAGAAAAATAGTTTCTTAGTTGTTACAAAAACAATTACTTACTTTTATCCCACCACATTTAATTTTTAATTTTGTGACAAATATTACAGGACCAAATATTATGTTGAATCTGTTTTTGACATGACAGAACAAACTTCAAAAAATAACACTACTCTACCAAATTATGAATAAAAATGAATTTATTTTGTACAAGAAGATGTCAGAAAAATTGGAGATGCATGGTAAATAATTTTGCAAAGGATAAATTATCAAGTGTACAGAATATTGAACTGGCACTATGGCCATGGTGATGCTACCTGATTTCCCTAAATAAAGTTATGGGTTATTGGTTATTAGTAGGTAATATGTGAAGTGCTATGTGTCCAAACACAGATGTAAGCCTCAGGGTACATTGGCGTGGTGATCCAAGTGTCATGTACAACTGGGAGTATAGGCAAAGGATTATGGTTGCCATACCCATGAACACACCCTCACATGACACTTGGACTAGTGGCTCTAGGGAGAGTGGCTGGGGAGTGATCCATGTGGAGATAGTATTGTCTCACCAGGGTTTGATATAGAGCTGGGTGATGCTTAATGAAGTAGTCTGCAGTATTTTCTTGACCAGGTGCATTTTGAACAATGAATTTTTGTGCAGCCTTATTGGCAATAAAAAATATTGCATTTTCATGGATCTACAGCATTGTTTCTTAACAGTTCATTTGCAATTCCAGTGGCAGTGGAATAATCACAGTAAATTCATGTGGAAGGTTGGGGGTGTCTCATTTCTTCAAGAATGAGATGAATATTTTTTCTCCTGTGACACTTACATAGAGAGCAATGAGTTCTGTTTCAGTTGCACATGCAGCAACAAAGTGCTGGAAGGATATGGGATATGAAAATAATCATTGGTGCATTCAGTTTTATTGGTTTCTTTTCACAGGGGAGCCAACCAAGGATAAAATATCCTGCGGCACAGCATTTTGCTTTGTGTGCACCAAGGAATAAAGAATCAAAGTGGATGTTAAGTATCATATCAAATTTTTATATCTACTTTTGCATTTGGATGCGTTCCACAGTAATCAAGAAGTTGTTCAACTGTGTCCATTGTGAATGCTGTGGCTTTGGATTGTTCAGCAGCTATGGCTTAGTTCCATGAGAGTGATGTCAACAGCCAAGGTGTAGTAAAACATGTTTCCCACCACCTAATGGACTCGTTTTTTCTTGTCCTTGGATAATTCCTTTTTAGTGTCTTCTGGGATGGGATCTTCAGCAGCTTTGCCATACTTCTTGACATGATCTGGATAGGGTCTATCTTGAGGGGGTCCTTTTTGAATGTGTTCATAATGTGATTCCACAATACAGTCCACAAGTCCAATCAATTTTCACTTTGTAATGGTTGTTGAGGACATTTAGTAGATGCTCTGCATCCATTTTGTTGACATATTTGATGCCAATGTCATCAACAACCAGTGTGGATTGGATTGGTTGTGAGTGGCGTTTCCATATACCTGCTATATGTGGAACAACAGCACATGATGGTTTGATGGATCTAAGAAATGAATGGGCAAGATCAGATGCAATGCAGACAATTTATAGGTAGTTGTAGTATATCCAGGAGGTAAGTGTGCGTGGATGCAATTGTGCAATCATCAGGAAGGGTGATGCATGAAGTAGTGTCCATGAAAAACATTACACAAGTTCCCACATTTCCATTTCTGTGAATCCCAAAATTCCTAGTTCCTCCAAATGTTTACTCCTTCCTATCCATATGGTGGTTGTTAGACAGACATTTGACAGAAGGTGGCCAGAAGATGGCCAGATGCTGTCAGCACATTAGGTGACATGCTGACACCTGTGTTCTCTTTGGATTAAGATGTGTGTAAAATAACATAATAAATTCTATTTTCAATTTTTAAGAATAGATACCCCCCTTTCTCTGGGTACATCACAAGTAAATTATACCATTTCTCCAGCAAAAACCATGGTGAACTATTAAAATTTCAAATCCACAACAATCCTTGAGGAAAAGCCCAATCATCAAGGATGCAAAACCAGTTAAGGGCTCAACTCCCCCAAAGGAAAACAGCACTGATGCAAAAAACAGCTTATCTTGAAGTCTGTGATGATGATTGCTGAATTAATATAAAAATTGAGTAAGATCCAAACATCAAAATAATATCATGTCAAGGACACTGTCTCATCCTAATGATAATAATATTCTTGATGTTTGTTTGTCAAAACAAGAAAGTCTTGACAATCCAAACAACAAATAATATCATTGTGCTAAGGACATTGCCTTGTCACAATATATTAATGTTAAACATGTTGGTTTGTCAAAACAAGAGAGTCTTGACAATCCAAACAACAAATTATATCATCATGTTGAGGACACTGCCTCAACATCATGATGAAAATATTGATAGTGTTGATTCATTGAAGCAAGAGAGTCTCAAAAATTCAATTAGCCGAATAACATCATGGTTTCAAGTACACTGCCTTGTCATGATGATAAAAATATGAATAATGTTGGTTTGTAAAAACAAGAGTCTCAATGATGCAAGCAACAACATGGTATCATCATGTCAGTGAGACTGCCTTGCCACAATGATAATAATATGAATAATGTTGGTTTGATGAAACAAGAGAGTCTTGATAATTAAATTAGCAAAATAATATCATCATATTAACGACAATGCCTTGTCACAACAAAAATAATATTAATATGTTGGTTTGTTGAAACAAGGGGGTGTCAACAAAAAACAAATGACTATGTTATTCATGACATTAACAACAATCCTGCATCTGTCATTTCTCACTATTGACTATGATGTCCTGCAGAGATCCCACAAAAATTATAACCATATTATTCATGGCATTTGCAAGGATCCTGCATCTGTCTTTACTTTTACTAACAATTACAATGTTTGATAGAGACCCTAAAACATTGCAACTATATTATTAATGGCATTTGCAGTGATCCTGCATCTGTCTTTTCTTGTAATGATGATTACTATATTCTGTAAAAACCCTACAAAAACTACCACTATATTATTCATGACATTTGCAGAGATCCTGACTCTATCTTTTCTTATTGTACACACAATAATTTTAGAATGTTCTGTGGAGACCCTAAAAACATTACAGCTTTATTATTCATGACATTTGCACTGATCCTACTCTATCTTTTCTTATGATAATAATTACAATCTTCTATAGAGACCCTACAAATATTGCAACTATATTTTTCATAACATTTGCAGAGATCCCTCCTCTGTCTTTTGCTTTTAATGACGATTATGATATTATGCATAGACCGTACAAATATTGCAACTATATTATTCATGACATTTGCAGAGATCACGCATCTGTCTTTTCTTACTCTACACACAATACTTTTTTGGCATTATATAACAATCTTGCAACAGCCCTACTATGACCACCACAACATATTCAGAGATCCTGCATCTGTCTCTCAAATACAAATGATAATTATGTTGTTCCATAGCAATCCTATGAACATTGTAACTATTATCATCTTGACATTTGTAGCAATCCTACAACTGTCTTTCATCATACAAACAATAATTACAAAGTTCTACAGCAATCCTATGAACAGTGTAATTATGAAATCATCTTGACATTTACAGAGAACCTGCACCTGTCATCCCCTACAAGGACCCTCTGGTACAACCGAAGGATCAGTTATAGTGAGAGGGAGTGTGGTGCCCATGAATAAGATTACACGAGTCCCCATATTTCATTCATGAGAATCCTCAGGTTCTGGGTTCTTCTAAATGTTTACTCCTTCCTATCCATCTAGCAGTTTTTACACAGACACTTGACAGATGATGGCCAGATGCTGTCAGCACATCAGGTGATGCACTGGCACATGTTCTCCTGTAGATATAACATAATAAATTAAATTTTAAATTTTTAAGAATAGATATCCCCTTTTCTCTGGGCACATCAATGCATAATGGATTTGATGCAGGATGTTTGTTAATCATTGGTGCTTTTGGAATGACAGAGTGTCCAGTCATTCCTGAGTTGAAGATTCTATGATCCATTGGGGCATGTATTTCCTTATTCATTAATCTTTTACAAACATCTCTAGTGCAGTTAGAGTGCATCACTGTTTTGTCATTGTCATCAATGTCATCATCATATGTAATGATAAGTTTGTTGATTTTGGCATAGTTACTATTTTTTGGGTGGGAGTTGGCATAGGTTGAATGGTTCATATTTTTCTTAAATTCGATGTATTTGTGAGCTACCCCCCATGAGTCAAGTGTGTTGGATAGGATGTCCAGGTTGAGTAGGCATGATAGTTTTGTGTGCAGTAAGACTTGCACCAAGAAAGAAGTGTGCATTAGCAGTGGTCATGGAAGGATTGTGATCAGGTCTGCACATATCCCATGGACAGATGTGACCTTCATGATCTGTATCATATCAAAACTGTGTTGAACTACTCCAAATGTGATATGGTCAATATAGCTCAAAAGCTAATAAAGTAGTGAAATGGTAAAATAGTTTTGATAAATAAACAGTTTCAGACTTTATGACCAATTAGGAGCTTTTCAAGCTTTGACTATCATTTCACAACTTACACGTTAGGTCTTGGGTCTGTATTCAAGGAACAAGTTCTAGAATTAAGAATTGAGTTCTTGAAACTTTGGGAATGTTCTCTGGAACTAGAATAATGTTCTTAGAACATAAGAAATCAATTCTAGTGCCGGTTCTGACAAGATATTGATTGATTCTGAAAACACAGGCATGTAGAACATCATTCCAATCTTGGCTGCATTGATGAATACCAATACTTCCCTTTTTCATACAAATTTAGACAAAACAAACAATATCCAAAGTGACCATCAACAAACTGAAGCAATAGTATCAGTTGTTAAATTAGTTGCAAGGGTTAGGATTTTTACTGCATTGCATTTCAAATGCTGAAGCTGTAATATCTTCCATATTTGTAGTTGCATGCTCTGTTTCTGCATCTATGCCCTTGTCCACTCCATACCCTTCCAAATCTGCAACCTTCTCTTGTGAAGTTGTTTCTATCAAAACCCAGGAGTGGAAGCATCCATTGGTTCATGATCAGCATCACTGTTCCTGTTCCTGTTGGTATGTATTGTTGTAGATGGGATGAAAAAAAAAACGGCGTTTGAGCTGGTGGAGGTGGTGGCATGATTGTTTGTATGGGTTGTGTGGCATAGATGGAGGATGGGAATCCACTGTTATTTCACTTCAGTGGTGTGCATGCTGCACTGTAGTTCATTTGGTGCTTGAAAGTTTGAAGTTCCTGCATGATAATTTTTATGTTTGATTGTATGGTTTGGTTGGTCTTGGAGAGTTGGCTCCTGGTAGCATTGTCTTGTGTACATTGAGCTGCAAAGTTAGCAACAGCTGTGTTTAATGTAGAGATGGAGTCATAATCTATTGCAATATTTGCATAAGTTGTGTTTCTTGAGAAACACTGTTAATGTTCTCATTTTTTGTTTGCCCAGAATTTGTTGAAGGTGAATCATCTGTGTTATGTGTTTTTTGTTGGCTGTAAAAGTCACATTTTCATCTCAAAAGACACCTTTATTAGTGGTATTGTTCAATGCATACATTATGAGACAAGGAAAGTTGTATGCAAGATTTTTGCAAAGGGCAGAGATTACAGGATCTTCAATCTGCTTGAAAGGTATTTCAATTGGTTTAATGGGGTCCTAGGGGTTTTTGATGATGTCATCATTCACAAAAAATCTGTTGTATTGCATGACCATAATTGCAGAATAACTCATCTACAATTTCACATACAGAGAAGTTTCCAAAACCACAAATACCAATTTGTTGTATTGGTTTGAATCAATCTGAGATGGCTCTACCGATTTCTGTATAGAGAGCATACCCAATGTTGATGAATGAATCTTTTTGATTTTTTAGGCTTTTCCATCGGTCACAATGATATTTGTTTCTGCATTTGTGGCATTGAGATTTGCAATGTCAGGGGGTTCTAAAAGGGCATGGATATCTGGTTGTATGAACATTCCTATCTATCCAAGGATGGTAGATTGGGTGGATGGGATCAAGCTGAAATATGTGTTGATAATTTTGTCTAACTTGAGAAGGTTGTAGGTATTAGGATAGGGTTCAACCATTGGTAGTGTGCCAATGATTGATATGGCATCATCATATTTAATTTTGGTACTAATGCTTTTAATGAGAAGGATAACAATGAAAAATATAATTGGAATTGCTCACAAAGGGGAGCAGGATTGAGTTCTTGAGGGGGGAGATGTACAAAGATAAAAATATGTTGGATTTCCAGGTCATCCAAGACTCAAAATAAAAATATTCTCTCAAAGGGGAGATAGTGAAAGTGCTTTAGTTAGGACTGTTGAAACCAGCACTAAGGCCATGGTGATGCTAACTGACATCCTATCTACAGTTATGGGCCATTGGTTAGTAGCAGCCAATGGATAAAGTTCTATACATCCAAGCACAGATGTAAGCCTCAGGGAACATTGGCTTGGTGCCCCTTGTGTCAAGTACTACTAGAAGTATGGGCAAAGGAGTATGTTTACCATATTCATGGGTGTTAGTTCCAACAGACACACACTGCAAGTGCACAGAAGACCATATCCATGGTGGTTGCAGCATGAACCAGGGTGCATAAGCAAACATGTGCAAAAATCCAGACCCAAGAAAAATGTTCACAAACAAGCAATTCATTTAAATTTTACCAAATCAAATTACTGTAAATTACCAATCATCATTGACACACATTTGACTTTAGCTCACTGGAAGGTGGGTAAGCCAGGTAAAATGTAGTGAAATTAGTCCCAGTCGTACTTGATACTTGATACCTGATATATTGACAGAATGAGCAAGAACATATTTTAATTTATTTCATATAATGTGCACTTTTTATTTCATTGGGAAGCGGAAGTCATTTTATGCTCTTATTCATTAACTTTCAGTCAGGAATCAAATGACCTGAAAGGCTTTTATCAAATTTAACATGATTCAATGATACTAGGTATTTTTGGTTCAAGGTGATCTTGCCATAATTCCTGCTCATTCCAAAATCAACCATCATTTAAATGATATCAAATTCAACCCCCCATGTCTCCACTGCTTGCATTATTTTCTTAGACTCTTCACCTTTGCTAACAACTGATTGTTCTTTACCCAATTTCAGATCCAAGAATGGATTTTCAAGATCATTATTCTCATGCCTAATTGCTTCTTACTTAGTATCAATTAGGGCTTGAAACTTGGTAATTAATGAATGGATTTTTTCCAGTGCACACACCATTTAGATTTTGCAGTTGGATCCACTTCAGAGAAAAAGTCAATAAAAAGACATAATAATCAATAAAATTACCCAAAAACATTTAAAAAAGAAATGCTTAAGGAGGAAGTTATTTTATACCAGCTTATTTATTGTAGCAATTTTATTAAGTGACATGATTGACTTTGCAGCATAGCCAATAGTAGGGATAAAATTACAATAATCTATTCATCTTTGATGTCTCTCAGAAGAAATCTACAAAGAAATAAATTGATTAGCTCTATTGAACATCATCATGTTCCTTGCTGTGGGTGTCATCATTGGACTTGTCAATTTTATTTGCTATTATCATTGACAAAATGCTGAAGCTGATACAAAGTATTTAATGACTAGGCAGCACTGTGGATGAAACAGTGGATGGATTAGATCTGTAAAGGTAGGAATTAGTTTTGGATATGTTTCAACTCCTCAGCCCAATGTTTTGCACTCTTTATATCTTACTTCTTGATTATGGCTATTTTGTTTTACACCAGAATTATAAGCATTTTCGTAGTAAAAGCGAGGCTTTCCTTGAATGGGGTCATTGTTTTCCATTTAAATTCTGCAACATATTGATTTTTGGAAATATCTAGCAATACAATATGCATTGCTATGAACTTGAGATCTTTTTGTCATGGTCAGGTTCAAGGTCAAGTTCAAGGTCAAGGTCGAGAACAAGGTCAAGGTCAAGGTCAAGGTTGAGAACAAGGTCAAGGTCAAGGTCA
>JACCDI010869463.1_pt1 | contig 10349 bp, 8 predicted proteins | sample 7442791 | NCBI WGS metagenome assembly JACCDI01 (sample SAMN15323434, study PRJNA562643) | freshwater metagenome | isolation source: river surface water | place: USA:Blue River Watershed | collected 2017-08-15
ACGGGACGGGCCATTGCCAACTAAGCACAGCATTGAAATTATAAAAAAACTAAATCAATGAAATACCTTGCAATTGAATAAGTAAAATTCAATCCAAGATTTCTTACAAAATTAAGTGTACATGCAAACTCAAGAAAAACTTCAAAGAGAATAGGTGTAAGTTCAAAATTGGTGTTGCCTCTGTGAGCAACAAAACATTTGCTCTTGTTGTTGGTAAGAATAACAAGGAGAAATTTTAAAATCAAGCAACAAAGAAAAGGGAACATGACAAAACTGATATTATAGACACTTCAAAAGTGTCATCTTGAAATGACAGTGGAAAAGAGAAGAAAAATGGACAATTCACTTGTCTAAAACAAATTAAAATAACAAAAGTTTAGAAAGGAAGGAAGAATGATTTGTATTCTGATATTTGGGGCTAAGTGGGAAAAGATGAATGATGTGATTTTGGGAGGGCTGCAACCACCATGAGGAATTTTGAGGCCATACACAGAACTCACATTGCTATGTAGAACAATTTTGATTTCATCAAATGAGCAGGACACAGACAGTATTTACAGCCAATATTCCTTGAAGGCTTCATTACAGGCAATCACAACAAAGCAACTATCTTACCATTTTTATCTTGGATGAGGCACAACCAAGCCATACCAAATATTGTACCATAAGTACAGAAAATATGGTACCATATTGTACTATATTATGAAACAAACCACAACTGAGTACAGTATAAGACAACAAGGGGCAACAAGTATCAAATACTAAGAAATGCAAGATATCCAGAATCAACATCTAAGCCTGGCATCAAGTTTCAATCTTTTTTGAGAAATCAGCTTCAATCTCAAAACCTGGCTTAAATGTGATTTTTCTGAGAAATTAGGTTTAGGTCTTGATGCCAGTCTTAAATGTTGTTTTCGCTGTAAATACTCAATTGATTCCTACATAACAATTGATGTCAAGCTTAAATTTGGATTCACTTGCACATTTAAGCCTGACATCAAGATTGAAGCGTTTCTGAGAAATTGGCATAGATTGCAATCCAGGCTTTGATGTGAATGGGCATCAACATTTAAGCATTGCATAAAGATCTAATGTTTAAGGTTGGTCTTAATAATATTATGAATGATTACATGTGATTGCAAATTTTATCATTTTTTCTTCTTTATGTCAGCTGTTGGGTCATTGAGAAAATTAACTCAAGTGTTTACAAAATATTTATGATCATATCATGATCACATGCATCCTGAATGATCATATCTGATCTTTTCAACTCCACCCTTCATATGTAGAATCTTTATGGGAGTAGTGGACATTGCTTCCTCCCACAGATGTGTTTCTTGACCCATACTTCAATTTAGTGGGCCTATCTTGTATGATGATGAGAGCTCATGCAAGTTTAAGACAGTTCAGTTCCTCATGTCTGAGAAGTGATATGGAATGCCATCAGGCTGATAAGCCCATAGCGAACATCAGTTTGCATGAAATCTATGAGTTTCTTTGCTATATCACTAATTTTATTGTACTTTGACAATGTCCGCTATGTGTTCACTATGTGATCATGCTATTATACGGGGTGCCCTAAGCCCTTTTAGGCTAACATTTATTGCTGCATTTTTCAAATGGTCCTCATGATAAAAAAGATTCATACATTTGTTGAACTATTGTCTATTGTACTATCTACACTGTATTAGGCAACCTACATATTAAAAAAATTACCTTTCTGCTCAGCAAAAAGGCATGTAGTCAATTGTGTGTTTTAACACCAGCACTGTTGACTCAAACTATAAATCAAAGAATAAATTTATTCAAAAATGAATAGTGGCATTTTTACTCTTCATTAAATAACAAATAACATTAAAATGAAAAGTTACCAAATCATGATTTTAAATTCATTGCTATTTCTGGCAATAATGTTTTTCAAAGTAAAAAAGATAAGAAGAATTGATTATAGATTCTTCCAGCTCATTCCCTCAACTCTGCTCTTTCACTGCCTTAGTTTGAAATGTTCCAGCCATGTCCTCAGGACAGGGACATGCCTTAGAATCTATTTTTTGCAGATTTTGCTCAGTCAGGTGTCCACAGCATGTTTTTGCAGTCAGTCACATGTCCTCACTTCCACCTGTAACAAAATCTTTTTCAAATCATCTAAATCTTCTAATTTAATATTGTAAAGTTTATCTTGATTCCACAGTGAAAGATATCCTCCTCAAATGTTATTTCAAAATAGCAAAAACCAATATTAATTACAAAATGAAATAATGAGGTGTCAATAAAAGATTTGTATCAAAAACACAAAAAATTCATTGCAATGCATCTCTCACCCTTTCCCCCTTGTACCCCTTTGATCCCATCAAAAATTCACTTTTTTCATTTTTTCATTTATTCATTTTTTGACCAATTTGAAGCTCATAAAATTAAATTTGGTTAACACCACAACCTTTGCTCCTTGTGACAAACATTGAAAATTGGCTGAAAAAGTCTGCTATCGAAATCATCCATCCATAGGCATACCAAAAAAAAATAAAATTTTTGAATTAGACCATGAAGTAGCATTCTGTGCTGTCCCAAAAGGTCATTTTTTCAATTTTATTTATTGTTCTGATTGATACACCTCACTATCTAATATTTTGTCATGCTCCTCTCCCCCATGTGTATCAAATGCAGAACATGCCCAATTTATTCCCCCCTTTTCACTATTTTTCCTCCAGTCTGAATTTATTTGTATCCTCCTCTTTCTTGCACTTGTCTCCCCCCTTCAAGACCTCTTCATATGCTACTTGCTCATAAAAACATTGTTTGTTCTTGTGATAAAGATCATGAATTAGAGCCATGACCAATTTCAAGAATCTATACTTGTTGCCTACACTGCTATTGCTGTAGCATTGTCACAAAACCTATGAAGTCAATGACGCTGTGAGACGGTATGTCAGTTTTCTTAATTTATTTTGAATATGATTTTTTCGAAAAAATAATTTGAGTCACTTTGTCCTTGTCAATAGTCAAAGCCATGTCATTTGAATCATCAAGTGCTTTGCCACCCCCTTCTCCTTCTCCTCCTCTATGGCCAACTGCATTGCTGCCTGTTGGCACTGACACAACTCCACAAAAGCCATGGCAGCGATCCCCACCCCAGAGAGTTGCCAAGGGCTCCATTTTCCTGCCTGTCATTTTTGTGGTTTTTGCTTGCTTACTGCTGTGAAAATTGTGGCAACAGGGGCAAGGATTCCACCTGATGCAATGGAAAAGAATCTGTGCAGAAACAAGAGGAGGGAAGTTGAGATGGAAGGAGTGGTATCTAACAACATAGCTGTTCAAGCATCATTGTGTGAATTTTAAACAGGACCCAATATGCATACTCCAATTGCTTCCACCACAATGTGAGTGATGTGAAGGTAGTTGACAAGGGTGGAAGATTGGGATTTTGGTGTCATTGCCATCACAAATGCTGCATATTATGACTAGAAATTGACAAATAATATTTTAAAATTTCAAATCTAAACATGGTTCATCAAGCATAATTAATCAGATATTTTTTATTTTTTACTTTTTTTACAATATAATCCAGATAAAGTTTATTAAACTAAGACTAAAAAACTTCTTATACAACACTTGACCATTCTTATTGCACTTTGGATAGATCTTATTAATTTGACTTTAAAAGTAATTTTCATTTATTGTTCATATTTTTCTAAGAGTTATAAGAGTTTTACTGTAAGGACTCAAGACCTATGCCCTCAAATGACTTTGGGACCAGGGACTTTTTCCAGAAAAAATGTCAAGGGACATTTTAAGGCCATGTCCCTGATATGTCCTAAAATGTGTCCTCAAAATTTCAAGGGGACAGGCAAGGCCATTGTCAACTAAATTCACTGCTTCAAGTTGTAGTGCTTCATTTGGAAGTTTTGAATGGATTTCTGTTGCATCTTTAACAGGCTTTTATTCAAGTTGGGAATTGTATTCCCAAAAAATGTACATTAGAATGAAGTATTCTTCCTATGTTCATTCAACCGCTTCTTCAGTGCAATTTCAACTGGCTTCTTCAGTGCTTTCTATGTATCATCAATCCCTTCCTCTCAGTAGCAGCTATACCATTTCTGATAGCCATTGTATGAAGCTTCATCTCCCTTTGATCTTTAACAATTAGCTTTCCTTGCAAAGCACTGCTCCATAGCTTTGTATCCCTCCACAGGATGCATTTTGACTCAAAGCATTGGATGAATCTTGCTCAAGTCTTCCTTCAATGATTCACTGAGGTTGCTGCTCAATACCTTAATCACAGCACCAAACCACATATTTTGTATTTACTACCGACAATCTCCTTCAAATGTCTTGAGGATTAATACCATGTGCAATGGCCTCCTTTCCAACTTCCTCAACTAGATTGCAAAAGTAGCCAAATGCAGTATTTGTACTTTGTACCATTTGTGTTTATTATCCTGACTCATGCAAGTTTTGCATGGGATAGATCTTGTGAAGGAAGTTTGATGTACAGCAAATTATTGCCTGTTGAAAATGTTAGTGACTTGTTGGTTATTTGTCAAAAATGTCAGTAAATGTCAGTAAATTTTACTGGCAACATTAAAATATCTGACAGATTTCATGGTAAAGGGATTGAGTTACATTGCCTTTTTGCATACATAGAAGGCGATAGTAACTTTTTGATCTCCTTTGGTCAGGAGGAGCACAGTGCATGCACAAAAATATGTATGCTTGGGAAGTATATTTTTTGCTCAAAATGTGAGCACTTTTGATGCATACTTCTGACATGTCACTGTCATATTGAACATGTTATTCTCTGTTGGTCCTTCAACCAACACACAAACATCTGATATTACCACCATATCTTGACCCATTTCATGGTCTATGCTCTTACCTATTGGAATGGCAGTTAATCTGGCATAATGAGAAATTACATTTGGAAGTATGCCAACTAGGTCCTTAAATAATTGGTTAAATAATCTTAGTGGAAAGATTTAAACTGCCCTGCAAGGCTCAGTGCTCCAACCATTAGTGAGAGAAGTGTGCATTGTAGGTGCACTAGAGGATGAGACAAGAGGCAATTAAGGAGTAGAGTCTGGAGGCTAAATCAGGCTAACAAATTTGATTTGCAAGATTTTATGATATCATATTGATTTGTGTGTTTTGCTTCCCACTTATTTAATGCACTGTGTGACTATGTAGTAACTGCACCTGACTTTGTTGAACACGAACATGACAGGGTCAATTGTAGGTCTGTTTGTTGTCCTTGAGCTAGAATTATTGTCTGTTCAGCAAGATCTTCATCAGCCTATGACTACCCACATTCGATGAATATATGAGTAATTGATTTTGTGATAGGTTTTGATGTCTCATCCTTGGGCGGCATAGAAGACAAGAGAGAAACCATTTTGTGTCCTCCATTAGTAAGAATCCCAGGATAAAGGTTGACATCAGCTTGTTCCATCAGTGAAGAGCTGTTTTTAATACTTTGCATTGGCAAACTGATGAACTGCAAGAGTTTTTGTCATGACAATGAGCTTGGGGGGACACTCACAGACAAAGGTGAATCAAGGAAGCTGCGTTGCAACATGCTCTTACAGAGTCAATCACTTAGCATCTATTAGAATGTCTAGTGGGATGCAACATGGTGGAGTGTGATGTGACATAATTCTCAAAACAATCTACACTGCCCACTCTTCCCAAACTTGTTGACAACCCCTACTATTATTATTATTCTTTAACACCTTTTTGATCATATGCCAAGAGGAGCACTCTTTTGGCTAACCACTATGCAAACATTGAATGGTAAGTGATACATACCAATCATTCTTCATAGTTGATGCATGCAACAATTCTAATTTATCTTTGCACTTCATCCATAATCCACCCTTCTCAGTTAACACTTTTTGCAATTCTTTGATAGTTGATTTAATGAATTGTGTTTTATCTGGTTCCTTGTGTAATTCGTCCTTTTCCTGTGGCTTTCTTTGCAGCAAGCTCAGCATCCTTCATGGATTTGGTGCACTGTCTTTAACTCACCAACTGTCTCTCCACAACAATACTTCAAGCTTGTGATTGCATTCCTCTTCTCTTGGATCTTCAGTAAGATTTCATCATTTTGCCTTATTCTGTCCTCTCTTATTGCTTTTGCCACTTCCATCCTTTGTTGCAACAACAGCTTGCAACCTGATTGTTTAAAAAATGTCCAAGATGAATTAAAATTAATAGATAAAGTCATTTGAATCATTGGCTGCTCTCCTGTCAGTCTTGTTCATTTCATAAAGAAACTAAATGGTATTGTTCTTCTGCTCCAATTAATGTTTGAAGTTGGCTTTCAACTTCTAGATTGCTTCTATCTTCTCCTTGGCAGTTTTGATTTGTTGAAGAAACTAATGATGTCATACTCCACACTTTTGATTCATGTTGGAGTGCTTGTACATTATTAGACAATTCTACTTAGTGGCAGTGTCATCCCAGAGCTTCCTCTTGAGATGAAAGGTTGAGAGTTTAATTGTCAAAGCATCAATTACTAGATCAATACCAGGTGACAGATACTTGAATGAATGCCACAAAGGGACGCTGCAGTGGGAGGATTTGCTCCTTGATGAATGACATGGAGCAAAAGGAGGTTGTGGTGGAGCGCTCCTGGATGAAATATGTATCATGGCATCAATTGGATGTTGTGGAGGTGGGTTTGTTGAATGAGGAGGAGGGATTTGGTGTTAATTGCAATAGTAGTGCAGCTGCAAACTTTACACTTCTTCATGTTAGGAGGACATTGTTTCTTTTTTCCATTCAAATAGCTAAGAGCAGAAATTAATGGTAGATTTTTTTTGCAAACACATTCTTAATAATCATACTCAAAAACAAAACACAATTCAATAAAAAACAACTTTCACTGCATTTGGCAGAACAACATTGTCCATTGAAGGGGCGGACACAGGGATTGGGAGCACAGCCACTGTATTATGCTGATTATTGGGTGACAACAACATATGTCCATTGATGGGTCATGGCAGCTCCTTCTTGATCAGCCCATTTGTCAGCGTTTTCTCCATTCTTGTAGGGATTATGAACTGGTGCTCCAAAAGATTGGTCCTGTGGGTAGGTGAAAAATTATCAGAGAAAATATTTAAGTTAGAATTCATATCAAATGAAGTAAAATGAAATGAAATACTTGTACTCAAAAAATAAAGAACAATTCAAAAATAAAATGCAACACTTACTAATATTAGTGGTATGACATTGTCTATCAGTGACATATGTGCAAGGATGGGGAAAATTGCCACCACTGCAATCAAATCAATGAGATATGATTGCTCCTTCCTGTCCACAATATACTTGTTATTGGATCATGGTATCTCATCCTCTGATGACCCATTCCAGATGATGCCAATAGTATGGCTACCACCTTCATCATTGGTATCAATGCACACCATTGTGGAAAGGATTGGGAGGTTGTTGCAATGGTTTAATGAGAGGCAGAATTTTGATTGATTTTTATGAAAATCTTGTTGTAAAAATTCTCCTCTTGATGGCCACTTGCAGGGAATTACTTGATTGAAAAATGTCAGTTGCAATGAATTACAACTATATGGTAAAAGCATTACTACCAATTGATTATGATATTGTACAAAATTATACCACTGAACAGAAATTAATATGTTTCTGTGTGGGACACTAATATCACTGAGTGATGATGTATTAAAAAGTTTGCTGGCAGTGAAGTTCTTGACGAAATTTATTGGGGGATTTCATTACCTTGCAAGGTGTTACAACAGATGTAGCAGACCATATCTTTGTCATTTAGAGGCTCTTGACTGGTAGTTTGGAAAGAAATATGTCATTATCTAAGGATAAGCATTAGAAAGTAGGCCATAGACCAGGTGATGTCTTACATGTCTGATCTAAAATAGAAATGGTGAGCTACACAGTTGTTTAATTCTTAATTGGATTGTAGACTGAGGCTATCTGTAATACATTTATACCTGTTATACCCAGTTGCACTTCTCACAAGATTCCCAGGAATTCTCTTTTGTAGATTCCCATTTTTCCTTCTATGGTTCTTTGTGACATCATGGGCATGTGCCATGCATGTGCCCCATCGTCCTTCTCTTGTTTTGTCCTCAACTTTACAGATCCCAAAACCAAGGAATATAGTTACTGGTACTAGATCAAACTTGATGAATAGCCCTCAGTTGGGGTAATTTACTTCAATGTTGCTTGTTTCTATTGTATGGAACTTACTTTCCATGATTATAAAAACAGTAATTACCACTTCAAACTGTTGATAATAGACAATGGAACTCTCTGCAAGGCATGATTAAAACTTACCATGACTTGTCTTGTTCCAATGAACCTGACATTTTTTGACATTAACAAACACCAAAAACAGACCTTCAATCTGTTAATCCTCTTTGTCTCAAAGTAATGGGATGAACGTAAACATAGGTATGAGGCTTGATGCCACCTTGCTACAAATAAGAATTATAAAAACTCTTTCATAAAAAACTGCAAAAATAAAAACACCAAAACTACAGCATCAAGTATGTAAAAAAATATCCATGGCAAGATTAAACAAAATGCTCACAACAGCAATGTTCCACTTGACATGCAAAAGAACAATTGATTACACCCAGAATTTTTTCAAACACAATGACAAGTACAGTGATTTTGGGTTTTTTACTGGCCCTCCCTATATGCCTCAGTATAACTTTACACTATCCAAAAAATTTAAAACCGCCTTTACAAATCCCACCCAATTCTATTACCCATGATTACTCAATCTTACCTGACCCATTTTGTAATATAGTTGGAAATCATGTTTCCAAAGTTACACCATGCTCAATTGCCACTTGTGAGTCAATCATTGTGTCACCACTGACAAAGTCTGTTTTGCGATTTTTGATTCTGGTTCCTCTATAACCTTAATCCACAAACATATTCTGCTTAATTACATATCTATAAAATCTGATGACAACTCATGCATCTTGTCCATTGCTTTATTCACAACTTCTACAAACCTGGTAGCTTTACAGAAAATTTGCTTCCCTGAATTCGATTGCAACATGGTTGTCAATGAAAATCCTGAACTCATTGTTGACTCCATGAGCCTTTGATATGATATCATCTTTGGAGCTAACTCCCTAGTGCAGATTTTAACTTGATTATGATAATAATTTTGTTCAATGGATGGAATACAACATTACCCTATGTGACACCACTGAATTTTTTCTTAAAGTTCTCTCTTCTCACCACTTGATATTGAATTCAAAGACAACTGCCTTGGCAATGCCTACATTGATTCTTTCACAACACACATCATTGATGCAAAATATGAACAGGTCAACATCCACAATGTTGCTTTCAACCAACGCCACCTCTCACATGATCAATGTTAAGATCTTTTTGATGTATTATCAAAAACAAAACATTATTTGATGGCTCCCTTGAAGTCTATCCTGACAAAAAGGTCCACATTGACCTCAAATCTGAAGCTAAGCTGGTGAATCACCATGCATATCATTTACTTTATGTACACCAACAAACTTTCAAAAAGGAACTTGATCACACGGTTGAACTTGGTATACTTGAACCATTTTGTGCTTCTGAATGGGAATCACTTGCCTTTATTACTCCTAAACAGGATGTGCAGGTTCATCAAATCACTAACTTACACTCCATTAAAAATGCAATTATACTAAAATAACACACCTTACCTATCATCACTGATATGTTTGGTCATATCTCTGGATACAATTTTTTTCACCAAACATGACATCTCCATGCAATAATACACATTTGAGCTTGACAAACTAAACCAAAAGTTTTGTGCCATTGTCATGCCATTTGGTAAATACAAATACAAACATCTCTCCAGGGATTCAAATGTGCCCCTGACTTTGCCCAGCAGGTTATTGAGGAGGTATTAAACGATGTCAACAACACCAGTGTTTATCTCAATGATATTGGTGCTTTCTCCTTTACTTGTGAGCATCACTTATTGCTTTACAACAAAATACTCCATTGGTTAGAAGCCAATGGCTTTACCATCAGCCCCCTCAAATGCAAATGGGACATCCAGGAAACTGACTGGCTTGGGTACTGGCTCACACCCACTGGTTTTTAACTGTGGTGTAAAAAATTGATGGCATCATACAAATACAAAAACCAAAAAACCTTTCACAAATGCATGGCTTCCTTGATGCTGTCAATCATCACTGATGCATGTGACCTCAGTGCACACACATTCTTACACCTCTCTCCAGTAAGTCTGGAAACAAACATTTTTGGACATCCAAAATGGATCTTGCCTTCAAACATATGAAAGCACAATGGTACAAGATTGCCTCCTGGCTTATCCACAAAAC
>JACCDI011560255.1_pt1 | contig 10349 bp, 30 predicted proteins | sample 7442791 | NCBI WGS metagenome assembly JACCDI01 (sample SAMN15323434, study PRJNA562643) | freshwater metagenome | isolation source: river surface water | place: USA:Blue River Watershed | collected 2017-08-15
GTATCGACCTTGGCATACAGCGCTCCGACCAGCCCGAAGAGTTCTTCGATGGCTTCATCTAGCTCTGCGGTAGTTGGGCCAGATGGCTGCTCTGGGTTTGGTTGTTCTGTTAGTCCTCTGGACATTATATTACTCCTTTTTGCTTCATGTATTCTAGCAGACCATTTCCCTGAGCAATAGTACGTATGAAGCCTTCTGCTGAATTGCAATCTGAGCATAGCACTCCACGAATGCAGTTGCCACATGAGCCAGAGTAGCTGCAACAGGAATGGTCATGGTCAATGCAAAGTTTGTTAAATGACCCACAAGCCTGGCAGCCTAAAGAAACTAGCTTTTCGTAGTCCTCTAGGCTTAGGTTAAATCTACTGGCAATACTTCTTTTTGTCAAACATGACTTACACATAGAAGACAAGCCGTCTAGCTTATGCGACTGAGAATAAAATTCGCTTGAGCGCAAATATACCTTGCATCCCGTACATGTTTTAGACGTTGGAATAGGGAGCTTCTGGTTATTGCTTTTATAATACTGCCTTGTGCATTCTTTACAGTAAGTATGCAATCCATCTTTTAATTTTTTGTTTCTTGGAAATAGCGATGCCTCTTTTTCCATTAGGCATCTTCGGCATCTTTTCATGTTAAAATTATACCATGTAGCTTTTTTTAACCAAATGGTTTAAAAATCCAGCAGAAAATTTGCAGATTTGGAATTTTACCAGATTAGTTTTTTCTAGCCAATTCTTTCAGGGAATCTTCGTGGGCAATCAGGCGCACAGAGTGGTGGCAAGGGTCATCTCCCTCTTCCCAAAGCTCTAGCTCAGCCTCGGTCAGAGGCACGCCATCGTGGGTGTCGCAGTAAACGGTGGTGCAAAAGCCCTGCTCCATACCGTATTCTAGCCAGTTTGCAAAGTCCATTATTCCTCCACAGGGTCAAGCGAATCACGATAGGCAGTGATTGCCGTGTCAATCAGGTCCCAGACTTCGTAGTCTGGCCCCATCTCGAAGTAGACCTCCCAGGAAGAACGGTCCTCCTTATCGGTGAAGACGGCTCGCCATACCTCCACGGAGTCGTCGTCGCCCAGTCCTGGGTCGGTCAAGCTAAGGTCCAGGGAGTATTGGCCTATCCCGGACATTGACACAATGATTTCGCTCATGGAAACATCTTAGCAGGTGTGTAGACCAAAAAGTTCAAATGGCGGAAAAAGTTTGCGCGATGGTGAGCCAGCCCAAAACCGCACCCCCATGCGAATAAAAATATTTGTTTGGAACGCTTTTTGGCTTGACATGGGTTTCGGGGTGTGCTTCTATTGTCTTGCCAAGGCAGGTAGCCAAGGCAGAAAGATAGGAAAATGCGAAACTTTGATTACGCAAAATACGCTAGCAAACTAGAAACTATGGAAGGCGACGACCTAGTAGAACTAGAGTATTACCTAGTGGCAGACATGGAAGAGGGCAACGTTGTCCACCTAACTAACCTAGTTAGTTTGATTCAGGATGAGTACATGAAGAGGGGCTACTAATGGAGGATTACCTAGACATCGAGGATTTACTCGCGGAACTAATCGCCCAAGGCGATTACTCAGCAGACTAGGCATGGTTGCTTAGGGGAGGTTCGATTCCTCCCCTAGTCACTACGGCGAGCGCCGTAACCAAAAACAGGAGAACAAAATGGACAACTACAAGACTATTGAGCAGAAGCTACGCAACCTAGAACCATTCAGGGGCAACAGCCTAAGCGCCTATTGGAACGGCGGGGCTTACTTTGTCGAGAGTTACACGACCCTAATCGCTAAGGCGGAGGGGATTCATCGCGAGCTAGATACCCGCTATTTCAGCGCCACTACTAGCAAGCAACAGCGCCTAATCGCTAGAGCTTGGGGACTATCCCCGCTAAAGGCTAAGAAGTTTAGGGCGGTGGCATAATGGCTAGACCAGACAGCAAGAGAACCCTAGACGCTAAACTCAAGGCGATTCACCTAAGGAACGCCCGAAGCGCCAAATACCAGACAACCAAACAGAAGGTAGCAAAATGAACAGAGGACTACTAGATGCCCTAATCTTCGGGCTAGTGTTGGGCGCAATTTTCGCCCTAGCAATTTAGAGTGCATGGTGCTAGGCGGGGTTCGATTCCCCGCCACTCACAAAGATTCGACCAGATACTTGACAATTCAAAATAGATGTGCTAGGTTTATCTAGTAGGGTTCGCCGGAAGCGCCCGATAAGCAACCGGTCAAAATCCACCCTGCCCGAAATCTGCGAGCGCCGACCGCCTATCTAGTCTAGCAGATTTTTGCCCGATTGTCAAGTCTATTTTTATAACAATTCCGTTATAATCGGCGCTTGACTTTTGGGCGCTTTTTTGGTAGACTAGATTTGATACCCGAAATTCTGTTCGAACAAATGTTCGAATGGGAGTAGCCTATCACATTTCCCTCCCGTTGTCAAGCACCGGTTTATAACAATTTGGTAACAAAACAGATTATAACAATTTGGTAACATCCCGCGTGTCAATTTGACTTGCGAGCGCCGATGGTGTAATGCGATTGCTGGTGGCGTTTTGACGGGTTTTCAGACCTCCCCTAAGGTGATTGTATGCAAAAGGGGGTATCTGCCGTTAGAAGGCATTCTACGGCGTTTTAGGGGTATGTTGGTATTTCGCACAAAAGTAGGCAGGTTCAAAGTTGTTACCAATTTGTTACCAAATCAACTTGACAGCGGGTTCGGTTTCTGCTAACTTGTTACTTGTCACCGAGAGGAGGGACAACATGACAAGCAACCACCGATACACTTTTGGTAACGGGACAGCGGGACAGAAGTTGGCAACCATAGTTCGCCACTACTATCTCCCGCCACCGACAATTGTAAAGCGCGGGTTATGCGGTGAACCAATGGGAGATTATCCTATCTTCCGTTCAAAAGCCGTAGCGGTTCGGATAGAAAGGGCAAAAGTTTGCGAAACTTGCGAGAGTCTGGCGATGTAGCATTATTACTACATTCACCAAACCCCTCCCACCTAGCGTTATGTTTTATTATTTTATAATAATACATAATATATTATACTAACTGCGGTTCGGATTTTGACTTATCCACAGACTTATCCACAGCTTTTTGGGGATAACTTTGGCTATTTCTCTCAGGATTCTCTCAGGATTCCCCGAATAGCGTTAGGTATACACCTAATAGGTATACATCTAGTAGATAGACTTATAACAATAAGTGTATTCTATTATTATAAAACAATACACAATTCTTTTGTAGGATTCCCACAAACCCTTTGTAGGATTCCAACAAAACCCGATGTTACAAAATTGTTACCAAACTAACTTGACACCGATTCAAAAGTCTGGTAACTTGTAACTATCCAAACAGGAGGAGAACATGGAACAGGAATTTTACAGCGACCCTAAGGGGACTATCTGCGAAGCTTGTAATTACCTAGTGGACAACTATGGCGTAGTCCCCTATGGTGAGGAGACCGCCAAAGTATGTATTGATTGTTACCTAGCCGTAATGGAGGAGAAGTAATGGCTAATGTGAACCTAATCGAAGATTCCCGCGGGGACTTGATTGACCTTGAGTATTTTTGTTCGGATAGTTGCGCCAAGTTTAGCGACAACTATCGCGGATGGTATGGATGTTTTGAACTTCACACCGCGGAAGTCTGCCAGACTTGCGAAACCCCACTAGCCTACATTGAGGAGAACTAATGGCTACTATCGCTAAAGCAAAAGCCCGCAAAGCGGGTATTGTGATTCCACCGCGACCAAAACCCGATGGTTGGTTGCCACACTTTGTAATGATTGATTCAGGAGGACACCGATAATGAACACACCAACACTAGCGGACGGCACTTACCTTTACCAAGACGGGAAGTTTCTCCCGATAACCATGGAGGATGGCTATTGGGTTGCCGAGAAGGTAATCCACCGGACTGAACTTGTATCTGGCATGGTTGTCGGCGTATGGACGGATTCTGAGACGGGGACGGTTTGGTTCGACAAAACCCGCCTAGTTCGCAACTTGACAAGAGCAACAGCACTTGCGACCCTATGGCAACAGATTGCGATTTGGGATAACGCCAACAAGAGGGAGGTTCGAATTGCCTAAGCTACAAGAGGGACAGGTGTGGATGACCAAGCCAAACCCTACGGGCAAACTTGTCGGGTATCAGGTGACAGGTGTCGGGTTGGAATTTGTCGCGATTCAACCCCTGGGACACGCCAACGTCCGCTACTTGACACACAAAGATTTTTATGCTAGCTTTGACTACATCGGACAACAGGAGGAGAACTAATGGCAAAATTTGAGATTACTTACAGCGTGGAGCTAGACCCACAGACCGACAACGGCGCACTAGAAGCTAGTTTCTGGCTAACCCGAACCCTTGGCAACCCCGACCTAGATTTGCCAGACCATGTTGAGTGGGTTCAAACTGTGCCAAAGGTAACCGAGATTCGCCCGAAGGCAACCCCAAGCACCGAGAAGCCTAAGAAGGGAAGCGACAATGAGTAGAGGATTCACCAAGGATGAATACAATGCGCTACTTCACGCACAATGGATGATTGAGCGGAAGATTCTAGAGCTAGTGGAAGCGGGACTCACGCCAGAGGACACCGCGATTCAGAAGCTAGACCGCGACCGGAAGGCACTAGGCAACCTATTTGTGAGGTTGGGATAATGTTCTTGACAACCTGCCAGAGTTGTGCTAGTGTCACCAAGCACAACTACTTCACAGGGAACTGTGCCGAATGTAACAATTCGGTAACAGGACTTGACAACCGAAGATAAACCTGATAAGTTTCTATCAACAAGCCAAGAGGAGGGCATGATGATGATTCACGCAAACGCAGAAGAGCTAGAGCTAGTAGCCGAAGAGCTAGAGCTAGAGCATGAGGACTACGCCAGACTAGCGGACTATGTGGGATTGGTTGGCAATTACAGCACCGACACCGAGGAAGCCAGACTAGAGGTAATTCGCGAGAACCTAGCCAAGTGGATTGAGTGGGAGACCGAGACTTACTACGGGACTCACGCAAGCACCGCGGACTTTGCCGAGTTCTATTTCGAGAACTATGACACCGAGTCTAGCATCCAACCTTACCTAGCGATTGATTGGCAGAGGACTTGGGACGCGAACTTGCGCCATGACTTTTACTTCCATGAAAACGGGCACGTTTGGGCGGAGGTCTACTAATGAGCAAGAAGGTAACCATAACTTACAGCGTGACCTATGACTTGGGCAAGGGCGCGGTTGCGAGGGAATACCGACAGCAACTGAATGACTATCCCGACACCAAATCACAGCGAGAGTGGTTTGTGATTGACAGGTTCATTGGGCATGACAACCTAAGGCTATTCGACAAGAAGGCAAAACTCAAAGTAACGGAGGAGAACTAATGGGTTCACTACAAGCACAGGAGATGGCAGAGCTACTGCCACTAGAGCAAGCGTTGGCATGGCACTTAGGCGTGAACCACTTCCCGCCCGTTCCAAGCGAGATGATTCCGGTCTGCATCGAAGCTATCGAAGCGGTGAATGACTATGATGAAGCCCGCGAGATTGAGTTGCCACTAGGCACAAGTTGGCGTGGCATGGCAACTGCACCCGCCTATGCCATTGTGCAAGGACACCACCTAGACCCCTGGGTTGAGAGAGAGGACTGATGGAATGCCCAAGGCATGAAGGTAACTTTGATTGCACCCCGTTCTGTGACTTATGCGAGGGCAACCAAGAGTATTGACAAAAACTAAATAGTATGTTATGTTATAAATGTTGGTTCTGATTAGGAGGAAATTATGACACTAGAGATTAGATTACGCAGAGCATTCAAGGAGATTCGCAGACAGGGGATTGTAGCCAAGCGCAATGTTCACGCTTGTTGCCAGAGTTGTGCGAACCTAGATGTGGCAGACGAAGTGCCAGTGCTATGGAGCTTTGGCGGAGCGGGCAATGCCAACGCCATCAAGGGCGATGAGTATGATTACAGCGAGTGGATGTTCAACCACAGCAACCTAGCCAAGGATGACGGGACGCTAACCGATGCGGGCAAGCGAGTTCTTCACACCCTTGCACAGAACAGGATTTTTGTGGAATGGGAAGATGAAGACCCAACCCGCAGACCTTACAAGAAGCTAACCCTGAACCTAGAAAAGAGTGTATACAATGACTGAAGCCGAACACAAGAGAGTGGCAAGCTACTTGCGTGACTATGCAATTTACCTACAAGCCAAGGCAGAAAAAGAATATTCCGCCGTTGTCCAGTTGATGATAAAAGGCGCAGTTGCCGATATACAAAATTTAGTTACAAAATTAGAGCCATGATATGCTTATCATTAGTAAAACTTAGTAATGAATAGAAAGGCGAAGTCTTACCAATGATAAATTGTTCAGTAGAAAAATGTGATGACACCGCAAAGCTCAAGGGTCTTTGTAGAATTCACTACAACAGGCTAAGGAGGACTGGGAATTTATCTCCAGAAGTTCCGATAGTAAGGAAGCAGAGAGGCTTAGGTTGCTCAGTTTCTGGATGCGAAAACAAACACCATTCTAAAGGTCTTTGCGATATGCACAGGAGAAGGCAGAAAAATAACAAGCCACTCGATACCCCTAAAAGAATGTTTGATGGTTCTGGGTGGCACGACAAAGCTGGATATAAACTAATCTGGATAGACGGGAAGAAGATTACTGAACACCGCTATGTTATGGAGCAACACTTAGGGAGAAAGCTTGTAAAAGGTGAGAATGTTCACCACAAGAACGGCATCCGAGATGACAACAGAATAGAAAACCTAGAGCTATGGATTACACCACAACCTTATGGACAAAGGGTCGAGGATGTGCTAGCATGGGCTAAGGAAATTATAAAAAGATACGAGGAGGAGAAGTAATGTCAGAGCAATACCACTATGTTGTGATGTATGACACCGCGACCGATAAGTTCTCAGTTGATGTTGATACTTGTATGTCGGTTATGCAACATGGCGCGGTCTGGAGTCTAGAAGATGGATGGATAGAGGATGGGCAAAATTCGCAGAGCTATCTTGATGTCGAGGATGCACTTGCAGTTCTCCTGCAAGAGGGGAGGAAGTAATGTTTGAGAGCAATGAGCTAGAGGCTTTGATTATCGCGGACAGGATTCAGTGGATTCTGGATGACACTAAATGGATTGAGGATTAGACATGGCAACAACTAAAGCACACGCACTTGACATCTTTGTGCAGGATGATGTTCTGATTGTTCAGGCTTACAGGCTTGGAGTTTCCGGAACTGACTTTGTTCGCACAGGTAAGAAGAGTGGCAGACCACTTGAGATTGCCATGAAGAGCAAGGCAAACCGCGAGACCATCGCCTACATCCTAGACTCAGAAGAGTGGGACACCATCCGAACTTACTGGGAGGGCTACTTCAACAAAGAGTTCTCAACCTACTTGACAATTGGCGATGTCCCTGATAGGGTTAGGAAATGGGTGGACAGACTGCCAGAATACGAAATCAAAATTGGAGGAAACTAATGGGACTATCAACTTACCTAAAGGCAACTAACTATCTATCGGATGCCTTTGACACTAAGGTTTACAGCGCGGTTCGAGATGCGCTAGAGGATGTAATTCCACTTGACATTGGCTTGCGCCACAACTCAACCCCAAACATTGAGTTGACTATCCCGATTGCAACTTGGCACAGGGCGCAGGCAGTTGATGCGTTCTTGTGGAACTTGGCTAACAACCCTGAGTCCGATGAGTATGAGATACCACTAGACCCAACCGACCTAGAGGATGCCATCTTGCAGGCAAGGGGAATTGCTATCAACCCGATGCTTGCCAGCGAGCTAGCCTATGGTGGCGATGAGGATGAGCAGTGGATTACTGAGCAGTTCTTGCGACTAGAGCGTGCCTTGACAGACTTCGCTTTGGATGCTAGGCTAAAGACTTGGACGCTAAAAGTATGGAGGAGTTACTAATGGCAGAGACAATTACACTGACCGAGCATGAATGGTTTGAGCAGTATGGCGTGGACAAGGACGGCAGAATGTATGAGACCTACGGCGAGGACATGAACTACATCAACTCAATGCCGATTGGTTTCGTCTGGACTTTGATTGACGGCGATGAGGGGCAGTCCCTTGTTGTCAATGGCAAGGCGTTTGTCAACCGAGTCGGCTATTATCTAACCAAGAAGCCACATAACCCTGATGACATTATTGTTGTAGATTTGGAGAGTTAGCGTGAGAGAAACTTGGTATGGCAGTGGGATAAGTTCCAAGGATATCTATACCTACTTCGATTGCGATGATTGCGATAGGACTTATATGCTTGATGGCGTGACGGATGACGGCGGGCACATGGCTTACGCCGAGTGCCCAGATTGCAAGAGAATGCTAGAAGAGTATATTGGCGGATGGGAGAAGGACTGATGGGAAGAGTAGCGAAGCAAGACACTGGCAGACTATCTGCCATTACCGAGGCTAGAGCTAAGCACCGCGAGGCGATGAAGGTCGCACAAGAGAAGCTCAAGGGATTCATCGAAGCTGAGACCAAGGAATACTATGACCAGCTGATTGATGCGATTCGATTGGCTTTGGTTGATGGACATTCGGCTAGACAGATTGGTGCAGCCTATGGTTCTTCAGACCCTGGGACTATCCGTAAGCTGATTGACGATGCGGGTATTGATGATGCCAGCGTTGTGCCACAGTCTGCACTGAGGGTGAACCGATACGGTGACCAGCTAGCAGTTCGGATTGTAGCCTTCGGCGCAGACCAGCAGACCGGCGAAGCAACATTCACCATTGATGAGGATGGCGAAAACATTACGGCAGTTGACGGAGACCTTTGGGTTCAGTCGGTGCTATATCGTGAAGGCGTAGTTCAGGAGGTAATAAATGCGGGACGATAAGTGGTTGGAGTTGAATGAGACGGCAAACAACCTGACCGAGTTCTACTCAGAGCAGGTTGGCAAGCCGGTCGAGTTTGGATTCGATGAGGCGTATGACCTTTGGGTTACTGCACCGCGAACCAACGGGCGTGAGTATTTCGAGACCTTCGGTTCTGCCGAAGAGCGAGTAATGCAACTCTACTCAGAGCTATTCCTAGATGATGGCAGTGGCGATGGACTGGAGGGACTATAAATGAGTGACACTATTGAGGATGCAATGCTACGCCACCCAAGTAGCGGACAGTTGCAGGAGATTATCGCAGGCAATGCGACAAGGGCATTCAACTCAGGCGTGGCGCATGAGAACGCCCGCATTCTGCAGTTGCTAGAAGATGAGAAGCGCAAGTGCGAACAGGCAGGTTTGTTTGCGAACGGCTACCAGCTACGCGAAGAGTTGCAGACCGCGTTCATCGGACTGGAGATGGCGATTATGGTTATCAAAGGAGAGCAGAAGTGAGCAAAGGTAAAAGAGAGCTAGTGTCGCAAATTGGCTGGGAGTCACTAGACCTTGCCCAGAACCTTAGCTGGGAAAAGGAAATGTGCGACCCTAAGAACATCAAGCCACTTGCCAAACTTAGCCGGAAGCGACTTATCAAAATGCTGCACGATAAGCACGAAACAATAATCTGTGCTACAAGAGATGCTTACGCCTTGCATAACCGCATTGGTGAGTTGTTAGACAAATACCCACTAGAAGAAGAGCAGAAGTGAGCGCAGAAAACATAATCAACAACCCATCAGAGGTATTTACAGAGCCTTGTGAGGCTTGCGGAGTGTCAGAGTTTCAGCTAGGCGCAAGACACGCAGAGGAACGCATTATCAAGTTGCTAGAAACAGAAGCCAAAGGCTTCAGCTTTATTGGCAATTTTTATGCGGAAGCCATAACTAGCGAACTAATTAGCAAACTCAAAGGAGAGCAGAAGTGAGCATTTACTGGACAACAAGAGATGGGAAAAAGATTCGCCCAGAAGACATGACTTTTGAGCACCGTCAAGCAACTATCAAAATGATGATGCGAAACGCAAAGGCGGAAGCAAGCAAACTGGCTGATGAGTCATGGAGTCACACTGGAGATACTGACCTGACACTTGAGGCAATGGAATTTGATTATCTGACAAACAACGACAGCTACCTGTTTGCGGAACTCATCAAGCACAGACCTGTTATTCGCAGGATGGCAGAACTAAACGGACTAATCAAAGGAGAGCAGAAGTGAGCGAAGATGAGTTCAGCGAGTGGTCTAAATGGCTTGTGGAAAACTATGACCCAAGACTGCCGATTACTATCACCGTTCCATTTCGAGAAGGAAAGTTTGTGGCAGATGCACAATTAGATGCGGCAATGATGATTATTGACAAGCTAATCAAAGGGGAGTACAATGGCTAAATCCACGCCACCAAGAGCAATTCAGGTTGATA
>JACCDI010411246.1_pt1 | contig 10348 bp, 5 predicted proteins | sample 7442791 | NCBI WGS metagenome assembly JACCDI01 (sample SAMN15323434, study PRJNA562643) | freshwater metagenome | isolation source: river surface water | place: USA:Blue River Watershed | collected 2017-08-15
GGTGCTGTCAGGGAAAAAATGCATTAGTCAACATACTATTCAAGGAGCTCCTTGATCAAAACACCATTTTTATTGAAGATCTTGCAGCTGATCAAAGTTTTCTTGACTTCTCCTGTCAACCAAGAAAATGCAAATTCCATTCCACCTTTTGAGAAAACAAAGAAGTTGCCCATAAAGTGCAAATTACATCCTTTAATGCTACCACAAGCTTCCAACAAAAATCAAAAAAGACTTCTACCTCTAAGAAAAAACAGTATTAAAACTATGCAAAATCTCTTCTTCCATATCCACAGAGTGACCTTTCTGGGATAATTCCACAAAAAGCGGTTGGAGTCAGCATGAGGTGGGCAGAGAAAAAAAGTAGTTTGTGTTTGTGGCTACGCAATCTTCCGACTTCACAACACCAGCTGTGGTATTTACAAGAAGATTATGAGTCTTAATATTGGTGAAGAGCAACCCTGGCACAAAGGAATAGAAATTAAAAACAAGATAAGTAGACTTATTGAAGCCTTTGCTTCTTTAGAGTTATACTTTTTTGATATGAAGTCATACACAAACCTCCTTTCAATGAAACTAATATCATCACAACATGGAACAGAGTTGAGGGGCCAAGTGGAAACTGTTTGCCCCCCACCACACTTCAGAATAATTGAAATCTACTGTGATTGGTGCTTCTCAGAAGGCCATATTGTCACCTGGTAAAACAGGTTGAGAAGCAAAATAAACTCACAAATCTTGTGGGAGTGTTGACCTTGTGATGAAGAGTGGCCAGAAGGATCTTCACAAGTGACATTGTTTTGTAGTTTTGGCAGAATCCATTCCCAGACCTCAAGATTTACACTCAAGGAGAAGATATCTGTGGTAAGTGTTTTGAACTGATCAATGCAATTAGGGCATCTACAAGGATGAAGTCCAAAATCCTTTGAGATGGCAATGAGTTTTTGATAATATCAGTGGAGGAGAGATCTTACAATAATTGATCTCTACCATGGAATAGATGGAGACCGAAGCAAGACACCAAGTCAAGCAATACCAATCCTAATTCAATCTTGTGGATAGGATGGTATCCATGGCAAAACAAGATGATACTGTTGGAAGAGCACTCAGAGAGAGTACTCAAGTGATAAAAAGGACATGGGGCAAAACGTTTGTCATCTGCATCCAGGTTCTGACCAAACTGGTCCAATGTACTACTTGTCACCGATGGCAGACCTTCTTTCAGGGACCAGTAATAATGTCAAAGATGACAGGAATGTATTTGTGTGGGACAAAGCCCATGGCAGGAGAGGACATACATTGTTGTATCTTGTTTTTTCTGGTACCTTGAGGTGAGTAAGAATAACATCTATTCCAACATGCACTGAATAACTGTATTTCTCTCATTGCAACATGTTTGTTTAAGGTCCATGGTTGGCTAACACCCAGATTCACCATTGGATACCTTGTGTTGGTGTGGATTGCACAGGTCAGAATAAAAATAAAATGATGATAAAGTCCATGACCTGGCTACTTGAATGTGGATTTGCCAAGAAGGCATCATTATTTTTTCTCATCAAGGGACGCACTAAGAACATTTGTGATTGACATTACAACATAGTCAAACTCACACATCACAAGACAAATATCTACACAGAGAAGCAATTGAAAAAAGCTCTTTCAAAAAGCAGCTTCATCACTGTCCAACGTATAATCCTAAATCATCTCAATTTTGATAAATGGTAATGAGAAGTGTATGTTGAGCCCTCTGATGGAATGAACAAATACCATCCCTTCACTTCTGGGGATTGTAAAGAGAACCAAACCTCCTATGGCTATAAAATATGTGATTCAGAAGCTGAAGCAAAGTCATCAACAGATCTCAATTCATCCTCAAGAACATCAAGTCTTGAAATGATTTCACTCCTGAGGAGAGGAAAGAATAACCTCTTAGATGAAAGAAAACATGGAGGATATCCAATCTCTCTGTTTATCTGCACATAGGCAATATGAGCTCTTTTTCAAGTGGATTCAACTTGTTTGAGATGAGTGGTATGATGAAGTTTGTCCAAAGCCTAGTGCTAATTTTATTACCAAGATTATGAACAGAAAGGGGTAAGGAAGGTGATGAGTGATGAATGGAAGAAAATTTCGATATCAAAGATCATGAAAGAGGAGAAGGAACATGAAAATGGTAGTGCCATTGACCTGTTAGAGGAGTTTGACACTCAACCTGAAGTGTCAATGAATGACTTGATTATTGATATTGGAGCTCCAAATATCAAGCATTAAAATGATGAAGTACAACATGATGTTGTGATAACGATAATCATGATTATCAATTGTTTGAATCATGGTTGTTTTCAAAAATTATGTATGATTACTTTGTGACTTAGCTTTCTTGATTAAGCTTACTAGAGGCCAACAAAAGCAAAATTTTTGGATCAAATACATTTTTGCCTGTTTCTTGATAGAAATTTAAGCATGAACATTATGTTGTCAAACAATTTGTGTAAATTTGGTTAGGCTGTGTATAATATGTCTCAAATAATAACTGGAATTTGCAGCTGCTTTTATGTGACTCAAATAAAAGATTCTGTTGGAGACATGGTTGAGACCCCTTTAATTGCGTGTCTTTCATGACATTGGTTTGTTCAGAAGCAAATTCAATTCATTGACAAGCATTAGAATCTACCTCTTGCATTCCTGTTTGAAAACATCATTTCTTTACCATTATCCCTGTTGCTGATAACAAGAAACCTAATGTCCATATATCTAAACTCCTCATTTTTATGCCTGTTTGGTCTAGTATCATTTGTAAGTAATCACCTTGAACTTGAAAGATGTTTGCAAGATTAGTTGAAAATGCAGTTTGATGTAATATATTGGAAAAATACAACATGCCACTTTCACAGCAACATACACCACATTGCATATCAACAACATGATGTTGTGATGCATCATTATTGTAACTATTCATTAAACTAAAAAGATGATCAGGATGTCTTGATTATTAGAAAACACAATGAAAATCAAAACAATTTGTCTTTTGAGGGGAAATGCCATGTTTTTTGAAGGCTTCTAGGTGGAGGCATGTGGATCTTGATACCATCACTTTGAAAAAACTGATGATAAGAGTGTCGGCAAAAATGGAAAGGATGGCCCTTCTTCATCATCCATAAGTTCTGACTGTGATAAGTTACCAACCATCATTTTTGTCTGCAAAATTGTTAAGATTTGGCCATATTCATATTCATATAAAAGATTCTTAAGCTTGGTCAAAATCCTGGCTTCTGTCACAGGGAAATTCTTCATCTTCTGTTGTAAGACCAGTCAGATTGTATCTGATCTGAATGCCTCCAAAATGCCTCTTGTTTGAGCAATTAGTGTTTTGATTGAAAATCTTCTTAGTGTTGGTGGATTTGGAAACTATGACAGAAGATGGTTGGGGTTGGGAGAATGAAATAAAGAAAAACATCATAATCTCCTTTTTCTGGTCTTCAGTGCTTTGCAGCACATAAATTTTGTCAATACCCATATTATATCATACATAAGATTAGAACTCAAAATGGTTTTTTGTCTACTTCAAGGTTGTTTTCCCTGACTCTCCTTTACAGTCAAGACATGCATTTACAATTTTATGGGTCATATCATTGTTCAATCAAACATCTATAATTAAGTAAGGAATAAATTCATAAAATAACTCAAGTGACAGCTGTACCAGTTTGAAAATGATTAAAAGCTGAAAGTTCAACTTGAGATTGTATTATTGGAATCAGGGAAGATTTACTCCCATACTATATTTAACTTTGAGAAATCGCTCTCTCTGGCTTATCTTATAAGCAACAGCATTAGCAGAGTTTCCACTGCTTTATCAGGGGTACTTCTTCACTCTCAATTTTCTCCAAATTTAATCAAAGCAAATTCAATATTGGAGTCTAGGCTTGTGCATCAGGTGGTAAAATTACTTGTGGATATGAAGTCAGGGACTGACAGGTAAGTTTAAAAGACAAGGTCAGTCATTACAACCACTCCATCCTTGCCCAAACCTTTACAAGCTCTTATTGCATCTTGGAAAGAAAAATAAGTTTCATAAGAAGGAATGCCATTTCTTCTGAAAATAAACCTTCCTCAACATTTTTCTATGCTGCATAGTGCTGAAAATGGTGGCAAGGTTTTATTGATGCAAGAAAATGAGGGGCGGTTGTGCAGTTATGGCCCATTTTTATGAGGCATCATTGTGGGTGTATTTTTGCCAGTTTGTCCCTGGAAAAGTGCAGTTGAAACCCATTGGAAGATTCCAAAAATGTCCTCATGCAATTTGAGCCCCTAATCCTGTATGATATCAGATTTCAAAAATGGTCAATCCCTGCCAAGAAATTTTGTAGTTAGTTTGTATGTTGCAATTTGAAAAAAGAACAAACATTCCAGTGTCTTTCACTCAATCTGATCTGTCATACCATGTGGGCATTGAGTGAATCCTATTGCATCCTACGTACCATTGTGAACTACTTTTTCAATAATTTCTTTGGTCATTAGATTATTTCATTTGTCAACAAAACACATTTGAATAAATAGGAAGTTTATCTTGAAGAGCACTTTGTGCTACATATAAACCATAAACAATTTTGCTTCAGTACAAAGCCTATCTTTGATCATACAATAGAATGCTGCATCTACTTGAATTGACAATAATACTAACTTTTGAATCATTTTATTTGCTGCTATGTAATTAGAATTGTGCAGTTATGAATCTCCCACCCAAAATTGTTGTGATCTTGGGAGAGATGATGATGATTATAATTTAAGTCTTAATTTTTGGATGGTGATTGTAGAAAGCAGAAGTACTGTATCAGCCCACAAAATCATTCAAGAAACCCACAAAATTATTTACCAAACTATCTATCCCCTACTTTTGGGGAATGAAGATCAATTCTTGTAATCAACCTCTATCATATCATGTGGTGTTAGGGCTATTTATTTGTGGGCATCTTCCTGGAAGCCAAGAATTGTTATGAACTCATGGATCTCGTATAGAAATCTAATGGATACTTATGATTCAATATTTTAAAAAATACAATATATTCATCAAAATTCCCCATGAACTGGCTTGAATTCATTTTTCATTTTGATGCCAAAGATATTGTGGTTTGCACCATAAAGAATTGGGGACCAAAAGAAGAATCCAAATTACTGAATGACCTCACTTAAATTTTGCTTAATCATTGGAATCATACAATTATGATAATTTTGTTACCAGAATATTTTCATCAAGTGTCCAAAGGACATGGTACAACCCTGCACCAAATTTGCCACTATTGATCAAAATCATACATCCTCTAGATGGAGAAAAATGACAAACCAAGGGAAAATTATTGTACTATTGGGCAAACTTTAATATTTCTCCTCTGTGACTTTATTGTGCTGTCACAGATATTAGTGATCTGCACTAACACTAAAGTTGATGCTGCCCTTGGGCACCAACTTTGTCTTGACCCACTTTTTGCTGCCACATCTAGCATTTTTCTTCCAATTTGATGGTTGTTAAAAAATTTTACAGACAAATTTGTTGTAATATTCCATATTTTGCTATTTCCTTTTGCATGAGGAATCATTTGCATCTAAACAATATTCTTTTTCTAACATATCTTCTGAGGTGTCCTGAATCAACAAGAGGCTGTGCTGATCACCAACATACACATTGTCAGCAACAAAGACAGATTGATTGAAGTACACATATTGTACCATGTGTCATAAATGTACCTAATGTCTACATAAATGAAGTCTCCTCTTCTGTTACAGATTTTTATCCTAATTCTATGAGAGAGGTCCAATAGATCTATTTAGGATACCAGGGCACTGAACCTAACAGCAGCTGCAGCATTACATGCATATCATGAACATACACTCAAGCCTATAGCCACATCATAAGAGTTATCTTACCAACATTCTTATACAACAGGATTAGACTAACTACATTTATTTTATTTTTTGTCATGATTTTTGATCAACATTGAAGTCAAGTTACCCTGTAATATTCAATTTGAAACAAAATGACAAGAATATCTATACAGACCAAATTGTCACAGGGTGCATTTGATAGGATATGGGGTGTGTTATGCCTACAGCAGAGGGAAAAAACCTCATAAGTGTGTAAAACAACTGTATAGATACTTATCATACATTATGACAATAGAATATGTTTCCCCATTTTAGGTCAGTCTTATACACATGGTACAGCTCTATACATACTACTATGCATACCATTGGTTCAGCAGAACTCATCATTCCACTGTCAACATTTTTCCTTCTCTCACATGCCTCATGATGTTAGAGCAGTCATCTGGCTCCTCATGGCCTTGCCATGATTCTCTTTCCTGCAGATTAACTGTGAAATCATTTCTCTAATGATTATCAACTTACAGAGGTTCTAGAAAGATGTACTAAAGAATATATTTACTTCATGATCCCTGGCATGCACAACTTCAGTCGCAGCTCCCAACTCCATCTCCTCAGCTGATCTGATCAAACTTTCCCCAAACCTATTGCAGTTCATCTCCAGGAGAGTGGTCGAGAAAAATGTCAGGATAAGGAAAATCATAATGGTATCCCTTGAAGGAACCTGTTGGAAAGTTGGAGAGACCCTGTTTCTAGTTAATTTTTCTGAACCCTAGAAGTACAACTAGTGGATCATTGTTGATGAAGGCTGCAATCTACCATCATTTCTACTACCTCCTGCTTATTGTTTAACTTCTGGTCTAAAAACCATTAAGGTTGAGTCACTTCCTTGTTTGTTCACAATTGCCATCAAACCTTGTGTTGTTAAGCTGAAGAAAAAGATCCTTTTGATTTTTCTTGATGGAAATTGACATATTTTATACTATTTTCTGGGTGGAAAAAATGGTAGCCCTTCCCCAATTCCCTAATATTAACTCATCTGGACTGAAAATGCCAAATAACAACATCAAATGTGCTCTTAGCTGCCCTTTCCAGAAAAACTGCATACTGCTACTGTCACATACCTTGCCTCCACTTATCAGTATTTGAAAATGTAATTCAGTTACTGTTCTGGTACTAAAGCATATCTGGTGACAAAGAGCATTGTGCCAATTGCAATTCCACATTCACAATGAGGTACAAAGCCATTTCTTCTGTGATACACAATGAATGAACACGTCTCCTTAAGAATGCTTATCAAAACTCTGTCTCCACCTCCCCATCAAACTATAAAAGCAGACATGCAATACATTCTTTATTAACACAACAAATGTCAACAAGAAAGTGTTCCATGTAGCATGTGGAATACAGAAAAGAGGATCATCTAGACCTAACTACTGAGTTCCACTAGAATGAGAATTATGACTCCTTCACTGACCAACTTGGTCATTCTCTACATATTACTGACCCTATTCAAAACAACAAACCCCTAAGGATAATACTGATGTTTGGAAGATGGAAGATACCCCATGCAATGCCAGTCTTAATACAAGCACCCAACTATGTTTTCTACATTACATTACATTATTAACATAATGACATCAATCTGGTAATCAGTAGTCCTCACAGATATAGACAAAAAGAAAATTCTTTTGGTATCCATTTAGGAACAAGATTTGTTAAACTTGATCATGAATGGTAGAAGGCTCTTCCATTATGTTTTCAGCCATGAAATCAGGCTTGTCTGGAATTGACAATAACATCAACATACGCAATGTGTTGCAACATTGTGTCATTGAAAGCATGGTAAAATTAGAAAGACATGGAATTCTGATATATATTATAAGTATCTGAAACCCAATGTATAGAGTGAAGACAAATGAATATGAATTTATGTGAAAATAAAATATAATATTATTAAACATGAAAAGAAATGTATTGAGAAACACTATTCAAATAAAATAAAAATTTAGTAATATCAATCTTAAAGAAATATGGAAAGATCAATGAAGAATTTTTTTACTTGAAATAGCTAGACTGGTAGAAAAACACACCATTATTTGTCTCTGTCAATATTATCAGGGACCCATTTTTGATGTTTTTACTTCTTAGTTCTGGATGAAAACTTTATTTCAAGCAGCTTGTCTTGTCCTAAATCAAATTGGCTCCAAAAATTGTAACTTCATCCTCTTCAACTCTAGGTGTATCATACTGAGCATAGATTACCCAATGATACTTGTCCATACAGAGCTTTTCTTCTTGAATCTTGAATGAGGTACATCTGACTGGTGTAAGGCAAATCAAGTGAAAATCTCTATATATGTTGGCAAATAGAACTTCATTGTTCATTGACTGCTCAATCAACTTCCCACTTCTCTCTCCACCAATGTTCAGTCCAACCTTCATAATTTTGAAGTATTACCAAATATTAACTGTGATAGTAAACTATCACAAATAATGTCAGTAGTTCCTATGTCGTGTGATTCCACGAAACAATATAGAATAAATCATTAAAAAACATCGCCATTACATTGCCTTCCTGAGTTGGATCGCTAGTGCTATTTGACCTTATCAACCACCACTGGGCATGCCACTTGGGTCACGAAAATGAAACATCGATCATTATTCTTAAATGATATAAAGCATAAAAAGATGATAAGCGGTCTTACTCAATGATTTAATCGAAAAAAACAAATAATGTTTCTCTCATTTTCCTGTTTTTTCAGATCTTTCCAAAACAACACAACCTGGTGGAAGTTTCACAGGATCTGGGCATAACGCTGCATTTGCCAATTCCACTGCTATTCTCCGCCCCATCGTAGTCCACGATTCGGTATTGTCTGTATCACCTCTTGTTGTAATGTGCGCCGCTTCTAGGACGCTTCCAGCCAAAGCAGCTACTAAAGGAGGGCAAACTGCATTTCCCAGCATGCGGTATCCCATTTTCCTATAAGCCATGTCCCCAGTTGATAGTTTCTTTTCACAAAATTTATAAGAATTGGGAAACCCCATGATTCTAGCACATTCACGGACAGAAAATCGGCGTGGCTGCGTGGAGGAATCCAAGATCAAAATCTTTGAGATTATGAATCGTTTTGAGCCACAGTAGAGATAGTAGCGATCAAACATTCCCATGGAACGAACAAAACTTACATGATACGGTGAAGCAGATGGCACAAGCTGCGATTCTCCTCTACCGACCGCATTTCCGTAATGACTAGTAAGGGTGTCACAATGTCCATTAGGCCAAGCCAGATGATGGGGGTGCCATCCACGGCCTCTTTGCGAGAGTTGTTCCCATGTTTCATCGGATAAGCGCAATATGTCTAGTTCAGATTGTGGAAGGGAGTCATATTCTAGAATATCATGACAACACAATTGAAGGTCGGGTATGAATGGAAATTGAAAGAAAGACGAATCAAAAGGGGATGGGGTTATGTCCCCACACTCTGTGACTCCATTTGTTTGTAGATTGTTTGACGCTGAAGACACCAAATCCTTGCGAACCCCAACGATGAAGAGACGTTTTCGATTTGTTGCAGTCAATCCTCTAGCGGAACATACTTCAGCCGTGACTTTGTAGCCTGCGCCACTAAGTGCATTTACAATTGTGGTCAAGGTTGATTTCATTCCTAGCAATCCCGGCACATTTTCTAGCAAGAAAGATTTTGGTCTCGATATCTCCAGACATCGAACAATTTGAAGGAACAAAATCCCTCGGCCTTTCTCACATTGAAAACCTGGCTGATCTCCTAGAGATGAAAATGGCTGACACGCTAATTGTTTCACAATATCAATGATTAATGGCAATAAACAAAGAATACCCCCAGTAATACGAAAATAAGAAATAAAATCAGCTTGGATTCACTCACGGAAGCCAGCAACTAAAATGTCCAACGACGAAGGAAAAGCCTCGTTCGGTACGTCATATATATCTCCAAATATTGAATCAGGAGGTGTATCAAAATTCAATGCATAAGTTTCCCGACAACTCTCCTCTATTTCAGAGTAAAAGACACATTTCCCACCAAGTGCATCCAACGCAATTCCAAACCCTCCAATTCCAGCAAATATTTCTCCGTACGTAAATGCAGGTTCTTCGTCAGACGCCCTGGGAAAGACAGAATTTGAAATTCCAGTAAAATTTGTTGTATATCCAGAGGGCTCGAGTTCCGGATGCATTCTAGCATCCAAATATGGAGTATCTTGCCATGCTCGATGATTGCTCACAAATTCTTTTTCAATCACTTTGACTGACTCTGTTTCCAACAACTCCATCAAAGGAACATGGAGCCGCGCAATTTCTTTTAAGCGTTGTTGATCACATAAGATAGGTATCCCATTTAAGACTCCAGGATCTACTACATGAGTCCTTGAGCCAAATCGTCCCTCCAAATGCCATTGCCTCGGAACAATTCGAGCATGACAGGCAAGA
>JACCDI011007296.1_pt1 | contig 10348 bp, 13 predicted proteins | sample 7442791 | NCBI WGS metagenome assembly JACCDI01 (sample SAMN15323434, study PRJNA562643) | freshwater metagenome | isolation source: river surface water | place: USA:Blue River Watershed | collected 2017-08-15
TCAAAAACAACTCTTAGTGCACAACAACTCAGAGCAATGAGAGGAAGTACTTCGGTTACCAACATCGGAATGCAATTGGAATTCTTCCCCTACAGTATTAGAGATTTTACGGCTACAATTGGTGCTTGGGCGCCATTCATAAGTTTAGGTGCTCAATTCAGCTTTTACAATCCAGAGGCGTATTCAGAATTGGGTCCAGGCTTAGGTTCTTTACCAACAGTTACACATCCAAAATACATTAACGCAGTTCGCAACGAAGGAAGTTCCACTTTTTCAGTAGTATCAAGTGTGGGAACACGCTACAAATTAACTGAATTGTCTGATTTGATGGTGGATTTAAGATGGCAGTATTACTTTTCCAACTGGGTAGACGGTTTGAATCCTGATCCTGTTATTTATACAGAGAACAAAGCCAACGATTGGAACGTTTGGTTGAACTTTGGTTACATCTACTATTTACAATAGAAATTAATATTACAACATAAAAAAATCCCGTTCAATTGAACGGGATTTTTGTTTTTATCGAAATGCTTGCTCTAAATCAGCAAGCAAATCATCAATGTCCTCTACTCCAACACTCAATCGAACTAAATCGTCAGAGATTCCAACTTCTTTGCGTTTGTCTTCCGGAATCGAAGCATGTGTCATCAATGCTGGGTGATTCGCCAACGATTCAACACCTCCAAGAGATTCGGCCAAAGTAAATACTTTTAATTTTTCAAGAAATGCAATCGCATCGGCTTTCTGTCCTGATTTAAAAGTAAAGGAAACCATTCCTCCAAAATCTTTCATTTGTTTTTTGGCAATATCGTGAAACGGATGATTCGGCAAACCAGGATAGAATACTTTTTCAACTTCGGGATGGTTGCTCAAAAACTCAGCTACTTTCATTCCGTTTTCGCAATGTCTTTGCACGCGCAAGTGCAAGGTTTTGATTCCACGTAGCACCAAATAACTGTCCATTGGACCTAAGGTTCCTCCAGTAGCAAATTGTTTGAAATGCAATTCATCGCCTAATGCTTTGTCTTTAATGATTAATGCACCAGCAATAACATCAGAATGTCCGCCTAAATATTTAGTGGCCGAATGCATTACAATATCAGCACCTAAGTCTAGAGGTTTTTGTAAATAAGGTGTTGCAAACGTATTATCAACTGCAAAAAGCAAATTGTGTTTTTTGGTGATTTGAGCAATGGCTTCGATATCGGCCAATTTCATTAACGGATTGGTAGGCGTTTCTACCCAAACCAATTTGGTGTTTTCGTTGATGAGTGATTGAAATTTATCCAAATTGTTCATATCCACAAAGTGGAATTTGATGCCGCTGTCTTTGTACAAACGTGTAAACAAACGATAGGTTCCGCCGTATAAATCGTCCATAGCAATGATTTCGTCACCCGCTTTGAACATGCGCAACAAACAATCGGTTGCTGCTAAACCTGAAGCAAATGCCAAACCGCGCGCTCCGTTTTCAATTGAAGCCAAGGCGTCTTCTAAAGCTTGACGTGTTGGATTAGCGGCACGTGAGTATTCGTAATCGCCAACGGGTTGACCCGGACTTTTTTGAACGTATGTAGAGGTTTGAAAAACCGGAGTCATCACAGCTCCAGTCACTTTTTCGTGGTGTTGTCCACCGTGTATTACTTTGGTATTGAATTTCATTGTTCGTTAAAATTAGGTTACAAAGGTAGTAACTTCGGAATGATTTTTTTTATTTTGTAACATCAAAAGAATGATGAACTAATTTGTTAAATACAGTACAACAATTCATGAAAAAAATACTTCTTGTTGAAGATGAAGTGCATGTCGTTTCTTTTATCAAAAAAGGCCTTAGTGAAGAAGGATTTGAAGTTACAGTCGCTTTTGATGGTAAAACAGGCCTGAGATTGGCTTTGGAAAATCCGTTTGACTTAATTATACTCGACATCATGTTGCCTGAAATCAATGGTTTTGAAGTTTGTAAATCCATTCGATTAGAGAACAGTAATGTACCCATACTTTTCTTGACGGCACTTGGAACACCAGAAAATATAGTGTTGGGATTGGAAAATGGAGCCGACGACTATCTGGTTAAACCTTTTAAATTCATCGAATTAGTAGCTCGAATTAAAAATCTCATCCGAAGAATCGACGGAAAATCCTCCCAATCAAAATCAGGAAACGCCGAAAATAAAGATATTTTTACTTTTAGTGATGTGACCATTGATGATTATTCCAAAAAGGTAACTCGTGCAAATGAAGAAATCTCACTTACCTCAACCGAATACAAATTATTGCTGTTTTTTGTTAAAAATAAAAACAAAGTACTTTCGCGACAAGAGATTTTAGAAGGCGTTTGGGGTGTAGATTACGATTTAGGAACAAATGTAGTAGATGTATATGTGAATTATCTGCGAAAAAAAATAGACGGAAAAACCGAAGACAAAATCATTCACACTGTAATTGGAATGGGATATGTTTTAAAAGTAAACTAACTAAATTTTGGTGCAATGAAAAGACCTTCTAGAACCTTTTTACTTTATTTCTTTCCGTTTTTGATTGTCATATTCTTGTTCAGTCTTTTCATTTATTTTTCGGTTTCCAACTACTCTGAAAATTATCTTTTTAAGCTTTTGGAAGCCAGAGCCAACAAAGTAGCAAAAGAAAAATTTGAAGGCAATAAAACTCCATCAAAAAGCACTTTTTCTGTCAATGAAACGAACGATAAACTTCCGCATGAAAAAGATTATTTTATTCCGATAAACTCAAATCTTGATGTTAGTAATGAAGCCCAAAAGATTGGATTGAGTCCAAACTTCTTGAACAGTGTAATCCAAACAGGTACTGCCGAATTCATTTCGAAAAAATACTTGTACAAAGGCATTAAATTTAGGTCTAAAACAGGCGATTTTATTGTTATTACTGTGGCCGAAAATTATTTCGAAATCAATCAAGCCAAAAACCTAATCAATACCTTATTATTTGCTATCGGATGTGCCTTCTTGTTACTATTGTATTTGGCGTTTTATTATTCAAAAAACATTTTCAAACCCATTTCTGCAATCACCGAACAAGTAAAGGAAATCAGCTCCGAAAATTTACACCTCCGTTTGAATGAACAGAATAAAAACGAAGAACTCAATCAGTTATCACACACTTTTAATGATATGTTGGACCGAATTGAAACCTCGTTTGAAACTCAGAATAATTTCATCAGTAATGCCTCTCACGAACTTCGAACTCCATTAACAGCAATTATCGGTGAAGCTGACGTTGCTCTTTCTAAGCCACGCCAAACGGAAGATTACGTAGAATCACTCAAAATCATTTTACAAGAAGCTGAAAAATTAGACAACAAGACCAAAGCATTACTCTTTTTGGCTCAAACTGGATTTAATGGTAAAGTTCAAAAATTTGAAAAAGTTCGAATCGACCAGCTTTTATGGGATGTGAAAGAAAATCTGGAAAGTTTGAACTCTAAAAACAAAATATTCTTTGACATGGAGTTGCTCCCAGAAAACCCGATGAAACTTAAGGTCAACGGAAACATTCAATTGTTGCATTTGGCCTTCAGCAACATCATCAGCAATGCGTGTAAATATTCAAATTTTAATACCGTAACGGTTTCTGTTGGCGCTTCCGACGATTTCGTTTACATCATTACCAAAGACAACGGAATCGGTATTCCCGAAAACGAAATCAAATACATTTACGACCCATTCTTTAGAGCATCAAACACCAAAAACTATGAAGGATACGGAATCGGACTTCCTTTAACTCGAAATATTTTAAGAATGCACAACGGTAAGATTTTAGTCAATTCAACAGAAAATCAAGGAACAGTGGTGCAAATAACTTTACCCATTCTAAAGCTTGTAAATCAATAAATTAACTTCTATTTAAGAATCTTAACGTAGATTTAAGCAATTCTAATCTCATTTTAATCTCAACACTGCATTTTTAACCACATTCTAATTTCTAATTAAGTCGGCTCTAATAGTGTGATTCTAATTTTGTATGGTAACATTTAAACATACAATAGTCATGAGAAAAACAATTTTAATACCAACCGATTTTACTGTTCAATCATTAAATTCACTAAAATCAGTATTGAGCAATCATTCAACACACGAACTTTATGACATCATTTTGCTTCATGGTTTGAGTTTGGATGATTCAATTAGAGATTTGTTGTTTTATTCCAAATACCAGCACATTGATAAACTTACCAATCCAGAATTTGAAGAAGCGTGTGAGGTAATCAAAAACAAATACGATTCTCAAATCAGTTCACTAAGAGTAGATTTATTTACAGGTTTTACCACTTCTGCTTTCAATAATTATTTGGAAGGCAATCGAGTAGTTGAAATATACCTTTCAGACAACAAACTCGCTTTGAGCAACAAAAACAGTTTCGACTTGTCGCAATTCATTGAAAAATGCAATGTAAAAGTCGTAAAAATTGACAGTACGCCTTCTTTATCTGTTCCTGAAAAAGGAAAAGTAGCCGAAGTTTTCAATCAAGTGTACATCAGTTAATTTCAAAAATCATGAAAATTGGCGTACGATACCTTGCGCTTTTTGGCTTCAGCTTCCTGCTTTTTATAGTACTGATGGGAAGTTCTGAAAGTCCAGAAAGCTCCATACAAGGTCAATGGAAAGAATTGGTTTGGGAATACGAGCGAGTAGATAAAAACGACACTACTCAAGGAGATTTCAATACTGTATCCCAATTTGTGAAAAATGTTGTGGGAGAAAATCTAATCGTACACAAAGCCGAAAAATGGATTTTCAAACCCAATGGACAACTGATTCTAAAAGGAAAAAATTACACCAAAGAAGTAAATTGGTCAATCAAAGGAAGAGGAAATATACTTGAAATCAAGTACGATGACAATCAATATGAACATTACAATTTGACCGAACTTTCTAATGATCGATTAGTTTTAAATTTTGATACCGATACGCATACTCGAGGAATTGCGCGTTTAACATTCGAAAAAATATAATACCATGCTCAGAAAATATAGTAACAGTCGATCCCATTCAGACAACATGAAACTCGGAACCTTATCTGCTTTTTCAGCAGGTATGGTCAATATTGGCTCGTTGTTGTTGTTTTTTTCCTTTTCTTCTAATGTGACCGGACATTATGCAATTTTGGCCTCTGAAATTGTAAAAGGAAATTTATATCAAATTGCCGTGGTCTTTTCATGGATTTTTATATTCTTCTTCGGAAGTTTTGTATCCAATATGTTTGTCATCCACATCGATCAAAAAAAATCCTATCTAGCCCATTCTATCCCAATAATATTAGAAATCCTTTGTTTGGTAGCCGTGGGAATTTATGGTGACTATTTTTATAAAGAAACTTTAGTTGAAACCGAATTCTTACTGACACTAATGCTTTTCGCGATGGGTTTACAAAATGGATTGACGGCGAGTATTTCTAATTTCTCGATCAAAACCACGCATTTAACCGGAACAACAACCGATCTTGGAATCTTATTTTCGATGTTTACTAAAAAAGAATTTCGAAACAATCCAACACTAACCAACAGAGCTAAATTACTTGTATCGATTACAGTGTCGTATCTTACGGGAGCGATTTTAGCAGGTTTTACCTATGCTCATTTGAGCTTTAAGATGTTTTACTTAGTTAGTTTTGTATTGGTATTCATCATTATATACGACTTATACAAACTCCGTTTAAAACTATTTTTACACCACAGAAGACTTCTCAAAATAAATTTAGACAATGTAAAAGGATACGTTCAACTGGAAAAAGAAAAATCAGTGGCGTCTTAAAAAAACTGTTTAGTTTTGTTGTTTCCCCAAACCTACAGCTTGTTGTTTGGGGTTTTTTTATATGAATTTTCTAATGTTAATCATAAAACCCAAATGAATTGCTTCATGATAATTGTTGAATTCCATAGCTTCTTTAGTTGATGCCAAATGAAAACCCGTTCCAGTAGTGTATTCATTGTACGAAGTGAATTTTCCTGCAGCGTAATCCTCTTTGGTTTTTTCTAACAATGAAAAAAGAAGCTTTTTGAGTTCGTCAACTTCGGCTTGCGTTGTGGTTCCGGTTGGTTTTGAGCCGTTGCGGTAAGTCTCAAATAATTCGTCTGAAATGTACATTGGTAAACCCGATAATCGATACACCAAGGCTTGTTGCACCACAATAATATGACCTAAATTCCACACCAAATTATTGCTGAATCCAGCTGGAATGGTGTTGAGTTGTTCTAACGTATACTTCTCTAAAAACTTAGCGTAGACATTGCGGCTGGTTTCCCAAATTTTAAAAGTTGTTTCCATAATTATAATAAGATAAAATCGTCGGTTTTCGGAATAGAATCCATTACTTGCAAGGCAATAGGCGGAGTCGGAACGGCTAACTTTCGGAGTTTTGTATCCATCCAAGCGCCATCAATAGTAATTTTAGCACACAAAACGCCGTCTTGATTGTGTAAATCGTGAACGATGGTCCAACGCGAGGCATCGGCTTTCATTTTTCCAATTTTAGTAGAGATGGTGATGGTATCGTTCAGGTGAATTTCCTTTCTGAAAACGCATTCTTCCCGAAAAGCAATCGGACCAAAATGTTGCTCTTGCATGACTTTCATAGTTAATCCTTGTTGGGATAAAATTTCGATACGGTGTTGTGCGCCAAAATCGTAATACGCGCTGTGACGCATGTGGTAATTAGGATCTAAATCCGACCATCGAATGGAAATTTCTTTGGTAAATGTGCTCATGTAATTTAATTTTCATCAAAAATAATCAGAATAAAAATGAAACTGACATCGATAACTGAAATAAAAATTTCTTTAACGCAACTTTAGTAAAAACTCTGGTTTTGCTTTGGAAGATATTCGATGCATTCGCTTACTTTTGTAAAAAAATTGAATCATGGCCAACAAAATATACTATCTCGCATCGTGCGACACTTGTAGAAAAATCATCAAATCACTTCCTGAAAATGCTAATTTAGAATACCACGACATTCGTCAAAACCCGATTTCTGAAGCCGAATTGGAAGAAATGTACACGCTTTCGGGTAGTTACGAAGCTTTGTTCAGTAGAAAAGCACAATTGTACAAATCGATGGATTTGAAAAATAAAACGCTTACTGAAGCCGATTTTAAAAAATACATTTTAGAACATTATACGTTTTTGAGTCGCCCTGTTTTTATTATTGATGGGAAAATTTACATCGGTAATAGTCCGAAAAACATAGCCGAAGTAATTAAAGTATTGAGTTAATGTCGAAAAGAAATTGGGCGTTATTGGCCGCAACTTTGGTTTCCATTATTTACGGCGTCACTTTTACGATTGCCAAAGATGTGATGCCCAAATACATCGAACCGTTTGGGTTTATTTCGTTGCGCGTGGGCGGTTCTGTGGTGTTGTTTTGGTTGATTTCGTTCTTTGGTCCGAAAGAAAAAATTGAACTAAATGATTTCCCTCGGATTGTAGCTGCTGCTTTCTTTGGCGTGGCTTTGAATATGTTGACGTTTTTTAAAGGATTGAGTTATACTTCACCCATTATGGGAGCGGTTTTGATGGTCACAACTCCAATGATAGTGTTGATTTTGTCGTCAATTTTGATGAAAGAACGCATGCAAAAACGCAAGGTATTCGGAATCATTTTAGGTTTGGCTGGAACCATTACGTTGATTTTATACGGAAAATCGATGGTGAATGCACCCAATGCTTCTTTGGGGAATTTGTTGGTATTCATCAATGCGATTTCCTACGGATTTTACCTCATCATCGTCAAAAAATTAATGGACAAGTACAATGCATTCACTTTTGTAAAATGGATTTACACTTTTGGTTTTTTAATGGTGTTACCGTTTGGGTGGAGCGAATTTAACGCCGTGAATTGGACTGAAATTCCGACGGATATTTTCTGGAAAATCGGATTTGTAGTAGTTTTTTCAACCTTTCTGACCTACTTACTGAACTTGGTTTCCATGCGCGAATTAAAACCCACAACAGTAGCGGTTTTTATTTATTTACAACCGTTATTTGCGACCATTTTTGCAGTCAGTTTAGGAAAAGACGAACTGAGTTGGGTAAAGTTATTCTCTGCTGTTTTGATTTTTGCTGGTGTTTATCTGGTAACGCAGAAGCGAGTGATTAGTGAAGAGTGATTAGTAATTAGCTTTTTGAATGCTTATTATTACTGTTGTTGTTTTTTAGATAACGAATGATTTTGAAAGAATTCATTATTAATTAAAACAAAATTACTAATCACTTTTCACTTTTCACTAATCACTATTTCATATATTTGAAGTCAATTAAAATACACGAATGATACAATCGATGACGGGTTTTGGGAAAGCAAGTTTGCAATTACCCACCAAAAAAATTACAGTAGAAATCAAGTCGCTCAACAGTAAAGGTTTGGATTTGAATACGCGTATGCCTTCGGTGTACCGCGAAATGGAGTTGGGCTTACGCAATCAGTTGTCGCAACGATTGGAGCGTGGCAAAATTGATTTCTCGCTTTATATTGAAATTACCGGCGAAGAAACTTCTTCTAAAATAAACGTTCCAATTGTAAAAGGCTACATCAATCAGATGAAAGCAGTGATTCCGAATGCCGATGAAACTGAATTGATGAAAATGGCCGTTCGTATGCCTGATGCATTGAAAACCGAACGCGACGAAATTGACGAGAATGAGTGGAAGGAAATTCAAGGCGTAATTGATGATGCCATTGGCAATATTGTTCAATTTAGAGTGGCGGAAGGCGTGGCTTTAGAAAAAGAATTTCTACACCGAATAGCTAATATCATGACCTTGATGAACGATGCGGTTGCTTACGATGTGGAACGAATTGATACGGTTAAAAACCGTCTTCGAACGGCGTTGGATGAGCTTAAAGAAAACATTGACGAAAATCGTTTTGAGCAAGAATTGATTTTTTACCTCGAAAAATACGACATCACCGAAGAGAAAGTCCGTTTGGAAAATCACCTCAACTATTTCATTGAAACTTTGGCTGGAACAGAAGCTAATGGTAGAAAATTAGGATTCATCACTCAAGAAATGGGAAGAGAAATCAATACTATGGGTTCCAAATCCAACCACTCTGAAATGCAAAAGTTGGTGGTGATGATGAAAGACGAATTGGAAAAAATTAAGGAACAAGTGTTGAATGTGCTTTAGTTTAGTGAAAAGTAATTAGTAAAGAGTGAAGAGTAATTAGTGTGTAAATATTGTCAATAATGGGAAATATAAATAGTTATAAAGATTTAATAATTTGGCAAAGAGGTATCGTTTTAGTTGTTAGAGTTTATCAATTAGTAAAATCATTCCCACAAGAAGAGTTATATGCATTAACTTCTCAAATTAAACGTGCTTCAATTTCTATTCCATCAAACATCAGTGAAGGTTATGGTAGAAATACAGACAAATCATTTAGTCATTTCTTAGATATTTCACGAGGTTCTTTAAACGAATTAGAAACACAACTGATAATTGCAAAAGAATTAGATTTTGTAGTTGATATTAAATTATATAATGAAATAATGACTTTGATTGAAGAGGAAAGTAAAATGATAAATGCCTTTTTAAAAACCCTAAAAAACTAATTACTATTCACTAATTACTCTTCACTAATCACTAGAATAATGAACAAAGGAAAATTACTCGTCTTTTCAGCGCCATCGGGTTCGGGAAAAACAACCATAGTACGCCATTTATTAGCACAACCCGATTTGAATTTGGAATTTTCTGTTTCAGCGGCAACTCGTGAGCCACGCGGACAAGAAGTAGACGGAAAAGACTATTATTTTATGTCGATTGCCGATTTCAAAAAACACATCAAAGCCGAAGATTTTGTCGAATGGGAAGAGGTGTACCGCGACAATTTCTACGGAACTTTAAAAAGTGAAGTGGAACGCATTTGGGCGAAAGGCAAAAACGTAATTTTCGACATTGATGTGGCCGGCGGTTTGCGCATCAAATCGAAATTTCCTGAAGAAACCTTAGCTGTTTTTGTAAAACCACCAAGCGTAGATGAATTAAAACGCCGACTCAAAGAACGCTCCACCGAAAGCGACGAAAAAATCAATATGCGCATCGCCAAAGCTCACGTTGAACTAGCCACTGCGCCACAATTTGACAAAATCATCAAAAACTACGACTTGGATGTGGCGAAACAAGAAGCGTATGAGTTGGTAAAGGATTTCATCAACACAGATTCCACAAATTAACACTGATTTTAAAGTTTTGATTTGTGAAAATCTGTGAAATCTGTGTTTAATAATAACTTATGAAAATAGGATTGTATTTCGGAACCTTCAACCCCATACACGTTGGGCATTTGATCATTGCTAATCATATGGCCGAA